>Ga0114129_10001902_pt1 | contig 28442 bp, 17 predicted proteins | sample RhiMetdeltSRZDD1_FD_80071 | JGI IMG/M metagenome (GOLD analysis project Ga0114129, IMG submission 80071) | Populus rhizosphere microbial communities from Tennessee, USA - Rhizosphere MetaG P. deltoides SRZDD1 (version 2) (version 2) | ecosystem: Host-associated > Plants > Roots > Rhizosphere >... | reverse complement strand
GCCCCCCCTCGGCCGGCTTGGCCGTCCGGACGACATCGCTGATGTGATCGCCTTTATCGCTTCGGATGATGCCTGATGGATCACGGGGCAGGTGATCAACGTGAGCGGAGGCCTTCGCCTCTGAGCAGTTGCAGGGCAGTATTACGCCAGCTCGATACGGACCTGCAGGGGTTCGCCCTCGAGGCTGAGCAGGTTGGCCAGGGTTCGCTCCCGGTGACGGCGGAACTGCAGTGATACCCGACTCTCGCCAACCTGCAAACCGGACACAGTGAGCTCGTTGATGAAGCCGGGCAGGGCCGGGTTGCGCACGTGGAGCACCCGCGCGGGAGCATCGGGGAAGAGACCAAGCACCGCCTGGAGCAGCATGAAGGGGGCGCCGGCTGCCCAGGCTTGCGGCGAGCAGCTCACGGGGTATCGGATCGTGCGAATCCCGGGCCGGCGCTCCATTCCACAAAACAACTCGGGTAGCCGGTGCAGGTCACTTCGCATTGCTGCCTGATGTATCGACTCCACGATGGGGAGCGCTGCGCGACCCTTGCCGTAGTGGGCAAGCCCGAGCACGATGAGCGCATTGTCATGGGGCCAGATGGAGCCGTTGTGGTAGCTCATTGGATTGAACACGCGATGGGCTGCGCTCAAGGTTCGAATTCCCCAGCCGGAACACAGCTCGGGGCCGAGCAGGTGCTCGGCTAATCGGGCGGCCTGTTCGGGAGTCGGGAGTCGGCTCCACAAGAGGTGGCCGGCATTCGAAGTCAGAGTCGGCACGGGCCGCTTGCTGCCATCGAGCGCCAGCGCGAAGTATCCCGTGTCCTCCAGCCAGAACGATTTGAGCACCGCGCAGCGAAGGGCCTCCGCCTGGCTCACCAATTCCTCCGACCGACCCGGCTCCCCGAGTGAGCGGAAGAGGTCCGCCATTCGCGTCTTGGCGTCGTACACGTAGCCCTGCACTTCGATGAGCGCGATGGGTGGCTGGGCTAGCTCTCCGTCCGGGAACGGCACGCCGTCGCCCGAGTCTTTCCATCCCTGATTCGACAAGCCTTTCGGAGCACGCGGCGCATACTCGACGAAGAGGTCGCCATCGCGGTCGCCGTAGCGATCGATCCATTCGAGGGCGCGCTCCGCGTGAGGGAGCAGCTCGCGCACCAGATTGAAGTCGCCGGTCCAGCGCCAGGTTTCGTGCAGCAGGACCAGCCATAGTGGGGTGGCGTCGATTGTCCCGTAATAGGGGATGTGGGGAATCTCGCGATTGCGCGCCATCTCACCTCGCCGCAACTCGTGCATGATCTTCCCTGGTTCTTCTTCGGTAGTCGGATCCTCCTTTTCTCCCTGGCGCTGCGCCAGGTATCGCAGAGTGTCGATTGCGATCTGGGGGGTTAGCGACAGGGTTTCCAGCGACGCGATGATGGCGTCGCGCCCGAACACTGTGGAATACCACGGTATCCCGGCGGAAAGTATGGGTGCGCCTTCTGCCTCGATGTACAGCGCGCCGATATCGTCCATCCCACGTCGCAGCGCAAAGTCGAACCCGGGCAAGTCACTGGTCCATTGGCTGCAGGATTGTTGCCACCCATCGTACCCACGGTCTAGCTCCGCTCGGTGCTCCTCGACTCTCCGCCCTCCGCCAGCGGAGGTCACCGACTCGACCCCAATCTCCCACTCGAGTATGACCGGTATGTGCCGGGTCAGCGTGAACGACCAGCGCGCGCCGTCTGAGCCTACCCGCTCGGGAGACGTGCGGAATCTCACGACGCTCCGGAGCAGCTCACCATCCCGCCCCCGGTACTGGAACCAAAGCGTGCTCTGCTCGACGCGAGGCGCGTAGAACTGGCCGCGCAGCGGCCGTCGCCATCCCCGGACTTCGAAGATGTCGGCGAAGTCGCAGCCCAGCGCCAACTCGACCCAGTAATCCAACGGCTGGCTCAGATAGCTGGTAATCGTCAAACGCTCCACCAGCCTGTCGCTTAGCAGGAGCTCGCGCTGAAGGTGGATTGCGTGTTTCGGATCCCAGGGATCTCCGCCGAAGGGAAGGTCTGACACTGCGAGATCGACCTGTCCGCCATACGTCCGCGGTGCATCTGCAGAGAGGAAAGCGGGGGCGCCACCGCGAACCCTCAAGGCGTAGTGGCTCAGGATCCGCGTGTCGTCGTGAAACAATCCGAGCGAACAGTGTCCAGGCGGCGCGATCTCGCCTCGGACCGTCATCACGAGAAAGAGCCGGTCCTGCTTGAGGATGAGAGTACTGTCCGGCGGTGACATGTGAGTACAGTCGATAGCCCCGTACCCTACGGCTTCCTCCATTGAGATCCGATGCCCCTCGAAAGCAGGTGCAGGGCCGATCTGGGTGGGGACGGGCTCTACGGTTCGGCTCACGCGGTGATCGGCAGGTGTGGTTTGGTCTCCCACAGAACTCTCTGGTACAGCTGCTCGTACTCGCGCACCATGCGCTGGCGACTGAAGCGGGTGACCGCGCGAGTTCGACAGCCGCGGCGGTCGATGCGGTCCACCGGTCCTCCCGGCCTGATTGCATCCGTCATCTCTTCTAGGCTGTTCACGATTATGCCCGTCTCGCCCGGATCGACCAGCTCGGGAATGCTTCCGCGAGGAAAGGCGACGACGGGGCACCCGGACATCATCGCCTCGACCAGGATGAGGCCGAAGGGTTCCTCCCATTGCACCGGAGCCAGCAGGGCCCGCGCGTGAGTAAGCAGCTCGGACTTCTCCTTCATCCCCACCGGTCCCTGGTCTTCCACCTCGGGCAACATGAGCCGCGGTTCCAGCTCCTTGGCCGCATAGTGGGCGTCCGGCGCGTGAGTCCGTCCGGCGACTCGAATAGGAACTTCGGCTTTCTGGGCTGCTTCTATGGCCAGATGAGGTGCCTTTTCCGGCGAGAAACGGCCCACGAAACAGACGTAATCGGACGGGTGCTCGGTCAACTTGAATCGCGTTGGATCAAGCCCGTGGTGGATTACAGTGCAGCGCTCCAGGGGAACTTCGCGTGATTGCTGATTTGCCGATATCGCGACGAAGTGCACCTCCGGAAAATAAGGGTAGAAGGCCGAAAGCACCTCGTTCCGATTGTGATGGATGGTGTAGACCAACGGCGGCAGGGATATCAGCCTCGCGATGGCAAGCGCGGCCGCGGAGTGGGCGTGCACGATGTCAAAATGCTGCTGAGCGATCTGCTGAAGCGCCCACGAGAGGTGATGCACGTCGCTCAGGGTGTTCGGCGGCCACTGGGCTGTGGGAAACAGCGCCCGGAGGTCAGCCGATGTCTTCGAGTCGCCGGTCGCGAAAAGAGCGACGTGGTGCCCTTGCTCGACCAATCCTTCGGCCAATTCGTACACGACCAGCTCGGTACCGCCGTAATCAAGCGGAGGGGCGCTCACGAATGGGGTGGAAATCAACGCGATTCGCATACTGCGGGCCTGCTTGAGTGATTCGTCGGCGCCAGTATAACGCTGCCGAGTTCACGCGTTGAAGGAGCCCTGTCACGACCGAATCGGTTATCATTGGCAACCTTTCTGTGACTTGCCTGCCTAGCGCATCGAGTACGGAGGTTGCCCTGGGCCGACCTGCTCCAGCCAGCGGTGAGCATCGCGCTGCAGTCCTTGCCGCTTTTCTCGGCTGGACTCTAGACGCATTCGATTTCTTCCTCGTCGTTTTCGCCCTAACCGCGATTGCCCGCGATTTCGGGACGAGCGACGCCGCGATTGCGCTGAGCATCACGGTGACGCTGGCCTTCCGGCCGGTCGGCGCTCTCATCTTCGGCCTGCTGGCGGATCGATACGGTCGGCGACTGCCGCTGATGCTCGACCTCGTATTTTACTCCGTCGTCGAAGTCCTCTCCGGGCTGGCGCCCGATTACAAGACCTTCCTGGTTCTGCGCGCGCTGTTCGGCATCGGGATGGGAGGGGAGTGGGGGGTCGGGGCGTCGCTCGCCATGGAGAAGGCCCCGGCCCGCCTTCGCGGTGTTCTCTCCGGTTTGCTCCAGGAGGGCTACGCCATGGGCTTTCTGCTCGCAGCGGCCTGCTTCTACCTGGTGTATCCCCGCTTCGGCTGGCGTCCCATGTTCTTCATCGGCGGCTTGCCGGCTCTGCTGGCGCTGTTCATTCGGTTTCGGGTCAAGGAGTCCGAGGTCTGGGAACGCACCAAGCATGCAAACTGGCGGGAGCTGGGGCAGGGCATCGTCTCACACTGGCGGCTTTTTCTCTATCTCACGGTGCTGATGGCGTCGATGAATTTCGCGTCTCACGGCACCCAGGACATGTATCCCACCTTTCTCGAGCGCCAGTGGGGCTTCGGCCCGCAGTCCCGCGCAGGCCTGACCGCGTTCTCGATGGTCGGAGCGATCATCGGAGGTGTGGCGTTCGGGCTGTTCTCGGACCGGATTGGCCGACGAAGAGCGATTGTGCTCGCCTTGTGCCTGGCTGTGTTGATCGTACCACTTTGGGCCTTCGCTCCATCCCTCCCGCTGCTCGTGCTGGGTGCCTTCCTGATGCAATTCATGGTGCAGGGAGCGTGGGGTGTGATTCCGGCCCACATTACCGAGCTCTCCCCCGATTCCGTGCGGGGATTTCTGCCTGGATTTGCCTATCAGTGCGGTGTGCTCGTGGCAAGCTCAGTCGTGTACTTGCAGGCGCTCTTCGCTGCGCGCACGAGTTACGCTCAGGCCATGGCGCTCACCGCGGTTACCGTATTCACATTGGCAGTGGTAGTGGCGGGATTGGGGCGCGAAAAGCGGGGAGTGGAGTTTGGAGCGGACAAGCTGGGGGAACGGGGAATGGGAGAAAGGGGATTTGGCGAAAGGGAGAAGGGGACAGCCGCCCCATGAGGAGAGCTTGGCAAACGAATTCCCATTCTTCTATTCCCCTTTCTCCAATTCCCCCGCCTCCTCTCCCTTTCCCCCTTTCCTTCCGCGCCGTATAATTGGCCAACCCGCAGGTTCGGGACGCACCGTAACAAATCGAAAGCCTCTACGTCCAGCCACGCCTCCCCGCGGTGCAGTTTCGCACGCATTGGTCGTTTTGGTGGAGCGCGCTCGCGCCCCCCTCCTCACACATGTGCCATCCACCCAATCCGTTAGCCCAGTGGTGGAAACACGCCATGGGTCGACGGCCACACCAGCTCACAGCTGAATCAGGAGAACAACAAGTGCGCACACTCCGTGTTTGGACGGCAGTGCTCGCGGCTCTGGTTGGCGCAAGCGGTTCAGCGCTGGCTCAGGAGCGTCAGATCACGGGCACTGTCACGCGGGCCAGCGGCGGACAGCCGATCACCGAAGCGGCGATATCGATGGTCGGGGGTGGCCCTCGCGCCGCTGCCCGGACCAACGAGCAGGGGCGTTACACGATCAGCGTTCCGCAGGGCGACGTGAAGCTGACGGTCCGCGCCATTGGATTCCGCAGCCTCGACATCGAGGTGCCGGCCGGCCAGGATCAGGCAGACGCGGCGTTGACTGAGGACGTTTTCAAACTGGAAGAGGTCGTCGTATCCGGTCAGCAGACCGGCATCGAGCGCCGCAATGCGACCACGTCCACGGCCATTGTGACGAGCGAAGATTTGAAGCAGGTCCAGGCCGCCTCGCTAGATCAGGCCCTCCAGGGCAAGCTCGCCGGCGCCAACATCGAGCAGAACTCGGGTGGGCCCGGCGGCGGCCTGCAGATCCGGATCCGGGGCGCCAATACGGCCATCGGATCAAGCGATCCTTTGTTTGTCGTGGACGGCGTGATGTACAGCAATGCCACTCTGCCCTCCGGCCTCTACAACGTCACCGGCAGTAGCTCGAATCGCGGTCGGGGCGAGCTGCAGGACGACGCGGTCAATCGTTTGTCTGACTTGAATCCCAATGACATTGCCTCGGTCGAAGTCCTGAAGGGCGCGGCTGCGTCGTCGATTTACGGGTCCAAGGCGGCCAACGGTGTCGTCGTCATCACCACCAATAAGGGCCGAGTCGGCAAGCCTCGCATCAATCTCACGCAGCGACTCGGCTTCTACGACCTGCTTCGCGGGCCCGGCTTCCGGGTCTTCGACCCTCAGACCGCCATCGACACCTACGGCAATGAAATTGTCGATCCCTACATCGTGAACGGACAGCTGCCGGCCCATGACCACCTGCAGGAACTTGCCGGCAACAAGCCGTTCGCCTGGGAAACGCTGGGGGACGTGAGCGGCGGTGATGATAACACCAAGTACTACGTGTCAGGCGGCTTTACTGACAACCCGGGCGTCGTGACCAACACCTTCGCGAAGAAGGCGACGGTTCGGGTCAATGTGGAGCAGCGGTTGGCCAAGCAATGGGACTTGCAGGTGAGCACTGGCTTTACCCGCAACCAGACTGATCGCGGCATCACCAACAACGACAATAACGGCGGCAGCGTTACCTACGCGCTGGCGTACATCCCGAGCTTCCTGCCGCTCTTCAATTCCGACGGGTCGTTCCGGGAACCCGAGGTGACTTACCTCCAAAGCAACCCGCTGCAGACTGCCGAGCTCTCCACCAACGATGAAGTGGTGAACCGCTTTACCGGGGGCGCCAACCTTTCGTTCCAGGCGCTCACCACCGAGCATTCCAGCCTCAAGCTGGTCGGTGCCGCCGGGGCCGACCTGTTCACGCAGAAGGCCACCGTCATAGCACCGCCCGAGCTGTTCTTCCAGCAGCCCAACGCCTTGCCAGGTGTCTCTGCGCTGGCGAACGGCGACAGCCGCTTCCTCAACTGGAACGCGAGCGCGATCCACACCTACAGCCCCTCGGGGTCGTGGCGCGCTACGACTTCGGCGGGCGTTCAGTACGAGGACCGGAACCTCAACCGGGCGCAGGTGGTGGCGGAAGGACTGATCCCGGGCCAAACCAACATCGACCAGGGTGCGACCCTGGGCAAGCAGTTCGAGCTTCGGACCACCGAGCGGACCTTCGCGTTCTACGGTCAGGAAGAGCTGGGCTTGATGAACGATCGGTTGCTGTTCACCGCAGGAGTGCGAGGGGAGAAGTCCAGCGCCAACGGGGATGACAGCAAGTATTACTTCTACCCCAAGTTCTCCGCTGGATACCGATTCGCCAATCTGTTCGGCGAGGGTGGCGATCTCAAATTCCGCGCCGCATACGGTGAGACGGGCAACCAGCCACTCTTCGGGCAGAAGTTCACCACGCTGCAGGGTGGCACCACCATCGGCGGCAACGCCGGAACTCAGGTGAGCCAGACTGCCGGTCTCTCGACCATCCAACCGGAGCGCATCAAAGAGTTCGAGGGCGGCTTCGACGCCGCGTTTTGGCAGGGTCGGGCCACTCTCGAGTTCACTGCCTACTATCGGAAGACGGTGGATCTCCTGCTCAATCTGACGCCATCGCCTTCCACCGGCTTCAATCAGGAAGTCGTAAACGGCGGCCAGTTCCGCAACTCGGGGTTCGAAGTCGCGCTGGGTTTTGCGCCTATTCAGAAGCAGAACACGAGCTGGCTGGTGCGCTCCACCTTCAACCGAGTCCGGACCAATGTGGATGAGCTGCCGGAGGGAATCACTACATTCCGGCCGCAAAACGCAGGATTCGGCCTTGCGTTCGGCGAGTTCCTGGTGCAGACGGGCCGCCCGATCACTCAAATCGTGGGCTCGGTGCCGGATGCCAATGGCGATCTGCAGACGCTGTTCCTGGGCGAAGCCAACCCGAACTTCAGACTCTCGCTCTCGAACGACGTGACGATCGGAAAGCTGTTCTTCTCCTTCCTGTTCGAGTGGCAGCAGGGCGGCGTGGCGCAGAACCAGACGCTCTCCCTGTATGACTGCAACGGTCTCTCGCCCGACTTCGACGGACCGGTCATCACCAATCCCGACGGGTCCAACCGGCCCCGCGGCCAGTACGGCTTCGACGCCTGCAACAACACCGGCGATGCCAGGCCGTTCGTGCAGTCCACCAGCTTCGTCAAGCTTCGCGAAGCGTCGATCGGCGTGACCCTGCCACGGAAGTGGGCGCGGGCCGTCATGGGCGCGAATGACCTCCGCGTCAGCGTAACCGGTCGCAACCTGCTCCTTTTCACGGATTACTTCGGGTATGACCCCGAGGTCAGCAACTATGGGCAACAGGCGATCGTGCGAAACATCGACCTCGGGCCCTATCCGCCGATGCGCAGCTTTCTGTTCAACATCTCGCTGGGGTTCTGACCATGCAGACACACGCACTGCGCCGCCTCACGCTGGTGGCCTCTCTCGCGGGTGCCCTGCTGGTTGGCGCCTGCGGTGATTTCAATGTCACCAACCCGAACCAGCCTACGCTGGATGATCTGGTCACCAACCCAACCCGCACCAAGCTCGCGGTGGCGGCCACGGGATTACTGGTCGGCATTCGGGTTGACGCGGACGATTACATCTGGCGTCTCGGGTCCATGGGACGCGAAGGCGTCAACCTGTCGGGCAATAACCAGCCCGACTACCAGGAGCCCTATTTCGGGCCCCTCCAGGGCACCGGATTCGGGGCCGCCATATGGATCAACGAGTACCGGGAAGTGCTGAACGCCAACACTTATATCACCGCCGTCCCCGGGGCCACTCACGCACCGGGCGCTGAAGCACTATCTTCGGCTGAGGTGTCGGCCTCGCTCGGTTTTGCCAAGACCCTCAAGGCCCTGGCGCTGTTCTATGTGGTCACATCCCATGGCTCCCTGGGCGCTCCGGTAGATGTGGGTCAGCCGATCACGGCTCCGCCGGCGCCATTTGTGAGCGAGGACAGCGTCTACGGGTACATTATCGCGACCTTGAACGATGCCTTAAACAACCTGGCGGCGGGGGGTGGCGCCTTCCCGTTCGCCTTGCCGGCGGGGTACGCCGGATTCAATACTCCGGCGACGTTCTCGGCGTTCAACCGTGCGCTCGCGGCCAAGGCTTACATCTTCAGGGCCACGGCGCTCAACTCGACCTGCGGGCCGACGGCATGTTACAACGCCGCCCTGGCGGCGCTGGCGTTGGCGGCGCCAGTCTTTGGCGCGGGTGATCCGACGAAGTTCAAGACGGGCGTGTACTTCGACTATTCTCCCGGGGCCGGCGACGTGGCGAACCCGTTGTCAGACGCGCTCGATGCCGCGAACTTCTTTGCGCTGCCGCTGTTGATTGATCAGGCGCAGAAGCAGACCGGCGGCGTTGATCCCGACCTTCGCGCCGTGACCAAGATTGCACCCCAAACGGCCGGCACGCCGCAACAGCTAGGCGGCATCGGCATCCTGGGGACGCACAAGTTCACGATCTACCTCACCGCGGACAGCCAGCCGAATCCCTCTGCGCAAATTCCGGTGATTCGTAGTGAGGAGCTTGTGCTGCTCAAGGCCGAGGCGGAAATCGGACTGAACCAGTTAGGACCGGCTGCGACCGACATCGACATCGTTCGCACCAACGCTGGCAACTTGCCGTCGCTCGGGGGGACATTCGGGTCCACCGATCCAATCACCGAGCTGCTGTACAACCGCAAGTATTCGCTCTTGTGGGAGCAGGGAGCCACCTGGGTGGATGCCCGACGGTACGGTCGCCTGAACACCATCCCGATTCCACCCGGCTTCTCCAACAGCACGCCGCCGAACAACAACTTCGGCGCGAGCAAAGTCCCACCACGCTTGCTGGTCCCGGACGACGAATGCCGCTCTCGTGGCGAGGAGCCGGGGTGCAGTCCGTTGGGGACGTGACTGAAACTGCGTAACGGTAAACGGTGAACGGTGAACGGGGGCTCCGCTGACTAGGGAGTCCCCGTTTCCTATGGCGCCTTGGTTGCGCAGTTCCCGTTTACCGTTCACCGTTCACCGTTCACGCGTTTAACGACCACCCTGCGAGTTACCCCTCGCCACCAGGATCTTGCATGCGTCTTTATGCGTCCGTGCCTGCCCTCATTCTTGTCTCTTTCGCTATCCCCCTCGCCGCCCAGCAACCCAAGACCAAGCAGAAGAAGCCGGCCAAGGCTGCGGCGGCCGCGGCGGCGCCGATGCTCGATTCGCTGATCGTGCCGACGGCCTACAAGGCTCGGAGCATCGGACCGGCCATGATGGGAGGACGGGTATCCGCGATTGCGCTCGATCGAAACAACCCGTGGACCTACTACGTTGGCCTCGGCACCGGCGGGGTCATGAAGACCATCGACAACGGACAGGCCTTCAAAGGCATCTTCGAGAATGAACCGGTCGCTGCCATCGGGGCGATTGCCGTTGCACCGTCAGATTCCAGCGTGATCTGGGTGGGAACCGGCGAGGCCAACGACCGGAACAGCTCGAGCTGGGGCGATGGCGTCTACCGTTCGACGGACGCCGGCGCCACCTGGACGAATGTCGGTCTGAAAGGGAGCAAGACCATCGCCCGGATCGTCGTCCACCCCACCGATCCGAAGACAGCCTGGGTCGCAGCCACGGGCGACCTCTGGATTCCCGGTGGCGACAGGGGGTGTTACAGGACGACTGATGCGGGCGCGACCTGGAAGCTGGTCCTTGGCGCGGCGGCTCCCTACGGCGACCGGGTCGGCTGTGGTGATATCGCGCTCGACCCGGCCAATCCGAACGTCTTGTATGCGGCCCTCTATGCCCGGCGTCGGTATCCCTGGACCTTCATTTCGGGAGCCGCGGCCACGGACGGCAAGGATCTCGGCGGGATTTGGAAGACCACGGACGGTGGGGCGACCTGGAAGAAGCTCACCGACGGACTGCCCACACGAACCCAGCGCATCGGCCTCGCCATCTGGGCCAAGGACCCCAAGGTGGTCTACGCAGTGGTGCAGAGCGATGCCGAAGGCACGTCCGGGATCGATGACGTCGAGAGCAAGGCCGGCGGTGTGTTCCGTTCCGACGACGCGGGCGAGCATTGGGCGCGGATGAGCAGGCTCAACCCGCGCCCGTTCTACTTCAGCCAGATCCGGATCGATCCCAGAAACGACAAGCTGATCTATGTCCTCGGCTTCATGCTGCACGTCTCGCAAGACGGGGGAAGGACGTGGCGGGAAGATCGCTTCCGCGGCGTCCATGCCGACAATCACGATCTGGTGATCGATCCCCACTGGCCCAAGCGGCTCCTGCTCGGCACCGACGGAGGTCTCTACCAGAGCGTGACAGGTGGCGGCGGCTGGGAATTCCAGAATCGCTTCGCCGGGGGAGAGTTCTATCGCATCAACGTCGATCAGAGCAAGCCGTACCGCATCTGCGGCGGCTTGCAGGACAACACGAATTGGGTTGGCCCCAGCGCCACCTGGTCCAAGGATGGGATTCTCAACGAAGACTGGATTCAAATTGGAGGCGGAGATGGATCGTACTGCGTCTTCGATCCAACCGATTCCAATCTGGTCTACGCCGAATCCCAGCAGGGCTACATCTTCCGCTTCGATCTGCGGACCGGCCAGGCGAAACATCTTCGACCCGAGCCGACTGAAGGCAGTCCCGCCTACCGGTATCACTGGAACTCGCCGCTGATTCAGAGTGCCCACGAGAAGGGGGTCCTGTACTACGGGGCCGAGCGCGTATTTCGCCTCACCAACAAAGCCGAAGCTTGGCGGGCGATCAGTGGTGATCTATCGACCGGAGAGCTGAGCAAGATGACCGCGCTGGGAAGCGGCGCGGAAACCTATGGCGTGATCTACACGCTGGCCGAATCGCCGGTACGGCAAGGACTGCTGTGGGCCGGCACGGACGACGGCAAGCTGTGGAAGACCGAGAACGACGGCACAGCCTGGACCGATCTCACGCGGAGCCTTCCCGCGGCCGCGAAGGGCTTATGGATATCGCGGGTGGAGCCCAGCGCCCACGATCCGCTCGTCGCGTATGTAGCCATCGACGGCCATCGGACCGGCAACTACCACCCGCTCCTCTACCGTACCGCCGACGGTGGAAAGTCATGGCAAAGCATCGTGGGGAATCTGCCGGATGGAGGCCCCGTCAAGGTCATCCGGGAGGATCCAAAGAACCCGAACCTCCTGTTCGCCGGGACGGAGTTCTCGCTCTGGGCCAGCCTCGATCGTGGAGGCCACTGGTCGCCGGTGGGGCGCCTCCCCACGGGCGCCATTGACGACATCCTGATCCACCCGCGCGACCGCGACCTGTTGGTCGCGACTCACGGCCGCAGCATCTATATCCTCGACGACATCGGACCCTTGGAGGAGCTGACACCGGAGGTGCAGGGGAAGGACGCGCATCTGTTCAACATTCGCCCGTTCACCGGTCGTCCGTTGCTCCCAGGGTGGAAGGAGAGCGCCGGAACGTCGGTGTTCCGGGGGCAGAATCCACCGGAAGGGGCCCTCATCAGCTGGTATCTCCGCCGGTATACCGGCGACTCGGTCAAGGTTGCGATCACGGGTGCCGGTGAAAAGCCGGTGGCCAATTTCACGCAGCCTGGCCTGGCGGGCATCGGACGAGTCAGCTGGGACCTGCGGCTCACCAAGGATCTGATCAATGACTACGGCGGGCAGGATAAGGATCGCCTGGTCGAGCCGGGGGAGTACACGGTTACGCTGACATTCGGCCAGGCAAAGGAGACGCAGAAGCTCACGGTCTCGATCCCACCCGGTGTCGAAACGCGATGACCGCCCATGCCGATCCCATCGCCTTTGTCGCCCTCGCCCTTGCCGTCATTCTCGGCATGGCCAAGCTCGGCGGTCATCTCGCCGAGCGAATCGGCCAGCCTGCTGTCCTGGGCGAGCTTCTAGCAGGCGTGCTCTTGGGCAACCTGCACTTCCTTGGCCTCACCGGGCTTGAAGCCGTCAAGACCAACACCACAATTGACACGCTCGCGCGTCTCGGGGTAATCCTGCTTCTGTTCGAAGTGGGCCTCGAGTCCACTGTGCGTGACATGCTGCAGGTGGGACTACGATCGCTGGTCGTCGCTGTGCTCGGTGTAGTCGCGCCGTGGCTGCTTGGCTGGGGAGTCGGAGCCCTGATGCTCCCCCAGCATAGCGAATACGCCCACGTCTATCTGGGTGCCGTCCTCACTGCCACCAGTGTTGGGATTACCGCTCGCGTCCTGCGTGACCTGGGACGGGCGCAGACACCTGAAGCGCGCATAATCCTCGGGGCTGCTGTAATCGACGATGTTTTGGGGCTGGTCATCCTGGCAGTCGTTGGAGGCCTGATCGCGGCGGCAAATGCAGGCTCGGCCCTGTCGTGGGCTGACGTGGCCTTAATCATTGGCAAGGCGGTCGTCTTTCTGTTTGGGGCGCTGTCGCTAGGCCTTTGGCTGTCACCGCGGGTATTTCGGCTCACCGCCCGTCTTCGCGGAAGGGGCATCCTCCTTGCCACCAGCCTGGTCTTCTGCCTCCTGCTTGCGTGGCTCGCCGCCGAAATCGGCCTTGCACCGATCGTCGGGGCATATGCGGCCGGCCTCATTCTCGAGCGGGCACACTATCGCCACTTCACCCAGAAGGGGGAGCATCAGCTGGAAGAGCTGATCCACCCGATCACGTCATTTCTGGTGCCTGTGTTCTTCGTGCTCGTCGGAATGGGTGTGGACCTGTCGGCCTTCGGCAATCGTGAGGTCCTCGGCTTTGCCGGCCTGCTGACCATTGCAGCGGTCATCGGCAAGCAGTTGTGTGCGTTGGGAGGAGTCGGGGCCAGGTTGGATTCGATTTCGATCGGGATTGGGATGATTCCCCGGGGCGAAGTCGGCCTCATTTTCGCCAACATAGGCCTGCGTCTCGCCATCAACGGGGAACCTGTGATCGATCGGGGAGTTTACTCGGCGGTGGTGATCATGGTGATGCTCACGACGCTGGTGACGCCCCCGCTGCTGCAGTGGAGCCTCGCTCGGGGCGCCGTTCGCGGGGGGAGTCGCGTGTGAGAACTGGTACTTGTGTGGAGTCTACCAACACCTGATCGAACTGTCCGGCTCACCGAACGCGACGAGCCAGTGCCCGCAGCGAGTCCTGTGGTAGATCGCTCTGGAGCACCAGCAGCACTGGTCCCGCCATCCAGGAAAGCTGACCGTTTGGTCCGACTTGCGGGGTGAACGGCAAGTCGAGCTGCCCCGGCCGCACCCGCTGCTGGTCAAGGTAGAGCGTCCGCCCATTTCGATCGACATAAACGGCGCGCACCACCGGCCGCGCGGTGTCCGCTCCGGGGACGAGCTTCGGTGACACCAGTCCAACGAGTTGGCGGGTCATCCCATCGATTGCATGCAAAGGGCCGCCCAACTGGCGTGCCGCCTCATCCAGACCGATCCGTCGTGAGACGTTTGCCTTCTCGTCGACGGTTGCAGGGCTCGACTCCGCGGCCGCGGCTTCCTGACGGTGAGCTTCTTCCGCGGCGGCAGCGCGCTCCTCTTCGCGCTCGCGATCGAGGGCAGCGGTCGCCGCGGCGGCGCGCTGCCGCATCTGCTCGCGATCGAGATCAGCGGTAGCCTTATCGGACATCGCTCGATCAACGGATGCGGCTCGATCCTCGGCCGACTGGCCTTGGGAGGGTTGAGCGGCCTCGTCGTCGGTCGCTTTTGACTCGTCCCTGGGCTGCTGCGGGCCGGCGGTCTCCTTAGCTGAAGCGGCCGCGGGTGCTGGCGCCGCCTTCTGCGCGTTGGCGGGAGCTGCTCGTCCCGGCGGTGAGCCACTCACGGCTTTCGCCGCCGCTGCGCCGGCCGCGAGCTCAGCTACCGGTGTTCCGTCCTTGGCGGTAGATGGCGATGCATCGGGCTTGGCCGGGGTCGGTGGAGTCTTCGGTTGAGTCGGCGCTGCCTGGTTTGCAGCACCTTTGTCCTGAGCGCGCCCAGCAGGCGGAGTCGCCGACGGCGGCGCAGGAGCGGAGGGAGGGAGCGCCTGCGGGCTTGAGGCCCTCGATTGGCTCAAACTGTCGGCCGCGGCGGCGGGCGCCGGCTTGCTCGCGCCCGGGCGGGATCCACCCGAATCGGCGGTCCTGTCGTTGGCGAAGGTGAATTCTTCCGGGCGGATGCGGAGCGAACCTGGCTTATGGTTTCCGGGGAGACTATTCCGCATCTCCAAGCCGAGAAAACCGGCGCCGACAATCACCAGAAACGAAGCGGCCCACGCCATGATCTTGAAGCGACTGCGCCGTACTTCGGTCGGGGTCGGATTGTTCGGGATCAGGACGACCGGATCCACGGGAATCATCGGACGTCCGACCACCAGTCGCGGAGCAGGGGCGGCACCGCCGCCTGCGGGCGGCTCGAGAGCGGCGACCAGGCGCTCGGTTTCCGCCAACATTTGCCGAGCTTCGTCCAGCCGCGCGGCGCAGGCGGCACAGGTGGCGAAATGCGTTTGCACTTCCAGCACCTCGGCCGCGCCGAGCTCCCCGTCCAGCAACGCGTGCAGCGTGCCTTCGTCAACGTGCGGCATGCTTCGCTTGACCTTCCATATCGTGATACGCCTCTACCAGGCGGCGTCGGGCGCGGGCCAATGTCGTTCCCACAGCACCCTTCGCGAGGCCCAGGCTTTCGGCGATCTCCTCGTAGTCGAAGCCCTCCGCCTTGAGCAGCAGAGCCTCCCGATCGCGCTCATTGAGTTGCTCGAGCGCCGCCCGAACCTTGGCCGCGCGCTCGTCCCGCTCCATGATTTCGTCTGCCGAGGGTGCTGCCGGCTCGAGCTCATTCTTGAGCAACTGGAGCCGTCTTCCCTGGCGTAAGGCCTTTCGGGCGTCCTCCCGGACCAGGTTCAAGGCGACCGCAAAAAGCCATGACCGGGGATTCCGGGGCTGAGCTGCCACCGCGCGCACGAAGGTTTCCTGGGCCAGCTCCTCGGCGCGGTCGCGATCGCCGGTCCGGCGCCAGAGCATCCGAACCAGCGAGTCGTGGTACTCCTCGAACAGTCGTCCGGCGTCCCCGGTCATGCCACGCGCGGGCTCACGCTCAGACTCCTCGGAAATCGCGAACGGTCTGGTCCAACTCACCACTCTGCCACCGCTCGATGCCGCTGTGCCCGATCCGGATGCTCACCCGGTGCCCGGCGATCAGCACTTCGTCGCCCAAGCGAAGACACTCGGCCAATTCCGGCAGCGCGCGGACCAACGAGAAATACGCATCACTGAATGATGCCACGGCCGTCACTTTGACGGTATCTCGGTGACCTGCGTCAGTCCATACTTCGCCGCGCCGAATAAAGACCCGGCCAGAAGCGCTGCGGGTTGCAGAAGCCGGGCCACTCTGCGAGTGACTCGGAGCGGGAACGGGAGACGCTTCGGCTGCAGCGTCCAGGCTGTTTGCCCGTGCCAGCTTAGCAGCCGATTGAGCCGCTTCGAACGCAGCCCGGCCCGTTTGCCGGCGGGCGCTCTCAGGACCACCTGTCCGAGACTCGTCTTCCATCAAGAAGGGCCTGCCACGCGGGTCGGACGCCAGCGCGTCCGGCTCCTGCACCAGATAGGACGTGTAGTCCGTCAATATGCCGTACCTGAGTCCAAGGTCGCGAACCCTGGTTACCAGATCAGAGCTGGCGCCTTCGAGGTGGATCTGGCGGGTCAGATCGCCGACTCGCCGGGAGGCCCAGAGCCGTGGGATGTAATAGTCGTCAGTCCGATTTTCCGGAAAGTCGGCTCGTACGGCGAACCGCTCGCGCCGCCCGTTCCGTTCGCCCGTGATGACGACGTCTCCGGATCCGTGACCGTGATAGCGTCCCAGCACGACCAACTCCTCTCCCTGGAACAGATCCGGCAGCTGGCCCGGCGCCAACTCACTCAGCCCCACAGGCGAACTCTCGATCCGCAGATTGACCAGCGCGGGATGACGGATTCGTGTGGTGATAGTGCCGATGGCGGTCTCGACGCTCGAGCCGGGTGCTACGTATTCGACACTTCCGCGTCCCTCTATGGCAAGCCGGTCTAGGAGATAGGTGTTGACGTCGTGTCCCACGCCCACCATGAAGATCCGGCGGCCTGCCAGCCGTTGGCTCGCCCGCTCGGCGATCCGATCGGGCGCCTGCTCGCCGATGGAGGGAAGCCCGTCTGTTAGGAACAGAACGATGGGCAGCCGGTTGGATTCGACCGTCCCGTCGAGGGCTGCGTCCAGCGCCCCGGCGATGTTGGTCCCCCCATCCGCGCTGAGATCATCAACGAATCGTCGCGCGGAGTCTATGGCGGCCTGGCTTGCAGCCGTAAAGCCCGGCCTGAACTCGCGGACACCCGATGAAAAAGCGATCAGCCGGAATCGGTCTTGGAGGGCGAGCGTGCCGAGAGCCTGGCGAAGGCCGGCCTGCGCCTGCTCCAGTTTCTCGCCCGACATGGAGCCCGATACATCCACTACGAGCGTGACGTCGCGAGGCAGCGACGTCTCCCGGGTTTCCGGTCCTGGCGCCATTAGCAGCAAGAAGTAGCCATCCTCGCCCACGGGCGCATGGGTTACGACGCTGGCCGCTACCAATCCTTTCGCGAGAGGAAAAAACAGCTCCACATCGCCAGCGCTGTTGGAAGCGAGCGCGATCTGGAGGTGGTTTCCCTCGCGGCGGGTCTCCAGCCGATGGGTCGGGGAATAGGGCTCCCCCACCTGATCCGCGTTCTCGACTGTGACGCGGAAGCCGGGCACCGAAGTGCCACCTCGATCGCCGGCGGCGTACCGCAGGCGGAGCGCGTCCCCGGCGCGGGTGAGCAGCTGGGTATAACGCAGCACGACCTTCCGGGTTTCACCCGGCTGAATGGGAAAGACCTGCGCTCGGATCAGACGATGGCCGGCAAGCGTTAGCAGGGCAGGGTCCTTGCGGCGTCGCACGATTTCTTCGTACACCCGGCGGGCCTGTTCGGCATTGAGCATCTCTCCCTTGAGCTCAGTTTCACCGTTCCAGAGCGAGAAGTTCTGAAAGACCGCTTCCGAGGGGAGCGGGTAGAGATAGCTCCCTTCCGCCAGGCCGCCGCCGTCGTTGCGGAACCGCTCCTCGACTGCGATCTGCGCGACATGCCCGTTCACCGTGACCCGCACGTCGGAGCTGGTCCGGACGACGTTGCCGAGTGGCCGCCCGGGAAGGACAGGCCTCTCGATCTCGATCCAGCCCTGACCGAACACGGGAGAAAAGGAGAAAGGGAGAAAGGCAAACGGGGTAATCCGGATGAGGGCGGTGAGAATTGCGAACGTCCTGGGTGACGCGCACATCGACGGCTCCGATGTTCGGGACGGCGGGGAGATGCGTCAGCAGTCCAGCCTTGCACGCCTATCCCTTTCTCCCTTTCTCCCCTTCCCTCTTTCTCCCGACTACCTTACCCCAGTCAATCGACCCAGGACCGCGCCATGCCCACCGAGGCGCTCGGCACAGCTCCAGCCACCACCGACACCTTCCCGATCAACGGGACTGATTTCATTGAGTTTTATGTAGGCAACGCCAAACAGGCATCGCTCTACTACTGCGCTGCGTTTGGGTATCGGCTCACGGCGTACCGAGGGCCCGAGACGGGTGTCCGGGACAGGGCGAGCTATGCGCTCGAGCAGGACAAGGTTCGGCTGGTGCTGACGACCGCACTCCGGCCCGATCATCCGATTGCCGCCCACGTCAACGCTCATGGCGATGGCGTGAAAGACATCGCCCTCTGGGTGGACGACACCCGAACGGCCTTCCGAAACGCGGTCGAGCGAGGCGCGAAACCGGCCTACGAGCCGACTGTGCTCAAGGACGATGACGGTGAGGTCGTTATCGCGGGGATCCACACGTACGGCGAGACGATTCATTCGCTGGTGGAGCGTCGTAACTATCGAGGCGCCTTTCTACCTGGATTCAGGGCGGTGGACTCCCGTTTCAACCCGCCCCCCGTGGGCCTGCAATATGTCGATCACTGCGTGGGCAACGTCGAGCTGGGCGCGATGAATCGGTGGGTCCAGTACTACGAGCAAGTGCTTGGCTTCTACAACCTGATCTCGTTCGACGACAAGACGATCTCCACCGAGTACTCCGCGCTGATGTCCAAAGTCGTCGCCAACGGCAACGGGCGGATCAAGTTTCCATTGAATGAACCGGCGCAGGGTCGCAAGAAGTCGCAGATCGATGAGTATCTCGAGTTTTATCGCGGCCCGGGCGTGCAGCACATCGCGATTGCCACCGACGACATCGTCGCCACTGTCACCGCGCTGCAAAATCGGGGAGTGGAGTTTCTCCGCGTGCCCTTGACGTACTACGATACCGTGCTCGATAGGGTCGGCCGGATCGACGAAGACATTGCGCCACTCCGAGAGCTGGGCATCCTGGTCGACCGTGACGACGAGGGCTACCTCCTGCAGATCTTCACTAAGCCGGTCCAGGACCGCCCCACGCTCTTTTTCGAGATCATTCAGAGAAAGGGCGCCAAGAGCTTCGGCGCGGGGAATTTCAAGGCGCTGTTCGAGGCGATCGAGCGGGAACAGGCAGCGAGAGGAAACCTTTGATAAGAGCGTGAACGGTGAACAGTAAACGGTGAACGGGGTGCCCCGGTGGGGCCCGTTTGCCGTTTACGGCGTTTGGGGGGTTGTAATGCCGATCTACCATTCCCTCGGCTCCATGCCACGAAAGCGGCATACTGTCTTTCGTAAGCCGGACGGTGGGATCTATGCCGAAGAGTTGATGGGCCACGAAGGATTCGTGGGCACGTCGTCCCTGCTTTACCATGTGCACCCACCTACTACGGTGAAGTCGGCACGACGGGTCAAGGAAATTGTGTGGGAGGCCGACGACGACACCTCGCTGCGTCACCGGCATTTTCTCACCGCCAGGGCCAAGAAGGGCGGTAGTCCGACCCTCGATCGGATTCCCATCCTCTTCAATCATGAGATCGCAATGTTGTACGTCGAGCCGGACGAGCAGGACGCTCATTTCTACCGAAACTCGATGGCCGACGAGGTGGCCTATGTAGTTGAGGGAACAGGAGTTCTCGAATCGGTGTTCGGCGACCTGCCGTTCCGGGCGGGCGACTACGTGATCATCCACCGAAACATCACGCACCGGTGGCGCCTGGACCTGGCTGCCGGCCCCACGAAGCTCCTGGTGTTCGAAAGCCGCGGACACGTGCGTTGGCCCAAGCGGTATCGGAATGAGGTCGGACAGCTGCTCGAGGGGGCCCCGTACTCCGAACGGGACATCCGGCGACCGGCGGAGCTGCGCACGCACGATGAGATCGGCGATTTCCCGATTCTGGTGAAGCAGTATGACCAGGTGAACGAGTTGATGTTGGATCACCACCCGTTCGACGTGGTCGGCTGGGACGGCTATTTCTACCCCTGGATCTTCAGCATCCACGACTTCGAACCGATCGTCGGGCGGATCCATCAGCCCCCGCCGGTGCATCAAACCTTTCAGGGGGATGGGTTTGTCATCTGCAGTTTCTGTCCCCGGCCGTACGACTTCGACCCCCAGGCAATCCCGGCCCCGTACAACCACAGCAACGTGGACTCCGACGAAGTGCTGTTTTACGCCTCGAGCGAGTTCATGAGCCGAAAGGGGATCGAGTACGGGAGCATCACCCACCACCCCGACGGGCTCCCCCACGGACCGCATCCGGGGCGGGCAGAGGCGAGTATCGGGCAGAAGTTCACCAACGAGCTGGCGGTCATGATGGACTCATTCCGGCCGCTCAAGGTGGCCAAGGCAGCCACCTCCATTGAAGATCCGAACTATCACCGCTCCTGGGTCGAGCAGCAGCACGCGGCCTTCAACCCGCCAACCAGCTAGGGCCGAAAGTAGCGCGGCCCTTCGGACCGGGCCGCCGACGCGCCGGACCGCCTGAGGACCGGTCGAAACGCGTTGGTGGAGCCGGCGAAGGGTCGCCGGCGGGGCGTCATGCACTCCATGTGCCACACGACTCACCGGGGCAATCAGCACAAATACATCGCATTGGATCTGATTCCGTGGATGCGTCGATGCCACTGCTGCGGAGCAGCCGCAACGCTCTAGGGAGTCACCGTTTCGGTAGGGTATCGTCCGAAGCGAGCGAGGGCCGCTGCTGGAAGACGGTTGCCGTGCCAGGGGTCACATGAGGCCTTCCCCCGCAACCCCACCGATCTGGACTCCTTCCGCCGACCGGGTGGCTCGCGCTAACCTCACGCGGTTCATGCGCGAGCACGCCTCGCACGCTCCGACCTACGCGGCGCTCTATGAGTGGTCAGTCGCTAATCCGGCGGATTTCTGGGCAGCGGTATGGCGGTTCGTCGGGGTGGTCGCGGAGGCCAGGGCCGGGCTGCCATGGGATGCGGTGCTGGTTGGCGGCGACCACATGGCCCCCCCGGATCCTACCCGGGGCCCCCGCTGGTTCCCGGTGGCTCGGCTCAACTTCGCCGAGAACCTGCTTCGGTTCCGGGATGACCGGGCGGCCCTGGTGTTCTGGAACGAACTCGGTCGGCAGCGGGAGCTCAGCTTTGCGGACCTGGCGCGTCAGGTTGGGGAACTAGCCGTCGCGCTCCGCGAGGTCGGGGTGGTGCCAGGCGATCGGGTTGCCGGATTTCTGCCCAACATCCCCGAAACCGTGATCGGCATGCTTGCCACCGCTTCCCTGGGTGCGATCTGGTCGTCCTGCTCGCCCGATTTCGGCGCCGCTGGTGTTCTGGATCGTTTCGGACAGATCGAGCCCAAGGTGCTGTTGTGCGCCGACGGGTACCGGTACGGAGGCAAGGAGCTCGACTGCCTCGAGCGGGTAAGGGAAGTACGAGATCGGATAGCGAGCATTCGGCGGGTAGTGGTCGTCGGGTATCGGCAAGCCAGGCCGGAGATCGGCTCAATCCGGGATGCCGTACACTGGTCTGAGTTCGTGAAGCTCGGTGCGGAGATCGAGTTCCCGCGGTTTCCGTTCGATCACCCGCTCGTCATCATGTATTCGTCCGGTACGACGGGACTACCCAAATGTATGGTCCACGGTGCCGGAGGAACGCTTCTGCAGCAGCTCAAGGAGCTGGTGCTGCACACCGACGTGACCCGGTCGGATCGGGTTTTCTATTTCACAACCTGCGGCTGGATGATGTGGAACTGGCTCATCGCTTCGTTGGGGGCGGGGGCTACGGTCGTGCTGTATGACGGTGCTCCCCTCTCGCCGAACCCGCGCATTCTGTGGGATCTCGCCGAAGCCGAAAGCGTCTCGGTCTTCGGAACCAGTGCCAAGTATCTCACCCTTGCCGAGAAGGAAGGCCTTGCGCCGGCTCAGACTCATCGCCTGACAGCGCTCCGGACCGTGCTGTCCACCGGGAGCCCTCTCGCCGGGCACAGCTTCGACTACGTCTATCGGGACATCAAAGCGGACGTCCACCTCGCAAGCATCAGCGGTGGCACCGACATCATATCCTGCTTTGCGCTGGGAAATCCCATCGCGCCGGTCTGGCGGGGCGAGCTCCAAACCCGGGGTCTGGGTATGGCCGTGGAGATTTATGACTCCAACGGGATGCCAGTGCGCGAGGAGGCCGGTGAGCTGGTCTGCACCCGACCGTTTCCCAGCATGCCGATCAAGTTTTGGAACGACCCTGATGGCTCAAAGTATCGAGCTGCTTACTTCGACAGGTTCCCGGGCGTCTGGAGGCATGGGGACTGGGCCGAACTCACCCCACACGACGGCGTCGTGATTTGCGGTCGCAGTGATGCAACGCTGAACCCCGGCGGCGTGCGGATCGGGACCGCAGAGATCTACCGCCAGGTAGAGCAGTTGCCAGAAATCATCGAGAGCCTGGTAGTGGGGCAGAATTGGGAGGCCGACGTCCGAGTGGTCTTGTTCGTGCGGCTCCAGCCCGGGATGACGTTGGACGAGGCGCTGCGGGAAAGGATTCGCCGGAAGATTCGGGAGCAGGCGAGTCCTCATCACGTGCCCAAACGGATCATCCAGGTTTCCGACATTCCTCGAACTATCAGCGGAAAAATCACGGAATTGGCGGTGCGAGACATCATTCACGGCCGTGAGGTGCATAACCGTGACGCCCTCGCGAATCCGCAGGCGCTCGAGCTGTATCGGGACCTGCCGGAGCTAATGACTTGATCGGTGTGTGCCCCGGGTCATACTCCCAGTGTGATGCAGGCTGCGGTGAGGGGTCCCCTGCCGTTCTAGCTTAAACGGCGAGCCGGTTGAGGCCGGAACTCCGCGCACCACCATGATCCGAAACCCCCAACGAGGGATTTCGCTATGCGGTTACTTCTTACATTGGCCGCCGCCGCAGCACTGGCGGCTTGCAGTAAGCAGAGCGAGAACAATGCTGGGCAGTCTCCGCCGCCGGAGACTGGACGGGTTTCGCCTGCCGATACGGCGCGTAACCTGCCTCCGCCGGCACCTGCGCCGATCGATACGGCCACCAAGACCAAGCCTGATACCAGCATCGGCGGCGGCGGGTACAAGGCTGATACCACCATGGCGCCGGCGCCGCCGACGACCAGGGACACGTCGTCCACGATGAAGCACGACTCGATGTAAAAGCACAAAAGCACCGGGCGCTCGAGAAAGACACCAACGCTCCGCCTCGGCGGAGCGTTGGTGTATCTTGGCGTATGTCTCTCCTCGCCGTCACCCGTACTTATCTCGAAATGCGATCGCCGTCCGATCTGGTGGACGCGACGGCGTCTCATCCCGAAGCCCAAATCCGGCGGGTGGGATTCTGTCCGGCCGCCTTCTTCCGGTATCTCTACGCCGAGGTAGGGCGGGCCTATCGGTGGACCGATCGCTTGAGCTGGAGCGATTCACAGATTCGGGCGTACCTGGATGCCGGCGACGTCAGCTTGCACGTCCTCTATCTCGATGGTGTGCCCGCCGGCTACTTCGAGCTGCGGCGCCACCCCGATCGTTCGATCGAGGTGGCTTACTTCGGGCTGCTGGGGGAGTACATTGGCCGCGGGTTGGGCAGCTGGTTGCTGACCCAGGCGACTCGGACTGCGTGGAAAGAGAAGCCGGAAAGGGTCTGGCTGCATACCTGCACGCTGGATCACCCTCACGCGCTGCCCAACTACTTACGACGCGGCTTCCAGGTAGTGCGAAAAGAGGTGTACCAGGTGGAAGCAGTTCCCTTGACCTGACCTCATCATTTTATGGCAGAGCAAACGACGGCATCCGGGCCGGACCTTACGCAGGGCGTCGCGGCCGACGCCATTCCTGACGGCGGCATGCTTCTGGGACACGTGGGTGACGAAGCGGTTCTGATCGCGCGCCAGGGACGCGAGCTTTTCGCGATCGGGGCGGTGTGCAGCCACTACAGCGGACCCCTGCATGAAGGACTAGTGGTGGGCGACACCGTACGGTGTCCGTGGCACCACGCCTGTTTCAGTCTCCGAACCGGACAACCGCTGCGGCCTCCGGCATTGAATCCAGTGACATCCTGGAAGGTGGAGCGTCGGGGCGATCGGGTCGTAGTGACCGGCAAGCGCGATGATCCGCCACCGCCCAAGCTGTCCACCGACGTGAAGTCGATTTTGATCGTCGGTGGCGGTGCGGCAGGCGAGGTCGCTGCCGAGACGCTTCGCCGGGAAGGTTTCGGGGGACGAATCACCATGGTGACGAGCGAATCCCAGGGGCCGGTCGATCGGCCGAATCTTTCCAAGGACTACCTGGCGGGGAACGCACCGGAAGAGTGGATTCCGCTTCGGGGTGAGGACTTCTACCGCGAGCATCAGATCGACCTGCTCACCGGAACGCCAGTGAGTGAGATCCCGACGGGGGAGCGAACCGCAGTTCTGGCGGACGGCCGTTCACTTGGCTGGGATCGGCTGCTGATCGCAACCGGGGCGGAGCCGGTCAGGCTCACGATTCCGGGCGCAGACCTGTCGCACGTACACTACCTGCGATCGCTGGGGGACAGCCGCGCGATCATCGCCGCGTCAGCCCGGGCCAAGCGTGCGGTGGTCCTGGGTGCCAGCTTCATCGGGCTGGAAGTCGCCGCGTCGCTCCGCGCCCGGGACCTCGAGGTTCATGTCGTCGCTCCGAATCGCCACCCGCTCGAGCGAATCATGGGCAACGAGGTCGGCGACTACGTTCGCTCTCTGCACGAGGAGCATGGGGTCGTATTCCACATGGGCGCTAACCCGCAACGCATCGATGGCGCCGGTGTGACACTCTCGGACGGAAGCACACTCCCCGCCGACCTGGTCGTAGCGGGCATCGGTGTGCGGCCATCCGTCGGCTTGGCGGAGCGAGCCGGTATCGCGGTGGACGGCGGCATCGTGGTGGACGAGTTTCTGGAGAGCAGCCGGCCGGGCATCTACGCTGCCGGCGACGTAGCCCGCTGGCCCGATCCGCGTACCGGCCAGCGTGCGCGGGTCGAGCACTGGGTCGTGGCCGAGCGGCAGGGACAGGTCTCCGCGCGGAACATGCTGGGCCGGCGCGAGCGGTTCGACGCGGTACCGTTCTTCTGGAGTCAGCATTACGACGTCACCATCAACTACGTCGGCTATGCTCCCCACTGGGACCAGGCCGAAGTACGAGGCAGCTTGTCTGGGCGGGATGCCACCGTGGTGTACCGCCTGGCCGGTCGCGTTGCGGCGGTAGCGACGATCTTTCGTGACCGCGTCAGCCTTGCCGCTGAGGCGGCGATCGAACGGGGCAATGCCAACGCCCTCGATCGCGCTGTGGCGGGCTGAGGCTCACCCTGGGACGATTGCGGTCCGCCTTTTGGCGAGCGCGTTGAACCCGAAGACGAGAGCAGCGCCGATAACCATCGCGATCGCCGACAGCGCATCCGCGCGAGTGGCGTTGGAAGCCAACCAGATAATGACGAGGCACGCAAGAACAGGGATCGCCTTCCCGCCGGGGAGCCGGAAGGGAGCACCGTCGCCCCGCACGTCCCTGCGGTTCAGCTCGATACTCGCGGCAGCCACGCCAAAGTAGATGATCAGAGCTCCCAGATTGGCCAGAATGAGCAGCGAACGAAACGTCCCCGTGAGAGCAAGCAGCGCCGACACTGCCTGATACACCAGAATGGCCGCGGAGGGCGTCCGGAAGCGGGGGTGAATCGTCGCCAGCCAGCGCGGCCCAATGCCGTCGCGCGCAAACGCAAACAGCATTCTCGGGGTCGCGAGCGCGTCGGCGCTCAAGTAACCGAACATCGATACCGTCGCGGCGAGCAGGAGCAATCCCTTGCCACCGGCTCCGACGATCCGCTCGGCAGCCGCGGCGAGCGGCGCATTGGTTTCCGCGGCCAGTTGACTACCCAGAACACCTTGCGCGGCGATCTGGAGTGCCAGGTACAGCATGGTCGCCAGCATAAGCGCGAGCAGGATGGCGCGCGGCAGTGTGCGGGCGGGATTTCGGATCTCGCCCCCGGGAGTGACGGCGATCTCGGTACCGGCGAAGGCGAAGATCACCAGTAAGGCCGACTGCCCAACGGCGCTCAACGTCGGGAGGCCGTTCCACGCGAGGTTCGCGGGCCGCATCAGCAGCAGGCCACCGACCGCAAGCAGGAGCAGCGGAAGGAGTTTGATGACCGTGATCCCCTCGGTCACGCGGGCGGCCACCTGCACGCCGCGAATATTCACCAGCGCAAGAATTCCATAGACTCCCACAATTACGGCGGCTCGTACGAGCGGGGTCGCAAACAGGGGTGACACTTCGGTGAGCGTACCTACGAGCGCAGCCGCGACCGCCGCCGACGCAACTACGCCGGCAGAGAACCAGTGAACCGCGCCCAGCACGAAACCGACAAACGGACCGAAGGCCGCCTCGCCATACGCGTACACGCCACCGCTGGAGGATACCCGGCTCCCGGCTGCGGCGAAGCAGAGAACCACCAGGCCCATGGCGATGGCGCAGACGAGGTAGCTCAAGACTGCGGCCGGGCCCAGACCCTGAGCCGCGGTTGCAGGGAGCACGAAAATGCCGGCGCCCACGATACAGTTGAGGGTGCCGGCAGTGAGCGCACGCACGCCAATGGCGCGCACCAGTCCTTCATCGGCTGGGCGGCCGACGGTTTTGCCTGATTGTGATGGCATGACGAGATGTACCATCACCCGTGTGACGACGCCAGGGCTCGCTGCGGGTTAGCTTCACTGGCCTATGGCCCGATCAACTCAATCAGTCCGCCGCGCGATACGAACTCACCCACCACGCGCGTCTCTCGAGTTCGACCCCGCCGCACTCGCTCGCCTGCTGGATGGCGATGAGCGCGAGGCTCGGCACGCGGTGCGGAAAAGACTGCGAGAGCCACGGTTCGCCTACCGCCATGGCCTCTCGACGGCCGCCTATCGCGAGCTGGTGTTCGACTGGCTGCGCGAGCTGGCCCGCGACGGCCTGGGAAGTGCCGCGTTTCCCCGGGCGTACGGCGGCGGTGGTAACATCGCGCGGTTCCTCGCGATCTTCGAGACGCTGGGTGCCCACGACCAGAGTCTGACCGTCAAATTCGGAGTGCAGTTCGGCCTTTTCGGCGGCAGCATCTATCAGCTGGGAACCGAGAGGCACCACGCCCGCTACCTACGCGATGTGGGCACGCTCGCGCTGCCGGGATGCTTTGCTATGTCGGAGCTGGGCCACGGTTCGAACGTGCGGGAGATCGAGACCGAAGCGCATTACGATCCAGCCGCGCGCCAATTCATCATCGACACGCCCAACGAATCCGCCCGAAAGGAATGGATCGGGAATGCCGCCTGCCATGGTCGGCTCGCGGTGGTCTTCGCGCAGCTCTCCATCGGAGGGGAGCAGCACGGGGTCCACGCATTCCTGGTCCCGATTCGAACTCAGACCGGAGGCGTCTGGCCAGGTGTGCGAATCGAGGACGCAGGAGAAAAGGGCGGCCTCAACGGCGTCGATAATGGCCGGCTCTGGTTCGACCGGGTTCGCATACCACGCGAGAATCTGCTCAATCGCTATGGCGACGTGACTGAGGATGGCGACTACTCGAGCCCCATCGCCAATCCGACCCGGCGTTTCTTCACAATGCTCGGAACGCTGGTGGCAGGACGCATCAGCGTGGCACTGGCGGCGCAGAGTGCGCTCAAGGCCGGGCTGACCATCGCCGTACGCTACGGGGCGTCGCGGAAGCAGTTCGGATCGTCCGAAGGGCACGAGGTGCCGATCCTGGATTACCTCACCCACCAACGACGACTGTTCCCTCCGATCGCCACCGCGTATGCGTTCGACTTTGCGCTCAAGAGTCTGGTTGGCCGTTTCGTCGCGGCAATTGAAAGCGGCCACGATGCCGACGCCGAATATCGCCGGGTGGAGGCGGACGGAGCCGGCCTCAAGGCGCTCGTTACCTGGCATACCATCGGAGGGCTTCAGGCGGCCCGAGAGTGTTGCGGCGGTCAGGGATTTCTGGCGATCAATCGTATCGCTCAACTGCGGGCCGATACCGATGTCACCGCGACCTTCGAAGGCGACAATACCGTACTGCTCCAGCTGGTTGCCAAAGGGTTGCTGACCGATTATCGGCAACAATTCCATGCGGCTGGGGCTCGCGGGATCCTGCGGTATCTGGGCCGCCGGGCATCGGCCCGGCTGGCACGCGTGAATCCGGTGCTGGCACGGCGGACGGACGAAGATCATTTGCGTGATCCGGACTTTCAGCTTGGCGTGCTCCGTTATCGAGAGGAGCGACTCCTCGGCTCGGCCGCCCGCCGGCTCAAGCATCGTATCGAGGCCGGCGCGGATGGTTTTGGCGCGTTGATCGAATGC
>Ga0114129_10001900_pt1 | contig 28468 bp, 25 predicted proteins | sample RhiMetdeltSRZDD1_FD_80071 | JGI IMG/M metagenome (GOLD analysis project Ga0114129, IMG submission 80071) | Populus rhizosphere microbial communities from Tennessee, USA - Rhizosphere MetaG P. deltoides SRZDD1 (version 2) (version 2) | ecosystem: Host-associated > Plants > Roots > Rhizosphere >... | reverse complement strand
GAGGCGGGCTCGGCGACCACGCTCTCGAGGAGCGCGTGGTAGTGGGCGGCGAGCCGCGCCATCGTCGCCCGCTCGAAGAGATCGCGCTTGTACTGCAGGGTGGCCCGCAGCGTTCCGTCCCCGGCGTCGGCGATGAAGACGCTCAGGTCGAACGGCGAGGCCACCGTGATGAACCCAAGGTCGCCCCCGGCCCTCCCGTCCTGAAGGACGAAATTGATCTGGAACAGGGGGTTCTGCGCGAGAACGCGCGCGGGCTGCAGCTCCTCGACGAGCTTCTCGAACGGCATGTCCGGGTGCGCGTAGGCGCCGAGGCAGGTTTCGCGCATCCGGGCCAAGAGCTCCTGAAAGGGCGGATCGCCGGACAAATCGGTGCGAAGGACCAGCGTGTTGACGAAGCAGCCGACGAGCGGCTCCAGCTCGACGTGGCTTCGATTCGCGACCGGTGTGCCGACGGCGATGTCGTCCTGCCCGCAGTAGCGGGCCAGCACCACTTTGAACGCGGCCAGCAGGGTCATGAAGAGCGTGACGCCTTCGCGACGGCTCAAAGCCCTGAGCTCGTCGACCAGCGGGCGGGGCACGAAGAAGTCGTGGCTTGCTCCGGCCGATGTCGCCGGCCTGGATCGCGGACGATCGGTCGGTAGCTCGAGCGGCGCCGGCAGCGGCGTCAACCGCTCGCGCCAGAACCGACGCTGGGTCTCGCGGACGTCGCCGTCGAGCCACTGCCGTTGCCACACGGCGAAGTCTGCGTATCGCAGCGGCAGCGGGGCGAGCGGCGCCGGCACGCCGGCCAGACGTGCCGTGTACAGCGCATCCAGATCGCGGGCCAGGATGCCGAGCGACCAGCCGTCGGCGACGATGTGATGGACCTCGAAGCAGAGTACGTGCTCGTCGAAGGCCGACGTGATCAGGAGCGGTCGGAACAGGGGGCCGGTCGCGAGCTCGAACGGGCGCGAGGCGTGCTCGTTGATCAGCCGGCGCGTTGCCGCGGGCCGCTGTGCCGGCGGGAGCGACCGCAGATCGACGACGTCCAGCGAGATCAGGTCCGCGCTGCCGATGCGCTGGACGGGCACGCCGTCGCGACTCGGAAAGGTCGCCCGCAGCGATTCGTGCCGCTTCGCCAGGTCGTGAACGGCCTGCCTCAGCGCTGCGACGTCGAGCACGCCGCGGATCGGGCGCCGGGTGGCGATGGTGTAGGCCGGGGAGCCCGGCTCCAGCTGGGCGAGGAACCATAGCCGCTCCTGGGCGAAAGAAAGAGGAAGCTCCTCTCCCGCGCCGGTCTCGCGGAGCCACGCCATGATCTCGGCCTTGCGGACCGTGAGTTCGGCGCGCAACGCGTCGGTCAGTACGCCCTCGGGTGCACTACAGCACAGGCGATCAGCGTCGAGCGCCAACGTGATATCGAGCGTGCGAAGATGCGCGACGAGCTCGGCGGCCGTCATCCGGTGCAGCCTAGAATTCTTCGATGACCCGTCGATTCTGTTTCGTGGCGGGAATGCTCTTCAGCAGCGCTTCGACCTCCGCGTCCGACAAGCCAGCGAGCCGGGCGAGCAGCTGCTCCCGACTCGCGCTCGCCGCCGCGGGCCCCACAACGTCGGCGGATTTCTCGATCACCGCGATGTGTGCCGCGAGCTCGGCGATCGTGGGCTTCTCGAAGAGCAGACGCAGCGGCAGCTCCACGCGGAGCGTTTTCCGGACGCGGGCAATGACCTGGATACCCAAGAGTGAGTGCCCGCCGAGCTCGAAGAAATTGTCGAGCATCCCGACTCGGTCGAGTTTGAGCACCTCGGCGATGATCTCGGCGAGCGCGCGCTCCTCCTGAGTGCGAGGCGCAACGAAGCCGGCCGCCCGGCCCCGGGGCGGCTCATCGGACGACGAAAGGGCACGCCGATCGAGCTTGCCGTTCGGCGTCAGTGGCAGCGTAGCGAGGGGCACGAACACCGAGGGCACCATGTAGTCGGGCAGGCGCGATCGCGCGAACGCGCGCAGGTCGTCAGGTGCGGCGCCGCCGCCGCGGACCACGACGAAGCCGATCAGGCGCTCGTCACCGCTCGCGGCGCTCATCGCCACCGCGGCCGCCTCCACGGCGGGATGCGCCGCCAGCACCGCCTCGATCTCGTTCGGTTCAGCTCGAATACCCCGGATTTTCATCTGGTTGTCGATGCGGCCCAGGAGCTCCAGGTTGCCGTCGGGAAGGAAGCGGCCGCGATCTCCAGTCGCGTACAGGCGCTCGTCCGGGTCGCGGCTGAAGGGATCGCGAACGAATTTCTGGGCCGTGAGCTCCGGATTGCCGAGATAGCCACGCGCGAGCCCGTCACCGCCGACGTGAATCTGTCCCGAAACGCCGATGGGCAGTGGATTGGCATGGCGGTCCAACACATAGACGCGCGTGTTGTCGATTGGCCGCCCAATCGGGACGCGCTCCAGCGACCGTGGGTTCTCTATGACGTACGCGGTCACGTCGCCCGCGACTTCGGAGGAGCCATACAGATTGACGAACGTCGCGCCGGGCATCGCGGTCAGAAAGCGTGTCGCGAGCTCGGGCGTGATCGTTTCACCGCTGGTGACCCAGAATTTCAGCCGGGGCAGCCGGCGGGCCAGGTCGGGGACGCTGTCGAGGAGCACTCGGAGCAGCGACGGCACGAGGACGATGCGCGTGACCCGGTTGGCCGACAGCATCGCGACCAGGCCCGCCGGGTCTTCCATAGTCTCGTCGGGGACGATCACGTTCGGCACGCCTTGCAGCAGCGGACCGAAAATCTCCCACATCGCGTCCACGAAGCTCAGCGCCGTCGTCTGGCAGCAGACCTCATCCGGCCCGAACGGCCAGCGCCGCCACATCCACGCGAATCGATTGATCGATGCGCGATGCGGCGACCGCACGCCCTTCGGCATGCCGGTCGAGCCGGAGGTGTAGATGACATACGCCAGGTCCTCCGAGCCCACGCCGCTGTCCGGATTGGCGCCGTCGACCGGCGCCGCGGGCTTGAGGATCGTGTCCAGGCACACGACCTCGCATCCCCCGGAGGGCACGTGCTCCGTCAGCCGCCGGACGGTCAACAGGACCGGCGCCCGACTGTCGGCCAGCATGAAGGCGAGCCGGGGTCGGGGATATTGCGGATCCATCGGGACGTACGCGCCGCCGGCTTTGAGGACGCCGAGCAGCGCCACGACGGTCTCGACCGATCGATCGATACAGACGCCGACCGATACGCCGCGGCCTACCCCGCGGGCCCTCAGTTCGCTACACAGCTGGTTGGCCTGCGCGTTCAGCTCGGCATATGTCATTCGCTGATCGCGGCATCGCAACGCGACCGCGTTCGGAGTCCGCGTAGCCTGGGCCTCGAAGAGGTGATGAATGCACGCGCGCCTCGGGTAAGCGGCTGCCGTGTGGTTCCACTCGATCAGGAGCCGCTGGCGCTCGGCTTCTCCCATCATGGGCAGCGCCGACAGACGCTGATCCGCGTCCCGCGCGATCCCGTCGAGCAGGATCGCAAAATGGTCGAGAAGCCGCGTTACGGTGGCCTGATCGAAGATGTCCGTGCTGTACTCGAAGCTGCACCACAACCCGTCGTCGAGCTCGGCCATCTCGACGGTCAAGTCGAACTTCGCCGTCCCGGCGTCGGTGTCGAGCTCTTCCAAGGTAAGGCCGGGCAGCTCGAACGTCTGCTTGGGGACATTCTGGAGGATGAACATCACCTGGAACACCGGCGTGTGGGTCAGGCTCCGGGGAATGTTCAGCGCGCTGACGAGGCGCTCGAACGGCGCCTCTTGATTCTCGTAGGCCTCGAGCGCGACGTTGCGCACTCGCCCGAGCAGCTCGCGGAACGTCGGATCGCCGGCCAGGCTTGTCCGCAGCACCAGCGTGTTCACGAAAAAGCCCACCAGGGGTTCGAGCTCGACTCGACTGCGGCCCGCCGCTGGTGAGCCGAGTACGATGTCGTCCATCCCGGTGTAACGAAAAAGGAGGGTCTGGCACGCCGCCAGAAGTGTCATGAACAGCGTCGCGTTGGCCGACCGACCCACGGCTCGCAGCCGGTCGGCCAGCTCGCGAGGAAGCACGCGGTGCTGCACCGCGCCGCGCGCCGTGCGCACCGGGGGGCGCGGCCGATCCGCGGGGAGCTCGAGCACGAAGTCGGCGCCGGCGAGCTGTGTCCGCCAGTAGGCGAGCTGCCGCTCGAGCGCGTCGTCGGTCAACGAGCCTCGTTGCCAGCGAGCGAAGTCCGCGTATTGCATCGAAAGCTCGGCTAGCGGTGACGGACGATTCGCGGCGACCGCCTCGTACCATCGCGCCAGCTCCTTGAACAGCACGCTCATAGACCAGCCGTCCGTGATGATGTGGTGCATGACCAGGAGCAGGAGATGCTCGTCGCGCTGCAGGCGGAGCAACGCCGCGCGGAACAGCGGGCCTCGAGTCAGATCGAAGGGACGCCGCGCCCCTTCGCCGATCAGGCGTTGCGCTCCGGAGCTGCGCGCCGGCTCGGACAGACGGCTCAGATCCGCGATCGGGAGCTCGAAAGGGCCAGCCCCCTTGATGATCTGCATCGGCTGTCCATCCACTTCGGCGAAAGTGGTTCGCAGCGACTCGTGGCGCGCGACGAGCGCCTGGAGGCTGTCGCGCATAGCGTCCGCGTCGAGGGAGCCGCGCATTCGGATCGCCCGCGCGAGGTTGTACGCCGGTGTGCCGGGCTCGAGCCGGTCGAGCAGCCACAGCCGCTCCTGTCCATAGGAGACGGGGGCCATGCTCCTGGCTTCAGTCGACGCTGCGCGGCTCACGTCGCGGGCACCCATGCGTAACATTCGAGCCGAGCGGACCGGCCTTCCGCGGCGATCGCGGCGACACATCCGGACGCCGGCTCCAGCGCCGCCCGGCTCACGACGAAGCGGGTCGCGTCGCGTTGGAAGCGAAACCGCCGTGCACGGGTTGGCTCCTCGTCGCCGAGAAGGCCGGCGAGACGGTCGACCGAACGCACGGGCAGATCGAAATGCGCGCACCACACCCTCACCTCGTCCACCGCGAGGGAATCAGAGTGGCGCATGACCGGCCAATCAGCGACTGCGCCAGACTCCGCACGCCAGAGCGCACATTTGGATAACGCGTTTCTCTCCATGCGCGACTCGCCGGTTGCCCGAGGGATGGACAGCCCATGCGACCATTGGAGCCTGTCTCCTGGGCCGTGCATTAATGATACAGACTATCCGCAAGGAGGGCTGGTTTCCGGTGCGCTGGCTTCACCGTGCGAGACGTGGCTCGAGTACAAGCGGAAGAACGCGGTCGACGCGGTGCGACTACAGAAGGCTAGAGCTTGCTGCGCTCCGCGTCCCAGAGCGCGAAGCAGTCCGCGTGGAGAGACAGGACGGGGCCCGCCTCGCGCGCTGAGATTCGTGTGACAAGCTGCCGGATTCTGAGTGTACGGCCGCAGGCAGCGTAGTATCCGTCTCTGGCGGGATTTCCGACGACGACAGGACCGCCCTTCTGCGGAAGGATTCCGTCCTGCAGCCGCTGACGGACGAACAGACGAGCGCAGGCCATCAAGATCCGTTCCTGCTGGCGCAACAAGAGGCGTCGGCGAGCGGTCTGCTCCCGATCTTCCGGATGATGGCTCGCTTTCCCGAATATGCGCTCTGGATTTCGTCGCAGACGTGTTGTAGTTCGCTCAGCAGGGCGTCGCTCAGGTCAGTCTCACTGATATCGGCGGCGTCCGAGTCCATGCCGCTAGCGGCAGCGGATCACGGGAATCCGTTGCGGGCGCGCCCGCTCAATTGCTCCTGCGCCCCTCGGACCGTTGCACGCGAAGTCTACTGAGCGCCAACCGACTGTCGCATCGGGCCAGACTGGCGAGAGAACGATCGATCAGAGCGAGGCTTCGCCGCGTCTTTTCGTGAGTCTGCGCCAGCACGGCGCGGCGATTCTTCCTCATCGCGGACAGGATACCTAGCATTTCCGAATGCATGATCACCTATACGATACCGCAGCGGCGGATCACGAGAGCCGCATGCGGACCGCACTGCCCCAGATCAGGCTGGATTCGATCGACTCCAGGCGACGGTCGGGGGTGAAGACGAGGCGGGCGGGCTGATCGGCGCGGGACCAGGACGACCAGCCTGACATGTCGAGCCGCGCCGTCAGCTTGCCGGTCCTGGGTTCGGGCCCGATCTGAAACCGCACGGGCACGATCTCGACGCGGTAGGCGCTGGGCGTGACGTCGTCCGGCCCTTCGCCTTTCGGACGCGATCGGCGGAGCACGTTCATCCGGTAGGCCCCATCCGGATCTTGCTCGAGGCGTCCTGCCGCGAAGTTGAAAGCCGCGGAGACCGCGTCGTCCACGGGCTTGTCGGGAGGGAGGACCACCACGTCGTCCACCTGCCGGCGGCGGCCGCTGAGCAGCGTGTGCCCGACCGCGTGGTAATCCACGCGTCCGCGAGCGTAGTCATACGCGATCGAGAGCGTGCTCGGACGGCCGACGAACGAGTGCGCGCTTTTCAGCTCCAGCGGGCGATAGCGGCCAGTATCGATCAGGCCGCGCGCTTCGATGCGCGTGGTGACGCCGGTGCCGCTCCCCGTGATCAGGACGCGATAGCGCCCGGCGTCGGCGTCGACCTCTTCGACCATGCTCCCGCCGACCGAATACCGGAGCAGCGCGTAGAGCATGGAGATGTCGACGTGGTAGTCGAAACTCCGCGCGGCTGGAGAGCCGGCCATCGCGCGTCGAGTCGGAAGGGCGAGAGCCAGGGCGAGCGAGCCCAGACCCCGGAGGATCGCGCGTCGGGAGAAGGCCGGCCCGGCCGCGGTCAGCGGTCGAGCCAGGCGGCCATGAGGCGGCCGCCGTAGTCGTAGCCGAGATTCGGCCCGTAGTTCTTCAAGGCGCCGTCCCAGACCGCGACGTAGATTCCCGAGGGCATCTGGACGTAATACTGCTGCTTGGCCAGGTAGCGCTGCAGATCGTGGATCACCTCGCGGCGCTTCGCGAGGTCCTGAATACGCCGCTGGCGGATCAGCATGTCGGTCACGATCGGGTCGTCGACATGGCTCTGGTTCTTCGCCTCGCCCGGGTAGTGCATGCCGTACAGGAAATTGTCCGGATCGAGGAATGGCGTCTGCGGTCCGTACGTCATCGAGTCGAACTTGCCGAAGTAGCAGCTGGCGATGAAGGCCCCGTATTCCCGCTGGTCGAGCTTCGTGGCGATGCCGACGGTCTTGAGATCTCTGAGGATGAGCTGGGCATTGTCGGTGAGCAAGGTCGAGCCATAGCTCGTGAAGCACAGGCTCGCGCTGAAGCCGTTCGGATAGCCGGCCGCGGCGAGCAGTCGTTTGGCCTCGGCGGGATCGTGCCGGAAGTATTTCGCGCCGTCGCCCATCTGGTTGATCGGCAGCGCCCAGTCGACGAGACCCGCCGGCACGGCCGTGTTGAGGTTCCCGACCCCTTCGAACGAGCTCTCGATCATGCCCTGGCGGTCGATCGCGAGCGCCACCGCCTGCCGGACGCGCACGTCCTTGAACGGCGGCTGATCGGCCCTCATGGAGAGGTGCGTCTCCACGTTGCTCGGGAACTCAGCGGTCCGGAGATTCGGCCGCTTGTGCTTGAGCGTGTCCTTCAGCTGCACCCAGTCCGTCCGATTGATGCTTCCGGGAAACTCCCAGCCCAGGTCGTACTTGCCCGAGAGGAACGCCGCCATCCGCGAGGCGTTGTCCTCGTCCACGAGATAGTCGATCCGATCGATGTACGGAAGCCCCGGGACGAAGTAATTCGGGTTGCGCACGAACGTGAGCCCGACGTTCGGCCGGTAGCTATCGAGCATCCAGGGACCGGTGCCGACCACCGCTTCGGCTTTCTTGAGATCGCCAAATTTCTCGACGCACTCGCGCGCGACGATCGCGACGGCCATCGGGGTGGCGAGCACGTCGAGCAGCCACGAGAATGGCTCCTTCAGGACGAACTTCACCGTGTACCGGTCGACCGCCTCCACGCGATCGAGCGAGCTCAGCATGTAGGCCATCGGGTTACCCTTGACCGTGAGGAACCGCTCGACGCTGTAGCGCACGTCCTCGGCGGTGAGCTCGCGGCCACTGACCGGAGGCTTCGGATGCCAGCGGACGCCCTTGCGCAGCTTGAAGACGTACGTCGTCTCGGTGGGCTGGCTCCACGACTCCGCGAGATCGCCCTCGATCGGAAAGCTCGCCGGCGCGATCGCCGGGCCGGCCTTGTGCTTGACCAGACGACTGTGCGTGAAGGTGATCGGAATCTGCACGCGGTAGGCCGTCTGCAGCATGTGATCGAACATCGGCGGATCCCACCCCCGGAGGGTGAGCGTGCCGCCGCGTTTCGGGCTCTGGGCGCGGGCGCCCGAAGCGCTCACGGCCATGCCGGCGAGCGTGAGACCGCTCCAGGCCAGAAGATCGCGACGGGACAGAGCCATGGGGCCTCCTTGCTCGGTGAGGTCCGATCGGTCGTCTCCCGCGCCTGATAGCACGGCCCGGCAGGCAACGCAATGAGCCGGGGGCGGCGCGTCGCTCTGCACGGGAAAGCAGCAGAGTATTTCGAGATGCCGGGTCGCTGGGCAACCCGGTGCGTGCGCCGATCCCGCTAAGCGATTGATTTTCTGTATTCGTCCTCCCGCGGCGGTCTGGCACCCGGCTTGCGAAGCACCCGAGCATGGCGAGCGAGGGGCAGAAGCCCGACCCGCGCTGGCGGGTCGCGATTCTCGACGATCACGAGCGCTCGCGCGCCGCGCTGCGCGCCGCGATCTGGGCGGCGGGCGGCGAGGTGGTCGGTGAGGCCGTGCGCTGCGCCGACGTCGCCGCGCTGGTGCGCCGCACGAGCCCGGACGTCGCCGTCTGCGCCGTCGGCCTTCCGGACGGCGATGGCGTCGAGGTCGCGCGGCAGCTGATCGAGGGCGGCTGTCCCGTCGTGCTCTTCACGAGCCACACGCGCCAGGACCTCGTCGATCGGGCGCGCTCGGCCGGCGTGATGTCGTACCTGCTCAAGCCGCTCCGCGCCGCGGAGCTGGCGCCCGTCCTCGATCTCGCGGTGGCGCGATTCGGCGAGACGCGCGACCTGCGCCGCTCGCTCGAGGAGCGCAAGATCATCGAGCGCGCCAAGGGCCGCCTGATGGCGCGCTATCAGCTCAGCGAGGACGACGCGTTTCGCCGGCTGCGCCGCGCGGCGATGGACAGCCGACGGCCCATGGTGGAGATCGCCAGGGCTCTGCTCGTGTCGGAGTCAGTCGCCTCCGACGTGCCTACGCATTGAGCAACACGTCGGCCCCACCTCAGTCCAACGTCTCGAAAAGAAACACCTAGCCCTTCCGGTATGGCCTTTGCTGATAGCGAGGCCAGCCAGCGGCCAGAGACGTCCGCGGCGGGCGCGCCAATGAAGTCGCGACCGAGACCACCCACACGAAAGGAGACGGAAATGGCGCAGTTCTCACGTCGCGACTTCATCAAGGGAGGGCTGCTGGCGTCCACCGCCGTCGGCGCGGGCCTCAGCTTCCCCAACGTCCTGAGGGCGCAGGACTCGGTCAAGATCGGCGTCTTGCACTCGCTCTCGGGCACGATGGCCATCAGCGAAGTCTCGCTCCGCGACACCGTGCTGATGGCCGTCGAGGAGATCAACGCGAAGGGCGGCGTGATGGGCAAGAAGATCACGCCCGTCGTCGTGGACCCGGCGTCGAACTGGGACCTGTTCGCGGAGAAGGCCAAGCAGCTCCTGCTGCAAGACAAGGTCGCGGTCGTCTTCGGCTGCTGGACCTCGGTCAGCCGCAAGTCGGTGCTGCCGGTCTTCGAGAGCAACAACGGGCTCTTGTTCTACCCGGTGCAATATGAAGGTGAGGAGTGCTCGAAAAACGTCTTCTACACCGGCGCCACGCCGAACCAGCAGTTGATCCCGGGCGCCGAGTATCTGATGTCGAAGGAAGGCGGCAGCTACAAGAAGTTCTATCTGCTCGGCACCGACTACGTCTTCCCGCGCACCGCGAACAAGATCCTGCGCGCGTTCCTCTTGGCCAAGGGCGTGCCGGCCGATAGCATCGCCGAGGAGTACACGCCGTTCAACCATCAGGACTACCAGACGATCGTCGGCAAGATCAAACGCTTCTCCCAGGGCGGCTCGGCCTGCGTGCTCTCGACGATCAACGGCGACTCGAACGTGCCCTTCTACAAGGAGTTCGCCAACCAGGGTCTGCGGTCCGAGAACGCGCCGATCATGGCCTACAGCGTCGCCGAGGACGAGCTGCGCGGCATGGACACCTCGGCACTGGTCGGTCACCTCGCGGCGTGGAATTACTTCCAGTCCGTCGAGACCGCGAACAACAAGAAGTTCGTGCAGGCGTTCAAGGCGTACGCGAAGAAGCAGAACCTCCCGGGCGGCGACAAGCGCGTCACCGATGATCCGATGGAGGCCGCGTACTTCGGCGTCTACATCTGGAAGCAGGCGGTCGAGAAGGCCAAGAGCTTCGACGTCGACCCGGTCCGCAAGGCCGTCTACGGCCAGACCTTCGCGGCGCCGAGCGGCACCATCAAGATGCACGAGTACAACCAGCACACCTATCGGCCCGTGCTCATCGGCGAGATTCTCAAGGACGGTCAGTTCAGGATCGTCACGCGGACCAAGGGCCTGGTGGAGCCGGAGCCGTGGAGCAAGTACACGAGCCCGGACAAGGGCTGCGACTGGATCAATCATCAGGGTACGTATCAGAAGAAGGCGTGATCTCTCGCCTCTCCGTCCTCCTTTCGTTGGTCGTGTGGCTCGCCGCGGGAGCGGCGGGCCACGCGGCCGCCGCTCCCGCGCCGTCGCCCGAAGTCGCGGCGGCACTGACCGATCTCACCGGCGAGGATGCCGACAAGCGCGAAGCCGCGGTCAACGTGCTCGGCAAGACTCGCGATCCGAGGTGGATCCAGTTCCTCAGCGCGCTGCGGGACGGCAGTGTCTACGCCCGCACGCGCGCCGGCAAGACGGAGCTCGTGGTCGGCGGCTCCAAGGCCACGAAGGGCGACCAGGACATCATCGACATCGCCGGCGCCTACGACCGCGAGCCGCTCGGCACGGTAGCGCTCTCCGATCTGAAGGAACTTCCGGCCGACCGGCGTCTGCGGCTCGCCATCAAGCCGTTCCTCGACGCCGACGAGACGCAGGCGCAGCTCGCCGACCCCGATCCCAACGTCCGCCGGGGCGCCGCCGTGAAGCTCGGCAACCAGGCCGCCGCCGGCACGGCGCCGGTCGTCGAGGCCGCGCTGAAGAAGGAATCCGATCGCTGGGTGCATCACGCGCTCGCGGAGGCGCTGGCGCTGATCCACCTGGCGAACTTCACGGGCGCCGAGCGCGCGCAGGCCGCGCGAACCCTGGGCGGGCTTCATTCCGAGAGCGCGGTGCCGGCGCTGCAACGGCTGGCCGGCGACGGGTCCGCCTCCGCGGACGAGCGCGCGGCGGCATCGGCGGCGATCCGCCGGATCGAACGCTGGGGGCTCCTGACCCGCACGGTCGAAACCCTGTTCCAGGGTGCCTCGCTCGGCTCGATCTTGTTATTGATGGCACTCGGCCTCGCCGTCGTGTTCGGGCTGATGGGCGTGATCAACATGGCCCACGGCGAGCTGATGGCGCTCGGCGCGTACGCGACGTTCGTGGTCCAGAACTGGTTTCGCGCAACGTGGCCGGCGTACTTCGACTCGTACTTCCTGGTCGCGCTGCCGGTCTCGTTCCTGGTGGCGGCGGCGGTCGGCCTCGTGCTCGAGCGCGGTGTGATCCGGCTGCTCTACGGCCGGCCGCTCGAGACGTTGCTCTTGACGTGGGGCGCCTCGCTCATCATCCAGCAGGCGCTGCGGCTCTGGTTCGGCGCGGCCAACGTGGACGTGAGCTCGCCCTCGTGGCTGTCGGGCGGCGTCCCGGTGATGGTCGGGCTCACGTTGCCGTACAACCGCGTGTTCATCATCGGGCTTGCGGCGGTGTCAGTCGCTGCGATGTACTGGCTGCTCTTCCGCACCAGCGCGGGCCTGCGCATCCGTGCGGTGACGCAGAACCGCGCGATGAGCTCGTGCCTGGGCGTCCGCGCGGGCGTCGTGGACGCGACGACGTTCGCGTTCGGCGCCGGCCTGGCGGGCCTCGCCGGCTGCGCGCTGACCCAGATCGGCAACGTCGGGCCCTCGCTCGGCCAGAACTACATCGTCGACTCGTTCATGGTGGTGGTGACCGGCGGCGTCGGCAAGCTCGCGGGGACCATCCTCGCGTCGGCCGGCCTGGGCGGGCTCACCAAGGGGATCGAGCCCGCGCTCGGCGCGGTGTTCGGCAAGGTCGCCATCCTGGTCGGCGTCATCCTCTTCTTGCAGCGGCGGCCGGCCGGGCTCTTCGCGACGCGGGGACGGAATGCCGAGGCGTGAGATCGTCGCGCTTGCCATCGCGGCGTTCGTCGTCGCGGTGGTGCTGCCGATCTGCAACACGCTGCCCGCGGGCTCGCCGCTGGCAGTGTCCAACTTCACCCTGAACCTGTTCGGCAAGTTCCTGACCTACGCGATCCTCGCCCTCGGGCTCGATCTCCTATGGGGCTACGCGGGTGTGCTCTCGCTCGGCCACGGCGTGTTCTTCGGTCTGGGCGCCTACGCGATGGGCATGCACCTGATGCTCGAGATCGGCTCGAAGAGCGTCTATCAGAGCTCGCTCCCGGACTTCATGGTGTGGAACCAGGTCAAGACCTTGCCGCTCTTCTGGTGGCCGTTCCACAGCGGCGCGTTCACCGTGCTGGCGATCATGCTGGTGCCGGCGCTGTTCGGCTTCGCCTTCGGCTACCTGGCGTTTCGGAGCCGCATCCGCGGCGTCTACTTCTCGATCATCACGCAGGCCCTGGCGCTGAGCGCGTGGCTCGTCTTCAACCGCAACGAGATGAACCTCGGCGGCACCAACGGTCTCGCCGACTTCAAGACGATCTTCGGATTCCCGCTCAACCAGCCGCGCACGCAGCGCGCGCTCTACGTGGTTACCGCGCTCGCCCTGATCGGCGCGTACCTCTTGTGCCGCTGGATCACCTTGACCCGTGCCGGCAAGGTGCTCGTGGCCATCCGCGACAGCGAAACGCGCGTGCTGTTCTCGGGCTACTCGCCGGCGGCCTACAAGCTCTTCGTGTTCGTCGTCTCGGCGGTGCTCGCCGGCGTCGCCGGCGCGCTCTACGCGCCGCAGGTCGGCATCATCACGCCGGCCAAGATCGGCGTGCTGCCCTCGATCGAGATGGTCGTGTGGGTCGCCGCGGGAGGGCGCGGCACGCTCTACGGCGCGGTCCTCGGCGCCTTCGGCGTGAACTGGATCCAGAGCTGGCTCACCACGAGCTACCCGGATTTCTGGCTGCTCTTCCTGGGCGGGCTCTTCATGGGCGCGGTGCTGTTCTTCCCCGACGGCATCGTCGGCGCACTCGGGCGCCTCGGGACGCGCGTGCGCCGGATCGTGTCGCGCCGGACCGATCCGGCGGTCTCGACCCCCAGCGTCTCGCTCGGACGGCCGACGCCATGACTTCTTCGCCGGCCGCCGAGACCACGACGCACGCCACCAGCATCATCTATCTCGAAGACGTCACGGTGAACTACGACGGGTTCAAGGCGCTGAGCCGCCTGAACTTCTTCATGGAGCGGCGCGAGCTCCGCGTCGTCATCGGCCCCAACGGCGCCGGCAAGACCACTTTGCTCGACGTCGTCTCCGGGCGCGTGAAGCCCGAGAGCGGCCGCGTGATCTTCGGCCACAACACCGATCTCCTGCCGCTTCGCGAGAACCAGATCGTCCAGCTCGGCATCGGGCGCAAGTTCCAGACGCCGTCGGTGTTCGTCAACCTCACCGTGTGGGACAACGTCGAGCTCTCGCTGCGGCGCGCCTCGAAGGGCGTGTTCGCGGCGCTCCGGCGGCGCGACGCCGGTGAGGAGCGCGACCGGATCGCCCAGACGCTCGAGACCGTGAAGCTCGCGGAGAAGGCCGACGGCATGGCCGGCGCGCTCTCGCACGGCGAGAAGCAGTGGCTCGAGATCGGTATGGTGATCGCGCAGGATCCCGAGCTCTTGCTGGTCGACGAGCCCGTGGCCGGCATGACCGACGAGGAGACGGAGCGCACCGGCGAGCTGCTCGAGTCGATCGCCGCCGACCGATCGGTGCTCGTCATCGAGCACGACATGGAGTTCGTGCGCCAGATCGCCCGTCAGGTCACCGTGCTGCACCAGGGAACGGTGCTGTGCGAGGGGCCGGTCGAGCAGATCCAGAACGACCCGCGGGTGCTCGAGGTCTACCTGGGGCGCAAGCGCGAGGGGGCCGATGCTGTCCATTGACGGTCTCGACGTCGCGTACGGCCAGTCACAGGTGCTCTGGGGCGTCGACCTGGAGGTGCGCGCCGGCGAGCTCGTCTGTCTCATGGGCCGCAACGGCGTGGGCAAGACCACCTTGCTCAAGACCACGATGGGTCTCTTGCCGGCCCGGGGCGGCCGCGTCACGTTCGACGGCTCCGACATCACCGGGTGGACGCCGGATCGGCGGGCGCGCGCGGGAATCGGCTACGTGCCGCAAGGACGCGAGATCTTCCCGCATCTCTCCGTCGAGGAGAATCTGCGCATGGCGCTGCTGGGCTGCGGGCGCGCCGCGTCGCTCGACGAGCCGCTGGCGCTTTTCCCGGCGCTCAAGCCGTTGCTCGCGCGCAAGGGGGGCGTGCTCTCCGGCGGCGAGCAGCAGATGCTCGCGATCGGCCGCGCGCTGCTCACCAAGCCGAAGCTCCTCATGCTGGACGAGCCGACCGAAGGCATCCAGCCCTCGATCATCCTGGAGATCGAGGAGGCGCTGCGCCGGATCAAGGCCGAGCTCAAGCTGGCCGTGCTCCTCGTCGAACAGTACCTTGACTTCGCGGAGCGACTCGCCGACAAGTACGTGATCATGGCCAAGGGCGCCGTCGTCGCCTCGGGCGCGACGCGCGACCTCCGGCCCGAGATGGTCAGGCAGCACCTGGCCGTCTGAAAAGGCTGGTCCTAGGAGGCGCTGATGCACCTCACCCCGCGTGAGCAGGAGAAGCTCCTCGTCTTCACCGCGGCCGAAGTCGCGCGCCGGCGACGGGGTCGCGGTCTCAAGCTGAACTATCCCGAGGCGCTCGCGCTGATCACCTCAGAGATCCTGGAAGGGATTCGCGACGGCTGCAGCGTTTCGGACCTGATGGCGTCCGGCCTCGAGATCCTCAGGCGCGAGGACGTGATGGAAGGCGTGCCCGAGATGCTCGAGGAGGTTCACGTCGAGGGGACGTTCCCCGACGGCACCAAGCTCGTCACGATTCATCATCCGATCCGCTAGGAGGACCGACCGTGATTCCCGGCGAGTATCTCTTGGGTGAAGGCGACATCATCGCGAACCAGGGCCGCCGCACGGTGGAGATGACCGTGACCAACACCGGCGACCGCCCGATCCAGGTCGGCTCGCACTTCCACTTCTTCGAGGTGAATCGCGCGCTGCGCTTCGATCGCGCGCAGGCCTTCGGGATGCGACTCAACGTGCCGGCCGGCACCGCCGTGCGCTTCGAACCCGGCGACGAGAAGCGCGTGACCCTGGTCGAGCTCGGCGGCGCGCGCCGCGTCTTCGGCCTGAACGCGCTGACCGAGGGCGGCGGCCGCGATCAGGCGCTGGCGAAGCTGGCGGCGTGGGAGCGGCGCCCATGACCTTGCGAATGACCCGGCGGCAGTACGCCGATCTTTACGGCCCGACGACGGGCGATCGCGTGCGCCTGGCCGACACGGAGCTGCTCATCCGGATCGAGCGCGATCTCACGACCGCCGGCGAGGAAGCGAAGTTCGGCGGCGGCAAGGTGATTCGTGACGGGATGGGGCAGGCCGTTCGCGCGACGCGCGCCTCCGGCACGCTGGATCTGGTGATCACCAACGCGGTCATCGTGGACCACTGGGGCATCGTGAAGGCCGACATCGGCATTCGCGACGGGCGCATCGTCGCGATCGGCAAGGCCGGCAATCCCGACCTGATGACGGGCGTCACCGACGGCATGGTGGTCGGCGCCTCGACGGAAGTGATCGCGGGCGAGGGAAAGATCGTCACCGCGGGCGGGCTCGACTCCCACATCCATTTCATCTGTCCGCAGCTCGTCAACGAGGCGATCAGCGCCGGGCTGACGACCCTGCTCGGCGGCGGCACCGGGCCGGCGACCGGCACCAACGCGACGACGTGCACGGCCGGCGCGTGGAACATCCATCGCATGCTGGAGGCGGCCGAGGCGTTCCCGATCAATCTCGGCTTTCTCGGCAAGGGCAACGCCTCGGCGCCCGATCCGCTGCGCGAGCAGATCGCGGCCGGCGCCATCGGGCTCAAGCTTCACGAAGACTGGGGCACGACGCCGGCGGCGATCGACTGCGCGCTGGGCGTGGCCGACGAGCTCGACGTGCAGGTCGCGATTCATACCGACACGCTCAACGAAAGCGGGTTCGTCGAGGATTCGATCCGCGCCTTCAAGGGCCGGACGATCCACACCTACCACACCGAGGGGGCCGGCGGCGGCCACGCGCCCGACATCATCCGCGTGTGCGGCGAGCCGAACTGCTTGCCCTCGTCGACGAATCCGACGATGCCGTTCACCGTGAACACGATGGACGAGCACCTCGACATGCTGATGGTGTGTCACCACCTGAGCGCGCGCATCCCCGAGGACCTCGCGTTCGCCGAGTCGCGCATCCGCGCCGAGACGATCGCCGCCGAGGACGTGCTGCACGACCTGGGCGCGATCAGCATGATGTCCTCCGACTCGCAGGCGATGGGCCGCATCGGTGAGGTGATCATCCGCACCTGGCAGACCGCCGACAAGATGAAGCGCCAGCGCGGTCCCCTGCCGGGAGAGACCGTGGGCGACGACAACCTGCGCGTGAAGCGCTATGTGGCAAAGTACACGATCAACCCGGCCATCGCGCACGGGCTGTCCGCGCACATCGGCTCGCTCGAAGTGGGCAAGCTGGCCGATCTCGTGCTCTGGAAGCCGGCGTTCTTCGGCGTCAAGCCCGAGATGGTGGTCAAGGGCGGCCTCATCGCGTGGGCGGCGATGGGCGATCCGAACGCCTCGATCCCGACGCCGCAGCCCGTGCTCTATCGCCCGATGTTCGGCGCGCTCGGCCGGGCCGTCGGCACGACGTCGCTGACCTTCGTCTCGGCGGCCGCGCTGGCCGACGGCGTCCCGCAGCGCCTCGGGCTCGCGCGGCGCGCCGTGGCGGTCACCCACTGCCGCGGTATCGGTAAGCGCGACATGATTCACAACGACGCGCTGCCGCGAATCGAGGTCGATGCCGAGACGTACCAGGTGCGCGCGGACGGCACGGTATTGACGTGTGAGCCGGCAAGGGTGTTGCCGATGGCTCAGCGTTATTTCCTATTTTGATGGGGGGCCCCGACATGGCCCCCCATACCCCCCCATCCGCGTTTCGATCGAGCCTGGGGCTCGATCGTTCTGGCAGTCAGCCCTCTACTGCAGGAGGCTGTCAGCCGTCTACTGCAGGAGGCAGTCAGCCCTCTACCGCAGGAGGCTGTCGGCCCGCTACGGCGGGAGGCGGTCAGGCGGCCATTCCTGGTACGGGCGCCTTGCTTCGCTCGCTCTTCGCCGGGGTCGGCGCTTGACGACCGAGACCGTCGTCGTGATCACTGAGCTACCCAGCCGTGTAACCGAGGCGGAGCTGGCGGGGCGGGAGCGGGATACGCTTGTGCTGACGGCCGAGGAGCGGCGGTGGGCGCGGCGGCGCGTCACGACGACGGGCGGGCGAACGCTCGCGCTGGCGCTGCCGACCGGGACGCTGCTGATGCCCGGGGCGGTGTTGCACGTGGCGGCGGAGTGGTTCGTCGTCGTCGAATGCGCAACCGAGCCGTGCCTGGCGGTTACCCCCGCGTCGCCGCAGGAAGCGCTGCGTATCGCGTTCGAGGTCGGCAATCGCCACTTCAGCCTGGCGCTCGACGGCGAGCGGCTCCTCGTGCCCGACGATCCCGGGATGGACATCCTGCTCACGCGGATGAACGTGCGCTTCGAGCGGGTGCGCGCGATGTTCGTGCCCATCGGCCGGGGACAGCGTCATGACCGCTGATCCGGCGCTCCTGAGCGTGCTCCAGTTCTCCGACGGCGTGTTCCCGGCCGGCGGGTTCGCACACTCGTTCGGGCTCGAGACGTACGTCCAGGAGGGGCGGGTCCGCGATCGTTGCGACCTCGAGGCCTTCGTCGCCGCGCATCTCGAGGGCTCCGCCGGACCGGCCGATGCCGCGGGGGCCGCGATCGCCGTCGGCATCGCCCGGCGCGAGGACGCGGGGGCGTGGGTCGAGCTCGATGCGCGCCTGGATGCGATGAAGACCGTGCCCGAGTTCAGGGCGGCGAGCCGGCAGATGGGGCGTCAGGCGCTGCGGGTCGCCGTGGCCATCGGTGACGATCCGTTTTTGGCCGATCTGGCCCGTGCCGTCGACGACGAGCGTGCCGCCGCCCATCACGCGACCGTGTTCGGCGCGGCGGTCGGCCGAGACGGCGCCGATCCCGAGCGCGCGGCGACCGCGTATCTCTACGCGACGGCGGCGTTGCTGGTCGGCGCCGGGCTACGCCTAATCGCGCTCGGCCAGCTCGACGGCCAGCGTGTGCTCGCCGCCATGCGGGGCCGGATCACGCGGCTGGCCGCCGCCGCGGCGCGCGCACGGGCGGACGAGCTCTGGAGCTTCAATCCCGCGCTCGAGCTCGCCGGCATCCGCCACGCGAGCCTCGACATGAGGTTGTTCAGGTCATGACCGCGATTCCGCGACCGTTGAAGCTCGGTATCGGCGGGCCCGTCGGCTCGGGAAAGACGGCGCTTGCCGAGGCGCTGTGCCGTCGCCTGTCCGGCGAGCTCGACATGGCGGTGATCACCAACGACATCTACACGAAGGAGGACGCGGAATTCCTGGTGCGCCGCGGTGCCTTGCCGCCCGAACGCGTCCTCGGCGTGGAGACCGGCGGCTGCCCGCACACCGCGATCCGTGAGGACGCCTCCGCTAATCTCGACGCCGTGCACGAGCTCCAGCGGCGGTTTCCGGGGCTCGAGCTGCTCTTGATCGAAAGCGGCGGCGACAATCTGGCGGCGACGTTCAGTCCCGAGCTGGTCGACGCGGCCATCTACGTAATCGACGTGGCCGAAGGCGAGAAGATCCCGCGCAAGGGCGGCCCAGGGATCACGCGCTCCAATCTCCTGGTCATCAACAAGATCGACCTGGCGCCCTACGTAGGCGCCAGCCTCGCGGTGATGGAGCGGGATGCGCGCCGGATGCGCGGGGATCGACCGTTCGTCTTCACGAACCTCCGCACCGGCGAGGGACTCGAGACGATCGTCGCGTGGATCAAGCGCGAGCTGTCGCTCGACGCGGCGCCCGCGTGACGACGGAAGCGGTGCTCGACGCCCCGCGTGTCGGACGCGACGGCACGCTCAGGCTTCGCGTGGAGCGGCGCGGCCCGGCGAGCGTCGTCGTGGGCTGCCGCTACACATTGCCGCTCCAGGTGTTGGCACCGGTCGCACTCGACGACCCGGCCGCTATCGTGTCGATGCTGAACCCGACGGGCGGCCTCGCCGGCGGCGACCGCCTCGCGATCGACGTCGAGGTCGCCGAGGGCGCGCTCGCCGTCCTCACCACGCCCTCGGCCACGCGCGTCTATCGCACCGACGGCGACGAGACCACGCAGCGCGTCCGGCTCGCGATCGGCCCGCGTGCCGTGGTCGAGTGGGTGCCCGACCACACGATCCCGTTCGCGGGCTCGGCGCTACGACAGACGATCGAGTGCGAGCTCCACGAGACGTCGGGCCTGATCCTCGTGGACGCCTTCTCCGCCGGCCGGATCGCGCTTGGCGAGGCCTGGCGATTCACGGTGCTCGACAGCGCGATCTCGATCCGCGATCGACAGGGATGGCTTCTCCACGACCGATTCGTCCTGCACGGCGGTACCAAGGAGGATCCGGCCTTCGACGGCCTCGGCTTCACCGAGTCGCGCTCGTACTTCGCGTCAATCACGATCGTGGGCGTGTTCGACCGCGAGAGATTCGCGGCCGACCTCGCGCGGCTCGCCGGCGATCTTGGCGCTTCGAGCCTTGGCGCGGCCCTGCTACCGCGCCGGGGCGTGCTGGTCCGTTGTCTGGCGCCGACGGCGCCCGCACTCGCGGCCGCCGTCGAGGGTTGCTGGGGGCTGGCGCGCCGGGCGTTGCTCGACTTGCCCCCGCTCGCTCTGCGCAAGGGCTAGCGAGCGGCCCCGGACTTCCGCTGGCGCAATTGTGACGATTCCGTTACACTCTGGCTCGGGTCAATGTTCAACCTGATCCCGAAGGAAGTTCGGTTCTTCGACTACTTCGAGGAGCAGTCCCAGCACATCATCCGCGCCTCCGCCTTGCTCCACGAAATGGTCCACAACTTCGGCGATGCGCGGGCCAAGGCCCACGCGATCAAGGAAGTCGAGCACCAGGGCGACCACACGACGCACGAGATCATCAAGAAGCTCAACACGACCTTCATCACGCCGATCGATCGCGAGGACATCCACGACTTGGCCTCGAGGCTCGACGACGTGCTCGACTACATCGAGGCCGCCGCCGAGCGGCTGGTCGTGTATCGCATCAAAGAGCCGACCTCCGCCTGCCGGGCGATGGCCGAGGTCATCGTGAACATCACGCATGCGATGGACCGCACCATCAAGTGCCTGCGCACGATGGACCCGGGCTTCCACGAGCACACCGTCGAGGTGAATCGCCTCGAGAACAGCGCCGACGCGCTGCTGCGCGACAGTCTCGCCGCGATGTTCGAGGAGGCGAGCGACCCCATCGAGGTCATCAAGTGGAAAGAGATCTACGAGACGATGGAGATCGTAACCGACCGGTGCGAGGACGTCGCCAACGTGATCGAGGGGATCATCCTCAAGATGGCCTGAGCGCGGACTGAGCCGTGCTCACCGCCATCGTCGTCATCATCTTCGTCGCGCTCGTCTTCGACTTCATCAACGGTTTCCACGACGCCGCCAACTCGATCGCCACGGTCGTGTCGACCCGCGTGCTGACGCCGCTCCAGGCCGTCGTCTGGGCGGCGTTCTTCAACTTCGTTGCGGCGTTCGGCTTCGGCGTGAGCGTGGCGCGCACGGTGGGCAAGGGCGTCGTCGACACCGCCGTCGTCGATCAGTGGGTGATCGTGGCCGGGCTCATCGGCGCCATCGTCTGGGATCTGATCACCTGGGTCTGGGGCCTGCCGACCAGCTCGTCCCACGCGCTCATTGGCGGCTTCGCGGGCGCTGCGGTGGTCAAGGCCGGGTTCGGCTCGCTGATCGCGAGCGGTCTGGTGAAGATCGGCGCGTTCATGATCCTGGCGCCGCTGATCGGGCTGATCGTCGGCTTCATCATGATGGTGCTGGTGATGAACGTCTTCCGCAACGCCACACCCGGCCGCGTCGACAAGGTGTTCCGTCGCGGTCAGCTCCTGTCGGCGGCCGCCTATAGCCTGGGCCACGGCACCAACGACGCGCAGAAGACGATGGGGATCATCGCCGTGCTGCTCTTCACGACCGGCCACCTCGGCCCCGAGTTCTACGTCCCGTTCTGGGTGGTGCTCGCGGCCCATGCCGCGCTCGGTCTCGGCACGATGGCCGGCGGCTGGCGCATCGTGAAGACCATGGGCATGCGGATCACGAAGCTCCGGCCGGTGGGCGGCTTCTGTGCCGAAACCGCGGGCGCGATCACGCTGCTCGGGACCGCGGTGGCCGGTATCCCGGTGAGCACGACGCAGACGATCAGCGGCTCGATCATGGGCGTGGGAGCGATTCAGCGCTTCTCAGCGGTGCGGTGGGGCGTGGCCGGGAAGATCCTGTGGGCGTGGATCCTGACGATTCCCGCCTCGGCGGTCGTCGCGGCCGTGACCTGGATGCTGCTGCGCCTCGTCGGCGCCTGATCCGCGAGGGATCAGGCGCGCCGACGAGGCGACGACCTTACTGGTCGAGCGCGCCCTTGATCGCGTCGAAGACCGGGTTCTGCGTGGCGCGCTGCGTCGGCGTCGAGGCCGTCGGCACCGTCTTGCCGAGCGCCTTGCGCACGCAGTCGTACTGTTCCCAGCCGCGCAGCGGATAGTTCAGATCGACCGCCTTCCACTTCGCGTGACCGGTCTTCTGGAGGGTGTCGAGGTTCTTCGACAGGATCTGCGCGAACTTGCCGACGTTGTCGCAGTCGCGGCGGCGGAAGTCGAACGACACGAGCACGGCCTTGACCGCCGCGGTGTTGACCGCGGTCGTCTGCCACGGATAGACGCCGGCCGGAATCTCCGCCTGCGGGTAGAACTCGAGGACGCTCTTGTTGGTGATCGGGATCAGGACCAGGTTGTCCTTGTCGGTGACGTCTTCCTTGAGAAGCTTCACCGGGTAGCCCGCCACGTAGAACATCGCATCGATGCGCCCGGCCTTGAGCTCGGTGAGCGCCTCGGTCGTGTCGATCGGCACCATCTCGGCCGGGTTCACTTCCGACAGCTTGAACAGGAGGCGCGCCGTGAGGTACGTGCCGCTACCGTCGCGACCGACCGCGACCCGACGACCCGCCAGATCGTCGAAGTCGGCGATGCCCTTCTTGCCGAGCAGGTGGATCTCCTCGTTGTACAGCGGGAACACCATCTTCGTCTTCTTGGCGATCCGCTGGAGCGTCTGGTCCGTCTGTACGCGCGACACGAACGCCAGCACGTCGGACTGCACGATGCCCAACGGCACGCCCGGACGCTGGTAGACCGCGTACACGTTCTCGATCGAGCCCTTCGAAGTGTGCACGGTCAGGTTGATGCCCGCGGGCTTGACGAGCTTCTGGAGATCGAGGCCGAACTGGTAGTACGTCCCCTTGTCGCTTCCGGTGATCAGCCCCATGTCCTCGACGGCCGCGGACTGACCCGCCCAGGCGAACACCAGGACGAGGGCGAGGGACCAGGTGATGAAGATCTTCACGGCATGTCCTCCTCTACTGGGGCGCCGGCGGCGCGCTCCCTGAATCTCCGGACGATTCTGACACGTCCGCGCCCGAAATATCCGGAATTGTACGCCCGGAGCGGTAGAGGCCCGGCGCCCTCTCAGCGGAAGTCGCGAGCGCTCACCCCGTAACGCGCGATCAATCCGTGCAAAGTCGGACGGCTGACGGCGAGGAGCCTGGAGGCCTGCGTGATGTTTCCGCGCGTCTTGACGAGCGTTTCCACCAGAGCGCTTCGCTCCGCTCGATCCCGCGCGTCGCGGAGCGAGGCGGTGGGACGCTCCTTGAGCTCGATGCCCAGATCGCGGGCCTCGACCAGCTTGCCGCCGGCCATGAGGACGGCCCGCTCGACCGCATTCTCGAGCTCACGGACGTTGCCCGGCCATGGGTGGTGGGCGATGGCCTCGAGCGCCGAGGCGCCGAAGCGGAGCTTTCGCCGGTGGGTCTTGCACGCCCGCTGCAGGAGTGCGCTGGCGATCAGCACCACGTCCTCGCCGCGCTCGCGCAGCGGCGGCAGGGTCAGGTTCACGACCGAAAGCCGGTAGTAGAGGTCCTCGCGGAAGCGGCGCGCCTGCAGCTCGGCCTTGAGGTCCTTGTTGGTCGCGGCCACCACCCGGGCGTCGACGCGGAGCACCTCGCGGCCGCCCACGCGCTCGAGCTCGCGCTCCTGGAGAAAGCGCAGGAGCTTCACCTGCAACGGCGCGCTCATCTCGCCGACCTCGTCGAGGAAGAGCGTGCCGCCGTCGGCCAGCTCGAGCTTGCCCTTGCGCTGCGTGTGCGCGCCGGTGTACGCGCCGCGCTCGTGACCGAACAGCTCGGATTCGAGCAGGGTGTCGGGAATCGCCCCGCAGTTGATCGCCACGAACGGGCGGCCGCTGCGAGCGCTGTTGGCGTGAACGGCGCGCGCCAGGAGCTCCTTGCCGGTGCCGCTCTCGCCCTGGATCAAGACCGTCACGTCGGTGCGCGCGATGCGGCTCACGACGGCGAAGATCTCGCGCATGGCGGGCGTGTGGCCGAGCATTTCCGCGAAACGGATCAGGGTCTCGCTGCCACGCTTCTCGGCCTCGGCCTCGAGGGTCTGCAGATAGGCGGCACGCTGCAGGACGACTTTGAGGTCCGGGAGCTGGATCGGCTTCTGGTGATAGTCGAACGCGCCGAGCTGCATGCATCGGATGGCGCTCTCGCGGCCGCTGTCGGCGGTGAGCACGACCACCTTGGTTGCCGGCGCCGTCTTCATGATCTGGTCCAGGGCTTCCAGTCCGCACTGTGAGCTCTCGGGATGGGGCGGCAGTCCGAGGTCGAGGCTCACGACCGCCGGGCGCTCGCACGCGACCGCCGTGAGCGCCTCGGCGCGGTCTTCGGCGAACAGCAAGGTGAAGTCGTCGCGCAGCGCCGACGTGAGCTGGGTGCGGATCGTTTCCTCGTCCTCGACGATGAGCAGCTTGGGCTTCATGTGCGCCCTCCGATGGGGAGCCTCACGGCGAACGTGGTCCCGTTCCCTTTCTTGCTCGACACGTCGATGGTGCCGCCGTGAGCCTCGATGAGCCCCTTGGCGTGGTAGAGCCCCATCCCCCAGCCGCTCCGTTTCGCCGAGCTGGACGGCGCGAACAAGGACGTGCGTACGAACTCGTCCGACATACCGCAGCCGGTGTCGCTCACCGAGACGACCGCCCGGCCGCCTTCAACGTAGGTCTTCAGGACCACGGTGCCGTAGCCGTCGATCGCCTGCACCGCGTTGGTGACGAGGTTCTGGATGACGCGCGCGAGCGCCTCGCCGTCGGCCGAGATCGACAGCGGCGCCAGCTCCGTGACGAGCCGGATCCGGTCGCTCCGAATCATCGATGCCGCCGCCTCGCGCGCGAGCGTCGCCAGGTCGACCGGCTCGAAGCGAAGCCGCGTCGCCGGGGGCGCCTCGCGCAGCCGCCCGGCCAGCGACTTCAGGCGCTCGACCGTCTGGGTGATCGTGCCGAGCACCACGCGCTGGAACTCGCGGTCGTCAAAGTTCTTCAGCGCGTTCTCGCTCAGCATGCCGAGCCCCGTGATCGCGCTCTTGAGATCGTGGCCCACCACGGCGCTGAGCCGGTGAAACGCGCCGAGCTCGCGCGAGCGCGCACGGCTCTCGGACAGACGCGCGGTCGCGATCGCGCCCGCGGCGTGTTCGCCGAGCGCCTCCATCAGCTCGAGATCGTCGCTCGTGTACGGCTCACCGTCGCGCTCGCCGCCGATGGCCAGCAGCCCGACCAGCTCGTCGTGCCAGCGCAGCGCGACGATCACGGATCCCTCAGCCACGCGCGCCCCCGTCGACCCGCGCCAGGCCGCTGTAGAGCCGTTTTCCAGGACGAGCGGAGTCCGGCGCGCCAGCAGCGAGGCCGTCAGCGAGCGGTCGTCGTCGGGAAACGTCGGCGCCGGGTAGCCAGTGCCGACCGCCGCGGCGGCACGCAGCTCCCCGTCGGCCGCGTGCGACAGATAGACGAGCACGCCAGTCGCCCTAACGCTCTCCGCGACCGCCTCGGCCAGCTTGGGGGCCAGCTCGTCGAGCGTCACGCACGCGCCCAGCCGTCGCGTGAATCCGCGCCACCGGGCGCGGTAGTCGTGGACGTCGCGCGAGAGCCGCCGGGCACGGGCGTTCATCCGCCGGCGCGGACGATCACGCCGCTGACGACGGCGGGCTTCCCGGAGCCGGTGCCGCCGGCACGCCCGCTGATCATCGGCGGTACGCCTCCATCACGCGCCGCGCGGCGAGAGATCGCCATCGAGATAGGGGGGATGGAGCTTGAGCGCGATCCGGTGTTGGAGGCGTACGAGCATGGCGCGAGCGATAGCCGGGACGTAGGCCCGCGGCTGTCGTGCGAGGATTGCGCCGAACTGCGCCTCGGTCATGTCGCGGAGCACCGTGACCCGATTGACGATGAGATTGCCGGGTTGCGCGGGCCAGCCGCGCGAGGCGCAGACCGCTTGATAGCCGGCCTCCTGCGCGGCGTCGACGACGCGGCGATCGAGCAGGCCGTGGGGCGCAGCCAGGAAGTCGACGGCCCGCCCGACCCGGTCCTCGATGAGACGCTTCGAGGTCTGCAGCTCGTTTCTCAGCACGCGGGCCGACAGGGCCGGCAGCACCAAATGATCGTGCGAATGCGATTGAAACGACATGCCAGCGCCATGCATTTCGGCGATGCGGCTCCAGGTGAGATAACCTTTGTGCCCGACTTTGGCGGTGTTGATGAAGAACTCGGCGCGCATGCCGGCGGCGAGCAGCAGCGGAAACGCCACCTCGTAGTCGGCGGCGCGGCCGTCGTCGAAGGTCAGCACCACCGGGGCGCGCGTGGGCCACTCGTCCTGGGCCCGGGTCCACGCGTCGTACAGCCGCACGACTCGATGCCCGAGCTCGCGGATCGAGCCGAGCTGGCGGCCCATCGCGACGGGCGTGATCCAGTGGCTGGCCAGGCGCTCGTCGACGTCGGCGGGAAGCGAAACCCCGAGCCCGTCGTACTGCAGCACCGGGACGCCACGAAGCGCCATGGTCAGGCGCCCGCGCGCGAGCCGCTTCGATAGGCGAGCGTCAGGAGCGCGCGGGAGAGCTTCGTCGGGTCGTGGCGCACCTCGTCGCCGTCCGCCAGCAGGTCGCATTCGTGGACGGCGTGACCGAGGGCTTTCAGGAGCGGCAGGTCCGCGCGGACCGGAACCGCGCCCTGCGCACCGTAGCGTGCGATCTGCTCGGGCGCGAAGGGCGTGGTGTTCACGAGGATGTCGTGGATCGGCATCGTCGGCGCGTGCCGGCGAATCGCCATGAGGTGGTCGACCGCGGTATGCCCGTCGGTCTCGGCCGGCTCGGTCATGAGGTTCGTGACGTACACCACGCGCGCGCGTGAGCGCGAGACGGCCTCGGCGATGCCGCACGGAAGGAGCGCGGCGACCAGGCTCGAGTAGAGGCTGCCGGGGCCGATCACGATCAGGTGAGCGCGCTCGAGCGCGTCGACCGCCTCGGGCAGCGCGACCGCGTCGGCCGGATGGAGCCGCATCTGGCGGATCGGGCTGCGGGCGCTCGCGATCCGCGATTCGCCCTCGATGACCGTGCCGTCCGACAGCTCGGCCTGGAGCGTGACGTTCTGACCGGTGGCGGGCAGCACCAGGCCTCGGATCGACAGCAGCCGGCCGACCTGGGCGACGGCCTTGGCGAAGTCCCGCTCGATCTCCGTCAGCGCGGTCAGGATGAGGTTGCCAAGGCTGTGCCCCGAGACCTCGCTGCCGCCGGCGAAGCGGAACGCGAACACGTCGGACAGCGCTTGGTCGCCGCCGGCGAGGGCGAGCAGGCAGTTGCGCACGTCGCCGGGAGAGGGCAGCTGGTAGGTCGCGCGCAGCTTGCCGGAGCTTCCCCCGTCGTCGGCCACCGTCGCGACCGCAGTGAGCCGAGTCTGGTCGCGCTCGGGGTCCCAGGGGCACGACTCGAACAATCCGGCCCGAAGGCCCCGGAGCACCGTCGGCAACCCGGTCCCTCCGCCGAGCGCCACCACCCGAAGATCCGAAAGCCCTGCCTCTTCAGCCCCATTGCCGCGGGACGCCGTGCCGACGGTCGTGACGACCGAGACTTCTGCCATAGCCTAGAGCTCCTTCGCTGCAGAGGGAGGGACCGTTTGGTCGAGAAAGCGCGCGAGCGACTGCCGCAGGACGGCTCTCTTCGTGTAGGCATACACGAACGTGTCGCCCTGAACGAAATAGGACTGCACGACGCCACATTCCTGGAGCCTCTGCAGGGCCTGACGGGTGGACGGCACGTCCCGATTGATCCACCACTCCGCGATGCCGCGCGCAGTATCGGCCGCCTCGTTGTGGCGCATCAGGTACTGCACGATCTCGCGGCACACCGCATCGCGGCCGAGCAGCTCGCGAAGCGCCGGCGTCACCTCGCTGCGATTGATCCGTGGCGTCAGTTTCAATGCGGCGTGTTGAGAGAGCACGATCGGGGCCAACGTCGTAAGTCTCGGCGGAGTCGACGTTCTGGAAAGCCGGAATGGTCGTGAACGCGGCGGTCCCCTAAAAGTTTGCGCGTCGCCCGCGCAAAGTTTGCGCGCGCCGAACGGGAAGGGTCCGCTAGGAGCCGCTGGAGACGAGGCCGGAGCCGGTGGACGCGTCGACGTCGCGACCGTAGGCCTTGAGCTTGTACTGCAGGCAGCGGACGCTGATCTGCAAGAGCCGCGCGGCCTCGGTGCGGTTGCCGTGGACCTTGTGGAGCGTTCGCAGGATGTGGCGGCGCTCCACCTCGCTGAGTGGCAGCCCGGCCTCGAACAATCCCGACAGCATAGGTGACGGCGCGGCGACCCCGTTCGACAGATCGCCGGCGAAAAGATCGCGGTCGGTCAGGATGTCGCCCTCGGCCAGCACGACCGCCTGCTCCAGGAAGTTCTCGAGCTGCCGGACGTTGCCCGGCCAGGGCAGGGCCATCATGCGCTTGAGCGTCGCGGGCGCCACCTGGGTGACGCGCTTGCCGTACAGGCTCGCGAACCGCTGCAGGAAGTG
>Ga0114129_10001899_pt1 | contig 28476 bp, 27 predicted proteins | sample RhiMetdeltSRZDD1_FD_80071 | JGI IMG/M metagenome (GOLD analysis project Ga0114129, IMG submission 80071) | Populus rhizosphere microbial communities from Tennessee, USA - Rhizosphere MetaG P. deltoides SRZDD1 (version 2) (version 2) | ecosystem: Host-associated > Plants > Roots > Rhizosphere >... | reverse complement strand
TCCTTCGTCAAGGTGACGAGGAGGGTCTCGGTGTCCGGATCGATGTCGCGGATCACGCCCGCCGGAATCATCACTTTCTTGCCGAAGATCCACGGGCCCGTGTCGACGACGATGAAGCTGCCGCCGGCCTCGTGGGTCGCTTCGTCCACCTTGCCGATGTCACCGTCACGAGCCTCGACCTTGAACCCTGTCAGGTCGAGCTTCGTGAGGTCGATGGTTGGGGTCGTCGCGACGTTGAATTCCCATAGCTGGACGATTCCCATACGTACCTCCTTCCGAGGCTGCGCCTCATTCGGTGGTACTCATCGCCTACCCGCGACCGGCACACCCAAACAGGCCGCAGAACCGCTTGGTTGAGCGCTTTTGAGAAGCTTCAGCCGTGACGGACGGCTCGCGACGCCGGATGTCGGTGGCTCGGTTCCTGCGCACCGCTCGAGGTATCACGGTAGGCGCGTCGACTGGCGGCGGCGTGCCGACGGCCGCCGCCCAGATCAACGGTGCGAACACGTCGGACGCGGCGTTCGTCGGGATTGCGTCCCCAGGAGCGCCGGCCGCAGCGGTCGAGGTGACGAGCCTCGTGGCGTACGAGCGAGCCTTTGGAGGCGCCGACGGAGAGCTCCGCCGGGCCGTCCGGCTCTTCTTCGAGAACGGCGGCACGCGCGCGTTCGTCGTCGGCACGACGGGGCAGCTGTCGGACGGGCTCCAGGTACTTGACGACGTGCGGTTCTCAATCCTCGCGATCCCTGACGCAGCCGGCCTCGGCCCGGCCGATGCGACGGCGCTCTTCGTTCAGGCAGTTGCTTTGTGCGAGCAGCGCCGGGCGTTCGCGGTCGTCGATCCGCCGGCAACCTTCGGTCTCACTGACGCTCTCGGCTGGGCTCCGACACTCGGCTCGGCGAGGAACGCCGCCGCGTACTTCCCGCGCCTGCGGCTGCCCGACGGGACCGAGACGGCCGCATCGGGCGCCGTCGTCGGCGTCTACGCGCGGACCGATCGAGAGCGAGCGGTCTGGAAGGCTCCCGCGGGCGAGGCCGTCAGAGGAGTGACGGACGTCACCGTCTCGCTGACGGACGGCGAGGTTTCCACCGCGAACAGCGCGTCGCTCAACGTCATTCGCAGGCAACAGGGCGTTCGCGTCTGGGGAGCGCGCACGCTGTCCTCCGATCCCGAGTGGAGATACGTCAACGTTCGCCGGTTCGCGCTGTTCATCGAGCGGAGCGTTTCGGACGGGTTACGGTGGGCCGCCTTCGAGCCGAACACGGAAACGCTGTGGACGGTTGTGCGCACACAGGTCGAGGCGTTCATGCACACGCTGTTCCGACAAGGCGCGCTCGAGGCGGTGCACGAAGAAGATGCGTACTTCGTCCGCTGCGACCGGACGACCATGACGCAGGACGACATCGACAACGGCCGACTCGTCGTGGTCGTTGGTTTCGCGCCGCTGCGCCCCGCGGAGTTCGTCCTCGTCCGCGTCGGCTAGCTGTAACACCCAGGCAGGTTGGTTTTAGCGGCCTCGGGGAAGAGGCCTCGCGAGCGCATGCTCGAGCGCCGCCCGATCGGTGGGCGTTCCGTGCGTGAGGAGGACGATCTCGACCGGCAGCGCGAGGAGCGGCTGCATCTTTTCGAGGACCTGCTCGACGTCGATGTGCGCGGGGACGTTGTTCGTCAGGTCGCCGAGGAACTGCAGGCCGTTGCCCCGGTCCTGGAGCGTGTCACCGGCGACGAGCGCCCCATGGCTCTCGACCCAGAGCACGAGATCGTTGGGCTCCATTCCCGGGAATGCGGTGGCGCCGACCGGCAGCCGGTCCCCCTCTCTGAAGACCGTTCCGTCGACCGGCCTCGGATCGCCCTCGTCGGGTGGCGGCACATAGAGCGGCGCGCCGTAGCGGTCGGCGAGTGCCTCGGCGTCGCGTCTGTGCCAAGGGCACGTCAGGACGATCGCCGTCTCGCGCTCCTCTGCGAGCTGCTCGAGCTGGGCCGGCGGTGCAAGCGGGTCGAACAGCAACAGGCGGGCGCCGTCGTCGATCGCGTACGACGACACCAACGGCCCCCACCATTGCCGCTCGTTCCAGTCCGGGTGGCGCGCCTCCCAGTGCCAGACGCCGGTGCGAACCTCGCGCACGGCCGGGATGCTACGCAACGGAATGGAGGCGGCGGGAATCGAACCCGCGCAAGGTTTCCGCCGTTGAGGCGCGCTCAGGGTCGGCCGGAACCTCCCGGAGCAGTAGTCGACGCCTGCCCTGTCAGCGTGGGCGTGGGGTCGAGTGTGTCTTCGCTGGGATCCATGATCTTCGGTGCTAGACAGATGCGTTCGAGCACGACTGCCTCTTTGACAATCACGTCGAGCAGAGCGAGATGTTCGTCTATCGGAAGGTCCGTCCTGGCCCTCAGCGTGGCCGCCGCGCCGACGATGACCTGAAGCGGATTGGCCATCCGGTGCCGGACAAGTTGCGTGTAGTGGAAGAGGGCGCGCTGATATTCCTCACTGTCGCTCGTGGCTTCGGCGAGCTTGGTTGCCGCCACGACCAGCTGTTCGTCGGCGAAGCTCATCAGACGCTCCGCGTCTTCGGTTCGGTGGTCTGCCGTGGCCGTCTCAGTCGCAGCAGCGATCAGATGTTCCTTGGCCGCTTGCATGTGGACGTTGGCTTCTGCCAACCGAAGTTCTGCGGCGACTGCTCGTTCGTCGGCCGCGCGCATCCGCTCCTCAACGTGGCGAGCCTGACGGGCAGCATGGGCCTGCCGTTCATCAGCGAGGAGCTCACGGGCATCCGCATCAAATTGACGCGCATCCGCTTCAACTCCACGCGCATCGGCCACGACCTCGCGCAGATCGGCGTTCACCTTGCGTTTGTCCGCGGTCACTTCGCGAGCGTCGGCATCCGCCTCACGAGCGTCGGCAACGACTGCACGCTCATCGGCGTCCGCCTCGCGGGCATCGGCTTTGACGCTCCGCATTTCGGCGGAACGCGCGCGCTGCCGCTCGCCGCGACTCTTCTGATCTCCAGTATCCATCAGCCCGTCACGGCGTCTTCGATGTGACTCTGGCGGCGGGCAACACAGTTTCCTGCTGGGTTAGAAACTTTCGAAACGATGCCGGCCGCTAGGTCGTGAAGTTTCATCCGCCGACTCCGAGCTTGGCCGCGCATCTTCAGGAAAGCCTGGTCCGGGGTGATCGCCTCCCGCTCGGCAAGGATTCCCTTGGCCTGCTCAATCACGACACGCGAGTCCAAGGCGGTCTGCAGCTGGATTGTGCGCTCGAGTAGAAAACCGGCTGCGTCATTTGGCTTGTTGAGTAGGGCCGCGAGCAGGGTGTAACTCCGTTCACCGAAACCGATCTGACAGGCATCCAGCCCGCCATCGCTCAGCCAGACCCCAACTGCGTCGAACAACCCAACTAGTTTCGTGGCGGTCTCGCTATCCAGCCTGAGTTCGACTTCGGTCGCGGGGCTGCCGCCGTTAAGCGTGGCCGAAAACGCTCCGTCGAGTGCGGCGATCAGGCGTTGTGCGTGCGCTGTGCTCGGAGTGCGAACCCTGATGACTTCCATCTTGTGTCCTTCCCGTCGGTGCTGCCTTCCGCGTATAAGCGGGAGCGAGCGACGGGAGCAGGTCTAGGGTTCGCCGGGCGCAACTACCTAAGAACGGCCGACATCCAGAGTAGCCGTTCCAGCCGATGTTCGGAGTCTTCTGAGATTCACATGTCACCGGCGCGAGAGAAGCTGGAGGCGGGGTCTTGGCCTTCCAGCCTCCCCCTCTTGGGTTCTCGGATCGACGCTCAAACGAGCGAAACGAGTTTCGTGCCGGGCCGTACCCGATTTGGCCCGAACCCCGTTAGGTAGCCGATCCGAACAACTGGCCCCGGACCTAGGCCGCAGACGAAGGGAAGGGACTAGTTATGGCTACTGATGCTCTACGGAGCACGCGCAGCTCATCGCGCTCGGGCGTTATCGCACGCCTAACGACCGAAACGAAGCACGCGTTCAAGACGACGGAGTTTTGGGCGATGGTCGGGATCGTTGCGGGCATCCTCATCGCCTCGGCGCTTGTCGGTCAAGGTGACGGCAACGGAAACGCCGATGTTGACGCATTCCCCGCCTCGCGCGCATGGCTCTACATCGCGATCGTCGGTGTCGGCTACATGGTTAGCCGCGGCCTGGCGAAGGCCGGCAGCCGCGAGCCCTACTGGGCAGACGAGAAAGACCTGCCCGGCGGCGACAAGCACTAACGCCATAGGCGAGCGGCCTTCCTGTACGCAGGAGGGCCGCTTGCTTACGGCCGTTCATTGAGGCGGCGGGAGTCGAACCCGCGCAAGCGTTCCCTACAGGGAAGTCGCGCGAGCGTCAATACGAAAAGGTCGCGGTCCCGGAGACCCTCGCCTTGTAGATGATGCAGCGGCCGAAGAGCGAGGCGCGGTAGTGCGTGAGGACAACGCTGAACATTCCGGAGCCGCCACTCGTGGTGGTCGTCGCAACGTCTCGGAGTGTGCCCGTAACCAGATACTGCTGGTCGGTGCAGTTCGGCCCGGAGTTGATCGTGGTGATCGTTCCGCCGTGATAGGCAAAGCTGCCACTCACTGCATCGGGCACCCCGCTCGAGTTTGACGTCGCCATCACCAGCCTGCCGCCGTCGACATAGGTCGACGAGGAGCCGAGCGGGTCGTGCTGAACGCAAGCGGTCCAGGTTCCGTGGTCACCGGCGTTCCCGCTCGCTGCGCCTGCGAAGCAGCCGAGCGTCGACGTGAATGCGTACTCGTACCCGATGACCGTAAACGTCGTCGACGCAGGAGCTGCGGCTGCATCCCCGACGATCGACAATCCGATCACACTAGTCAGAGCCGCCAGCACGAGCAGGAGTCTCATCGGCCGTTCTTTCCACTGGGCTGCATTCGCCCACGCTCGTGCCCGGTTCGCGCCGCACTAAACGAGGCGCTCCCATACGTCGGCTCGAGGTCAACTCGCGACGCGTTGCGGTTTGGCAGGCAGGCGGAGGGCCGCGACGAGCCCGATGAGCCCGAACACGCCGAGCACGATCATCGCGATCGCATAGGACTTCGTACCGGTGGCGACGACAGACACGAGGATCGTGCCGGCGATCGCGGTCCCGAAAGTCGACCCGAGGTTGGACACGCTGCGCGAGAGGCCCGATATCTCACCCTGGAGGTTCTCGGGGAAGCTGGATTGCACGACGTTGACCGACGGCGTCAGCATCACGCCGAGTCCCAGGCCGATCAGCAGCAGGCCGGGAACGAACGCGACAACCCTGTCCGAGGAGTGGACGAAGCCGAGCAACAACCCGATGCCGGCCAACGTGACGAGAAAGCCCGCCACGATCAGCGTTCGCTGCGAATACTTCTTCGCGAGCCGGCCCGCAGCGAAGGATGAGACCAGTACGCCAACTGTCGCGGCGGTGAAGACAACGCCCGTCCCGATCGCGCTGTACCCGCGCACCGTCTGCAGGAAGACCGACACGACGAACGATACGCCCATGAGCACGAGCCACTGAATGTTTTGAGTGACAAGCGCTAGGTCGGAGGTCCGGTTCTTGAACAGCCCGGTCGACAGAAGCGCCTCTTTCCCCGCGCGCTCCCGAGAGCGGATGTAGAGGTAGAAGCCGATCAGGAACGCGACTCCGAGCACGAGGAACACCGCAAAGAGCACATTGTTGGTGCCGGCTTGCAGGATCCCGAAGACCACGCAGAACATGCCGACCGCCGAGAGAATCGCCCCGACTGCGTCGAATGGTCGCGTTGGATCGGGTGGCAGCGGGTCGGCCAGGCGGCGGCTGAGGAGGATGATCGTCGCGACGACCGCGGCCTGAAAGACGAACGCCGCACGCCAGCTGATCCCCGTGGTGATCAGCCCGCCGATCAATGGTCCCGCCGCGGCGCCAACGCCGCCCAACCCGCTGATCGCGCCGAAAGCCCAGGCCCGAGAGGTGAGATCGTTGAACCACAACGTCGCGAGGATGTAGACGGGCGGAATCAACAGCGCAGTGCCGACGCCCTCGAAGACGGAGTTCCCGAGGATCAGGACGCCGAGATTCGGAGATACGGCGCTCAGCAGAGCGCCCACCCCGTACAGCGTCAGGCCCAAAGTGAAGCACCGCTTTCGGCCCCAGCGGTCGGTCAACTTGCTACACGGGATCATCAGAATGGCCATGATCAGCAAGAACAGCGTGATCGCTGTCTGCACGCCTTTCACCGTCGTGTCGAGGTCAGCGCTGATGTCGGTGATCATCACGTTCATGTTCGAGCCCGCGAAACTGCAGATGAACTGCGCGAGTGCGAGCGGAAGGATCAGCCTTCGCCGAGACACCGCCGGTTGTTCCGGCGCGAGCGTCGAGCTCGCGGACAGCGCCGAGTCAGACATCTAGTTCCGGGCTCCAGGCGGGACGGTGGTCACAGCGCCCAGCATGTCGCCAGCGCAAACCGGCTGCATCACCCGCATCGGAGGAAGCCCAGCCGCGCACGAGGAGAGTCTCGCCGCACGGGCCGGGGTTGTTCCGAGGGACCGCGACCGATTCAATGAAGCCTGGTGGTTCAACCACGTCGGTTGGTCTCGGCTCTCGGAGCCGCCTTTCGAAACGACAACGTTCGGCGGGTGGAGCTCGCCTGGGGCGCCGCGATTGCGGCGGAGTGGGCGCATTTCGTCGCGCTCGGCGTCTTCGCCTACGAGCAGGGCGGTACCGCCGCGGTCGGCGTTGCGGGCTTGGTCCGGTTGTTGCCGGCGGCGGCCGTCGCACCCTTCGCCGCTTCGCTCGGCGACCGGTTTCGCCGCGAGCGCTTTCTTCTCGCACTGACGCTCCTCGGTGCCGGTGCGCTCGCCGCCTCCGCGGCAGCGGCGTCCGCAGACAATCGAGTCCTCGTGTTCGCGTTCGCCAGCGTTGTCGGGCTGGCCGCGACGTTGATCCGGCCGGCGCTGCAGGCGCTGCTGCCGTCCCTGGCGCGGACGCCTGAGGAGCTGATCGCGTCGAACGGCGCGACCTCGACGATCGAGAGCCTCGGAACGCTCGTCGGGCCGGTGGTCGCAGGGGTGTTGGTGTCTCTTGCGGACGTGGCTGCGGTCTTCGCCCTTGGGGCGGCAGCGCTTGTCGTGGGCGCCGTCCTGCTCGCTCGCGTCAAGGTCGAGAGCCGCGTCCGCCTCGCCGCCGAGACCGACGGGGGGAGCCTCCGGCGAATGATCGCGGACGGGTTCCGGACAGTCGTGCACGAGGGGAGCGCCCGGCTCGTCGTGGCCCTGATCGTCGCGCAGACGTTCGTCCGCGGATGCCTCAACGTCCTCATCGTCGTCGCCGCCTTCCAGGTCTTCGACGGAGGCGGGGCGCAAGTCGGCTACCTGACCGCCGCGATCGGCGCCGGCGGGCTAATCGGGGCGATCGCGGCGATGACGCTCCGCGGTGGCCGGCTCGCCGCTCCCTTCGGACTGTCACTCGTCTTCTGGGGCGTACCGATCACGTTGATGGCCGTGCGACCGTACTTCGGAGCTGCGATCGTCTTGCTGGCGATCGTCGGCGCCGCGAACAGCTTCGAGGACGTCGCGGTGTTCACACTCCTCCAGCGGCTCGTCCCAAACCGGCTGCTGACCCGCGTGCTCGGACTCGTCTGGGGTCTCGCGATGGGCGGGGTCGCCGTCGGCTCGATCGCGGCGCCGGCCGTGGTCAGAGCGATCGGACCTCGGCCGGCTTTCGTTGTCGTCGGGTCGATTCTCCCGCTGCTCGCACTGCTCACCTACCGAAAGCTCATCGCGATCGATAGGACCGTCGCCCCCGCGCCGGAGCTCGAGCTCATCGATCGCGTCCCGTTGTTCGCCCCGCTTTCGATCGCGACGAAGGAACAGGTCGCGGCGAGCCTCGTCCCGATGTCGTTCACCGCGGGAGAGGTCGTCATTCAGGCAGGCGACGCGGGGGACCGCTTCTACATCGTGGGCGACGGTGAGCTCGACATCGATGCGGGCGGACACCACACGACCGCGCACGAAGACGACTACTTCGGCGAGATCGCACTTCTACGCGACGTGCCGCGGACAGCGACGGTCAAGGCTACGGTCGACTCCAACCTGTATGCGTTGCAGCGAGCTGACTTCCTGTCGGCCGTCACCGGACACGCGGCCGCGCATGCGGCCGGAGAGGCGATCGCTGAGACACGCCTGAACCGGTCTAGGGCGCAGCCCGGCTGAAGCGCGCGACGGGCCGCTCCGAGGCGAGCTGCAGGGCCGCCGGGTACGTGCGAAGGTTCGACTTGTGAGCAGACCCCGCCAGAAGGCGGCCGCTCGTTGCGCGTTGGTCGCCCTGGTGATCGGTGCTCTACCGATGACGAGCGCCGCCGGGTCTCGGCAGACTCCGTGTCACGCAGGAGAGCACAGCGGCTTTCGTCTCTACTGCCACGTCGCCGTCAAATTCCGGCTCGACGCTCGAAAGTTCTCTTTTGACGGCGGCAGCTGCGGGCATGGCCACGGTGAGTGGGGTTTCTCGGCAGGTCCCGGTGCGGTGACGATGCCGGCAAAGGGCTGGACGCTGTCAGTGCATTTCGGGACGCAGGACTACGGCAAGTCCGTCGACAAGGACGGCAAGTACGGCCCTGCGAACGGTTACGACGTCAACGTGTCGCTGAACCTCAAGGCCGGTACGTTCGTTCCACCGCAGTCCTCGCTGGGTGTCGTCGATCACGCGGCGACGGTGTCTCTCGCTTCCGGAATGACGCGCGGTTCATATCGTGCGCGCGTCGCCTGGGTTTCCACGGCCAAGTCCCACTTGCTCGTAGGCACGTTCCGCTGCTGGTAGGTGCCGGGTCGGTCGACCAGCACGAAGCCCGGCCGAGCGGCCGGGCTTCGTGTTTCCAGGAGGTGCTTCTACCGAACGCGCGCGACGAGGTCGCGGTGAGCGTGGATCGCCTGCTTCCGCAGCGCCTGCACCCGATCGGCCGGGTTCGGGACGCCGGGGAACAGAGCGTCGCCGATCGTCGGGATGAACTGCGGCGGGACACGAACGTGCGTCGCCTGCTCGTAGTCGTAAGCAAAGCCGAGCAGCTTCGGCTCGGCCCAGCGTCCGCCGATGAAGGTGATCCCGAGCGGCAGTCCCGCGTCGTAGCCGGCGGGCACCGTGATGTCGGGGTAACCCGACACCGCAGCCGCGGTCGACGAGCCGACGAAGTACTCGAAGTGGCCGTTGAGGTCGCCCTCATTCGGGTTGTCGTTCGTCGGCCACGCCGGGCCGTTGGTGAGGGCGATGATCGCGTCGAGGCGATTGGCGGTCATGAGCTGGTCGATCGCGGCCTGAACGGGAGGCGTCGTCGCCTGCCGTAGAGCAGCGCAATTGGCGTCACGGCCGTTCGTCGCCTGGGCAGCCTCGAAGACCGCGTCGTTCCACGGTCCTTCGAGGTTCGGATGGCTCTGATCGAAGGCGATCAGGTTGGCGAGCGTTTGCGGGTACGCGGCGTGCGTCACCGGGTTCGTACCGTGGACGTAGGTGTGGAGATACGTCGCGATGTCGGTCTTGAACTCGCACAGAAGGGCCGGGAACTCGTTGACGGTCGCCGACAGGTCGATGTCGGTCGGGTCGACGACGGTTGCACCTTGCGACCTGAGCGCGGCGATGACGTTGTTGAGGATCGGCTCGACGACAGACCCCACCAGTTTCGGGTCGTACGTGCCGGCCCGCCAGACGCCGATTCGCTTGCCCTGAAGAGCGTGATCGTTGAGGAATTGCGTGTAATCGGTGAACGCGTGGCCAGCCTGACCGGCGGTCGCGGCGTCCTGCGGGTCGACGCCGGTCGCCGCGCCGAGGAGCACTGAAGCGTCGGTCACGTTGCGAGCGATCGGGCCCGCCGTGTCCTGATTGGCGCTGATCGGAACGACGCCTGCGCGGCTCCACAACCCGAGTGTCGGCTTGATCCCGACGTCGGCGTTCGCGCCGGACGGGCAGACGATCGAGCCGTCCGTCTCCGTGCCGACGGCTGCGACCGCGAGATCGGCGGCAGCGACGACGCCGGAGCCGGAGCTCGAGCCGCACGGGTTGCGATCGAGGACGTACGGCATGTTGTTCTGGCCGCCGACGCCGCTCCACCCGCTCGACGACGGGCCGGACCGGAAGTTCGCCCACTCGGACAGGTTGGCCTTGGCGATGATGATCGCGCCGGCAGCCTTCAGCTGCTTCGCGATGAACGCGTCGGCGGGCGTGCTCCCCGCGAGTGCCCACGAGCCGGCTGTCGTCGGCATACCGGTGGTGTCCACGTTGTCCTTGACGATGATCGGAATTCCGAGCAGCGGACGGTGATCACCGCCGCGTCGCGCCGCGTCGGCCGCGACTGCGTCGGCATGGGCCGTCGGACTGACCGTGATCACCGCGTTGAGCACCGGGTTGAGCTGGCGGATGCGGTGGAGATAGAAGTTCATCAGGTTGACCGCGTTGATCCGGTGCGAGTTCATCAACTGCTGGAGCTGCGGGATCGTCGTCGCGTCGACGTCGATTCCGGCAACCTTGGTGTTCGGCGGGTTGGCGGCGAGGCCCACCGGCGCCGCGGCGCCGGATACGCCGAGAAAGAGCGCGAATAGCGTCGTGAGAACAAGGGAACGCCGAAGTCGGCTGCTCATCGCGTGACCTCCACGGGCTCGGGTGCGATGGACGCTTGGATCGCGGGCCTGGCGCCCGGCGATCTGGGGGCTGGATTCTATAACCGTTTGGAACGCGGCTAGGTCTTCGGCGCTTGCCGGGGCCTGACGTACGGCTCGCGATCCGCCGGCCCGCCGGCTGCGATGGCGCGTCCTCGCGCGATCTCGGCATTCAACTCGGCACCGATCAGGATCGCGAGGTTGGTGATCCAGAGCCACAGCAGGAACACGATGACCGCGCCGAGGCTCCCGTAGGTCTTGTTGTACGACCCGAAATTGGCGACGTAGAGCGCGAAGAGTGCCGACGCTCCGACCCACAGCACGACCGCGGTGATCCCGCCGGGGAGGATCGACCGGAACGTTCCGTGGCGGACATTCGGGCTCGCGTAATACAGCAGTCCGAAGATCAGCGCAGCAATGAGGACGAGCACCGGCCACTTCGCGATGTCCCATGCGCGGACGCCGGCATCGCCGATTCCGAGCAGCGTCCCTGCCTTCCGTGCCACGCCACCCGTGAGTACGACCGCGATTGCGGCCGCAGCCAGCAGGACGACCGTCACGAGCGTGACGCCCACCCGGATCCCGAGCGTTTTCCAGATCGGTCGCCCCTCTTCGACATCCCAAATCACGTTTGCGGCGCGCATGAACGCGGCGACGTACGCAGAGGCAGCCCAGATCGCGCCGATCAGGCCGAGGAAGAAAATCAGACCGGCGCTGCTACGGCCATGCGTGAGACCGTTGACCGCACTTTCGAGGATGTCGCGCGCGGCGCCGGGCGTGAATGCGCCGATGTTGTCCAGGAGTGGCTTCGTCGCCGGCTGGCCGATAATGCCGGCGATCGAGACGAGCGCGAGCAATGCGGGAAAGATCGACAGGATGGCGTAGTAGGTGAGCGCCGCAGCGAGGTCCGGCAGGTTGTCGTCACGGGACTCGGCGACGGTCCGACGCACCACCCCGCTCCACTCGGGCCGCGCTGCGTGAGCCCGACGCTTCGTGGCCGTCCGCTCCTGGTCGACGCTCGTCGCCACGCGCTCTCGGTATCCGGTGCTGCCGGCCCCAAAACGTCGCGACACTCGCAGACGAACGGCTCCGCGAAGACATGTGCGCGTCTCGATCGGCGATGTGAGGCTGAACCGAACCCGCCACGTTTCGATCAGGCGGAGGCTGAACTGTTCGTCAGGAAAGTGCCGCGCGCAGCCGTTCGCCGAGCAAGGCCAGACGTTCGACGGGCTCGTTGCTGAACACGAGCCTGAGATGTCGCGTCGCAACGGGTCCGCCCCAGGCGTCGGTCATGGGTGTCGCGGCGACCTTCTGCTCGAGTAACCGCCGCGAGAGCTCCGATGCGTCGAGCCCCGATGCGGCGGCATCGAAGAGAGCCGACCACCCACCGTGGGCCGGCACGAGGGGCAGCCCGTCGCACTGGCGCACGAGCTCGTCGTGGCGCCGTTCCCACTCGGCGACGGCGGCGCGGACGTCGTCGTCCCCGACCCGGAGCGCGGCTGCCGCGCCAATCTGGCCGAAGCCGCTCGTGACTACGCCGTTGTAGATGTGCACCATTGCAAGTGTCGGCGCAAGGTCGGCGCTCGAGACCGTCCAGCCGACCCGCCATGCGATCATCCGCTGCTCGAGGGAGACGGCACCGGCCGTCACGGTGATGTCCCGCATCCCCTCGAGCGAAGCAGGCACGACGACTGGCCGCCCCCCGAACACGATTGCCTCCCACAGCATCCAGTACAGGAGGGGAATCCCCCGCTCGCGGCAGAGCTCTGTGATGGCCGCCCACTCCTCGTCGTTCGCCACCCAGCCGGACGGGATGGCCGGGTTCATCAGAAAGAGCAGGCGGGTACGGTCCGAGACCGCGTTCCGCAATGCGTCGAGGTCGAGCCGCCACCCACTCGCATCGGCACGCAGCGGCACAAGCCTCGGCACCGCACCTACGAGGCGCACACGCTGGAGCATTCCCGCATACGTCGGGTCGGTGAGGATCACCTCGTCGCCGCAATCAGTCAAAACGAGAAGCGCATTGAGGATGGCTGAGCCGTCGCCATCCGTGATGACGATCTCGCTGTAGGCGTCGTACCGCGGTCCACCCCGGCGCTCGATCAGCTCGGCGACCGCCTCCTTCATCTCGTCGAGCCCAGAGAAGGGGAGGTAGGAGTTGGCGTCGTCGCGGTCGATGGCGAGACGTGTCGCCTCGACTGCGTCTCTGTGCGGCGGGATGTCGGTGTCGTAGTTCTCGAGACGGAGGATGTCCGGGTCCGAGCCCGCTGCCTCCGCGACGCGGTCGATCCCAAACCCCGGAATGCCTTCAAGTCGCCGCCCCACCGGAAGATCATTCTCCGTAGCCGTCGGCACTGCAAACGACGCCGCGCCATCGCATTCCCGCATCAGCGATCGAGGCGGCGCAACATTGATCCCGGAGCGCCCCTGCGATCATCCCTATCGTGATCGACGTAGTTGAGACGCCGACGCCATCCGTCCTGCTTCGACGCTGAGCGAGTGAGCGAAGAGAAGCTGACCACGTTCCTGGGACATGACGGATGGCGCTGGCTTGTAGAGCCGCATGCTTCTCAGATTGAAACGGACTGTCTGACCTGGACCTGTCGGGGGAAGACCGACCTGTGGAGGATCACCGAGGGTGTGCCGTCGAAACACAATGCTCCGGCTTTCGTAGTCTCGGCGAACGGAGACTTTCGATTCGAGGCGACGTTCGAGGCGACGTTCGCCGACCTGTACGACCAGGTTGGGATCCTGGCTCAGGCAAGTGAGGTACGTTGGCTGAAGGTAGGGGCCGAGCTGGACGGCCGTCCTTGGCTCAGCGCGGTGCACACCCACGACGAGTCGGATTGGTCGCGCGAGCCCTTGGGCGCGTTGCCAATCGCACTTGCCGTCGAGCGCCGCGCCAACTCCGTCTCCTGCTCTGTGCACGAGGAGGGGAAATGGCGAATCTTCCGCGTGCTCTATCTCCCCGGCCCCATCGAGGTCGGACCGTATTCGTGCGCCCCGAAGGGTGTCGGCTTCGAGGCCGTCATGCGGTCACCTGTCCTGACCGTCGGTTGACGAGCGCCCGCCGCAGCCCCGCAGGCCCTTGGGAAGTCCGGACGACGGCTGAAAGCCGAAGAGCCACACTCACACAGTTCGGGAATGACGCCTGAGCGACTGTCGGGCGTCAGCCGATTTGCTCGGACAGCCCGATGAGAATGCCCTCGGGGCCCCGGATGTAGCAGAGCCGATACACGTCTTCGTACTGCACCACTTCGTCGACGAGCTGCGCGCCGTGTCTGCGGAGCCGGGCGAGCGTATCGTCGAGGTCGTCCACGGCGAACATGACACGCAGGTAGCCCAGAGCGTTCACCGGGGCGTTCCGGTGATCGGCGACCGCAGGCGGCGCGAGAAATCGCGAGAGTTCGATCCGGCCGTGGCCGTCCGGCGCACGCATCATGGCGATCTCGACGCGCTGGTCGCGCAGTCCGGTGACGCGCCCTGACCAGTCCCCTTCGATCAAGGCTCGCCCTTCGAGTTCGAGGCCCAGCTCGGCGAAGAAAGAGATAGCGGCATCAAGCGATTCCACCACGATGCCGACGTTGTCCATCCGTTGAAGCGCCACGCGGCCATTCTTGCGGTTCGCAAAAGATCACCGGTGTCCGCGAGGCGCGCGTAGGTAGAGCGCTCAGAGGCGGGCCACGAAGACGTACTCGTGGCTGTTGTCGTGGAGCGGTTCACCGGCGAATCCGCCATAGAGAGCTTCCAGCCGCAGGCCCGCGACGTCGAGGAGCCCCAGCCATTCGTTCTTGGTTGCCCACCAGAGCGATCCGGTTCCATCACCGTCCAGGGTGATGTCGAGCCGGTTATCGCTGACGATGTAGTGGATCGTGTGCGGCAACGGTGTGTCGGCGTGCCGGCCGTCTATGGCGGATGCGATCTGATGGTCGAAGGCGAACGCATTCCAGGCGAAGCGGCCGTTAGGCCGAAGCGATGCGGCGACTCGCTCAAAGCAGCGACGACGATCGGCCCACGTGGGCAGATGCAGCAGAGACCGGCCGGGGCAGTAGATCATGGCCGCCGGTTCCTCGATTTCAAGCTCCCGTATGTCTCCTTCGCGTAGGTCGAGCTCGACTCCCGCCTCAACCGCCCGCTCTCGCGCCTGCGTGAGCATCGCCGGAGAAGAGTCAATCCCGACCACACGCCTGCCCGTCGCCTCAGCAACAGGGATGGCTACGCGCCCGTTACCAACCGCGAGCTCGACCAGTAGGCCGTCGGCCTCAAGGGCAAGCGCGACGTAGAACGGGACGTCAGCATTCACGCCATCCGACCACTCCGCGTATCGATCCGCCCAACCCTCGTACCAGCTCGACATGGCGACAAGAATCTACGTCCAAACGAGGCGGCGTTCGGCTGCCCCAGCGTTCGTCCACGTTTGTTGGAAGGAGCCTTCTGCACCGGAGCCCGATGCTCAACGACTGATGGCGGGGCTACAAGACGGCCCCCAGGCGCGAGTGTTGGGGGTGCGGGGTGGCAACGCATTCACGCCGTCGCTGTTACCTCGTTGTGTTCTCGATCGCGTAGCGGAGGTATCTGCGGCCGTGTCTTTGGATGTGATCGATCTCTTTCAGGCCGGTCTTCGCGGCGACACGGGCCGAGGCTGGATTGCCCGGCCGAATCAGGCTTACGAGTCGCGGTTGCCGCAGGCTTGTGAAGGCGTAGTCGCGGACAGCGCACGCAGCCTCCGTGGCGTACCCCTGGTTCCAGTGGTCGCTGCGAAAGTCGTAGCCGAGTTCCGCAACCCGCTCGCCGGCAAGCTCAATCAGTTCCAGTCCGCAGTCGCCGATCAAGCGACCGTCGTCCTTCAAGCAGACGGCGAAGAGACCGTATCCATGCCTGCGCTGGTGATCGAGGTTGCGCTCCAGCCAGCGACGCACCTGGTCCCGGTTGAGGGGCGCCTCGTCGAATGCGGCCATCACCACGGCGTCGCCAAAAATCCCCAACAATCGTTCTAAGTCATCGGCGACCATCGAGCGCAACACCAGCCGCTCCGTTTCGAGGACAGAACCGGTCCGCACCGCAGCGAGTGTAGTCCGCCAGTAGCTCGTCACAGACCCGCCGCGCCTGCGACGAACTGATCGCCGTACCTGGCCTGGGCCAGCGTCCTGACGCCTGAAGAAGTGACACTGCGATCCGCAGCGGCCGATGAGTTTCCGGTGGTCTGTCAGTCTCTTCTGCGATGCGGCCGAGAGGTCGCCCGGGACAAGGAGCTTTCAGATGAGCCGATACCTAATCTCGTTCGATGCCCACGCGATGGACCACATCCCCGACGAGGACATCCCTGCTGTAGGAAAGGCCGCGCACGAGGTAGTCGAGCAGGCCGTGAACGCAGGCGTGTGGGTCTTCGGCGGCGGACTGGAAAACGAGAAAGCGGCGGTCGTGTCCACCGACGGGACGGTCTCCGAAGGCGCGTACCCGGACGCAATCGGCGGCTTCTGTGTCGTCGACGTTCGCTCGCGCGACGAGGCGCTGGATTGGGCTGCCAAGACCGCCGTCGCCTGCCGCTGCGCGCAAGAAGTCCGGGAGTTCATGCCCGACCCAGCCGTCGGGAACTGATCGGCGCGTCGACGCATTCGCCTGCGCCAGCGATCGGGAATGTCACCCGAGACCGGCGCAGCTGAGAGGATGGCACTCCCAACGACATCGGAGACCAGGTGCCCGACGCCAGAAACGTAATCCTCAAGCACATCGACGCGTTCAACGGCCGTGACAGCGACGCCGACCCGTGGGCCGCCGATGCGGAGTTCACAGCGCCGGGCGCCCAGGTCAGCGGCCGCGACAATGTCATCGGTTTCATCGCCGTGTTCCAGGAAGCATTCCCGGACCTGCGCCTCGAAATCGACCAGCTCCTCACCGACGGGCCGGCCGCAGCGGCCGAAGGGATCATGACCGGCACCCATGATGGTGTTTTCCACACACCCAACGGCGATGTTGCGCCGACGGGACGAGCTATTGCGCTTCCGTGGGCGGCGGTTTACCTCACCGAGGGCGACACGATGAAGTCCGAGCACCTGTTCTTCGACCAGATGGACTTCCTCGGACAACTCGGCCTCCTTCCCGGCTAGCGCCGGAGAGCCCTCGCCTCGCCTGGGCCAGCGTCCTGACGCCTGATGCCTCTCTTGATGCGCCGCGCTACTCATACGCACGGCGCGCATCGCAACGGACGCGTGAGCCGGCCGCAGAGTCTGGCATAGCGGTGCCCGCTGCAGGCCGCGCTTGCCGGCCCGTTGCCCGATGCCCGACGAGGCGTAAGACTGCGACGGTGGAGGTCCCGCCAATCTCGTACACGCGAAGTGGCGATGTCGCGATCGCGTATCAGGTGGTCGGAGAGGGGCCGGTCGATCTCGTCTTTGTGCCGGAGTTCAGCAATTTGATCTGGTTCTGGGAACACCCGCTTCCTGCAGGTTTCTTTCGTGAGCTGGCGTCGTTTTCGCGGCTGATTCTGCTCGATAAACGTGGCGTGGGGCTCTCGGATCGGCCGCGTGACCTCGGTCCGTTTGAGACGCGGATGGACGATATTCGCGCGGTCCTCGATGCCGTCGGCTCCGAGCGCGCGGCGCTGTTCGGTCTGCAGTCGATGGGCCGCCTGTGTCTTCTGTTTGCTGCGACCTACCCGGAGCGAACAGAGGCGTTAGTCACCTTCGGGACGCTCGCTCGTCCACCAGAAGGAGACCGGTCCGCGCTGGTGCGTGAGGTGCGGATGCGTTGGGGCGAGCGGGATTACCACGCGTCCGGGGTCAAAGAAGGCATGGATGGTGAGTACGTTGATTGGTTGGTCAACTTCTGCCGCCTCGCGGCGAGTCCTGGCGCGGCGGCCCATTACCTGCGCATGGTTCAAGAGACGGATGTCAGTGACATTGTCTCTGCCGTCCACGTTCCGGCTCTGGTCTTTTATGGCAGCCACAGTGATCCCGCTTGGGACCTTGGGCAGCAGGAGCTGGGGCAGCAGTTGCGCAACGCGCAGATGGTGCGTGTAAGCGGGACGGCGAATCCGTGGCACGTTCCGGAACTGATTCCCGAACTCAGACGGTTCCTTACCGACCACGAGCGGGGCGACGTCCCTGACAGCGTGCTGACGACGCTGCTGTTCACGGACATCGTCCGATCAACCGAGCGTACGGCGGCGGTCGGCGACCGGGCATGGCGCGACCTTCTCGCGGCGCACCAACAAGCTGCGAGACGTGAGATCGCCAGGTTCCGTGGTCGTGAGCTCGACACCGCCGGCGATGGCTTCTTCGCCTCGTTCGACGGCCCCGCGCGCGCGATCAAATGCGCGACGGAGATCGTGAGCGCGGCCGCAGAGACCGGCCTTCAGATACGCGCAGGCGTCCATACCGGCGAGTGCGAGCTCCTGGGCGACAAGGTCGCCGGTATCGCAGTCAGCATGGGAGCGAGAATCGCCGCCCAGGCCAACGACGGGGAGATTCTCGTATCAGCCACAGTCAAAGACCTCGTCGCTGGTTCGGGTATCGAGTTCGAATCACGCGGCGTTCGAGACTTGAAAGGACTAGGCAAGTGGCCGGTTTACGCGGTGGCTCTATAGCCGAGGCGCGCTCGTGAGTTGAACGCACCCTTGCGTTCTATCTCAACGGTGTATGCCGTCCGACGGCAATGGAACCAGAAAAGGTTCCCGCCGTCCATCACTGTGGCCCGTTCCCAGGGAATGCTCAGAAAGAGGTGCGTAAGGCTGCGAGCTCCGCTCGGGAGCGGACACCGAGCGTCGCGTACACGCGTGACAGGGCGGCCTCGACGGTCTTCGTGCTGACGAAGAGCGTCTGCGCAATCTCGCGATTTGTGCGTCCGCTCGCTGCCAGGCGCGCGACCTGAGCGTCCGACGGCGTCAGCTCGCCGTTGACGACTCTACGTGCCGCTGTTCGTTGGAGCTCCTGCGCGACTCGAAGCGTCCACAGCTGTGCACCCATCGCTTCGAACCTCGTCAGTGCCGACTCGAATGCATCACGTGCCGCGCGTCTGCGTTTCCAGCGCCGGAGAACACGGCCGCGCGCGAATAGCGTGCGCGCGCCTTCGAATCCGCTTCCCAGCTGCTCGTCAGCGGCGAGCGCTGCGTCGAAGAGCGCAAGGGTGCAGTCACGATCGGTCGGTGCCTGGACAAGCGCGCGCGCACGTAATGCCGGTCCGCGCCAGCGCGCCAGGATGCCTTCGGCCGCTTCCAGTCCGTCGGCAAGCGCCGCCGCCTCTTCCGACCGACCGAGCTCCACCAGCGCTTCTATGGCATACGGCAACACTCTGACCAGCAGGAAGTGCTGACCCGCGCCGCTCGTCTGTGCCGAGCGCTCGAGCACCTGCCACGCCCCGCCGGGATCGCCAAGTGAAAGCTCGAGCGTCGCGATAGCGATGCGCAGATGCGTGAGCGCGACGACGTCCCCGGACTCCGACAGTGCGGCTTCGGCCAGCGCCGCATAGTCGCGGGCGCTCGGCTCGTCGCCCAGAGCCGCGGCGAGTGAGGCGCGTAACCCGAGGTGGCGAGCGCGCGTGTCCGGCCTGCGCGCGCAGGACTCCACGGACTCGAGGTGCCCGCGCGCCGCAGCGAGAAGTCCCGCGTGGAGCTCCAGCGTGCAGAGGTGCTGCGTGATATCCGCGAAGTCGAACTCGTTGCCGATCGTGTCTGGCTCGCGAAGCTCGAGCTCCAGTAGCTCCCGCGCCCGCGCGAGGTCGTACGTCCCGGCCGCCAGGGCTCGCACCGCACGCGCAAAGACCCGAATCCGAGGATCGGGCGACTCCTGGGACAAAGCGACTGCGTGCTCGAAGGTCGGCAGGTCGAGCGGCCCACCCGCGCGAAACCGGTAGTACGCGGCGCCAGCGAGCGCACAGCCGAGAAGCCCGGCGCTCGGCCGAGCGTGCGACGCTGCTTCGAACGACCCGATCGCATCGTCGATCCGCCCGAGGCTCGCCGACTCGAACTGGGCGCGGAGTAGATGAATCTCAGCGCGAAGGTCGGCAGTCAAGCCAGGCTGGTCGAGCGCTTTTGCGAACAAGTGCAGGCTGCCGAGCACATCATCCGTCTCCTCAGTCGCATCGAGGAGCGCACGCGACCGCAGCGGCCCGGGAGGCGGCAGACTCGTTGTCGCCATTTCCTGAGTCTAGGCACCGTTCCCGAAACTGCCTAGGGATTTCCCCGTTTCGAGCCGGCAACCGCACCTCGTACCGTCAGGCCCACCACGACAAGGAGCACGAGATGTCTGATGAGAGGCGGAGGAGACTGTGCGCGGCTGGCGTGGTTCTCACGCTGACAGCGACCGTCGCGTTCGTTGGCGCGCTCGCGACGACCACGGCGGCCTTTGCTCGACCGACATCGGGCACGCACCAACTCGCCACCGGAATCCTGAACCTGCGAGGAACTTTGCGGGTGACGTCGACACCCGTGCCGTGTCCCCCGGATCAGCCGGCGGACAACACCACCGATTGCCGCACGCGCACCGGGGCGGGCCTGGTCCCTGGTCTGGGCAGCGTCTCCGAAGCGTACGTGTGGTCTTACAGGATGGGTCCACCGACCTGCCCTTCGGACTTCCTCGGAACACCGCTGAAGACCACCGCCCGACTCGTAGTCGCAGGGAAGGGAGAAATACACCTTGCACTGCGGGACGGAGAGCGCTGCATCGATCAAGAGCCCATGCGGAACGAGCCGCAGGACTTCACGATCACGGGCGGGACGGGCTCCTACAAGGACGCGTCGGGGAGCGGCAGGGTCGAGCGATCCCTTGGTGGAGGAGTTGGAGCAGAGACGTGGAGCGCGACGCTCGAGGTAGCAGGGCTCGAGTTCGACGTGACGCCGCCGACGCTGAGCGGTGCGACGTCCAAGACCGTTCGCGCCCCGAAGGGCGCCAAGGGCGTCCGCGTCACCTACGCGGTGAGCGCCCGCGACGACGTCGACGGTGCGGTTCCCGTGTCGTGCAGCCCGCGATCAGGCAGCCGCTTCTCGCGCGGGCGCACGGACGTGGTTTGCTCGGCGGCTGACGGGAGCGCAAATACGCAGACGGCGAGGTTCACGATCACCGTGAAGCGTCGACCGTAGACAAGCGAGCGCATCGTAGAGCGGACTCGAACCCGCGCAACGTTTCGGCCGTCAGGACCTTGTCCCTTCAGGCCCCGGCGCCGTCGCACGCCTGGGCTCCTGCGTGAGGTGCGAGTCGTCACACCGCGGCGCGATGCCGTTGGCGCATGTAGTTCGAGGATTAGGCGCAGTAGAGTCGGTCGCCAAAGCTCCAGTCGGATGCCCCGGCGTTGTTCGCTGCCCAGACTACGGCCTTGGATCCGTCGCGGGCGACCTCGACGTCGACCTGGTAGGTGAGTTGGCCGCCGTGGCCCCAGGCAAAGCCGCAGGGCAACCGGTAGCGCCAGATGCCGAGCCCGAACCGACCGTCAATGAAGTCTGTAGGGATCGTGGTTGTCATCTCTGCAAGTTGCTTCGGTGCCAAGAGGTTCCCGCCGAGCAGCGCACGGAAAAACGTCGCGACGTCCTCGGCCGTGGAGATGATCCCGCCGTCCCCGCTCACAGGACGACCGAAGCTCTCCACCTGTCCCAGCCATGGCGTCATGCGTTGCGCGTGTGCGGTGCCGTAGCTCGTGCCCCGGAGGTGGAGGCTACGGATGATCCTGTTCGTCACAACCTGGTCGAGGGGTCGCCCGGTAACCTTCTCGACGATCAGCCCGAGAAGCACGAAGTCGGAGTTGGAGTACGCGCTCGAGGTACCGGGCTTGAACAACACGCCCTGAGTGGCTACCCGCTTGGCGCGTACGAGAGGCGCCTCCGAAAACCCATTGTCCGATGGGATGCCGCTCGAGTGGTTGAGCAGCTGTCTGATCGTGATCCGCGGACGAGCCGGAAACAGTCCCGGCAGCCACTGCTGCACGGTGTCGTGCAGGTTCAGACGGCCTTCGCCGACGAGCTGCAGGACGACGGTGGCGACGAACGTCTTCGTCGTGCTCTCGATCGCGAAACGATCGTCCGGATCGGCCCGGCGCTTTGCGCTCGAGTCGGCCCATCCGACCGCACCCTTCCACGTCCCCTCGGGCGCGACCACGACCGCGACTGCACCCGAATAGCCGTCCGCGAGCTTCTGGAGCTCCCGCATATATGTCGGCCGATCGAGCGTCGCTGGGGTTGCGTGCGAACAGGCCGCGAGTGCGCCGGCCGCGCCTGCGGCAGCGATGGCGAGCGCGACGGCGCGGGACGTCACCAGCGTCGTTTAGTTGCTTTTCGAGCGCGCCCAGGTGGCCCCCCAGCCGTCGCTCGTCGTCGGGGTGCGGGTGAGGTTCCGCTGCCCGCTCCCGTCGGCGTTCATCACCCAGAGGTCTGCCGCCGGCGGGGGGGACGGCGGCGGCGGCTCGCCCGTGGCGGGCCTGGGGTTCCACGGGTGGCGGAGGCGGACGAAGATGAGTTTCCCTCCGTCGGGCGACCAGCTCGGACCGTGGAACGCGACGTTCCGCGCCAGTCGACGTAGTCCGCTTCCGTCGGTGTTGACGACGGAGATTCCGGCGTCGAAGAAAGCGATCTTCCGCCCGTCAGGCGACCAGGACATGAACGTCTCCGGCGTGATGTCGTGGGTCAGGGCACGCTTCCCGGTTCCGTCAGCGTTGATAACGAAGATGCGGTTCGAACGCCCGTCGTACGCGGAGAACGCGATGGTGCGCCCGTCGGGTGACCAGCCCCCGGCCCATTCTTCCGCGTCCGTCGTGTGCGTCAGGTTCCGCTGATCGCTCCCATCCGCGTTCATCGCGTAGACGTCACGGTACGGCCCGGAGGCCGAGCGGCTGCCCCCGACCCACAGCGGCTGCCCAGGAGGCACTGCCGAGAACAGGATCGCCCGCCCGTCGGGCGACCAGGCAAGGGCAACCTCGTCGCCGGGCTTGCGCGTCAGGTTCCGCTGGTCGCTGCCGTCCGCGTTCATGACGAAGACATCCGCCCCCGAGCCGTCGCGCCAGCTCAGGAAAGCGATCTTCCGTCCGTCCGGAGACCAGGCCGCGTCCCCGTCGGGCACAGCGTTCCGCGTCAGCCGCCGCAGCCCGCTCCCGTCGGCATTGATCACGAAGATCTCGTCGTTGCAGGCGCCGGCCCGTTCACACAGTCCCGCGCTGCCACGCAGCTGCATCGCAAAAGCGAGCTTCCGCCCGTCGGGCGACCAGGCGGTGCGGTGGTTGCCTGCCAGGCTTTGTGCCAGCCTCAGCTTCCCGCTCCCGTCCCCGTTCATGACGTAAAGCTCGTCCGAAGACTCCCCCCTGCCGCCGTTCACGCTGCGCAGGAAGGCGATCTTGGACCGCGGTGTCCCGGCGGCGGCGCCTAACCGTTCTGCGGGTGCCGGCGACGCGGTCTGTGACTGCCCGGTGCGCCCGAAGCTCACGTAGAGCGCGATCCCAACGACCGCCGCGAGCGCCACGGAGGCCGCAAAGATGCGCCTCCGACGCCGCGCGCGCTGCCTCGCTTCCTCGATCAGTGCCTCCACCAGGGCCTCGCTCTGCTCGCGGTCGACGGGATCGCTGGAGCGAGGCGGGCGAGGCGGAGCGGTAACGGCCACGGCTGCCTCCCTGAGTTATTTGAGCTAGTGTTACTAGCATCATGCTGAATGTCAAGCTCGACAGACGCGATCCCACCGATCTCTTCGCGCAAGTCGCCGGCGAGATCCGGCGGGCGATCGCCGAGGGCGAGGCGAAGCCGGGTGAGCGCCTCCCGCCCGCCAAGGACCTCGCCGCCGTCCTTGGGGTGAATACGAACACCGTCCTGCGATCGCTACGGGTGCTTCGCGATGAGGGACTACTTGAGTTCCGCCGCGGGCGTGGCATCTCGGTCGCGGGCACACCGGAACGAGGCGCGGTTGTCCAGCGCGCGCGGGAACTCGTCACCTTCGCCCGCCACCACGGCTACAACGTCGACGAACTCGTTGAAATCATCGAAGACATAGCCTGAAGGCCGGTAGCCCGTGCCTCGGGATCGTCCCCGAGAACTCAGCCACCCTGGCTCGAATCAGTCCGCCCGTCTGTAGTGCTGTGCCGCGGGCTCGGATGCAGTGGAGGCGGCGGGAATTGAACCCGCGCAACATTTCTATCGCTGACGTCATGCCATCAATAGATCTTTCGCTCGATTCGAGCCGATCCAGTTCCGCAACTCAGTGAGGTCGTGTCGCCAGGTCTCACACGCCTGACCGATCGCATAGACCACTGCCCAACGCAATGCTCGCTCGTGATCAAGGCCTAGCCTTCCGGTGATCCCAACAGCTCGACGCTCAAGTCCAGAAACAGGTGGGCGCGTAGCCGCCCAAAAGCCGATGTCCGAGTGCGGATCGCCAACACACGGCGCAGGGTCGATCGCGACCAGCCGTCCATGATCGCGTAGCAGGTTCTTGTCCATGAAGTCGCCGTGGAGGAGGACTCGACTGTCCGAGGAAAGCGCGAGCGTTCGCGCGGAAGCCCGAGCGGCTTCAATGAGAGGCGCAGGAACCCCTGAATCCACATTGATTGCCATCTTGTTGGCGAGGTACGCATCGGCCACTTGAACCAAGGGCGGAAAATCGACCGCCGGGATCGGCGCCTCGAAGAGGCAACCGAGCATTTCAGCGACGCTGCGAATCGCTCCTTCCTCATCATCTCCCTCGAGCGATGTGCCCGGTACAGCGCGCCGTGTCAGAACTGCGTCGAGGTCGGCTGCCGCATCCAGTAGTTCGATCGCTCCTCTTCCAGCCCAGGCACGCAATGCTGCCGCCTGCTGTTCGTTTGTCCCGCTGTGCTCTGCGGCTGAAGGTGGATTCAGTTTGAGAACAGCCTGTTCACCTGACTGGGTGCTACAGGCGAAGACGTGACCAACGAGACCACCTGAAAGACGTTCTTCGATGACCAGGTGCCATCGTTCGGCGCACTCCGACAGTGCTGCGGGGAGCTGATCGAGCCACCGCTCGTCGGTTCCGGATGTTCGTACCACGTCAGCGACAAGCGTAAGGCGATCCGGCGCGATTCAGCCAGTGAAGGCGGCGGGATTTGAACCCGCGAAAGGTTCCCGCCGCTAGAAACGAGCTGTGCAGGTGGCCCCAGTAGCGGACCCCCCTTGGATGCGACTCGCTACTCCTCGGCGAGGAGCCGCGGCTCCCCCCATGCCGCTCTCATGACGCCGCGCCGTCGTCGCGCAGCGATTTGAAGGCGGCGCGCAGCTCGCCCGCAAAGATCTCGGGCTGCTCCCATGCTGCGAAGTGCCCGCCCTTTTCGGCCTCGTTGTAGTAGACGAGGTTGTGGTAGGCGTGCTTTACCCAGTGGCGCGGTGCCTGGAAGAGCTCGTCCGGGAAGACGGTGTACGCCACTGGGAGCTTGACGTGCGGGGGCGGATTCTTGAACGAGGCCTTCGCAGCTCGCCCCGTTTCCCAATAAAGCCGCGAAGTCGACGTGCCGGTGCTCGTGAACCAGTACAGCGTGATGTTGTCGAGAACTGCGTCCCGCGTGAGACCGCCCGAAGGCTCCCCGTCGAGGAACGCGCGCGAGATCTTCTCGTAGCTGTCGGCGTCGTGGTCCAGCATCCAGGCTGCAAGGCCGACCGGTGAATCCAGGAGCGAGTACCCGATCGTCTGCGGGTGCTCACTCATCTCGGCGATGTAGCCGCGCATGAAAATCGCTACAACCTTCCCGAGCTGTTCGCGGTCCTCCCCAGAGAACGCAAGCCGAAGGTTGAGCGCAGCCATCAAGAGCTCCCGCGGAACCGCGTCGAGAAAGTTGAAGTGGACGCCAAGCAGCCCATCGGGTGCCAGCCGGCCCATCGCATCGGTTACGCCTGCGCCCTGATCTCCTCCCTGCGCCACGTAGTGCGTGTAGCCGAGGCGACTCATCAGCTCCGCCCAGGCCGCTGCGATGCGGCCGGAGTCCCAACCGGCTTCCGCCGGCTGGTCGGAGAAGCCATAGCCGGGGATCGACGGGATGACTACGTCGAACGCGTCGTCCGGGGTTCCGCCGTACGCCGTCGGGTCGGTCAATGGGCCGATCACGCCGAGCATCTCGATTACCGAACCCGGCCACCCGTGCGTGATGATCAGCGGCAACGCACCATCGTGGCTCGAGCGGACATGGATGAAGTGGATGTCCACGCCATCGATCTCGGTCGTGAACTGCGGCAGCTCGTTGAGCCTCGCCTCGACGCTACGCCAGTTGTAGTCGGTCTCCCAGTACCGGGCGAGCGCTTGCAGAGTCGCCAGCTGCACACCCTGCGACGAGTCGAGCTCCTTCGTGGGCCAGCGGGTCGCGGCGATGCGCCGCCGGAGCTCCGTCAGTTGTTCGTCTGAAACGTCGACCTCGAACGGTCGGATGTCGGTCTCGACAGTGGTGCTCATGACCACCTCCCCTTGGTGGTTGTGGCAGGACGACCTCCTGTCTAGAGGGCGATCCTACGCCCAAACTACGGGGCCAGGCAACGACTGTCAGCTCGACGACGCCCTCAAGCCTCCGCTTCACCGGCCGATCGCGTTGCCGATCGCGTTGATTAGTCGCGGGAAGTGGAGGCGGCGGGACTTGAACCCGCGGAAGATTCCGTTCAGCGGAGGCGCCGGGGAGGCAGTGCAACGCTCACGAGACTCGTCATGTGTGTCCTTCGATCACGCACGAACACATCGACCGCGCGATTCCTGTCTCGTGCGACGAGGTTCGACGCTTCGGAGTAGAAGGCAACGAATCGGCCGCTGTAGCTGAGTGGGCCTGAGCCGGTCCAGCTTGGGCCATTCTCTGTGGCGCCGCGCGCCGAGATACTCGCCACATCTTCCTTCCCGGACGCGAGTGTCCTGACGACCACTTGTTGACGCCCGCCGGAGCGGCCCCCTTCGTAGGCGAGAGTTCGACCGTCCGGAGCTATCGTCGGATTGCCGATCGAGCTCCCCACGCGCGTCGTCGTTCTCCTGAGCCGATCGCGGACAAAGAGCACGTCGCGAGCCTCGTTCGCGGCCGCCATAGGCGGTTCGACGAGAAACGCGACGAACCTCCCATCCGCACTCATCGTCGGCACGATCGCATCTCCCGGCAGGTTGGCCCCAGTCGAGTCGACACTGACCATGTCCGTCGATCCCGTCACGCGGTCGCGAACGACGACATGCCCAGCGCCGTCGTTGCGCGCGAGATATCGCCCATCGGCGCTCAACGCCGGCATCGCGCCTCTGCCGACGAACTCTGTCGACGCTGTGGCCCGATCCCGCACGAAGACATTTCCTTCGGAGCTGAACGCGACGACTAGACCGTCGGCCGAAATCGCCGCCTGCCCGCTCTCGGCGTCAAGCTGACCGGCAGGCCCGATGCTCACCCGCTCCGTCGTCTTTTTCACGCGGTCGCGAACGAACACATCCGCAACGCCGTTCGTGTCTCCGACCACGAGATTGGAGGCATCCGACCACATGACGACGTAACGGCCGCTACCGCTGATCGCCGCGAGGCCCGTGCGTGCGTTTGCCTGGACGCCATGCGATCCCACGCTCACGCGGACGATCACGCCGCGTCGACGGTCACGGACAAAGACATCGTAGACACCGTTCGTGTCGCCGCGGACGAGATCCGACGCAGATGACGCGATGGCGACGAAGCGTCCATCTGCACTGATCGCTGCGTTCCCGCTCCCCCCGTTTCCCGGCCTCGGGGACCCGGCGGTGGCAGTGGCCGAGAGCATCAGCGCGAGCACTGCCACAGTCGCGTAACCCACAGCTCGGCGGACGTTACGACGTTCTCGTGACGAAAACATGAGGTGCCCGTAACGATTCAGTGGAGGCGGCGGGTTCGAGTCACGCGAAGAACCGCTTGACGAGGCGGGACGCAGCCCGTCGTGCTGCCCGTTTGCGACCCTCGTACGACCTCGAATACGCTCGGCCCGATGCGCGTCTCGATCGGCGACGTCAAACTCTTCGTCGACGTCGACGGAGCCGGCCTCGTGGTCGATGGTCCCGCCATGCGCGAGCAGCCCACCCTGGTGATGCTCCATGGAGGACCGGGCATCGACCACACGCTGTTCAAGCAGCCATTGTTCGCGCCACTGACGCGAGTGGCGCAGGTCGTCTACTACGACCACCGCGGTAACGGGCGCAGTGACCGTGGTCATCCAAGCGACTGGAACCTCGACAGGTGGGCGGACGACGTGGTCGCTCTCTGCGACGCGCTCGGCATCGAGCGTCCGATTGTGTTCGGGAGTTCGTTCGGCGGCTTCGTCGCGCTCAATTACGCCCTCCGCCACCCGCAACATCCGGGCAAGCTCATCCTGTCGAGCACGGCTGCTCACATCGACTTTGAGCGCTCGGCTTCGATGGTCGAGCAGCTCGGCGGACTGGAAGCCCGTCACGTCTTCGAAGCTTTCTGGGCGGGTCCGACCGAGGAAACGTATGCCGAGTACCGGCGCGTCTGCCTGCCGCTATACACACAGCGACCGCAACCGCCCGAGCTATCAGCGCGCATGACTCGCAATCTCGACGTGATGGCGCACTTTCCTCGGAGCGGCGAGATGCAGTTCGACTACCGCGATCGACTCGACCCGGTCCGCTGTCCGGTACTCGTCATGGCTGGCGGCCTCGACCCGATTGTCACAATCGCAGACGCTCGGGAACTGGCCGCGGCCTTGCCACCGTCGACCACCTGCCTTGTCGAGTTCCCGACCGCCGGACACATGCTGGCATTCGAAGATCCAGAAGCCGTCGTTCCGCTCATGATCGACTTCATCGCAAGCTGACCCACCGCCGCGGACGCCCGTCGGATATGGAGGCGGCGGGAATCGAACCCGCGTCCGCGGACGCACCGGTCAGAACCTCTACAAGCGTAGTCCGCCGTTGAATCTCGCCCGACGGCCGGAGGCGGACGCCCTACCGGCGGGCCAGCCATC
>Ga0114129_10001898_pt1 | contig 28483 bp, 24 predicted proteins | sample RhiMetdeltSRZDD1_FD_80071 | JGI IMG/M metagenome (GOLD analysis project Ga0114129, IMG submission 80071) | Populus rhizosphere microbial communities from Tennessee, USA - Rhizosphere MetaG P. deltoides SRZDD1 (version 2) (version 2) | ecosystem: Host-associated > Plants > Roots > Rhizosphere >... | reverse complement strand
CGAGAAGCGCGCGGTGCAGGACGCGGCGATCTCCGCCGGTGCCAGGTGGGCGCGTCTGGTGGAAGAGCCGATGGCCGCCGCGATCGGCGCGGGACTTCCGGTGAACGAGCCGACGGGCTCGATGATCGTCGACATCGGCGGCGGCACGACCGAGGTCGCGGTCACGTCGCTCGGCGGAATCGTCATCTCCCGATCGATCCGCATCGGCGGCGACGAGATGGACAGCGACATCGTCCAGTACGCCCGGCGCGAGTTCAACCTGCTGATGGGCGAGCGGACGGCGGAGGACATCAAGATCGCGATCGGCTCCGCGTATCCGCTCGATGAAGAGGTCTCGACCTACTTCCGCGGCCGCGACCTTCTCACCGGGCTGCCGCGGTCGATCGAGGTCACGAGCGCGCAGATCCGCGAGGCCATCGAGCCGTCGATCGCCTCGATCGTCGAGGCCATCAAGCAGACGATCGAGGAGACGCCGCCGGAGCTCATCGCCGACGTCATGGACCAGGGCATCTACCTCGCCGGCGGCGGCGCGCTCCTTCGCGGGCTCGACACGCGCGTCGCCGAGGCGACGCAGATGGCCGTCCACGTCGCCGAGGATCCCCTCACCTGCGTCGTCCGGGGGTGCGGGATGATCGTCGAGGACCTCGCCAAGTACGAGAGAAGCCTCGTGATGGATACATATTCCGCAGTCCCGCGTTAGCGTCTCTGCATGGCGAGCTTCGGCCGCGCGCGTCGCACTCAGGGCGGTGTTCTCCGCCCATTCGCGCTGCTCGTCGTCGTCAGCCTCCTGCTGCTCGGGCTTCGGAACACCGACGTTGTCCGCGGCTCGTCGACGTTCCTGACGCAGCTGCTGGTCCCCGTACAGGAGGTTCTCGCGGGCGTCGGGGCCGCGGGTGACCGCTTTGCGTCCGCGATCGCCGAGATCGACAGGCTCCGCGACGACAACGCGCGCCTTCAGACCGAGAACGACCGCCTCACGCTGGACAACGTCCGGCTGCGCGAGCAGGCCATCGCCGGTCAGCAGGCCGAGCGGCTCCTGACGCTGCAGCGGAACGTCCCCTTCGAGAGCGTGCCGGCGCCGGTAATCGCCCGCGACCCCGCCGGCGTGCTGCACTCGATCGTGCTCGGCATCGGATCCGACGACGGCGTCAAGACCGGCCACGTCGTGCTCTCGGACCAGGGCCTCGTCGGGCGGGTCAGCGAGGTGGGCACCAACTACAGCAAGGTGCTGCTGGTCACCGACTCCTCATCTGTTGTGTCCGCGCTGGTCCAGGGCTCCCGGGCCACCGGCATCGTGCGCGGCCAATTCGGCGACGCGCTGATCATGGACTGGCTGCTCCAGACCGAGCCGGTCAAGGAGGGCGACGTCGTGATCACGGCCGGGCTCGGGATCGGCAACGAGCTGCGCTCGCTGTATCCGAAGGGGCTGGTGATCGGGAAGATCGCCCAGGTGAAGCCGGCCGAGGCCGCCGCCTACAACCGCGCGATCATCACGCCGGCCGTCGACCTCCGGCGGCTCGAGCACGTGCTCGTAGTCAAAACGAACTAGGCGGCGGAGAATCCCCGGAATGCGGCTCGGCGCGCTTCCGCGGCTCGCCCTCGCCTTGGTCCTGGCAACGGCTGCCAATGTCGTCGCGGCCGCCCCCGCCGAGGCCGGCGCACCCGTCCCCGGTCCGTGCCAGCAAGGCGCCCTGCCGCACGGCGCTCTCTCGTTGACGTGCGTGCCCACGAGCGGCTGGAACGGCGACCTTGTCGTGTTCGCTCACGGCTATGTGCCCAGCACCGCGCCGCTTGGCTTCTACGACCTCGACATCGCGAGCGGCGTCTACCTGCCCGACCTGGTGCAAGGTCTCGGCTTCGCGTTCGCCACGACCAGCTATCGCCAGAACGGCATCGCCATCCTCGAGGGGCTGGACGACGTTCGCGAACTGCTCGTCGCGTTCAACGCGATCTCGCCAGTTCCCCCGGCGCGCACCTTCCTGGTCGGCGGGTCGGAGGGTGGGCTCATCACGACGTTGCTTCTCGAGCGTTCGCCGCTTCTCTTCACGGGGGGCATCGCCGCCTGCGGACCCATCGGATCCTTCCGCGGTCAGATCGACTACGTCGGAGACTTCCGTGTGCTCTTCGACGTCTTCTTCCCCGGCGTGCTCCCCGGCACACCAGTGGACATCCCGCCCGAGTTGATCGCGAACTGGGACGCCACCTACGTCCCGCGGATTCAGCAGGCAGTCGCGGACAATCCAGTGGCCATCGTCTCGCTCCTACGCATGACGAACGCCGCCATCGATCCGGGGGTTCCATCGTCCATCGCGGCGACGACGGTGCATCTTCTCTGGTACAGCGTCTTCGGCACCGGAGACGCGGTTACCAAGCTCGGTGGCAATCCCTACGGGAACATCGGCCGGACGTACTCGGGTTCGGGGAATCAGATCCTCGATGCCATCGTGAACGCCCGTGCGTTCCGGGTCGCGCCGGCTCCGGCAGCGCTCACAGCGATGGTCGCGTACGAAACGTCGGGTTTCCTCACGCGGCCGCTCATCGCTCCGCACACCACGGGTGATGACATCATCCCGATCTCGCACGAAGTGCTCTACCTGCGGAACCTCGTGCCCGGGGCGCGCTTCGTGCTCATGCCGATCGAGCGGTACGGGCACTGCAACTTCACTCCAGGGGAGCTGATGACCGCGTTCGTTCTCCTGCTCCTGCAGACCAGCGCTCCGTAGCGCGGCCGATCAGTCGCCCCGCAGCGTCTCTAAGAGCGTCTTGAGCGACGGGTTGTTCTGGTCGCGCGCGGAGAGGATCGGCTTTCCGTCCGCGGTCGCCGCAACCGTCGGCCATGGAACACCGGCCCAGGGGTCGCTCCACTGGAAGCCGAGCTCGTCGGTGCCGTCGTACTCATTCGTGACGAGGTACATGAGCGTCAGGTCGGTCAGTGCAAGGAAACCGTGCGCGACGCCGACTGGGATCGTCACAGTCTCGTCTGCGCCGAGCTCGCGCGCTTCGACGATCGGTCGTTCACCTGTCGCCGTCGGCCGGATGTCGACGAGTGCCACGAAGGCGCGGCCCTCGAGAACGATCCAGTGATCCAGCTGCCGGCGGTGGTAGTGCAGTCCACGCAGAACGCCAGCGACCGAGCTTGACACGTTCGCCTGGACGAAGCGTGCCGCCTCGGCCCCGGTCAGCTGTGGCGTGAGCTCGGGGAACGAGTTCGCGCGCCAGACTTCGCGGAACGCGCCACGGGAATCGCCGTGGCGCTCGACTCGACCCCAGCGGACCCCCGCGAGCGCGATGGCCGGGGTCATCCGCGCGCCGCCGCGACGAGACTTGCCGCGACATAGTCGCGCGTTGCCTCCTGCCACGGTCGAAGCTCGACATCGGATGCGAGGACGCCCCACAGCGGCGGCGTGGAGTCCCGGGGCCATGTCGATGCGGGCACGAGCTCGGTCACGACGTCGATCTCCGCGGCGCGTAGCACTTCCGTAGCCCACTCCGCCCGCGTTGCCTGGCCCGAGTTCACGACGTGTCTGATGCCATGCGCCTGTCCGTTTATCAGCTGGGCGATGCCCCGGGCCACGTCGGCGGTGACGCTCGGCGACCCCGTCTCATCCCGCACCAGCTGGAGTGGCCGGCCACTCTCGCGCGCTCGCAGGGCTGCGGCCACGATCTTGGCGGGAAAGTCATTGCCCGGCGGGCCATACAGCCACGCGGTCCGGACGATCAGGAGCGCCTCGGGTCGGTCTGCGTAGGCGTACTGCGCGCTCCGTTCGCCTTTCAGCTTGCTCGCACCGTACGGGTTGCGCGGGCGCACCGGATCGTGTGGACGGTAGCCCGTCCCGAGCGCGTCGCCGCCGAATACCTCGTTCGTCGAGACCAGGACGAAGCGGCTACCTGCGCTACGGCAGGCGCGGGCGATCTCCGCGACTGCTTCACCGTTGCGTCGCATCGCCAGCTCGGGCTGGCGCGCGCACGCGTCGACGTCGGTCCACGCGGCGCTGTGGACCACGAGATCCGGGGCGTCGGCGCGTATCCGTGACGATGCGTCCGGATCATCGAGGTCGTACTCCGGTCGCGACCACGACCGGACATCCCCGAGCGAACCAAGCTGTGAAACGAGTGCCCGACCAAGTCGCCCGGCAGCGCCGGTGACCGCGATGCGCATCATTCGGCCGCGGTCGATGTCGCGAGGCGATCCGCATACTGGCGCGCGTAGTAGTCGTTCCAGTCACCACTGCGGACACGGCGCCACCAGTCCTCGTTCTCCACGTACCAGCGCACCGTGTGCGAGAGGCCCTCCGCGAATGGCACGCTGTGCCGGAATCCAAGTGAGCTGAGGCGTGAGCCTGACATCGAGTACCGTCGGTCGTGGCCGGGACGGTCCGCGACGGTGCGCACGAGGCTCCACGGTTTGCCGAGATGGGTCAGCAACGCGGTGACCACCTCGCGATTCGTCGTCTCTTGCGCGCCGCGGACGTTGTAGGTCGAGCCGGCCGAGCCATGCTCTAGGACGAACGCGATCGCATCTGCGTGATCGTCCACATATAGCCAATCGCGCCGCTGAAGGCCGTCGCCGTACATCGGCAAGGGCAGGTCATCGATGGCGTTCGTCACGAACAGTGGGATCAGCTTCTCGGGATGCTGGTACGGGCCGTACGTGTTCGCGCCTCGCGTGATGACGACGTCGAGCCCGTACGTGACGTAATAGCTCACTGCGAGCAGTTCCCCCGCAGCCTTCGCCGCCGCGTAGGGCGATCGCGGCGCCAGGGCGTCGCCCTCCACGCTCTCGCCGGAGGTGACCGACCCGTAGACCTCATCGGTAGAGACCTGAACGAACCGGGGCCCGGCCTTTCCGGTGTGCTCGCGCTCGGCGCGACACGCTTCGAGCAATGAGTGGACGCCGCCGACATTCGTCGAGAGGAATGCAGCGGGATCCAGGATCGATCGATCCACGTGCGTCTCGGCAGCGAAGTTGACGACGGCGTCGCAGCCTTTGACGACTTCCCGAGCGAGCGGGCGGTCCGCGATGTCGCCCTCGACGAAGCGCAGTCGCGACGATCGCGCCGGATCCTGAGTGGCCTCTTCGAGGTTCGCTCGGTTGCCCGCGTATGTGAGCTTGTCGAGCACGGTCACCTGCGCGTCTGGTTCGGCGGCGAGGAAGCGCCTGACAAAGCACGAGCCGATGAAACCGGCGCCACCGGTCACGAGCACGTGACGCGCGACCATCAGACCGCCTCGATCGCTGCTGTCTGCTTTATCACTCCGGTGGCGTGGCCGTTCCCGTTCGTGTGCCCGTTTCCGTTGGTATGCCCGTTTCCGTTGGTGTGCCCATTGGCAACGGCGCGCCGCGCTCGTTTGACGGGTGCGGTGTGCAGGACCGGCGGAACCAGCTTTCCGGAGCGGGCATCAGCCTCCACCAGCTCAGCAGCGCGGAGCAACGACTGCACTGTCCCGGCGTCGATCCACTGACCCGTGTAGCGATGCCAGTAGAGCCCGTCGCGGGGGATGTAGTGATTGAGAACGTCTGTGATCTCGAATTCCCCACGGGCGGAGGGCTTCAGGCGATCGATGACGCCGAAGACCTCCGGTCGCAGCAAATAGACGCCTATCGGGATCAGGTTGCTCTTTGGCTGCGTCGGCTTCTCCTCAAAACGCACCACGCGACCGGCCGAGTCCAGCTCGGCTACGCCGAAACGTTCCGGGTCGGGCACCGAGTACAGAAGTGTTCCCGCTCCGCAGACGCCTTGCTGGAACTCGCGCGCGACGCCATCCAGCGCGGGCCCGCGCAACACGTTATCGCCCAGGACGACGCAGAAATCGTCCCGGCCGACCCACTTCCGTGCGAGGCCGATCCCGTGCGCGATGCCCAACGGGCCGCGCTGATAGCGGTACGTGAGGTCGAACCCGAACTGAGATCCGTCACCAAGGAGCTCAACGATGTCCCCAACGCTGCGACCGCCGAGGATGACGAGAACTTCAGTGATGCCCATCCCCGCGAGAGTCTCGAGTGGGTAATAGATCATCGGACGGTCGTAAAGCGGCAGCAGATGCTTGTTCGTCACGACCGTAAGCGGATAAAGACGCGTGGCCGTACCACCGGCGAGCACGATGCCTTTCACTGGAGTCCCCTTCCCCTACCGCCGTCCGCTAGCTCCCACACATCGCGAACGCAGCAAGAGATTGGAGCATCAGCGTCCGCAGCGCAAGAGGTGAAGACCGTTTTGTTGGTGGCGCGTTCTTAGCACTCTCGATGACAGAGCGCGATGAAAGCGCGCGCAAATATGTCGATGGCGAAACTCGATTTCTGTTGACGCTGCGAAGGCGCATCTCTAAAGTGACGGACTCGCGCGGCGGTGATCGGGGGGCATTCGCCGCGGTGGGGACGCAGAGGGGAAGGTTTAGGGGAGCATGGGGCAGACACTGCTTGCTGAACACGCGCGTGCGACCGCGCGCGACGCCGAACGCGTCGCTACGGTGCCGATCGCCGCGACGCCCCTGACTTATGCGTTCGCGAAGCGCGCCCTCGATGTCTCGCTGAGCGTGTGCGTGCTGATCGCTGCTCTGCCGGTCTTCGCCATCCTGGCTGTCTTGATCCGGCTCGATTCGCCGGGGCCGATCGTGTTCCGGCAGAGACGCGTGGGTCTGGGCGGCAGGGTCTTCTCGTTCTACAAGCTCCGAACCATGGTCACCGACGCACGCGAGCGATTTCCGCAGTTGTACGCATACCGCTACACGCGCGAAGAATTCGTGGATCTTGTGCTGAAAACCCCTGACGATCCCCGTCTTACCCGGCTGGGACGGGTGCTCCGCAAGACCAGCGTCGATGAGCTGCCGAACCTGTTGAACGTCCTCCGCGGCGACATGAGCCTCGTCGGTCCTCGTCCCGAGCTTCCCGAGATGGTCGGCTACTACACCGACGAAGAGCTCGCGAAGTTCTCCGTGCGCCCAGGTGTGACGGGCCTGTGGCAGGTGAGCGGTCGAGCGATCCTACGCAACGGGCAGCAGCTGGCTGCAGATGTCGAGTACGTCCGCCACCGTTCGTTCGGCTTCGACCTGATGATCCTCGTCAGGACCGTTCGGGCCGTTGTTCTCAGGATCGGTGCGTTCTGATGCGTCAGCTGGACGTGTCGATCGTTTCTGTCACCTACGAGTGCCGCGAGCTGGCGCTGGAGTGTCTCGCGTCGATCCCCTCCGGCGTCGGGCAAAGGTCACACGAGGTCATCGTGGTGGACAACGCATCGACCGATGGAGTCGTCGATTCGATCCGTCGTAGCGATCCGGGCGTCACCCTCATTGAGATGGGTCACAACGCCGGATTCGCTCGCGCCAACAACCGGGGTATCGCCGCGGCATCGGGGCGTTACGTCCTGCTGCTCAATCCCGATACGGTGACGCTGCCTCGCTCGATCGAAGCGCTCGCTGAATTCATGGACGCCACACCGCGCGCGGCCGTCGCGGCGCCTCGTCTGTTGAACACCGATCTCAGCGACCAAGGTACCGCGCGCTCGTTCCCGACCGCGGCCGCGGCGGTCTTCGGCCGCAGGTCGCTGTTGACGAAGCTGTTTCCGACGAATCGCTGGTCGCGCCATTACCTCAGCGGCCGCGCGCATCAGGGCTCCGCGCCGTTCGAGGTTGATTGGGTGTCGGGTGCCGCAATGCTCGTCAGGCGCGATGCCATCACCCGCGTCGGTGGCCTCGATGAGGGGTTCTTCATGCACTGGGAGGATGCGGACTGGTGCCATCGCATGAAGGATGCGGGCTTCTTGGTCTACTGCGTGCCTGACGCTCGGATCGTCCATCACGAAGGTGGAAGCCGACGCGGCTGGCCCCCACGCCAGTTGCTGGCGTTTCATCAAGGTGCTTACCGCTACTACTCGAAGCACCACGCGCCGTGGTGGCATCCCTTCAGGTACGTCGCCGCCCTCGGTCTTGCCGCTCGCGCGGCCGCGCTCATGGCCGCATACGCACTCGCTCCGCATCGGCAACCGGTAGCCGAGCGCCCCCGCTAGGAGGAACGAAATGGATTCTTCAGTCGCGCAGGTCCTTCGCAACAACTGGAAGGTCATTCTGATCACCGCGCTGCTCGCCGCGGTGGTCGCCTACGGGGTGTCTTATCTCTTCGCGCCGACCTACGGTGCAACGTCGCGGGTGCTGGTGCGTGCGCGCGAGACCCGCTTTCTCACCGCAACAGGCCAGGACCTGAAGAGCCAACCGGGTGTGGTGGATTCGACGCTGGCCAAGTCGCTGACTCAGACCAATAGCGGACTGGTGAAAGGGCGCGCGGTCGCCGAAGAGGTCGTCAAGGAGTTGAAGCTCGATCAGGCGCGACCCGTCGACGATTCGTTCTTCGGTGTCGTGCGGAACGCGATGAAGACCGTGCGCAACTGGGTCGTCGCCATCGTGAAGTACGGCTTCTACCGCGAGCAGTCCTCCGCCTACGAGGCTGCGGTGGCGGACGTCCAGGAAAACCTTCAGGCGACACCGATCAAGGACTCATACCTGATCGAGATCAAGGCGACGGCTGATCGGCCTGAGCTTGCCGCCGCCATCGCCGATGCCGCGGCACACGCGCTGGTCCGCGTGAGCCAGGGTCGCTTCCAGCAGGACTCGGCCGCTTACACGCAGTTCCTCAAGGGTCAGGTCGACGAAGCGCAGGCCGCTGTGAACAAGGCGCAGCAGGACATTCAGTCATACAAGGAGCAGCAGAAGATCGTCGACGTGACCGAAGAGCTCAAGCTGAGCGCGGGGACGCAGGAAACGATCCGCGAGATGCTCCGCACGACGATCGTCGACCTTGACTCTGCGAGGGCTGAGCTTGCCGCCATCGCCCAGTCGATCTCGCGCGTAAGCGCGACGGAGACGAGCACGAGCACTGTCAACACCGGGCGCAGCTCGACAACAACGACGAGCACGAGCCCCAATCGGGTTTACCAAGACCTGCTGGCGCGCCGATCTGTCGTCGAGTCAAAGATCGCGTCCCTGGAGGCGCGCCAGACCGCGCTTGGGCAGGACCTGGGAACACGCGGAAATCTGCTGCCGCAGCAGGAGGCTCGACTCAAGGATCTCGAGCGTCAGCTGACGGCAGCCTCGGACACGTTCCGAGCCGTGCGCTCAAGCTACGACGCCGCCAGCCTGAACACGGCGCAGGGGGCCGAAGAGGTGAGCGTTGCCGACACGGCGGCCGTACCTCTTTACCCGGAGAAGCCGCTGCGATACCTCTTCGCGATCGTCGGCCTCGTCTGCGGCGCCGCCGCTGGCACCGGCCTCTCGCAACTCCTTGCACGCCGTCGCTTGGCGTTGCCGCAGCCCGAGGCTGCACCGAGCATGCTTCCGCGACGCACTCCGATCGTTGCGGCCCAGCCTGCGGCTGAGATGACGCAGGCGCGCAGCACTCCACTCCAGCAATGAGCGTCGCGGCGAGCAGTGTCGGCGCGAAAGAGCGCCCACAACGGGAGCGGATGCGGCTGCGCGCGACGCTGCAGGAGGATCTCCGAGCGTACCGCGACCGCACGGGCAGTCGGATCCGCTGGTGGCATTTCCTTGTTCTCCCGCTGAACCCCGCTCTCACGGCGCTCGTCTTGATGCGTACCGCATGCTGGCTCCAGTCGCGTCGGATCTCTGTCCTCGCCCGCTGCGTCTACGCGTTCAACGTCTACCTGACGGGTTGCGAGATCCGGCCGGAGGCGGACATCGGTGCAGGCCTCTTCATGCCCCATCCGAACGGGATCATGATGGCGCCGGTCCGCATCGGCAGGAACTGCATCCTCGCGCCATTCAGTGGTCTCGGGGCTCGCGGCGGTTGGGCGGATGACGGCATGCCGGTGGTCGGCGACAACGTCACGATCTATCTGCACAGTACCGTCCTCGGTCCGATCACAGTCGGTGACGACACGGTCATCGCCGGCTACTCGATGGTCACCGACGACGTTGCTGCCGGCATGCTCGTGGCCGGGGTCCCAGCGAAGCCGGTGCGCCCGCTCCGCTCGGACGAGATCCTCCGGCAGCGCCGTCCTTCCGAGCGCGCTCGGCCACTTCCTAGCATGGACGTCCCGCACGGGACGACGCGCACGTGAGCCAGGCGCCATCGCGCACCGGTGTCGCAGCGGCGGTGACCGTGAGCGCGGCTGCGCAGCTCGGCAGCCGATGCATCCACTTCGTGTTGAACGTGATCGCCGGTCTGGCTCTGATCCGGTATTTCGGACCGACGGGCTATGGCGATTACGTCTTCGTGTTGACCTACGCGACACTCTTCGGACTCCTCAGCGATTTCGGACTCAGCAAGGTCGCCGTGCGCGACATGTCGCGCGATGGAGTTAGAGCGGGCTCGATCCTGGGCACAGCCATCGCCACTCGCATCGTTCTCGCGCTCGCCGCCGGGGTCCTGGCCCAGATCGCGCTAGGCATCCTCGGTGTTCGCGCCGAACTGCGTCCGGTGATCGCGGTCGCGTCCGTTCTCTTCCTCGTCGACGCGGTACTCGGCCTCATGGCGGTCTTCCAGGTGCGGCTCGCGATGCAGTACGAGGCCCTGGTCACGATCGCGATACAGGCGCTCGATACCGCCATCATCCTCGCGCTCATCCAGCTGAATGCCGGGCTGTTCCTGATCGTGGCCTCGCCGGTGATCAGCGGGATCCTGGGAGTCGCGATCGCGTTCGCGCTTGTTCGCCGACGTTTCCCGATCGTGTTGGCGGTCGACCCAACTCGGCTGCGACAGCTGCTGGTCGACGCTGCGCCCATCGGCCTGACCACGATCATCGTCGTTCTCTATGTGAAGACCGACGCCGTGCTCCTCGGTCTTCTCGCCACACCTGCCGACGTCGGTCTCTTTGGAGCGGCGTACAAGCCGATCGAGTACGTGCTCCTCGCGCTGATGCTGCCGATCAACGTTCTGTTTCCACTGCTGTCCCGCTGGCACGGTCAGGACGCACGTCAATTCCGGATGCTCTACTGGCGCGGCGCCGACGCTCTCTTGGTCCTGACGTTGCCCCTCACGGTCTTGGTGCTCGTTGCGGCGGAACCGATCGTGTTGGCGCTCTATGCATCCGACTTCACCGCGGCCGCGATGCCGCTGCGCATCCTCGCTCTCGCTTTGCCGCTCATGGTGCTCAGCGCCTGGCAGGGCTTCGCGCTCCTGGCGGGCGGGCATCAGCGCATCACGGTCGCATATGACGTCGCGGCCCTCGTGCTCAACGTTGCCCTCAACCTCACGCTGATCCCGAACTTCGGATACATCGGCGCGGCGATCACGGCCGTGCTCACGAGCTTGTTCGTCGCCGCCTGCTCGTGGACCGCCGCCGCGCGGTGGCTCGACGTGCGGGGCGAGGCCCCGCTCCGGGTCGTGGGTGTGGTCATCGCGAACGCGGTCTTCGCGGTTACGCTTGTGCTTGGCGCGACCGTATTGCCGCTCTGGGCCGTCGTGCCTTTGGCGTTCATCGCGTATCCCGTTTGGCTATTGCTGTCCCGTGCGGTCACGCGTGCCGAGATCGCCCTGCTCTTGCCGCACCGTTCGGTCGCTGCTCTGACGGAGCCGTCATGAGCGCACGGCCGACCTTTTCGATCGTGATCCCGACCTACAACCGCGCGGACGTGCTGGAGCGCACGCTCGCGCATCTTGACGCCCAGCAGTATCCCGCGGATCGCTTCGAGGTGATCGCGGTGGACAACTCGACGGATGACACGCCGCTCGTTGTCGAGCGCCTCGCGCGAACGAGCCGGCCAGCTCTCCGCTTGCTCCACGTCCCCGAGCGGCTACCTGCGGTCAAACGTAATCTTGGCCTGCGCGCGGCTACGGGTGACCTCGTCCTGTTCCTCAACGACGACGTCTGGGCAGTCCCACACCTGTTGGCCGAGCACGCGCGTGCTCACGCTGCCCACAAAGGGCAGCTCGTCGCGGTGCTTGGTCACGTGGAGCAGTCGGCCGAGATGCCGAAGACGCCGTTCCTCGAGTTCTACCGCCCGTTCGCCTATCACGAGATCGCCGCGTTCGCGGATCGTCCTGTCTCTCCGCGGTACTTCTGGTCGATGAATCTGTCTCTGTCGCGCGCGGAGATGATCGCGCGCAACCTGGTGTTCCACGAAGACTGGGCCGAGATCGGCCACGAAGACGTCGAGCTCGGCCACCGCTGGGCGAAGGCGGGCGGTCTTGTCGTCTACAACGCGCGCGCTCGCGTCGAGCATTACCACCCGCACAGCCTCGAGAGTGCGTGCCGACTCCAGGAGAGCATCGGGCGGGGCCTGCGCGATCTCGAGAAGCTCGTTCCCGAGCGCGACCTGCTCCAGCGTTACGGCGTGTTCTCTTGGCGGAACAGTCCGCGCGCGATCCTGCGCGGCTTGGTCAGGCGCGGCTTGTTCAACGCGATCACGGTGCCGTACGCACAGCGCTGGCTCTCGGCCCAACGACGCAATACAGCACTGACCAGGTGGATGTACTGGAAAGTGATGCTCCACTACACGGAACGCGGATATCGAAGGGCCCCCCAGCGTGATCCGCGTCCCGTCCCGATCCGCATCCCCGAGACCGCATGAGCGTCCTGCGAGCGAGCATCTCCGCCCGGCCGAACGTCCGCTGGCCGATCGCGGTCGCCGCACTGGCCGCCGCGCTGGTGGCGGTACCCATCGCGCAGGCGGGGATGCAATGGACGGTCGTCGGACTGGCCGCGGTCTGCTTCGGAACGCTTCTCCTCGTAACGCGTGAGCGCGCGCTCGTCACGCTCATCCTGCTGGTGCTAAGCCTGCAGTTCCTCTTCCACAAGTCGATCGGCCAGGTCAACGACGGCATCCACAGCGGCGCCAACGCGATCTTCGTCAACAACATCGACGTCCTGCTCGTTGTCCTCTACGGCATCTGGATCGGATCGGGCAGCTTCCGCGCGGATATCACGGCCGCACTTCGCAGGCGCGAGATCGTCATCCCGCTTCTCGGTTCGTTGGCGGTCCTACCGAGCATCCTTGTCGCGTCCGATCTACAGCTCACGATCGCCGAGCTGGTGCGCATGACGTGGATGTATCTGCTGTTCCTCTACGTCGCCATCAGGGTGCGCACGCGGCGTGACGTTGTGATGCTGCTGGGTGCCTTCTTCGCCATAGGTGTCGCTCAGTCGGTCATCGCGACACTCCAGTGGCGCACCGGCAGCTCGCTGGGCCTCTCGTTCCTCGGTGAGGAAAGCTCACTGGGGATCCGAACCCTCGACGACGGCGAGGTGCCGCGTCCGACCGGGACTGTCGTCCATCCGATCTTTCTCGCCGCCCTGGTCGCACCGATCGCGCTGATCGCAATGAGCCTCGCGATCGTGCTCAACGAGCGACGCTGGCGGATCGCATGTGCCCTCATGGCCCTCGTTGCGTTCACTCCCCTTGTTCTCGCCCAAGCGCGCGCGTCACTTCTGGCCGCGGCGATCACCATCGTGCTCCTCGTCGTGGCGATGCTCCGCACTGGCAAGATCGCGCCCAAACACGTCGCCATCGGGGCCGCGATTCTCGGGATCGTTGGACTCCTGTTTCTCGAGCCGATTCAAACCAGGTTTGCGGACAATCTCGGCACCTCACAGTTCCAGCTGGAGATCGAGTCGCGGCTGGAACTGAACGACGTCGCGTTCGCGATGATCCGCGAGAGTCCATTGGTGGGCCTCGGACTGAATCAGTTCGAAACGGTCCAGCCGGTCTACGACCGCTATGGCTTGCTCTTCGCGGGTAATCCCGTGCACAACATCTATCTGTTGGTCGCAGCGGAGACGGGGCTTATCGGTCTCGCCGGCTTCCTCGCCATCTATGTGACGGCAGCCGCAATGGCTTTTCGATCCGCGCGTGCGAAAGACCCACTTCTCGTCGGCGTCGGCGTGGGGATCGTCGCAGCTCTCACGTTCTTCGCGCTCGAGGAGATGCTCAGCTTCGCCCTCCGGCAGGAGATGCCCCTCGCGTTGTTCTGGATCCTCGCGGGACTCGCCGTGGCATGCGCTCGGATGGCCGGTGATTCCGAGGGTACGCGCGCAGAGGGGGTCACCAACGATGCGCGGTAATGCGGCAGCGCTGGCGATCGTACTTTTCCTCTGCGTGGGGCAGCCCGCCCTTGCGGGCCTCGAGGGAGCACGAGACGACTCACCGCGCAGTGCGCTCTCGTACATGAAGATCGTCTTTGCCGCGCTGCAGCGGCTGCCGGATGGTTCGGTCGGTGGGCTCCAGCAGATCTACACCGCGAACGGCGACGGCAGCCGTATCCGCCAGATCACTTTCGACGACGGCTACTTCTATGACTGGCCGGTCTGGGCCTTCAACGGAACGAAGATCGTCTACACGGCCCGTCGGGGTGAGACACCCGGCGGCGAGGAGGCCATCTGGATGATGGATCCGGACGGCACCAATCGCGTGAAGCTGACATCGAATCCGTGGCGCAATGCGCAGCCAAAGGTCTCGCCCGATGGAGGAGCGATCATCTTTGCCTCGATCTGGAACGAAGGGCCCCAGCTGGCGATCTATCGCATGGACCTGAAGACGTTGGAGGTGCAGAACCTCACCGCTCGGGGCGGCGGGACTTTCGCCTTCGAGTCGGACCCCAATTTCTCCGCAGATGGGCGGTCAGTGGTTTTCGCCTACTCGGGCGGCCGGAACAACGAGACCGATACGTTCCCCACGCAGATCTGGACGATGAACGCCGATGGCACACGCGCGAGGCCCGTCACGAACGACGGGTACTACAACACCGACCCTGCCCTGTCGCCGGACGGACGGTCTGTCGCGATCTCAAGCTATCGCGGTCAGGGCACGCCGAGACACGCGTGGCCACCTCAGAGTGCTGGCGACATCTTCCTGCAGGATTGGCAGTTGATCGTTCGAGACCTCGCGACGGGCAACGAGCGCGCACTGACGAGGGGGGCCCGGTGCAAGAACTGGCTTTCACCGTGCACTTCTGAGGCGGGCTCCGCCTGGGTACCGAAGTGGACGCCTGACGGTCTTCACATCGGATACCTGACCTTCCGCAGCCCCATTGACAGCGGCATCGCGGTGATCGACGCCGACGGAGCGAATGCCCATCCGTTGATCGAGGTTCCTGGTCGCAGCATCAACTGGTGGGACTGGACCGATGGGCGCGCAACGGCTCCAAAGGACGCCGTCGCGGCCATCGGCAGCGCGGTGTCGAAGAGCCGGTTGCTCTTCTCCGGCTCCGTTTACGACGAGCTCGACGGCGAGGACGTGCCGCCCGCGGCCGATCTGTTCGTCGCCTCGCCCGACCGCTGGGTCACGACGAAGGTCACTCCCGCGACCGAAGGGCTTGTCGTCGCCAAGGCCAGATGGACGCCGGATCGGACCCACATCGTCTTCACGGCCCGCGTGAAGGTGGATCGAAACGCTGTCGCGCCGGTGCCGGCGCCACCGGCCGGGGAGGACCGACGCGTGCATTTCACGTTCGCGGAGCTCGCGTCGGTGGCGGAGAGTCTGGAGGCTTCGCGCGCCTCGGGTGACGTGGCCGAGGAACAGATCTTCATCATGGGCGCCGATGGCAGTGATGTCCGGCAACTGACCACGCCTTGGACTGAGGACTATCTCGACGCGGTGCCCGCAGGCGATGCGCGGGGCAACACGGACCCCGACGTATCGCCCGACGGCCGCTACGTCGTGTTCACCAATCTCTCCAGCTTGACGAAGGAGTCCTTCATCCTGCGACTCGATCTTGAGTCGGGCGAGGTCATGAACCTGACCAACGCGACGGTCGGGGCTGTCCCGGTGGCCGATGCGAACCCGCGGTTTTCACCCGATGGCTCCGCCATCACCTTCAACTCGTCCTATGTGGGCGGCAGCCAGATCTACGTCATGCGTGCCGACGGGTCTGACGTAAGGGCGCTTACCAGCGATGACTACGCGAATGTGGGCCCCTCTTGGTCGCCCGACGGCAAGTCGATCCTCTACTCGAGCTACCGGGGCCGCCAACCGATCGATGAGCTCGAGGACCCGGACGCAGCGCGCACCCTGCCCACGAAGGACTGGTACGCGATCACTCTCGAGGTCGAGACGGGCAAGACGGCGGCGATCGTCGGGGAAAGCCGGCTCGTGTTGCGGCCGATCTGGTCTCCAGACGGACGCCACGTCGCCTTCATCAGCGTTGGCCCGACCGGCCAGCCTGATGTCTATGTGGTGGGGTCCGATGGTCTGGGCTTGCGACCGATGCAGGCGACCATCCGGACGAAGGAAGGCTTCATTGACTGGCGCTGATCCGCGGAAACCGGCGTCGGTGACGGCAGTGATCGTCATGTGGAACGCGCGCGCGTTGATCGACGACTGCCTGACGGCGGTCGTTGACGAGGGGCGCGGCGTGGGCGCGCTGGAAGTGATCGTCGTAGATAACGCGTCAGACGATGGGTCGGCCGAGCACGTCCGTCGGCGCTGGCCACACGTGCGCCTTATCGAAAACTCCGAGAACGTCGGGTACACGCGCGCCAACAATCAGGCCATCAAGGCGAGCACCGGCGAGTACCTGCTCCTGGTGAACGCCGACGCGTTTCTGCGTCCTGGCTCCGTTCAGGTGATGTGTGCTCAACTCGATGATGACCCTCGTGCGGCCGTTGTCGGTCCGCGCCTCGTTTATGGCGACGGCACGTGGCAGCGCTGGACCGCCGGGCGCGCGCCAAGCCTGGGGGCGGCGATCAATCATTACCTTTTCCTCGAGCGAGTGCGCCCTCAGGCATTCGCTGGACTGTATCTGGCGCAAGACGTGCGCACCCGTCGGCGCGTGGATTGGGTCTCAAGTGCATGCATGCTGGTCCGTCGCGCGGCGCTCGACGAGATCGGTCTCATGGACGAGCGGTTCTTCGTCTACATGGATGACGTCGACCTCTGCCAGCGCGCGCGAGATGGCGGGTGGCATGTCTGGTACCGGCCGGATGCCGAGTGCGTGCACCTGATGGGCCGTAGCACGCGGCCGACGCCGGGAAGCATCTCAAAGGATGCGCTGCGGAACTTCAATCGCTACTTCGTGCGGCAACACGGCCAGACCGCTGGAGTTGTCCTGCGGTGCGTCGAGGCGCTCGGCTTCGGCGTGCGTGTCGCGGCGTATCTCGGTGCGTCGCTCGCGCGGGGGGATCCGGCTATGCGCGCCAAGGCGCGTGCCCACTGGGCGTACCTGAGATTGACACTCGAACGACTGCCGTCCTGAGGACGATGGAAGGGAAGGAGCACACGACATGAAGATTCTTGTAACCGGTGCAGCCGGCATGCTGGGCAGCGCGCTGGTGCCGGCATTGGCCGAGGCGGGGCACGAGGTGCAGCCGACCGATATCAACCTGGAGCAGCCGCGACCGTGGGCCCACGTCGCGAGAGACATCGCCACGATGACGCGTCTGGACGTTCGCTCGCGCGACGAGATCGCGTCGGTCGTGGCGACGTTCCGGCCGGAGCTCATCGTGCATCTGGCGGCCGAGACGGACGTGGAGACCTGCGACGCGAGACCAGACCACGCCTGGGAGACGAACGCCGTCGGGACAAAGCACGTCGCGCTCGCCGCTCAAGCCGCTGACGTCCCGCTTGCGTACGTCAGCACCGCAGGCGTGTTCGACGGCCTCAAGTCCGAACCGTACGTCGAGTACGACGCCGCCTACCCCATCAACTATTACGGCCGCTCGAAGCTGGAGGGCGAACGGTACGTCCAGACCTTCCTATCTCGCTTCTACGTGGTGAGGGCAGGGTGGATGGTGGGGGGCGGACAAAAGGACCACAAGTTCGTCGCAAAGATGATCGATCAGATGAACGCGGGTGCGAAGAAGCTGTACGCGGTCGGCGACAAGCTGGGTACGCCGACGTACGCGCCGGACTTCGCGCGATGCTTTGCCCAGCTGATCGCGAGCGAGAGCTACGGGCTGTACCACATGGCCTGCAAGGGACGCGCTTCGCGCTTCGACGTCGCACGCAAGATCCTGCAGGTTCTCGGTCGCACTGACATCGAGCTTGTCGAGGTCGAGTCGTCGTTCTTCGCTGAGAGCTATCCGACGCCGCGCCCGCGCTCCGAGATGATGCGAAACCTGATGCTCGACCTACAAGGCATGAACACCATGCGCGACTGGGAGGTCGCGCTCGCGGAGTATCTCGAGACCGCGTTCGCAGACCTTCGCGTGGACGCGAAGATCGCGTGAAGGAGAATCAAATGCTTATCGAATCACGTCCCGCTGCGCCGGTGATAGGCGACAAGACGACGAATGTCGTCGTTGTGATCCCGATCCCAAATGATCCGGATTGGAGCATCTTCGAGGAGCTATCCGAGGACATTCCGATCATCGTCGTCGACGACAGTGATGGGAAGCTTGCCCCCGCACCGCGCCGCAATGTGCGCTATTTCGACTACAGCGCCCAACGCGCGATCATGGGCGAGCACTACCCGGCGATACCGCACAAGAGCGCGGCGACGCGCAACTTCGGGCACTACCTCGCTTACCGGGAAGGCGCAGACGTGATCGTCGCTCTCGATTACGACTGCCGCACGCGTTCGGGGTGGCTGGAGCAGCACCTGGCAGCACTCGGAGAGGTCCAGGAGGCGCCCGCACTCGAGGGCAAATGGATCAACTCGGTCCAACAGCCGGGCTTCTATGCCCGCGGCTATCCGTACGAGTACAGAAACGACGAGGACTCGGTCGTGCGCGAGCGCACCGCCACCGGGACGGTGAAGATCAACATGGGCGTCTGGGACAACGTCCTGGACCTGAACGGCATCGACAAGGTGCAGCGCGATGTCGCTGGTAAGGATGTTCCGCTGGAGCCAGGTCTGCGTGGCGAGGAGAACCACATCGCGCTCGGCAACATTCCCGTCTGCGGCATGAACACCGCATTCTCCGCTGAGCTCACGCCCGCGTACTTCTTCCTCCCCGACCTCTGGATCGATGGCTGGCAGCTCAGCCGTCACGACGACATCTGGGGTGGCTACATCGCAAAGAAGCTGATGGACAAGCGTGGCGACCTCTTTCGCTTCGGCCGACCGGTTGTCGAGCACACGCGCCAGTCGAATCTGCAGCGAGTCATGGTGTTCGAGCACTACATGCACCTGATGGCGTCGGACTTCTACGAGCTTGTCGACACGGCCGCGGACGGCGTCCGTGCGTCCGACTACACGACGATGTTCGCCAATTTCACCGAGGAGTACTTCCGCGCGCTTGCATCATCGAAGTCGCCGTCGCATTACCGACGCGCGTTCGATGAGCTCGGGAAATCCATGGATCGTTGGAGTCGCTGCTTCCGATGAGAGTTGCGATCGAAGCGAGCGTCATTGGATCCGGTCGTGGCGGCGACGAGACCTTCATGCGCAATCTGCTTGCAGGTCTCGCACTCGTTTCGCGCCCCGGCGACCATGCGTTCGCACTGTACCTGCAGCCTGATGCGCCGGTGCCCCAGGAGATCGTGGGAGATCCGCGTTTCCTGATCCGCAGGTTGGCGCGTGTCCCTTCGCCGGTCCGCTACGCGATAGATCTGCCGCGCCAACTGGCACGCGAGCACCCATCGTTCGACCTCGTCCTCACCACGAACCACGCACCTCCGATCACGACGACGCCGCGGGTGGTGCTGGTGCACGACCTGTCATTCCTTCATCACCCAGAGCACTACGCGCTCGTGACCAGGCTGAGGCTCAACGTGTTGGTGCCGCTTCACATTCGGCAAGCGCGACTGGTGATGACCGTCAGCGAGTTCTCCCGGAAGGACCTGGTCACCACGTTCGGGCTCGCGCCTGATCGCGTCGTGGTCGTTCCGAACGCCGTGCGCGGCAGCGCCCGCGGCACGCGGCCAATGGGTCCGGCCTCGCTGCGCGGTCGCGGGGTGGGAGAGCGCTTCTTCTTGTATTTGGGAAACCTCCATCCGCGGAAGAACGTCGTTGGCCTGATCGAGGCATACGCGCGCGCCCGATCACGATCGAGCGCCGTCGCCACACACCAGCTCGTGATAGCGGGCGCACCAGGGTGGCGCGTCGACGACGTTGCACGCGCTGCGGCGTCCCTTCCGGGGCTCGTCGTGATGCTCGGCCGCGTCGACGACGACCAGCGCGATGAGCTCCTCGAGCGCGCCACGGCGCTCGCTTACCCGAGCTTCTTCGAAGGGTTCGGCCTGCCGCCGCTCGAAGCGATGGCGGCGGGGACACCAGTCCTCGCATCCGCGACGACGGCGATCCCGGAAGTCCTCGGCGATGCAGCCCTGCTGGTGGAGCCAGGCGATGTCGATGCGATCGCACGCGGGCTGGAGCGCCTCGCGGAGGACAAGCGACTTCGCGACACCCTTCGCGAACGTGGTCTCAGGCAGGCGGCGCGGTATTCGGTGAGAACGACCGGAGAGCGGGCACTCGCCGCGTTCGAGGTCGGCGTGACACGCGGCGAGCCGCGACTCGCGGCATCGGCGCACTGACTTGGTGGGGAAAAGGGGAGGGGCAAGGACATGACGGACAAGGTGATAGTGGGAACGGGCAGCTATATCCCTGAGCGGGTGGTCACCAACGACGATATCGAAGCGATGGTGCTCGACTTCGACCGGGCGCGCGCGGGTTGCACTCTGGACGAGTGGTGTCGAAAGCAAATGGGCGCGATCCAGCGCCGACGGGTCGCGCCGGGAGAGGGCACGTCCGACATGGGCACGCGCGCGGCCGAGCGCGCATTGAAGGATGCACGAATGGAGGCTAGCGACGTCGATTTGATCGTGATGTCAACGATCACCAGCGATCACCGCGTGCCGCCGTCCGCGGCTCTCGTTCAGCGCGACCTCGGTACCTCGGCTCGTTTCTTACAGCTTGACTCGGCGTGCACGGGTTTCCTTGACGCCTTGATGGTCGCCGACGGTCTTCTGGACACTCTCGGCGCTGAATCGGCGATCGTCATCGGCGCTGATGCGATGTCGCATTACATGGATCCACAGAAGTTCCGCGCCCAAACGATCTTCGGTGACGGTGCGGGCGCCGTCGTGATCCGGCGTGACGCATCCAGTGGGGGATATGGCGTGAAGGCCTACTCCACGGGCTCGAGCGGAGCTGACGGTTTCATGGTTGCGGTGGCCGCCGGTGGCACGAAGCGTCCGATCACCGAGGACGTGATCAAGCGTCGAGAGCAGTACATGGAGCTGGCATTGAAGGTGATCCCACCGTTCGGTGTCGCCAAGATGGTCGAGGCCACCAAGGGCGTGCTCGCGCGTGCCGCCGTCGGAGTCGAGGAGATCGACTGGGTCGTCCCGCACCAGGCTTCGTGCAACATCGTGGTCGATACGGCCAAGGCTCTCGACCTGCCGCTTGAGAAGTTCTTCATCAATTTTGCGATGGTCGGGAACACATCCGCCGCGTCCATCCCGGTGGCTCTCGATGAGATGAATCGCATGGGATGTCTCCTCGACGGTCAGCGCGTGGTCATGCCCGCGGTCGGCGCCGGCATGGCCTGGGGAGCCGCGTATATGGTCTGGCGGGATTGCCGGCAGGTGTGACGCCGGAGCGGCCCTTCGCGGGAAAGGTCGCCCTGGTCACAGGAAGCTCGCGTGGGATCGGCCGCGCGATCGCGACGCGCCTAGCCGGCGGCGGCGCCGACATCGTCGTGAACTATCGGCTGCGCGAGGACGAAGCGCGAACGACGGCAGACGCCATCGAGCTCGCCGGTTCGCGGGCGTTTCTCGTGCGTGCGAACATGGCCGACCCAGCGGAGATAGAGATGCTCTTCGCGTCGGTCCAAGAGCGCGTTGGAGCACTCGACTTCCTCGTGTGCAACGCGGCCGCAGGCCTGCAGGGCACCATGCTCGAGGCGACCGTCAAGTCGTGGGACCTTGCCATGAACGTGAACGCGCGCTCGTATCTGCTATGCGCGCAGGCAGCGTTTCCTCTGCTCAAGGCGCGCGGCGGCGGTCGCATCCTCGCGATCACGGCTCGAATCGCTACGGAACGAGCCTTCCCTCTTTACGGGACGGTCGCGGCCTCGAAGGCTGCTATCAACACCCTCACGGCGTACCTCGCTGTCGAGTTCGGCCCACACGGCATCTCAGTGAACGCGATCTCCCCGGGCCTCGTCGACACCGAGGCGCTTCGCTACTTCCGACGCGGCAGCGAGCTTCTCGAGCGTGCTCGGCAATACACACCATCGGGAAAGGTGACGACCGTTGATGACGTCGCGGACTTGGCGGCGTTTCTGTGCTCGGAGGACGGACGCCAGATCAACGGACAGGTCATCGAGGTCGACGGCGGCTACACCCGCGTGTTCCTTTGATCGCGGATAGCGGACCGTCAGGCTTTCGGCGTCACGACCTGCAGGCCCATGCTGATGACGGGCATGTCGCGCGCGTCCAGCGTCGCGGGGCAGAGGTCCAGCTCGAGCCCGCCGTCATCCGCGATGACGTCGAGCCAGTCCCAAATGCGTCGGCCCAAGTCCATTGCGCCTGCGAGCTTCTCCACGTGCAGCAGCATCGTCGTTCCGCTGCGTCCCGCCATCACCAGTTCGAGGGAGGCCGGAAGTACCCTTCGCCGCTATGAGACGTTCGCTCACTCCCGTGGCGGCTCTCGTGGGAGCTCTACTCCTCGTGTCGGTCTGCGGTCCCGCTGATCCGAAGCCCTCCAGCCAGCCGCCAGTGAGCGTCGCGCCGTACTCAGGTCGGCCGCTGGCGAATGACGTTCTCCTCTTCGATTCGGATCGCACCGGCAATTTCGAGCTCTTCGCAGTACGCGCGGATGGAAATGACGTTCGCCAACTGACCTCCGACGCCAGGTTCGACAGCTGGTGGCCGCGGCTTTCCCCGGAGCGAAACCGTGTGCTCTTCTATCGAACGCCGAAAGGAGTCCACGACACCGATTTCACGCAGACAAGCTTGTGGGGCATGTATGTCGATGGCAGCGGCCTCCGCGAGCTGCGTCCCAAGAATGCGGACGGATGGGATCAGCAGGGTCACGCGGAGTGGTCGCCTGACGGAAAGCAGCTGGTGATGTTCGGCGGGTCGCGGTCAAACCCGCAGATCTTCGTCACGGACGACATCGGGCGGGCGGTCCGCCAGGTCACCGAGCGCGGCGGGACCAACATCGACCCGAGCTTCTCCCCCGATGGAGCGTCGATCGTCTTTGTCGGATGCCCCAACGCGATCTGCTTCGACAAGGACTACGAGATCTATGTCATGCCTTCAGCGGGTGGCCAGGCTCGCAGGCTCACGACCAATGGGCTGCGAGACCACGACCCCTACTACTCACCTGATGGCTCCTTGATCGCGTGGCTGGAGCAGACTGACACAGCGGGGCCTACCGGCGTTTGGAACATCCTCGTGATGCGTTCGGACGGCAGTGATCAGCGGCGCGTTACGAACGACCGGCACATAAACAGCAAACCCGAGTGGGCACTTGATGGGAAGCTGATCTACTTCCACCGCTTCGAGATCGGCGGGAGTCGCTGGCGGATCTTCAGCATTCGCCCGGACGGGTCTGCCATGACCGAGCTCGAGAAGGGTGCACCAGGAAACAACGAGTTCCCGTCGCACTGAACGCGGCCGACCCGCTAGACGCGTGAGGTCGACCGCCGCCAGAATGCCACCGCTGGTCTCGGACGCGAGACCTGACGTGGGGAAGAGGGGATCTACTCGCATGACTCGTCTAGGTGTGCGCACGCCATGGCGCGTGACTTCGGGTCTGCTCGCGTTCGCGCTCGCACTCGTTCTTCTTGGCGGGTTCTCCATCGCAAGAGACGGCAACGAAGACAAGGGCAATCTCCAGGATCGAATCGTGGCTCTTGAGCAGCTGGCCACGCTGCAGGGTCAGCAGATCAGCAGTCTGCAGGCATCCATTGCCGCGGAAGCTGCCGCGCGCCAGGCCGCCGACATCGCGGAAGCCGCTGCTCGTCAAGCGGCGGACGAGAGCGAGGCCGCGGCGCGTGCCGCCGGTGACGTGAATGGTCTTGCTGCGGCGAAGTCCTACACCGATGGCGCGGTCGCCGGCGAGGCCAGCGCGCGGCAGGCAGCGGACGCCAACGAAGCTACCGCCCGCGCCGCCGGTGACGCGAGCACGCTCGCAAGTGCAAATGGGCACAGCGACGCCATCGTCGCGAGTGAGTCAGCGGCACGTGCGGCCGCAGACAGTGCCGAGTCATCGGCCCGGCAATCGGCTGACGCAGCTCTGGCCGGCGCTCTTGCAAATGAGGCGGCCACGCGCACCGCAGGCGACAGCGGCTTGCAGAGCGGGATTGCCGCGCTAGGCAACGCGGTGGCAGCGGAGGCAACACAGCGGCAAGCGGGCGACACGCTGCTTTCAAATCGCATCAACGACGAAGCTGCCGCGCGTGCCGCGGTAGACGTGAACCTGCAAGGTCAGATCAACGCGACAGCGGCAGCGTTGGCTGGCGAGACCGCCGCGCGCAGCGCGGGCGATCAGGCTCTTCAGAACGCGATCAGCGCCGAGGCCCTCGTGCGTCAGGCCGCCGATGACGCGGTCGCTGCCGTCGTCGCCGGACTCAACTCGACGGTCGCGAGTCTGAATACAGCTGTGAGCAACCTGTCGACCGGTCTGAGCAACCTGACGGCCGTGGTCAATGTGATCAAAGCCGTTCTCGGGCTTCCATAGCGCGGAGACGACCGAGAGGACGCTCCGCGCTGTGCGGGGCGTCCTCTCACCATCAGGACCGCTGGCGCGATCATCGCTCCGGCCGTCGACCTCCGCCGGCTCGAGCACTTCCTGGTAGCGAAGACGAACTAGCGCACACGCTATTTCCCCTCGATCTGCTTCAGGAGATCCACGGCCGCAGCGTTCGTCGGCTCCCGGGTCAGGACCACTTGGAGCACCGTACGGGCTTCGGCGAACTTGCCGGCCTCGATCAGCCGGCGGGCGAACGTGAGGCGCAGGTCGATCGCGTCGTTGCTCGCGACGCCCTGGCGCAGGAGCTCGAGGCTGCGTGGCACGTCGCCGAGGCGTCGGGCCGCGTCGGCCGCCACCGTGTAGTAGTTGGGATCGCCCGGATACAGGGCGATCGCCCGCTGCGCGTTCTCGAGCGCGCCGGCGAGATCGCCCAGCGCGAGCTGGATCCGTGCGAACTGGTCGAACGTGTCCGGGTTCTGGGGTGCCGCCCCGATGGCTCGCCGCATCGCTTCGAAGGCCGCGCTCTTTGCCGCCTCGTCGCCCCGCTGTGCGAAATACGAGTGCATTCGGCCGAGATTCCACCAGAACGCCGGCGTGTACGGGGACCGCGTCGTGGCCTCGACATATGCGCTGCGCGCCCCGGCTTGGTCGTCGATGAGCTCGAGCGCCCGTCCGAGATCGTTCCAGTAGACCGCCCGGCCCGGGTCCGCAGCGGTCGCGGCGCGCGCGGCCGTCACGGAACGCACAGCCGTCTCGGCCCGCAGCGAGTTTTCCGCGGTCTTCGCGGACCGATTCGCCGAAAGGCTCGTGAGCTGCAGGAACGCGGCGCTCGAGAGCCCGATGACTATGACGAGCCGTGCGAGCCCCCCGAGGCGGATCGCCGGTGACCGCGCGATGACTCGAGCGGTGCGTAGGTCGCTGGCGAGGGCGATCCCAACGCAGACCCACGGGATCCACTGAATGCTCTGTGCGCCCGGCAGGACCAGTCCGCTCCCGTAGTAGGCGGCGGTGCCGGCGGTCGCGACCATCAGGGCGGTCGCGTCAGCGTCACGAGCCCGCTGCCAGGCGTGAGCCGCGAAGGCCACGAGGAGTGCGGCCAGCGTCGCGAGTCCGACCGCTCCGGTCGTTGCGGCGGTATGGAAGACCCAGCTGTGCGCCGAAGTTTGCGTGCGGTTGTTCTTGAGTCCCTCGGCCTCCTCGTACTGCGGGTAGACCACGGCGAAGTTCTCGAAGCCGGCTCCCAGAAGCGGATGGTCGGCGAAGATTCGCGTGGCGGTCTGATAGATAAGGAGTCGGCCGCTGACCTCGGGGGCGTCCGCGAGCGCGGACAAACGGCCGCCGAGTGGCGTGGCGAAGGCAACGACGATCAAGGCGACCGCGAGCGCCGCGCCACCAAGGGCCAAACGCGAGAGCGCGCGACGCGTCGCACCGGTCCGGCGCAGCCACAGCAGGCCGATCACGAACAGGCCCCCGACGACGCCGATCACGGATCCGCGCGTCGCCACGATCACCATGAGCACCGCGCTCTCGATCCCGAGGGCCGCGATCGCCCAGCGGAGGCGGCCGAGCGCGGGACCGCCGAAGACGAGCGCGGCCGCCGAGCCGATGGCCACGACCGAGAGGAACTGACCGTAGAAGTCGGGGTTTCCCAGTGTCGCGAACGGACGGGCCTGCGAATCCAGGTCGGCCCACTTGATCGGATCCGCGCCGACCGCCTGCAGGACGGCGTAGACACTGGCCGCCACCGCGAGCGTGGCGACCGACCACGCCAGCCACGCCGCACGAGCTGGGTAATCCGTCGAGAACGCGATCGTGATGGCGATCAGGGCGAGCACGGCGTGGGTCGTAAGGCCGAGGTAGCGACCGACCTCGCCGAAGACGGCCACGTACTGGTTCGTCGCGGTCACGGTCGTCAGCAGCTCCGCCCCGAGCACGGCGTAGAACGCGAGGAACAGAGGCGACGCGGGGACCTTGACCCCGTCGACGAGCCCGATCACCACCACGACGCCGAGGAGTAGCCAAGCCAGTGCGTGCGTGAAAGTCGCCTTGGGAAGGTCGAAGACGTTCCGCACCGAGGGATCGAAGACAAGGACGAAGATGGCGAGCTCGACACAGACCAGCAGGAGCGCGACCTCACGCCATCCCGCCGAGACGACCGGTCGCGCCCGGCCGCCCGGAGCCTTCGTTTGGCGTTTCGCTGCGCGCGTCGCACGTTTTGGCGAATTCTTCGACGACATGAGCGCTGCCTATGATGGCGCGCGTCGCGTGCCGCTCACCGCATTGTTCGCCGCGCACCTGGATGACCGCGCGATGCCCCGGATAGGTTGCCTAAACGCGATGCGACTGTAGCCAACACGAAAGTTCGGATCTCTCGATCGTTCATTAATAGGAGTACTGCTCACCAAGTAGGACTCGATGCGGCGACAGACCTAGCCCGGAAGTCAGGCTTGTCGCTCTCGCGCCCGGGGTGCTAGTCGAAATTCGCCTTTCGGACGCAAATAGAACGTTGACGTACGCACGCGCGTCATTCGTAATGTGCGGAGCGCGATTGAGGGGGTAGGGGAGCCGGTGGGCTTTTCCGACTTTTAGTGCAATACGGCCGCGGCTTGGTCGGGGCATTCCTCGCTGTGTACGTCGTTGTGATCGGCGTACCAATTGCGCGCGTCGTTCCGCCGACACCTGAAGCCGCGGTCACGACCACTCCCTCCTCGACACAGACCAACACCAACCAGGTCAAGACACCGGTCCAACGCTCCTCCACCACCACGGATCTCAAAGTTGAATTCGGAGCCGACCCCGGCACGCTCGTCGTGAACTTCCCGCCCGGAACGAAAGACAGCACCGTGATGGCCACTGTCGGTTCGCTCGGCCTCTCCATCATTCGCGGCGACGTCGGTACCGGGCGGTACCTGTTCTCTCTTCCGAAGGTCAGCGTCTTCATCGAGCGCGGTGGAGCTGATGCGGACAAGGCATGGATCAACTTCCCGCGTATCTACACGTCAGAGGACATCGAGTCGTACTTCAGCAAGAACAATCTCAAGATCGATCGTTGGCTCGTCGATCCAGAGACCAGCGATCGATTCGCCGTCGTGGGCCTGCCGCGCCTCGAGGCCACGCTGATCGATCCCGCGCGCGGTCTCTACACGATCACGCTTACGCCGACGGATCAGGAGAGCCTCGACGCGTGGGCGCGTGAGTCGGGCGTGCGGATCATCCAGTACGACGGCACGACCGGTGAGACCGTCGTGCAGCCGCTGGACTGGAAGGCGCCGAGCCCGGTGATCAACGGCAGCGGCACAGCGCCCGCACCGACAACTGCGCCGACGGCGAGGCCGGCGCAAAGCACGGTCCCCGCACCGACGCGCACCGCGCCTCCGATGTCCGAGCTCGTCCCGGGCGTCGACAGGAACGGACGCGCGGGATTCTGGTCCGCCGACGGAACGTTCTGGGTGAAGGTCGCGTCGTCGCCGTCGCCGAGCGCATCGCCGACACCCGCACCGTCACCATCGGGCAAAGCACCGGCGCCGAAGCAGTTCAGTCTCATCGCGCCGATCTCAACGGAGAGGGCCGAAGACCCATCGCCGATTCCATCGCCAACTCCGACCGACCCTCCGGTGCCGAGTCCGTCTCCGAGCGAGTCACCCGCACCGTCTCCTTCTCCGAGCGTGTCTCCGAGTCCTTCGCCCATCCCGAGCGAGTCACCCGCACCGTCTCCTTCTCCGAGCGTGTCCCCGGTTCCATCGCCGTCGCCGAGCGTGTCTCCGGTTCCATCGCCGATCCCGAGCGAGTCACCATCACCGACTCCTTCGCCGAGCGAGTCCCCGGTTCCATCGGCGTCGCCGAGCGGGTCGCCGAGTCCTTCGCCGATCCCGAGCGAGTCACCGTCGCCGAGTCCTTCGCCGATCCCGAGCGGATCACCGAGCCCATCGCCGATCCTGAGCGGATCACCGAGCCCAT
>Ga0114129_10001897_pt1 | contig 28487 bp, 29 predicted proteins | sample RhiMetdeltSRZDD1_FD_80071 | JGI IMG/M metagenome (GOLD analysis project Ga0114129, IMG submission 80071) | Populus rhizosphere microbial communities from Tennessee, USA - Rhizosphere MetaG P. deltoides SRZDD1 (version 2) (version 2) | ecosystem: Host-associated > Plants > Roots > Rhizosphere >... | reverse complement strand
TCCTCGATGATCCGGTGAGCGATGTTGCGCTCCGCCGCAATAATCTCCTCGACCATCCCCTCGTCGTCGAGCACGATCTCCGGCTCTTGCAGATCGAAGTCGATCGACCCGCGGCGGCGCCGGCGCTGATTGAGAATCTCGAACAGCTCCCTCATCGTCTCGAACATTGGTACGAGGTGACGATACTTATCCGTGACGGCCTGGTTGTGCTCGGTCAGAATGGCGTTGACGTCCGTATATGTCATCCGCGCATCGCTGTGGATCACGCCGTCATGGATCTCATAGCGCACGACCTCGCCGTGGCGATCGATCTCCATCAGGCAGGACTGCACCAACCGATCGACGTTCGGATTGAGACTGCATAGGCCGGTCGCCAGCTCCGCCGGGAACATGTGCACGGCCCGCTCCGGAAAATACACGGACGTCGCGCGCTCGTATGCTTCTTCGTCCAGCGCGCTGCCTTCGGACACATAGTGTGCGACGTCGGCGATGTGGACGCCGAGCCAGTAGTGACCGTTCGGAAGCCGCTGAATGGTTATCGCATCGTCGAAATCGCGCGCGTGCTCGCCGTCGATCGTGACGGTGGTGACGTCGCGAAAATCCGTCCGTCCCTTGATGTCCTTCTCCTTGACCGACGATCCGAGCCGTCTTGCTTCTTCGACAGCCTCCTCGCTGTGTACGTCCGAAATGCCGTACTTCCGAATGATGATCTCAGTGTCGACGCCCGGTTCGCTGATGTCTCCGAGGACCTCGAGAACGCGTCCCATCGGGCTTCTGGTGGGCGTCGGCCAGCGGGTGATTTCGACCACGACCATGTCGCCCGGCGAGGCGTCCCCGCGCTCGTCGGCGGGAATGAGCACGTCGACGATCAGCCGGCGATCGAACGGCACCAGGAATCCCATACCCGATCCGTCAGTGTCGAAGCGGCCGACGATGGTGGAGGCGCCGCGCTCGAGAATTCTGACGATCCGTCCTTCCGCCCGATCCTTCAGCGTGCGCTCGATCCGCGCGACGACACGGTCGCCGTGCATCGCCTGATTGAGATTGCTGCCGGCAATGAAGATGTCGCCCGTGATGCCTTCGACCGGCCGGTCGGGGATCACGAAACCGAAACCTCGAGGGTGCGTCTGGACCCGTCCGACGACCAGATTCATGCGGTCCGGCAGACCGAACCGCGCGCCGCGCGTCTGAATCAACTGACCGCCGGCCACGAGCTGTTTGAGCAGCCGCTTGACGGTGGACCGTTGATCGCGCGGGATCTTCAAGCGCTGCAGCAGTTCACGGGCGGTCGCGGGATGGTCGACCTTGTCCCGGATGAGCGCCAGCAACTGGTCGCTATTCAGCATGGTTTCATTCTACTTTTCCCAACCTGAGTGCTGCCCGAACCCTCTACAGACCGTGTGAACGCGACCGACACCGCCGATCCGGCGGACCTGCATCTGGTTCGGCAGGCACAGGCCGGTGATACGGACGCGTTCGGCGAGCTCGTCGATCGCAATCGACGCGCCGTCTTCCGCGCCGCGCTGGCGGCCGTTGGATCGGCTGCCGAGGCCGACGATGTGGCGCAGGACGCGTTCGTGACGGCGTTTCAGAAGCTTGGCAGTTTTCGAGGGGACGCAACGTTCAGGACGTGGCTCCTTGCGATTACGTGGCGAAAGGCGATCGATCGACGAAAGAGCCTGGGCCGTTGGGTACAGCGCCTGGCCACGCCGAGAGTATCGGAGTTCGGCGAAGAGTGGGACGTCATGGACCGAGTGCCGTCGGCGGATCGATCGCAGGAGGAATCGCTGATGACGGCGGCGCTGCAACGCGACCTCCGAAAGCTCATCGCATCGCTGCCGCGGCGGCTGCGCGATCCCCTGCTGCTCGCGAGCTCGGACGAATACACCTACGAGCAGATCGCGAGCATGCTCGGGATCCCGCTCGGAACCGTCAAGTGGCGCGTGTCTGAAGCACGCAAGGTTTTGAAGCAGAAGATGGCCGCTCTGGGGTACGCCGATGTCCGCTGATCTCGACAAGGCTATCGATCGCGTCGCGCGCGAGATGCTCGACGTCGAGCCGCCCGCGGATCTGCGCGAACGGGTGCTCGACCGGATCGAAACGCCGCGGCGTGGATTTGCCTGGACATGGATAGCCGTTTCGGCCGCCGCAGCGGCGATTCTGGTCGTTGCGCTCCTCTTGTCGCGCCAGACCGATGTCGTCCGACCGCGCTCAGGAACGGACTATCGGTTGACGGCAGACCTCGGTGAACATCCGAACCCTGCGCCGACGGTGTCCCAGGCGTCTCCGCCGGTAGCGGCACCGAAACGAATCGTCCGCGCGACCGTCGTCGACGATGTGGCGCGGCCTGATGAGGAGCACGTCGTTGCTCCGCTTGCGGGACCGCCGCCAATAGCGTTGCCGACGATTGCGCGCGGCGCCGCGACACCGTTGACGACCATAGACGTTGCCCCGATTGACGTGCAGCCGCTTCAAGTAACCGCGCTGCCTGAGACGCCGCGGGAGCGGCCTCAGGAGTAAACGAGGAGTAGATGATGTCGAGAGTATTCAAGATCGTAGTCGTGATGCTCATCGCCGCAAGTCCGGCGCTGGCTCAGCCGAAGCCGAAGCCGTCAGGCGATCAGCCACCGCAAAAGGTCGCCACCGAGGGTGAACCCAAACCCGTGGCCGAAGGCGGACAGTCGTTCAACGTGCGCATCGAGCTCACGATCACGGATCAGCGCGGCGACGTCTCGCCAATCACGAAGACCGTGTCGATGATTGCCTCCGATCGGTCGTGGAGCCGTATCCGCACGCAAGGCGACGTGCGAACACCGACGGGCTTCCGTCCCGTGATCCTCAACGTCGACGCGAGACCGTGGCTCCTCGTGAAGGACGGCAGCAAGGCGCGTGTGGAGCTGGCGATCGAGTATCGACCGGTCGCGGCCGAAGCCGAGAGCGAGAAGTCCACGACACCCAATATCAATGAAAGCCTGTCGGTGATCCTCGAGGATGGAAAGCCGATGCTGATTTCGCAGTCTGCCGATCCCGTGACGGATCGCAAGGTGAAGGTCGAAGCGAAGGCGACTATTTTGAGGTAGCGACCTGGATCGCCTTGAGCGCCTCGCCCGCCTGGCTGTTCGCGTTCTGATCCAGCTTGGCCGCGAGGCGCTGCGCTTCCTGCACGCGCGCGAGCGCCGTCGTCATGCTCTCCGCAGCGTCCCGCTTCCCCTGCTCTTGATACCGATCGCGCACCGCGGTCAGCGGCGCCTTGGCGTCCTCGAGCTGACGCTGGGCGTCGCCAAAATTCACGTTGTACAGGCTGACGCGCGCTTCGAGGAGACGACCGCGCGCCTCGGCAAGATCGAGCTGCTGCTTCGCGTCATCCAGGGCGCGCTGGGCCGTGACGCGGCCCGACGCCCCCCATGCGAACCCGAGGCCGAGCACGACGAGCACCACGACGACGCCGGTAAGGACGAGCTTCGCTCCACGCATATCGTCATTCTACGAGCAGGATCTCCAAATCGCCCACGTTTGTCCCCGTCGGGCCCGTCACAATCAAGTCGTCCAGCGCGCGAAAGAACGGATACGCATCGTGATCGCGCAGCGCGCGCGCGGCGTCCAGACCGAGCTGCCGGGCGCGAGTCAGAGTCGTGTCATCGACCACGGCGCCAGCCGCCTCGGTCGGTCCGTCGATGCCGTCGGTGCCGATGCTCGAACAGCAAAAGATACCGAGCGGCGCGAGGCTCGTGGCTGCGGCAAGCGCAAACTCCTGATTGCGTCCGCCGATGCCGCCAGTCGTTACGGTCACCGTGGTTTCTCCGGACGCGACAACGCACGCCGGACGCGGCGACGACTGCAGCCGCTGCAGAGCCTCGCGAGCGAACGCCGCAGCCGCGTCGCGCGCTTCCCCTAACGTCGGCCGATCGATCGCGATCACGTGATATCCGAGGGACGTCGCTTCGACTATTGCGCCCGCCATCGCATCGCGACGGGAACCGGCAAGGACGAACTCTGATGACGCAAGCCGTGGATCCGCCGGCTTCACCGTCTCCTCCAGCTCGCCGCGAGCGCCGGACTCGAGTCGCGCCGCAACGGACTGCGGTACCCGGTTCCACAGGTCTCCACGCTTCAGCGCTCGCACAGCGTCGGCGAACGTCGACGGGTCCCCAACCGTGGGCCCCGATCCGATGACCGCAGGATCGTCCTCGACCGGCGCGTGAACGTCGGAGATGGCGAAGGTGATGGAACGTCCCGCGGCAGCGGCGAGGCGTCCCCCCTTGATGGCGGACAAGTGCTTGCGAATCGCATTGAGGTCGGCGATGGGCAGCCCGCTCTTCAACAGGAGCCCGGTCACCGCTCGCTTGTCGTCGAGCGACACACCGTCAGCGGGCGCCGCCAGCATCGCCGAGGCTCCGCCGGACAACAGCACGATGAGACATTCGCCGCGCGACCGTGAATCCGCTGCAAGGCGAAGGGCGCGTCGGCCGGATTCAACGCTCGACGCGTCCGGCAGCGGATGTCCGCCGGCTGCGATCGAGATCTCACGCACGCGCGAACCACAGGCGAGAGCGAAGGCGTCGGCCATCGGCCGCGCGGCCTTGCCCGCCGCGATGACGTTGAAACCGGGATCGGATGGAAGTGGATGTACCGCGAGCGCACGCGCGAGCAGCCGGGCGGCGTCGCAGGCGCCGAGGGCTCGATCGATGATGGCTCGCAGGTGGATTCGCTGACGACGAATCGCCGACGGATCCGCTGACCCGGTCAGTGGAGCTGCCGGGGTTCGGACCAGGCGGACAGCCCGGTCACGACGTCGAACTTCCGAAGCAACTGGCTCATCACCTGATCGGCGTCGTCTTTCGCGCAGAGATGTTCCAGTTGATTCAGAATTCGCGCGATCGCACCGTCGGCATCGGTGATCGCGCGCTCGGAGTAATACTCACGCTGCCGCGCCAGACACTCGCGGTGCTTGAGAAACTCCTCGCGGTAGAAGTCGGTCTGCAAGTTGACATGAGCGCTCGAAACCCGATCCGGGCTGACCAAGCGTGCCATGCGACTCCTCGCGTGAGGCATATTCAGCTGAATAAATCGAGTGTAGTCGGGACTACGATGAAGTGTCAACGACTTGTAATGAGCTCAGCGGACGCTGCGCGCCACAATCAGTCCGCCGAGCGACCCGAGGGTCATCCCGCCCAGGACCAGCAGGACCAGGAGCTCGACCGGAACGAACGACATCCCCGCCAGACCCACCGCCTCGGTGAGTGCGGATCCGACCCGCGCCCGAAGCGCGGCAAAGGCGCCGACCAGTAAAAGGACCGCCAGAACCGCACCTAATCCGCCCTGGAGCAGCCCCTCCGCGATGAAGGGCCCGCGAATGTAGGCCACGGGGGCGCCGACGAGCTGCATGATTTCAATTTCGTCACGACGTGCCGCCGCAGCGAGCCTGACCACGCTCGCGACCGTGAGCGCGCTGGCCAGCGCCAGCAGGGTCACGATGACGAGGCCCACGCTCCGCACGACTCGAATGACGGCGTTCAACCGGGCGAGCCAGCGCCGGTCGTATCGAACGTCCGCGACGCCCCCCATCCCCTGAAGGGCGGTCACCAGGTTGTCGACCGCGGTTGGAGTGCCCTGCGCCTGCGAATTGAGCCGGACCTCGAACGAGGCGGGAAACGGATTGTGGTCGAGGGACGCCGACGCGCCTGCGAGATCGGGGAACTCATTCGCGAACGCCCGTCGCGCTTCGTCCTTCGACAGTGATTGAACCGCCTCCGCGAGACCGCTCTTCGACAGCAGATCGTTCACGGCCCCACTCTGCTCCGGCGTGGCATCGTCACGCAGGTAAACGGCAAGCTCCGCCGCATCGCTCCAGCGGCTCACGAGACGCTGAAGGTTCGAGTTCACCATCAGAAAGAAGCCGAGCACGAACAGGCCGGCGGCTATGGTCAGCATCGAAAACGCGGCGGCCCGCCAGCCGCGCAGCAGGCTCTCGGCCGCTTCGCCGAAGAAGTATCGGAGCGCCCGCATCTCAGGCAACCTCCACGGCGCGCCCGTGATCGAGCGTCAGGGTGCGGCGTCCCACGCGGCGGATCAACTCGCGATCGTGCGTCGCGACGAGTACGGTCGTGCCGCGCGAATTGATCTCGCGAAACAGGTTCATGATTTCGAGCGAGAGGTCCGGATCGAGATTCCCGGTCGGCTCGTCGGCGAGAATGATGACCGGATCGTTGACGAGCGCCCTCGCGATCGCGATCCGCTGCTGCTCTCCGCCCGACAGCTCCATGGGAAATGCATTCATGCGGTGTTGAAGGCCGACCCACTTCAGGACCTGGAACGTGCGGCGCTGCTGCTGCGTCGGCGCCATCCCCAGCACGCGCGGCACGAACGAAACGTTCTCGAGGACCGTCTTCGTCGGGAGCAGCTTGAAGTCCTGGAAGACGAATCCGAGCGACCGGCGATAGGACTGGATCTGCCGGACTGTGAGCTGAGCCAGATCGCGTCCACCAACGACGAGCCTGCCATCAGTCGGGACGTCCTGGCGGAGCAGCAATCGCAGGAGCGTCGACTTCCCTGCCCCGCTCGGTCCGGTGAGAAAGACGAACTCCCCCTTGTCGACGCGAAGGGACAGCTCGCGCAAGGCGTAGACACCGCGGCTGTATATCTTCGAGATGCGCTGCGCCTCGATCACGACGTCTCTCCGGGGAGTTCAGCGAGCACTCGCCGAACGCTTTCGTTGACGCGCCCGGGATCCGCTTTTCCCGCTGTGGCCTTCATCACCTGTCCGACGAGAAAGCCAAGCGTCTTCGTCTTTCCCGCGCGGTACTCGGCGACAGGCCCGGCATGGCCGGAGAGCACTTTGCGGACGATCTCATCGATCGCCGCCGCGTCGTCGATGCGGCCCAGGCCCTCGGCCTCGACGATCGTGCGAGCCGATTTGCCGGTGTCGTACATCTTCTCGAAGACCGTCTTGGCGACCGGACCGGTGATCGAGCCGCCGTCGATCATGCGGATCAGTTCGCCGAGGGCATCGGGTGGCAGCGGTACGTCCTCGATCGCCGTTTTGGTTTCGTTCATCTTTCGCGTCAACTCCACCATGACCCAGTTGCTCGCCGCTTTGGCGTTGCCGGCCACGGCCGCGGTCCGCTCGAAGTAGTCCGCCAGCGCCATCGATTGCGTCAGCACGCCGGCGTCGTAGTCCGGCAGATGATACTGCGCCACCAGCCGTCGACGTCGCGCCTCGGGCAGCTCCGGCAGCGCGCGCTGGATCTCTTCGATCCACTTGGCATCCAGCACCAGCGGAGGCAGATCGGGTTCGGGGAAGTACCGGTAATCGTCAGCCTCCTCCTTCGTGCGCATCAGGAGCGTCTGCCCTGCTGACGCATCCCAGAGTCGCGTCTGCTGCTGGAGCGTCTTTCCCGCGCTAACCGCGCTGACCTGCCGCTCGATTTCGAAGTCCAGCGCGCGGTGCACGTGCCGGAAGGAGTTGAGGTTCTTCACCTCGGTCTTGACGCCGAGCGTATCGGACCCTGCGGGGCGGACGGAGACGTTTGCGTCGCAGCGGAGGCTGCCCTCCTCCATGTTGCCGTCGTTGACCCCGACGGCAACGAGGATCTCCCGCAGGCGGCTGAACGCCTCAGCGGCCTCGGCTGGAGACCGCAGGTCGGGATGCGTCACGATCTCGATCAGCGGAACGCCGCTTCGATTGAAGTCGAGGTATGTCGAGCGATCCGAGTCGGGGAAGCCGTCATGCAGCGACTTCCCGGCATCTTCTTCGAGGTGGACGCGAATGATGCCGAGCCTTCGCACGTCGGCGCCGGAGCCGAACTCGATGACGCCGTCGGTCGCCAGCGGGCGCTCGTACTGGGAGATCTGGTATCCCTTCGGGAGGTCCGGATAGAAGTAATTCTTGCGGGCGAAGATCGAATCCTTCTGGATCGTGCAGCCGAGCGCCAGCGCGGCGCGAATCGCGAACTCGACCGCTCGCCGGTTGAGCACGGGCAGCGCCCCGGGGAGCCCGAAACACACCGGGCACAACTGCGTATTCGGCTCGGCGCCGAATCTGGTGCTGCAGCCGCAGAAGATCTTGGTGGCGGTCAGGAGCTGCGCATGAATTTCCAGACCGATGACAGGTTCAAACGTGGCCACGGATGCAGCATTGTGCCACACCCTGCCGGGCGCTTATCAGGAATCGATCAGGCCGCGAACCGACTAGAGTTGGACGATCCGTTTGAAAGCGTCGACGACCGTACGATCGAACTGAACGCCGGCGCAGCGGCCCAGCTCGAGCACCGCCTCGCGCGGCGTGATCGCATCGCGGAAGACCCGCGGGCGGGTCATCGCGTCATACGCGTCGGCCACGGCAATGATTCGAGCGCCTATGGGGACTTCGCTGGCGCGAAGACCGTGTGGGTATCCGAGGCCATCCATCCGCTCGTGCGCATTGGACACGAGATCCGCGGACGCGGCGAGGTACGGGACCGCGCGAATCAGATCGGCGCCGATGACAGGGTGCTTGCGAATGAGGAGCTGCTCCTCTTCCGTGAGCGGGGCGGGCTTCCGCAGCACGGCTTCGGGCACCGCCAGCTTCCCCAGATCGTGCAGCAGGGCTGCGCGTTCTAGCGCCGTGACGTCTTCCTCAGAAAGGTGAAGCGCGCGCGCAACGCTGACGGACAGTGCGGCGACGCGATATGCGTGCGCGTACGCTTCGCGGTCGCTCAGCGTGAGCATGGCCAGCATCGCGTCGAGCGTCGTGTCGTCATCGATCCGCAAGGCTTTCAGAGCCTCTGAGAGCCGGCCGCGGCGGGCCTCCATCTCGCCTTCGAGCGCCTGACGCCAGCGCCGCGATTCGCAGGCGGCGCGGTGCCACTCGAGGCCGCGCATGACGGCATCGCGGAGCCGATCGCGCCCGAACGGCTTCGTGAGGTAGTCGATGACGCCCTGGCGCAGACTGATCACCGCCGAGCCGACGTCATGGACGCCGGTGGCCATGATGACCGCAGTTTCGGGTGCGTCGTGTCGGATTTGCTGGGCCAGCCACAGGCCATCGTGGCCGGGCATGCGGATGTCGCAGAGGGCGACCGCCGGGGCGCCATCGTGGACGCGCGTGAGCGCCTCGTCGGCATTCGCCGCGGTCGTGACCTGATAGCCGCCCGTCGTCAGCCAGCGGCTCGCGAGATCGCGCGCCCCATTCTCGTCGTCGACGACGAGAACGGAAGGATGCGGCTCGACGCCGGGTTCGGTCGCGGAATGATCAAGCTGACCCATGATGCGCGGGCGTTGCAAAGTCACAGCCATTCTGTTGCGACGGAATCACCGCCGGAATTCTCGGCGCACGGCTGCGGCTGACGCGGTTCCGCACGTGTGCGCGCACACACTCGCGTCAGGCGCCCACTGGCTCCGCGACGTTGTCGCGGCGCCGCATGATCGTGTCGGCGAGGTCCAGCCGCTCCAGCCGCCGATACAGCGCACGCCGGCTCAGTCCAAGCATCCGCGCTGCGGCCTTCTTGTTGCCGTTGGCCCGCAGAAGGGCACGCTGGATATGTTCTCGCTCGACGTTGACCAGCAGATCCGCGTCAGCAGACCGCTGCGGTGCTGCAGCCGCTCCGACTGGCGGCAGCTGCATGACCGGCATGCTCACGGCAAGCTCCCGCTCGGTGATGAAATCACCGTCCGCCAGGATGCAGGCCCGTTCGATCACGTTCCGCAGTTCGCGCACGTTGCCTTCCCATGGCGCGACGCCAAGCACGCGCTCGGCGCCCGGCGTCAGGCCGAGCAACGGCTTCTGGAGTCGTTCGGACGTATCTCGCACGAACGCGGCGGTCAGGTACGGAATGTCCTCGCGCCGATCGCGCAGCGCCGGCAGCTTCACTTCGACGATGTTGAGGCGGTAGTAGAGATCGCTGCGGAACCGACCGGCGGCGACCTCGGCACGCAGGTCGCGGTTGGTTGCCGCGATCACGTGGACGTTCACGCGACGCGGATCGAGCGAGCCAACGCGGTGCACTTCTCCGAGCTCGAGGACGCGCAGCAGCTTCGCCTGCACCGACGGCGGCAGCTCGCCGATTTCATCCAGGAACAGCGTCCCGCCATCGGCAAGCTCGAACAGCCCCGGCTTGTGGTCGGTCGCGCCCGTGAACGCGCCGCGCACGTGGCCGAACAGCTCGCTCTCGAAGAGGGTCTCGACGACTGCCGAGCAGTTCACCGTGACGAAACGGCGCTCGCGGCGGGGGCCGGTCTTGTGCAGCGCGCGGGCAACGAGCTCCTTCCCGGTCCCTGTCTCGCCCGTGATCAACGCGGTTCGGACGTGCGGCGCGAGCCGCCGAATCATGCCGAACAGCTCCTGCATGACCGGACCGCGTCCGATCATCCCGCAGAACTCCAGCCGCCGCGCGAGGTCGCCCTCGATGGACAGCAGACTGCGACGTCGCTCGATTTCCTCGCGCACGCTCGTCAGCAGCTGCTCGAGCCGGGCGAAGTCGATTGGTTTGCTCAGGTAATCCATCGCGCCGAGCTTGATCGCATCGACCGCCGTGTCGACCGACGCGTAGCCGGTCATCAGCACCGCCTGACACCGGGCGTCGGTGTCGCGGATTGCGCGCAGCACATCGAGCCCACCGACGTCCGGCATGCGCAGGTCGACGAGCACGAGATCGGCGCGGCGCGCCTGCAACATGGCGATCGCCTCCCGGCCGCCGGAACACGTGACCACTTCGTACCCCGCGCGCCGGGCGAACCGGCTGACCACGTCGAGGATGCCCTGCTCGTCGTCAACGACGACCAGAAGCGGCTGCTGCCCCGTCATACACACTCCTTGGATACTGCGCGCAGCGCTGCCCGCAGCGCGCGCAGATCGAACGGCGGCGCCAGAATGGCGCGCGCCTCCTCACGCCACAACTGCGACCGTTCGTCGTCGCCCGCGTTGGTCATCAGCACGAGCGACGCGCGCCCGCCATCGGCGACGCGCGCGTTCCCCCACGCCGTCGGATTCGCGGCGATCAACGACTGGTCGACGAACACCGCATCGAAACTTCCGGCCCTCATTCGAGTGTCGAGGTCCACGGGCTCCGCGGCGACGACGTGGTGGCCCCAGCCACCGAGCACGGCAGCCACGTAGTCGCGCTCCGTGGGATCTCCATGCGCGACCAGCACGTCTCTGGGCGGATCGCCTGCAGCCGCCTCCGCCCGAGCGGGCAGCAGGATCGAAAACGTGGTGCTGACCCCGACGCGGCTGTCCACTCGAATCTGCCCGCCGTGATCGCGAACGATACCGTAGCAGATACTAAGCCCGAGACCTGTGCCTTCTCCGACGTCCCGCGTCGTAAAGAACGGATCGAAAATCCGGCGGAGATTCTCGTCCGGGATTCCGTGTCCCGTGTCGCTCACGGACAGCTCGACGGCTGCCGCCTCCTCTGCATACCGCGCGCTGATCCGAAGTCGTCGCGGCGACCGTCCGCGCATCGCCTGTTCGGCGTTGAGCACGAGATTGAGCAGCGCCTGCTGCAGCTGGCCCGCATCCGCGAGCACGCGTGGCAGTCCGGGCTCGAACATGGTTTCGAGCTCGATGCCGCTCAACCGGAATTCGTAGGCGCGCAGCGCGAGCACGCGGCTGACCAGATCGGCAATGTCCTGAGGCGCGCGCTCGGCGGTCTGCCGGCGCGCAAACGCGAGCAGGTTGCGGACGATGCGCGCGGCGCGCTCGGATTCCTCCGCGATGCGCCGGAGATCGCGCGCCAGATCGGACGGTGAACGCAGTGGTTGCTCTGACGACGTCGAGCGGAGCTCGTCCTCGACCAGCTGGGCGTAGCCAATCACGCTCGTCAACGGATTATTGAGCTCGTGTGCAACGCCTGCTACGAGCTGCCCGATCGCCGACAGCTTCTCGGCCTGGAGGAGCTGCGCCTGTGTGGCCTTCAAGCGATCGACGGTTGCGAGCAGCCGCGCGTTGGTGGCCGCGAGCTCGTCGCTCATCTGACGGAGGCGCCGCGCGTTGCCGATCTCCAGCGTGACATTCTTGGCAATCTGCACGACCGCCGCGCCATCCGCGCAGTCGGCAACCGGACATGTGGTGACGCTGTAGATTCGGTCGTCGGGCAGATTCACTTCAGCGCGGACGCAACCCTTCGCCGCGGCATGACCCACGGCGCAATCGGGGTACACTCCACCGCACAGACCGACCTCGTCGCACGTCAGCCCGCGTAGCGTGGTGACCGGGCGATTCAGATACGCCGCGAGCGCGGTGTTGCCGCGCAGCAGCCGGCCGCGGCCGTCGAACACCGCGATGGGATCGCTGATCGCGTCGAAGGTGGCTTCCCATTGCTGCTTCCCCACCTGAGCATAGGAGTGCAGCCTCGCGTTCTGTACCGCGACGCCGATCTGCCCGGCAATGATCGCCAGCAGCCGTTCGTCGTCTTCGGCAAAGCGATCCACCTCGGGACTGCCGAAGCTCACGGTGCCGACCAGCTCCGCGCCCGCGAACATCGGGAGGCTCAACGCGCTTCGCAGGGGCAGACGCGCCGCGACATCCGGCGTCACCAGCGCAGCCAGATCTCCAATGCGTACCGGCCCGCGCGTGTCGAGAACGTGGTCGCTTGGACGTGGAACGGGACAATTTGGCTCCGGCCAGAGTCCAAGCGCGGGGCCAATCCTCGCGACCTCATCGAACGAACCGGTCAGCGGGTCCAGCAGCCGCACGGCGCCGGTGTTGGCGCCAAGTACCTGCGTCAGCCGCTGCAGCGCGCGACCGAGCAGATCGCGGGGATCGAGCGAGCGCCGCAGATCTCCGCCGATGTCGTTGATGACCTGCAGCTCCCACACGAGCCGCCGGTTCGCGAGATTCATCCGCCGGCTGTCGATCGCGCGGTTGACGATCGCGAACAACTGATCGAGGACGAACGGCTTGGGCACGAACGCGAACGCGTTCAACTCGTACGATTCAATCGCGGACGCAACCGACGTCGTCGCCGAGACGACGATGATCTCGGTGTCCGGGCAGCGCACCTTGATTGCCCGAATGACATCGAGCCCCGATTCGGCGCCCAGCACCAGGTCGACGAGCGCGACGTGCACGACACCATCGTCGAGGGCACGGGCCGCTTCACTCGCTGTCGACGCGGGCAGCACCGTGTGCCCCAGAGCGCGCGCGTTCTGCGCAAGCAGATTCAGAAGATCGCGATCGTCCTCGACGATCAGGATGGTGGCTGGACTTTTCATGAATTCCTGATCCGCCAGTGTGCAAGAGGCGAGCCGAAACCGCGCACTCTTCCGATGCCGGAAGACGCAGCGCATGCGCGCCGGCGGCAGAACCATGTTTCACAGCTGAAACGTCGAACGTTTCAGCTCTGCATCATTCGGAGCGGGAGTCGGCGGTGATCTGATGCTTCTTCATCATGCGCCACAGGGTGGTGCGGCTGACCTGCAGCTCGCGCGCCGCGGCGGACAGTTCGCCCCGATGCCGCGTGATGGTGGCGACGATCATGTCCCGCTCGGCACGTTCCCGTGCCGCCGCGACGGATCCGTCGGCGGCATGCGACGCGGGGTCGGTCTGACGGCAGGCGAAGAGCTCTTCGGGCAGATCGTCGGGTTCGATGAGAGGGCCGCGCGCGACGGCGACCGCGCGCTGCACGATGTGCTCGAGCTGACGGACGTTGCCCGGATACTCGTACTTGAGGAGCGCCGCGCGCGCCGCGTCGCTGTAACTGGTGATCTCCGTGACTGCGCCGTACCGGCGCAGGAAGTGATCGATCAGCACCTCGGCGTCCCCCTGGCGGTCGCGCAGCGCAGGCAGATGAATCCGGTGCACGTTCAACCGATAGAAAAGGTCCGCGCGGAAGCGTCCGGCGTCGACTGCCCCCTGGAGATCGGTGTTCGTCGCCGCGATGAAGCGGACGTCGACCTTGCGCGCCTCGTTCTCCCCTATGCGCCGTACCTCACCGGATTCGAGCGCGCGCAGCAGCTTCGCCTGGAGCGCTGGCGGCATCGTCCCGATTTCGTCCAGGAACAGCGTGCCCGTGTGCGCATGTTCGATCAGCCCGGGGCGAGCGCTCGCGGCACCGGTGAAGGCACCGCGCGCGTGACCGAAAAGCTCGTTATCGAGCAGCGAGTCCGTCAGGGCCGCGCAGTTCAGCGCGACGAACGCATGGCCGGCGCGCGAGCTCGCCGCGTGCAGGGCGCGTGCGACCAGCTCCTTGCCCGTGCCCGTCTCGCCCGTGACGAGCACCGTGCCGGGGGCGGCCGCGGCGCGCACGATCAACGCTTTCACCCTCCGCATCGGCTCGCTCTCGCCGATCAAGGTGTCGACGGTGTCGCTCCCGCGCATCTGGCGCTGCAGCAGGTCCACCTGGCGCGTGAGCTGCCGGCGATCCACGGCCGATCGCACCCGCATCAACAGCTCGTCGCGAAAGAACGGCTTCTGCACGAAGTCCACCGCGCCGAGCTTCATCGATTCGACGGCAGTGTCGACCGTTCCGAACCCGGTCATCACGATGAATGCGGAGTCCACGTGCTGCTCGCGGAGCTTGCGCAGCACGTCGATGCCGGAGATGCCGGGCATCCGCATGTCCGAGAGGATCACGTCGTATCCGTTGCCGCGAGCCAGCACCAGTCCGTCTTCACCCGTAGCCGCCGTCTGCACGGTGTAGCCGGCCGACTGGAGCATCCGCTCCATGCTCTCTCGAACGCCAGGGTCGTCGTCGATCACCAGGATGCGCGACACGCGGTAAGTTTACGTCACGGCGCCGCCTGGCGGCGACGCGGGATCAAGCTCGTTCCCGGGAAATAGTGCGTCAGAACCTTTTCAGGAGTGGATCCTGCCTGCAGCCGCGCGAACGCGCCCGCCTGACAGAGGCCCACGCCGTGGCCGAAGCCCCGGCCGGTGAAATTGAACGCGTTGCCCGATCGGGTCACGCTGAACAGCGTGCTGCGGACGCTCTTGGCGCCGAAGGCGCGGCCCACGACCTCGCGGAAGACCTCGCCTCGAACCGTGACGCTACGGGTGCCACGAAGCGCGACCTGCTCGGCTCTGCCGGCGGCGTCACGTTCTGCGATCTCGATCGCCTCCAGCCCGCGTCCGATCGTCGTGCGAGGATCGGCATTGAGCGCGTCGCGCAGAGCTGAGGTCCGCACCTCGAAATCCCACTCGACGTGTTTGACGGCTGACCCGGTGTCGCGCACGCCGGAAAGATACGGGGGAGCTTCCCCGCCCCAGACGTCATGCGCGCTGCTTGTATGGCCTCCGCAGTCCGCGTGGTACAAGACCCGCGCGGGAGAATCGTCGAACCACAACACCCGACCCTTCGTCCGGCTCGCACCCTCGCGAGCGAGCGCGGCCCACTTCGACGATCGCAGTCGGGCTGGTTCGTACAGCTGACAATGCGTCGTCGAGCATAAGTCGAAGCCATCCCGAGCGTGGCGTCCGCGATGAGTTATCGCGTACGTGCGGCTGATAACTGCCTGCACTTCGTACATCCGCTCCAGGACTTTCTCGTCCGACGTCGGGGGATCCACTTCAGACAGAACCGTCGCCGCGACGTACTCTTCGATTGGAACCGCGAGCACGATCGGTGATCCGCCTTCACGCACCTGCACTCGCACCGTTGGGGGAACGACCGACGCCGCTTCGGGCAATTCGGGATGCGACGGCGGAGCGGCACAGCCGCCAATCGCCGTCAGCAGCGCCAGGAAAAGGATCCGGATTCGCATGAAGCTCACCCTGTCATCGCATACACCACGATGTTCACCGCAAACCTGGTGTTGTCCTCGCGTTGAAATCGCTTGTTCCGCCAGTCATAGTCCCACTCGCACCCGTAGTCCTTGTTGCTGTAGAGCACGCCGATGCGGCCGCGGTGCTCGACCGCGCGGAGGTAGTCGTGGACGATGTCGTCCCCCCAGCCATTCAACTCGTGTGATGTGGTTGGCGGCCCGTCTGGAAACTTGAAGAAGCAGTGATACAGCCCGTGCTGACGCGGCAGTTTGGCGAGCGTCGACGCACCGGGAAAGACGGTGTGCATCTCCTGTTCGAAGCTCTTCGCATACAGCCCGTTGACGTCGTGGTTGCAATCGTCCGAGAACAGAAAGCCGCCTTCTTCAACGAAGACTTTGAGCTGCTCGCGCTCCTCGCGGCTGAACCGGACCAGCTTGTGCCCCGTCATGAAGAGGAAGGGAAACGACAGCAGCTCCTTCGAGTCGGCTGTAATCACGACCTCCTCGCGGTAGATGGGGATGGTCGTGTACTCCACGATCGAATTGAGTACGTTCGCGGCGACCTTTGGGTTATAGTCCCAGTCCCCCGAGTCGTACCGGAGCCGGGCGAACACGAATTCGGAGGCTTTCGGGCGCCCCCCGGATGCCTGGGGTGACGCCGGAAAAGGTTGCATACCAGTATCTTACCGCCCGCACCTATAATAGATGATTGAGCTTCCGGCCTGAACCACCGGTAAACGTCGGCGGCTCGGCGGCGTATCTCATGTCAGGAACGTCAGCGGCGCTCACGGCCGCCCGCGAAGCGGATGCATCGGCTGCCTCGGCCGTCAAGGCCCTCCAGGCCCAGGGCAGCCACGCGGAAGCGCGCGAGCGATACGCCGAGCTGGTCGCGCGGCATCAGCGGCGCGCGGGCCGCATCGCGTATCACTATCTGAGAGACGCTGCGGAAGCGGACGAAGCCGTGCAGGACGCGTTCGTCAAAGCGTACTCGCACCTGCCGTCGTTCCGCGAAGAGCTGCCGTTCGACGTGTGGTTCACTCGCATCCTGATCAATGGATGCCTGGACCGGATCAAGGCTCGAACGAGGCGCGAACGCTGGCTGCTTCCGATGAGCAGCGTTGCTGCGGCGGGCGTGGACGGGGTGCCGGCAGAGCGGGATCTCAGCGAGCGCGTCGCCAGCGTGGGCCCGTCGCCCGAAGATGCGCTGCTCACGCGGGAACGCCGACGCCGGATCGCGGAGGCGCTCGCGAAGCTGCCCCAGCGGCAGCGCGCGGTGTTCGTGCTGAGCCATGTCGAAGGCCATACCTCGCGCGAGGTCAGCGCGATGACGGGGCTGAACGAATCGACCGTCCGCGTCCACCTGTTTCGCGCGATTCGCCGGTTGCGGAGCCTGCTGGCGCCATCGGCGCCGGCGGAGCCCGCGGAGGTAAGAGGGAAACGTCGTGTCACTTCTTGAGCGCCTCAGGCGCGGTCATCTCGGCGACCGGCAGTTCGCGCGACTCTGGACGAACGGAGGCGGCGACCCGCATCTGGAGAGCTGCGCCCGGTGTCAGGCGCGCTTCGAAGAGTTCAACAACTGGGTGAACGGGATCGGCGAAGAGCTTCGCGCGGACGCGGACCGTGCGTTCTCGCAGGAGCGTCTTGCCGCTCAGCAGGCGCAAATCGCGCGGCGTCTCGAAGGGCTCGAGCGGCCCGCGCGCGTTCTGGCCTTCCCGAGGGCGGCGCGAGCCGTCATTGCTGGAAACTCGCACGTGCGCCGCTGGGTGACCGCGGCGGCCGCCGCCGGCCTGATCGCTGGCGTTGGGCTCGGGCAGATGCTGGATCTGCGGCGTTCGCTCGACTCGCGTCAGATGGCCCCCTCGACCGTCACGCATCTGGCCGATGCGCGAGGGCACGCAGGCACGGTCCTCCCCGCCTCGCGGTCGGTCAACGACGAGGACATCCTGAGCGACGCCGAGGCGTTCGCTCGCCCGCATGTGGCTGCGCTCGTTCCGCTCGAAGATCTGACGCCGCACGCGCGCGATCTCATGGATCGACCCCGTTAACGTGCCCCGGACCCAGCCGCTGATCTTCCGCAAGGGCCTCGACATGAAAGAGGCCGTCGCCGGAGAACTGTCCGCTGCCTATCACAGCGCGCTCGTCGACCAAGTGCGATCGTCGGACTTCCGCTTCGACTCCGGCCGGTTGACGCTGCATCTCGCGCGCGAGTTCGGATTCTGCTACGGCGTCGATCGCGCCGTCGACTACGCATATCAGGCACGCCGCCGCTTCCCCGACCGCAACGTCTTTCTGACGGGCGAGATCATCCACAACCCGCACGTCAACGATCGGCTGCGCGCGGCCGGCATCCGCTTCCTGAGCGATCAGCACGAAGCCGACCACCAACTTGGCCCTGCTGACGTCGTCATCCTGCCGGCGTTCGGCGTCACGGTCGAAGAGATGGTCCGCCTCAGCGAGTGCGGCTGCACGCTCGTCGATACCACGTGCGGATCGGTTTTGAACGTGTGGAAGAACGTCGTGCGTTACGCGCAGGACGGGTTCACCGCGATCATCCACGGCAAGTACCGTCACGAGGAAACCCGCGCGACGGCATCGCAGGCGCTGAAATACCCGAATGGCCGTTACTTGATCGTCCTGGACCGCGACGAAGCTCGCATCGTCTGCGACTACATCCGGCATGGTGGGGACCGCGACGACTTTCTCGGCCGCTTCGGTCAGGCGGTGTCTGCGGGTTTCGACCCCGACGCCGACCTCGCGCGCATCGGCTGCGCCAATCAGACGACGATGTTGATGTCGGAGTCGCTCGAGATTGGCGAGATGTTCAGGGAAGCGATGCGGGACCGGTACGGCGACGACGCCGTCCTCTCGCATTTCAGGGCGTTCGACACGATCTGCAGCGCCACGCAGGAACGGCAGGACGCGGTCGAGGCGCTGCTGCAAAGCGAGCAGCTGGATCTGATGATCGTGGTGGGCGGCTACAACAGCAGCAACACCTGCAATCTGGCGCGTATCTGCGCCACACGGGTCGCGACCTTTCACATCGCCGATCCGGACTGTCTCGAATCGGCGTCGCGCATCAGGCATCGACCGATCGGTGCGCCCTCAACCGCGGCCGTGCAGGAGACCATCACCGGCGCTTGGCTGCCCGGCGGAGAGAAGCTCCGGATCGGCTTGACGGCGGGTGCATCGACGCCAAACAACATCGTAGGGCAGGTGATCGAGACCCTGGGGAGATTCGCGAACACCGAGCGCGACGCGGAGCAACCGGCCTAGCGCTCCAGGCGCGAGAGCTGTTGACCGCCAACAGCCGTCACGGTCAACCTCACCTGCCGCCCGTTCTGCCGGCTCAGAAACCGGTGCATTTCACTGCCCGGCTTCGCCATCACCGTCACATCAGAACCGAGCGAGAAATACCCTTCCTGTGTTTCGTGCTCGGCGGAGCTTACGCGAACCGTCAGGACCGTTTCGTCACGGTCGGACGCTCTGCCGACGCTCAGACCCAGCAGTAATAAGGCAAATACCATCCAACCGATCATGGCTCCACGCACGGGTCGTCTCCCACGGGCCGGTATGCTTCCGCCAGCCCTCCTTATGACGAGGCAAGCGACGTGCCAGTGCAACGTCCGCTTCTGCAGGCGTTTACCGCCGTCTGCCTGCACGGATTGACCATTAATGCACACGGCGCCGGTAAACAGCGCCTGTCGCCAGGTCGTAATAGCGCCTGTAGTTCCACTGGATCAACGACGCATCAGCGACGTTGCGTACCAAAGAAGACATAGCAATGGCAAGGCATACTTCGTGGGCCCTCGTGGCCTTCCTGCTCATTCCTGCGGCTGGCTCGGCTGTCGAGCTGTGCAGTCAGGCCAATGCGCCGCAGCGCGGCCGCGCCGACAGCAAAGCCCCAGAGCCGGACAAGCGCCAACCACCCCCCAAGTGGTGGATCGATGAGCCGATGCGCACCGAGCTGGGAATCACCGACGCACAGTCGGCGTCTGTCGAGCAGGTGTGGCAGAAGACCATCCCCAAGCTCCGCGAAGTACGGGAACGCCTCGATCGCCTCGAAGAAGAGCTGTCGCAGATGATCCTCAACGCCGTCGACGAAGCCACGGTCGCGGCGCAGATCGACAAGGTCGAGAGCACGCGATCCGAAGGAGCGAAAGCGCGCACGCTGATGCTCTATCGGATGAACCGGGTGCTCACACCGGAGCAGCGGATCAAGGTCAAGGCCATCTTCGACAAGCGCGAAGCCTCGCACCGCGGCGGCGGCGACCGCCGACGCTAGAATCTGAGTTTTCGAACAACGGCACCTGGAGGGTTTCGTGAACAAGAAGGCATTCCTGACGGCGGCTGTGCTGATCGCGGTGATGTCGGCAACGCCCGCGCTGGCGCAGCAGAAGGATCGTGACAAAGACGCGATCGACCCGGCGCACGTCCGCGAGCTGATTCAGCAGGCTACCCAACAACTGCAGCCGGTACAGCAGCCTGGGGCACGCACTCCATTCGTGACGCCCGGACCACGAGTCGATCTCACGCTGCAGGATGCTGTGCAGCGGGCCTCGGAGCACAACATCGACATCGCTGTGGCCCGGATCACACCGCGCCTGACCGATTTCACCATCGCCGGCCTCGAAGCGAACTACCGTCTCAACCTGACGTCGGCCGCCAGCAACACGAAGACGACGACGCTGCCTCGTGTCACGACGCAGGGCATCACGACGCCGACGAAGAGCATCAGCGAAGGGTGGTCCGCGGGGATCGCTCAGAACCTGTTTCGCGGCGGCGGCAACTACAGCCTTGGCTGGACGAACAGCCGGCTCAACAGCCCAAGCTCGGTCAACATCCGCAACCCGCAGTTCCAGTCGAACCTCTCGGCGAGCTTCACCCAGCCGGTGCTGCGAGGATTCAAGATCGATTCGACGCGCGCGGCGCTGCAGACCAATCGAATCAGTCAGCAGAACGACGAGATCTCCCTGCAGTCGACGACCGTGACGACCCAGGCGAACGCGAAGAACGCGTACTGGGACCTCGTCTATGCGATTCAGGCCGTCGAAGCCGCGCAGAACTCGCTCGATCTCGCGAGCAAGCTGGTCACGGACAACCAGGCGCGCGTGGAAATCGGCACGCTGGCGCCGATCGACGTCGTCTCGGCGCAATCGGAAGCGGCGAATCGCCGGCAGACGCTCGTTCAGGCGCAGGCCACGGTTCGCACCTCGGAGCTCGCGCTGAAGCGGATCATCGTCAGCGGCACGGACGATCCGCTCTGGACCTCGTCGATCAACCCGGTGGACCGGCCGCCGACGACCCCGGAGGCGATCAATCTCGAAGCGGCCGTGACGCGTGCGCTGCGAGAGCGGACGGATCTTCAGCAGTCGAAGAACAATCTAAAGATCAGCGACCTCAACCTGCGGAATCAGGTCGACCAGACGCGTCCGCAGCTCAACCTGACGGCGACCTACGGCCTCGCCGGCCTTGGTGGACCATTTCTCCAGCGGACGGGCGTCGTCGATCCGATTACGGGTGGGCCCGTCTCGAGCATCGTGCCGTCCGGGTATTTCGATGCGCTTCGCAACATCGTCGGGTTCGACGCCCCGACGTGGACCGTCGGCTTCACGTTCGCCTATCCGCTCGGTCTGAGCGCGCAGGAAGCGAACGTCGCGCGTTCCAGGCTGTCGCTGGATCAGTCGCAAGCGCAGCTCAAGGCGCTGGAGCTTCAGATCGCAACGGACGTCACCAACGCGGCGCTGACGGTGCAGAGCTCGCTCGAAAGCGTTCAGGCGTCTTCGGCCGCGCGCGAGCTGGCTCTGAAAAAGCTCGAAGCGGCGCAAAGCAAGTTCGAGGTGGGGATGTCCACCAACTTCGAGGTCGTTCAGGCACAGCGTGACTTCCTCGACGCGCAGAACAACGAGTTGCGTGCGGTTCTGACCTATCGCAAGGCCCTCGTGAACTTCGAACAGGTGCAGACAGTTTCCGCATCGCGCGGAGTTGCCGCGGCTGTCGGCGGCGGAACAGGCACCACGACCACCGGCGTAACCGGCGGCACAGGTGGCACAGGTGGCACCGGCGGTACCGGTGGCACGGGCGGTACGGGTGGCACTGGTGGAACCGGAGGCACAGGACCCGGTGGCGGGGGGTTCTAGGCGCGTGAATGTTTCCTCATAACACGCTGGATTGAGCCGACGCAGTCATGAAAAAGCTGATTCTCATCGTTCTCGTTCTCGTCGCCATTGGAGTCGGCGCGGGCGCCTACTACATCAAGAGAGGTGGCCCCGAAGCGCAGGTCACGACGTTGCCGATCACACGCGGCGAAGTCATCGACCAGGTGGGCGCAACCGGCACGCTCCAAGCGGTCACGACCGTGCAGGTCGGAACGCAGGTGTCAGGCACCGTGGACGAGCTCTACGCCGACTTCAATTCGATCGTGAAGAAAGGACAGATCATCGCCAGGCTGGATCCTTCGATCCTGCAAACGCAGGTCGACACGGCAAAGGCGAACCTCGTGAACGCGGAAGCCAACCTCGAACGCCAGAGAGTTGCAGTGCAGGACGCGAACACCAAGCTCGCGCGCTCGCGCGAGCTGGCGTCGCGCAATTTGTTGCCGAAGGCCGATCTCGACACCGCTGAGACAACCGCGAAACAGGCGGAGGCGCAGCTCAAGTCGACCGAATCGCAAATCGTGCAGGCCAAGGCGGCGGTCAACAAAGCGGAAGTCGACCTCGGCCACACGATCATCGCCGCGCCGATCGACGGCATCGTGATTTCGCGCAATGTCGACCGCGGGCAGACCGTCGCGGCCAGCATGCAGGCGCCGACGCTCTTCATCATCGCGGCGGACCTCACGAAGATGCAGGTGAACGCCAACATCGACGAGTCCGACGTCGGCCGCATGCGGCCCGGACAGGCGGTCCGCTTCCGTGTGGATGCATATCCCACGGAGCAGTTCCTGGGCACGGTGCAACAGGTCCGCCTCAATCCGACGACGGTTCAGAACGTCGTGACCTACTCCACCGTCATCGACGTGCCCAATCCCGAGCTGAAGCTCAAGCCGGGAATGACGGCGAACGTGAGCATCGAGATCGCGCGTCGGCCCAACGTGCTGCGCGTGCCAAACGCGGCGCTCCGGTTCCGTCCGGGGCGAGACACGCTGCAGGCGCTGAATCAGCCGATCACGCCTGACATCGAACGCGCTCTTGGTGGCGGCCGCGGCGGCGCCGGGTTCGGGCGCGGTGGCCAGAACGCCGGCGGCGGGCAGGGCCAGGGATTCACCGGTGGCGCGGCAACGACCGGCCAACAGGCGCCGGCGGCGACGGGCACGCCCGGTCAGCGCCCTGGGTCTCCGGCTTCGGCCTCGCAGGTCGCGCAAAACGCGTCGCGTCCCGATGCGGGATCTCCGTCGGGCGGCGGCCGCGGCACATTCCAGCGAGGCGGAGGCGACGGCCCCGGCGGTGGAGGCGGGTTTGCCAACATGGATCCCGAAGAGCGCCGGAAGCGCATGGAGGAACGGATGGCGCAGATGACGCCGGAGGAGCGCGAGCAGTTCATGGCGCGCATGCGTGAGCGTCAGGCGCAGGGCGGATTCGGCGGAGGACGCGGTGGTTTCGGTGGCGGTCAGGGGAACGGGCAGGGCGATCCGCGGCAGGCCAACGCGCCGCTGGGCGGCCAGCCGAATGCCGCGCGGGGCGCGCAGCCGGGAATGCGATCGAAGCTCTCGGCGTCGAGCGCGTCCACGATCGATTCGCTGTTCGGTCCGCTGCAGATGGTCGAGACCCGTGGCCGCGCGTGGCTCTACATCAACAAGCAGTTGAAGCCGGTCAACATGCGGCTCGGCATCTCGGACGGCACGTACACCGAGGTCCTCGATCCAAGCGATTTGCAGCAAGGAACCGAGGTGGTCACCAACGTGGTGACCGGCCTCGAGACCGCGCAGCGGCCGGCTGGGACGAACAACGGTAATCCGCTGATGGGTCCGCAGGGACGTCCCGGCGGTCCCGGAGGGTTTGGTGGTGGCGGACGCGGAGGCGGCCGCTGAGGCGGGCTCAATGAAAGAAGTCGTCATCTCCGTCCGCGATCTCACGAAGACGTACCACGTCGGCGACGTCGACGTGCGCGCGCTTCGCGGTGCGTCGCTGGATGTGTATCGCGGCGAGTTCGTCGCCGTCACGGGACCGTCGGGCTCCGGCAAATCGACCTTCATGCACATCGTCGGATGCCTGGACCGCCCGACGACCGGGCACTACATCCTCGACGGCCGGGACGTCTCCAAGCTGTCGAAGGACGAGCTCGCGTCGATCCGGAACAGGAAGATCGGATTCGTGTTCCAGGGCTTCAATCTGCTGTCGCGGACGACCGCGCTCGACAACGTGGAGCTGCCGCTGCTCTACAACGGCGGCGGCAAGATGAAGGCCTCCGAGCGGCACAGACGCGCGAAAGAGGCCCTCGAGATCGTCGGCCTCGGCAAGCGCATGGACCACTATCCCAATCAGCTGTCGGGCGGCCAGCAGCAGCGCGTCGCGATCGCGCGTGCGCTGATCAACGAACCATCGATCCTGCTGGCGGACGAGCCGACCGGCAACCTCGACACGCGCACGAGCATCGAGGTGATGGACATCTTTCAGCGGCTGAACATGGAGCGCGGCATCACGGTCGTGCTCATCACGCATGAAGTGGACATCGCCGAGCACGGGACGCGTCTCGTGCGCTTCCGCGACGGCAAGATCGAGGTCGATCGGCCGGTCACGACCCGCCGGCTCGCCGGCGACGAGCTGAAGCTGCTGCCGCCTGCTGACGACGACACGTCACACGACCAGGCGCCTGCGGAAGCCACCGCAAGCTGAAAGTTGAACATGTCCCTCTACATGACCTTGCGGATCGCGCTGAAGGCGCTCAACCGCAACAAAATGCGCACCGTTCTCACGATGCTCGGCATGATCATCGGCGTTGGCGCCGTGATCACCATGGTGGCGCTCGGCCGCGGCGCGCAAGCCACGATCGAAGAGCAGGTCAAGTCCGCCGGCACGAATCTGATCAACGTCAACGCCGGTAACTTCTCGCAGGGCGGCGTGCGTCAGGGGCAGGGGATGTCGACCACGCTGATGCCGGGCGACGCGGAGGCGCTGCGCTCTCTGCCGGGCGTCCAGTACGTCGCTGCGGGCGTGAACTCCCGCGGCCAGGTGATCGCCGGCAACCAGAACTGGTCCACGCAGATCCAGGGCACCGATGTCGAGCTGCCGCTCATTCGAAGCTGGCATCCGAAGTACGGCGCCTTCTTCACGCAGCAGGACGTCAACAGCGCGGCAAAGGTCGCCGTGCTGGGCTCGACCGTGTCGGAGACGCTCTTCGGACCGGACATCGATCCGACCGGGCAGATCATCCGGATCCGCAACCAGCCGTTCAAAGTGCTGGGCGTCATGACGAGCAAGGGCCAGGGATCCTTCGGCCAGGATCAGGACGACACGATCTTCGTGCCCTACACCACCGTGCAGAAGAAGCTGCAGGGGATTCAGCACATCAACAACATCACGGTCTCCGCTGAAACGCCCGATACGGCTCCGGTGTCGGCGGCGATCACCGAAGCGCTGCGCACACGGCACAAGATCCTGCCTAACGATCCGGACGACTTCATGGTGCGCACGCAGGAAGAAATCGCGAGCGTCCGCACCGAAACGACCAAAACGATGACGACCCTGCTCGCGAGCATCGCGGGGGTCTCGCTGATGGTCGGCGGCATCGGCATCATGAACATCATGCTGGTGTCGGTGACCGAACGGACGCGAGAGATTGGTCTGCGCATGGCGATCGGCGCGCGCGGCCGTGACGTGCTGATGCAGTTCCTCGTGGAGGCCGTCGTGATCAGCCTCTTCGGCGGTCTGATCGGCATCGCGATGGGCTTCGGCCTGAGCGCGCTCGTCAAGAACTTCATGCAGTGGCCGACGGTAATCCCGCCGAATGCGATCGCCATGGCGTTCGGATTTTCGGGTGCCACGGGCGTGTTTTTCGGCTTCTACCCGGCCCGCAAGGCTGCGCGGCTGGATCCGATTGAAGCGCTGCGCTTCGAGTAGCGCTTCAATGTTCGTGTATCACATCATCCATTCATGAGAAGGAGCCCCAGCATGAGGCGGAAAATCGGAATGACGGCGGCACTCGTCGTTGCGCTGGCCATCGCGGGCTACGCGCAGAAGACAGATTTCTCCGGCACCTGGACCCTCGACCCCGAGGCGAGCGGGACGACCGGCGGCGGCGCTCCCGGCGGTGGCGGCGGCGGCCGCGGAATGGCCGGTCCGATGACCGTGAAGCAGACGGCCGACACGCTGACGATCGAACGTCAGGGCCCGAACGGCCCGATCACGATCAACTACAAGCTGGACGGCAGCGAAACCGAGGTCCCGATGGGCCGCGGCGGCACGGCAAAGGCCACCGCCAAGTGGGATGGGAGCAAGCTCGTCATCACGACGAAGTCTGACATGGGTGAACAGACGCAGACGTGGTCGCTGGCGGGAAACGTCCTGACGATCGAGCGCACCGGCGGACGCGGACCGGGCAAGGCCGTCTATAAAAAGACTACTTGATTGGCGATTGCAGATTGCAGATTGTCGATTGCCGGGTCGGAGCTAACGCTTCGACCCGGTTTTCTTTTCCAGCTGCTTCAGCAACTCCGCGACCGTCGTTCGCGACACCGGATCGCGGAGGTCCGGCGCAATTTCGACGAGAGGTTCGAGCACGAAGCGGCGGCCGCGAAACCGCGGATGTGGGACCTGCAGCCCTTCCTCGCTGACGATTTCGTCGCCCGCAAGAATCAGATCGAGATCGAGCGTGCGCGGCGCCCCCGGATGCGGCCGGGTGCGTCCCATCTCGGTCTCGATCCGCAGCAACCCCTGGAGAAGCTCGCGCGGCGAGGCATCCGACATTCCGACGCCGGCCGCATTCAGAAACGGCGGGTCGTGCTCGAGCCCGGCACCCACCGGCGCGGTCTCGACGATCGACGAGAGCTTGAAATCTGTGAGGAGCCGCCCGACTTGATCTGCGGCGGCAACAATCTGACGGCGTCTGTCGCCGAGATTGCTCCCGAAGGCAACCGCGACCCGCCGTACACTCATTCAGGAATCACCGACCAGCGACCAGTGACTACTACTCTACCCACCTGGTAGGCAGCACCTCGCCCGGCGTTCCGGCACCGTCCGCGCGCCGGCCGAGCAGATCCTCCCGGCCCGAGTACGCCTGCTCGAAGAACCGCTTGTGCTCGAGCGTCTCGCCGAGGATCACGCGCAGCATCGTGCGGTTCCGGGCGTTGGTGATTTGTTCGATGCGATCGCGCCAGCGATCGACGAATGCCTGCGCGGCATCGCGATCGTCGCGCAGCACGGCCTTCTGCGCTTCCTCGCCCTTCCCTGTCGGCCGCCAGTCCGGCTCGGGGACATCGTCGACGGTGCCGCCCAAGTCCGTGATGGCATCACGAACCCAGCTCAACTGCACGTCCTCGCGATTGATGACGTACTGATAGGTGTTGTTGAACTCGTAGTTGGAGACGAAGCGAGCGCCCTCCACATGCCGCTGGCGCAGCCACGCCTTCTCACGATAGAACTCACGAAGTAGTTGGAGGAGCTCGGCGGGCTTCACGCGTTTTGCTTTTCCTTGCAGGTAATGCAGACGCGCGTCCAGGGAATCGCATTCAGCCGCGCCGGCGCGATGGGCTCGCCGCAGTCGCGGCAGATGCCGTAGGTGCCCTTTTCAATACGCAAGAGCGCTTCTTCGATCGCCTGCAGGATCTTTGCGTCGGTCTGCTTCAGTTTCAGCTGAATGTGTACTTCGTTGTTCCCGCTCGCCTGATCCGCCAGGTCGCCCTGGCGGGAATTCACATCCATCGAAGCCTGCAGCGGCTTCACGACGCCGCCGCCCGACGAAAAGATCTCACCGCGCTTCCGGAGCAGCGCTTCCTTGTAGACGGAGGTATCCATGTCTTGCTCTCCCGGAGGCCGTCGGCGACGGCCGGTGCGCCTCGGACAAAAGCCGATCTTAGCATGGGAGCGCGTTCCGGTTCGAAGCCCTCAGGTCAGTCGCGTCCGCCGATCAAGTCGCCAATAGCGCCCAGCGTGCCGCCGAAATCACGCTTCACATCCTCCTTGTCGCTGCGGTACGCCTGGTGGATTCGTTCGGCCAGACGCGAGAAAGGCAGCGTCTGCAGCCAGACGCGGCCCGGGCCGGTCAGCGAGGCGAAGAAAAGTCCTTCCCCACCGAACAGACTCGTCTTGATCCCGCCCACGCGTTCGATGTCGTAATCGACGCTGGGGTCGAGCGCGACGAGGCATCCGGTATCGACGCGAAGCCGCTCACCGCTCCTCAGCTCGATCGGCACGATCGTGCCGCCGCTGTGGATGAACAGATTGCCGGTGCCCTCCATCTTCTGGAGGATGAATCCTTCGCCGCCGAAGAAGCCGGCGCCGAGGCGCTTCGTGAACGCGATGCTGAGATCGATGTCGCCGGTCGCGCACAGGAAGGCGTCGCGCTGACACAACATCTGCTGTCCCGCGAGCGGCATGTGAATGATCTTGCCGGGATACGGACCGGCGAACGCGACCTTGGCGCCTGCGGCGTTGCTGCGGAAGTACGTGATGAAGAGGCTCTCGCCGGCCAGCACCTTGCGCTTCAGCCCGCCCAGGAGGCCTCCCTCCAGCTTCGCGTCCATTTCAACCGCGTCCGTCATGTACATCAGCGCGCCGGCTTCCGCGCGGACGACATCTCCCCCGCCGAGCGTGAGGACGACGGCCTGCATGTCATCGCCGATGATTTCGTGAGTGATCATGATTTGGTGATTTCGTGAT
>Ga0114129_10001896_pt1 | contig 28490 bp, 23 predicted proteins | sample RhiMetdeltSRZDD1_FD_80071 | JGI IMG/M metagenome (GOLD analysis project Ga0114129, IMG submission 80071) | Populus rhizosphere microbial communities from Tennessee, USA - Rhizosphere MetaG P. deltoides SRZDD1 (version 2) (version 2) | ecosystem: Host-associated > Plants > Roots > Rhizosphere >... | reverse complement strand
GCTGTTCATGAATCCAGGACGCGCCAAGCAGAGCACGACGATGGTGCCCGACTACGTCGTGCGGTTCGACATCACGCCGCGCAACCTGAACCTGATCCGATGAGCACGGCCATGCAGACCTTTACCGCCAGGTTCCGGATTCGGCTCGCCAACGAGCGCGGGGCGGCGCTGATCATCGCGCTGATGTCGGTGATGCTGCTGACTGCCCTGGCGGCCGCGGTCGTCATGGTCACCAACACCGAGACCTTGATCTCCGCCAACCATCGCAACAGCCAGGAAGCGCTCTACGCCGCCGACGCGGCGGTCGAGCGCATCGTGCAGGACCTGCTGATGACGCCGCGGTGGAACGACGTGCTCGCGGGCAGCGTGCAGTCCTCGTTCATCGACGGCGGCGCAACCTCGACCAAGACCCTGCCGACGGGCGGGACGATGCTGCTGTCGAGCGCGACCCAGCAGTTGCAGCGCGATACCGACCAGTTGAACCTCTGGGGCGCCAACAACCCCAGATGGCAACTGTTCGCCTGGGGACCGCTCTCGGACATCCTCAACAACTCGCAGATCGACAGCAACATCTACGTCGTGGTGTGGGCGGCAGACGATCCCGCCGACTCGGTCGACGGGGTGACGCCCGACGGCAACCCGCTGGCCGATTCGAACGGGGTGCTCACGCTTCATGCAGAAGCGCTCGGCGCAGGGGGCACGCGAAAGGTGGTCGAGGTGACAGTGGCGCGCACCTCCAGCACCGAAATCGAGCGCGGACAGATCGCGCAGCGCGGTCAGGAAGAACTGAACCAGCGCGCGCGCAAGGCGGCGGTGCAGACGCCGGGCAAGGCAATCACCAACACGCGGATGACGGTGCAGTAATGGCAGCTCATAGACGCTCTTCATCTCACGATACGCGGCGCGGGAGGCCGGCGCGGCTGTTGTCGCGACTGCGGCGGCGCGCCGGCGCAGGATTCCTCGGGGTCATCGCGGTCCTGCTCTGGTCCACCACGGCATTCGCCCAGCTCGATCCGCTGCTGTTCCTCAAGCGCGTACCGCCGACCGTGATCATCGTTGTCGACACCTCGCTGCAGATGCTGGAGGACGGCAACGGCAACTTCCACGATCCGGGCACCTACTCGACGACTGCGGATCCCGCCGTCATGGGAGCGTTCTCGAACATCAATCCCTCGACGACGGCGTGGTACCGGCGCGTCTTCCGCGGCATGACCTACGACACGTCACCCGGGAAGTACGTCGCGAACACCATCGTCGCGAGCCCCGCGACCGGCCTCGCTTCGGCCGACGCCTCGTTCATGGATCCGACCCGGTGGGCGATCATGCGCCAGGGCATCGCCGCGGCCGTCAGTGAGAACGCAGGGAGTGCATTCCGCTGGGGCCTGATCCGCCTGCGGCAGAGAAGCCCCTCATGGCGGATTTCGCCCAACTGCGACAAGCCGGCCCGGGTGAACGATGTCGTGATGTCCCTGTACTCCGATTCGACCCCGTGCAATGCCGGCGGCATCGGCAAGTTCGGGACCTATGCGCCGAGTGTGGCGGTGGGACAGCCAAGCTATGCGCAATCGGCGGCGCCTGCTGGCACGGTGATGGTGACCCCTGGGGCGAATACCGGCACTACCGTCGTCACCATCGCAAACCGTGGCGTCGGCGACAATGCCGGCATCATTCCTGCGGGTCTGGGTGATGTCGGCTTCGACGATCGCCCGATTGACCTGGCCCTCGTGGACGCGAAAGCCGCCGCGATTGCGGCGATGGGCGCAGATACCGTGGCAAACCGCGCCTGCCGCAATACCGTCGTGATCTTGATCACCGGCGGCAAAGACGACGGCAACGCCACCTACAACTCGGGGCACGACCCGGCGACGACCGCGACGCAATTCATGACGGTCACCGGCGGCGGCGTGACCAAGCGCGTCCCGATTCACGTGATCGGCGTCAGGCCGGCGGCGGCCGACGAGGCCGAGATGCAGAGCATCGCCAGCGCCAGCGGCGGGCGCTATACGAAGGCGACCAACGCGGCGGCGGTCGCTTCGGCGATCAACTACGCCCTCCAGAGCGGCTTCGCCCGCGCTGCGGATTTCGATCTGAGCAGGGCGACTGAATACCTGCCGGTCAGCCCGATCGTTGGCACCGTGAACCTCGAGAACGCGAAGGACTCGAACGGCAACAGCCTGCCGAACACGGACATCGTCTCGTCGTCCAGCCAGCCGCTGCCGCAGCGCTCGAACATGCTGATCACTGCAGGGTTCGCGATGCCCGGTTTCGACGGCCGCATCCGCGCGTACCGGTCGTACAAGCCGGTCGCCGATTCGACCAAGCCGACCGGCTGGAAGTTCGTCAACGACGCCACGGCGCTCTGGCCCGATCTCGACGGGCGGCCGGCGCTCAAGGGACTGGCTCGCACCCCCGCCGATCCGAACAGCCGGAACATCTACACCTACATCCCCAGTGGATCCGGAGGCGGTTCGGTCGTGGCCTTCACGACGGCCAACGCAGCGCAGCTGAGCGCGCACATGGGTGTCGGCATCAACACCTCGACGTTGATTTCCTGGGTTCGTGCGCAGCCCCTTGGCGCGGTGATCGGCTCGACGCCGGCGTTGATGGATGCGCCGTCGCTCGATCCGCCGCCCGACACCGATTACGGCCGGAGCGACGGCACCGACACCTTCGCCGGCGATCACAAGAATCGGCGATCGCTGATCTTCGTCGGCGCCAACGACGGCATGATTCACGGAATCGATGCGCGCACCGGCTACGAAGTGTGGGCGTTCATCCCGTACAACCTGCTGCCGAAGCTGCGGGCGCTGAGCGACGGCCAGCCGGTCGAGCAGTTCGATTATTTCGTGGACAGCTCGCCGAAGCTCGCCGAGGTCAAGATCAGCGGCCACTGGCGCAGCCTCCTCCTGTTCGGACAGGGGCAGGGCGGAACGTTCTACCAGGCCTTCGACGTCACCGAGGCCGGAATGGGGATCGCGCCGGATCAGGACGGCCTGTCCGCGGTCAACTCGCTGCTGACGCAGTTCGATATGCCCAACGAGTCGATCGAGTTCAAGTGGGCGTTCCCGAACTACTCGCACTTCGATCCGGCGTATACGGCTACCTTCACCGTCACCGACGGCACGCCGGGAGGACGCGTCAAGATCTTTGGAGATCTGTCATCGGCGGCGACCTACGCGGAGAAGACGGTCGGCTGGACCTGGTCCGATCCTGCGGTCGGTCCTTTGAACATCGATCGATCGGTCAACGCGGTGATGGTCGGCTCGGGTTACTTCCCCGACATCGAAGCTTCGATTCCGAACCGTGGACCAACCGCTCCCAAGGCGGGAAACGTGATGTATCTCATCAACGCCGACACCGGTCAGTTGATCGGGAACACGTCCGGATCGTCCTGCGGGGGGACCGGATGCATCAGCGTCGGCGACGTGGCATCGAACGGCCGCAAGAATGCGCTCCAGGCAGACCCGACAGCCGCCGGCGACAGTGGCAGCTTCATCGTCAACAAGGCCTTTCTGGGCGACATCGACGGCAAGTACTGGCGGTTCAACTTCGCCGATACCGGGGTCCTGACCAGGACCCAGATGATCGACACGTCCCAGCCGATCTACAGCTCGTCGGCGCTGCTGTTTGTCGGCAGCACGGACGTCTACATGTTCTTCTCCACCGGCAGCGACCTCCTCCCGAGCTCGGCTCCGGGCGGCACGGGCACGTTCAAGCTTTACGGCCTGAAGAACGGATCTAGCGCGGGGACGACAATGTTCACGCAGAACCTCACGACCGTCACCAACTCGTCCGGTGTCGCCACCGGCGAGCGGCCGTCGACCGCCCCCTCGGTTGCCGGCGACATCGTGTTCTTCACGACCACCAACGAAGCGGCGACGGCGCCCTGTAACGACTTCACCGCGAACCTCTACGCCGTCACCTACACCGGCACGGCGGCCTACGATTCGAACGGCAACGGCAAACTCGACAACAACGAGAACCGGGTCGCGAAAACGATGGCCGGGCGCGCCACAGCACCTTTCATCGTCGACCAGCACCTGTATCTGAGTACGAGCGGAACGGGCGGCGCGGCGGTCGAGAAGTTCGGCGATCCCGAAGACTTCAACAATGGCGTCGGGCAGGTCGGCGTCCGCATCCTGTCGTGGCGGGAGATCCGATAGTGGCACAGACGACTTCTTGCACCCGGTGCGGCGCCAAGTTCGCGATCGACCGGGAACGCTGTCCAAAGTGCAGGACGGAAGTCCCGCGAGTGGACCCGGCCGCCCAGGCCGCGCAGAGCAAGCGGCTGGTCAACATCTCCGCCGCCATCGTCGCGATCTTTCTCCTGGTGATCGGCGGTCTGTGGATGGTGCGGGAACCCGACCCGGACGAAGCCGCGATGGCCAAAGCCGCGACTCGCGATCCGCTGGCGGCGCGGCGCCAGGCGATCGCCCCGCCGGCCGGGTCTGCCGCGAGGGCAACGCCAGACGCGGAACGGCCGTTTCTCGACGCTGCCGGCAAAGGCACGGTCGCCTACACTGCCGGAGACTACGAGAGCTCGCTGGCGCGTTACGAAGAAGCCGTGAGGCAGAATCCGCAGGACGCGGAGTCGCTCAGCAACCTCGGCCAGGTCCTGGTGCGCATGCAGCGAACCGCCGAGGCGATTCCGTACTTCGAACGGGCGACAACCCTGAACCCGAATCGCTGGGCGTATCGCTTCAATCTCGCGCGAGCGCTGAGCCTGCTGCAGCGCTGGGACGAGGCCATCGCCGCGTATCGCCAGGCGCAGACGCTGTTCCCGGACGACTACGCGACCACCTTCAATCTCGCATTGACGATGCACAAGAAGGGCGACGATGCCGGTGCGGTCGCGGAATACAAGAAAGCGATCGCCCTGAATCCGGGGGACGCGTCGTTCAGGATGGCGCTCGCGATCAGCTACGAAGCGTTGCAGCAGAAGTCAGAGGCCGCAGGCCAGTATGTGGAATATCTACGCCTGTCGCCGCTCGCGGCTGATGCCGACAAGGTGCGGGCGAAGATTGCGCAGCTGACGGGCTCTGCCGCGCCGCCCGCGCTGCCGGTCACGACGTCCGGCGTTCAGAACTGATACAAGCCCACGTACCACGCGATCAGGCGGTCTCCAATCAGCGACGCGGTCAGTGCGCCGAGCGCCAGGAAGGTGCCGTACGGCAGCGCGTATTTCAGGCCGCCGCGGCGGACCGCCAGCACCAGCAGGCCGACCACCGAGCCGGTTACTGACGACAGCACCAGCGTGACGAGCACGAGCTTCCATCCGAGGAAGGCGCCGACCATCGCCAGCATCTTCACGTCGCCGCCACCCATCCCCTCCTGGCCCGAGTACCGGTAGTACGCCTCCCCTATCGCCCAGAGCACGCCCCCGCCGACAATCGTGCCGAGGATCGCATCGACGATGCCGGGAGGGACGACGAGGTTGACGATCAGCCCGGCCGCGATGCCCGGCAGCGTGATCTTGTCCGGCAGCAGGTGGTGTTCGAGGTCGATCGCGAAGAGCGCGATCAGCGCGCACGCAAACACCAGACGCACCGCCATCACCAGCGTCCACCCGAACAGCCACCAGTGCAGCAGGAACACCAGCATCGTGAGGACCTCGACGATCGGGTACCTGATGCTGATCGGGGCTGCACACTTCCGGCAGCGCCCCCGCAATGTCAGCCAGCTGATGACCGGGATGTTGTCGAACCACCGGAGCTCGTAGCCGCAGTTGGGACAGCGCGAGGACGGCCGCACGACCGACATCCGGCGTGGCAGGCGATGGATACAGACGTTGAGGAAGCTGCCGACCGACAGTCCCAGCCAGGCAAACGCAATCAGCATGACGGTGTCAACGGTCATTGCGGCGATCCAATCCGAGGCATTGGAAACAGCGGCGACCGCGGCGACACGCTGACGGTGCCCGTGGCCGGATCGATCTCGAATGGCACGTTGGCCGGGTCGATCGGAATACCTGGAAACGCCCCACGGCCGACCAGCCATTGCCAGGAGTACGGCGTGCCCGGCGGCGGCGGATTTCGTGCGATGACCGGACGAATCGAACGGTCGAGGAAATCCAGGGCATCGAGCTGCAGCAGCGATCGGCGCGCCATCTGCTGCAGCCATGGCTCGGGCGAATTGAGAATCTGCTGCAGGACGATCCGCGCCGACTCGCGATCCCCGCCCTCGATCAGCATCGATGCCGCGACCGGCTCGAGCCAGGTCGGCGCATCGGGCTGCTTCCGCGCCAGGCGGAACCACTCGGCGGCGGTCCGGGTGTCCTGGAACTGCCAGTAGTGCACGAAGGCGATGTCGTGGTAGTAACGCCAGTTATCGGGCTGGCTGCTGATGCCTTTCTTCAGCAGGGCCACGGCAAGATCCGGCCGTCCAGGCCCTCCGGGGTAGCCTTCACTCAGGAAGATCGCGCCGAACCGGTAAGCGATCGTGAAGTACGGGTCCAGCGAGGTCGTGAGATCGAGAAGCGGATACAGCAGTTGATAGCGCTGCCGGCCGTCGCGGGAGAGCCGATCACCACCGTAGTGCTGGAGCGCGCGAATCCAGTAGACGTCGGCCGCCAGCGCGTCGAACGACAGCGCGAGGCGGCGAAGCACTGCCGGAGACTGCACGTACAGGAACGCCCGGTTCTGTGCCTGCTCGCGCGAGTAGATCCGATCGCGGGCGACCTGCAGGGTGGCCGCCGCGCCGAACAACGCCAACGCCAGGGCCACACCGGCTGCACGGCCGCGCCAGGCACTCATTTGAAATCCCGCCGCGCGAACACCAGCACCGATACAACGAGCAAGGCCGCAATGTAGGCGAACCCGTAGCCGACGGTCGTTCCGATGTAGCCGGCGGCGACCGGGAGACCGTGCACGACTTCGGTCTTGATGTCGAACGCGGAGAAATCGGGAACCGTGTGATACACCCCGCGCGCGAGCCAGACCGCCGGCAGCGAGTCGACGATCTTGTCGAAGTTCTTGAGATCGGTGTTGAAGTGGCCGACGATGAACAACCCGAACGTCAGGGCCGCGGCCAGGAGCGGGGTCGAGAACGTCGAGAAGAACAACGCGATCGCGGTCACGATCATGAGCTCGACGAAGATCAGGCCGATGGCCTCGAGCAGCCGCGGATCCACGCCGGGAGCGTCCCACGCGGACCTGGCGGCGGGCGTCTGGATGTACGTGAGATAGCCCAGCACCGCATAGAGCGCGACCGTCATCACCGCGACGTTCGCGGCGAGCGTCAGCACCAGCCCCGCATACTTCCCGACGATGAACTGTGGACGACTGATTGGTTTGGACAGCAGCGAATAAATGCTGCGGCGCTCGACTTCCTTCGACACCAGCCCGATGCCGATGAAGATTGCGATGAACAGTCCGAACACTGCAATGGCCGCAAGGCCGAGGTCCTTGATGATCTTGACGTCCTGGCCGGCGGTCAGCTGACCGAGCAGGAACGAGGCCCCGATCAAGAGCACCGCGAAGAGCGCCAGGTTGTAAGGGACGCGATCGCGGACCGATTCCTTGAAGACGTTGACCGCGATCCAGCTAATCGCCCGCATCGAACCCCTTTCGCGGTGCGCGCGCCCCTTCCCCGAACTCGGCGACCCGGCGGACGAAGAAGTCCTCGAGCGTGTCGCGGATCGGGTTCAGCGAGACAAGCCTGGCACCGGTCGCCGTGAGGTCGGCGAGCAGCCGCTCGGGCGGAACCTGAAGGGGCAGCTCGAGCGCGTAGCGCTGCGGAGAGATCTCAGTCGTCTTCTGCAGCTGACCGGTAATCCGCGCCAGGACTTCGGGGCGAAGGTCGGCTATCACCAGCTCCCAGCCGCGAATCTCGAACGCGAGCATGTCGCTCAGCCGCCCGGTCGCCGCGAGCCGGCCGCCGGCGACGACTGCGACACGGCTGCAGAGCGCTTCGGCGTCCGAGAGGATGTGCGAGCTGAAGAACACCGTCCGCCCCTGGTCGCGCAGTTCCAGGATCAGCGAGCGAACCTCGCGGCGGCCAAGCGGATCGAGCCCGGACATGGGCTCGTCGAGGAAGATGACTTCCGGATCGTTCAACAGGGTCTGGGCAATACCGACCCGCTGAATCATCCCCTTCGAATACTTGCGGAGCTGCTGGCGGCGGCGTTCGGCACCGATGCCGACGCGGTCCAGGAGTCGGGCAGCACGGGTGCGTGCCTCGGAGCGTGAGTAGCCGAACAAGTTCGCGAAGTACTGCAGGAGCTCTTCGGCCGTCAGGTAGTCGTAAAAGTAGGGATTCTCGGGAAGGTAACCGATTCGCTGGCGGGCGCCGACGTCGCCAACCGGCCGTCCGAGAATCTCCGCTCGTCCGGACGTCGGAAAAATCAGCTGCATCAGCAGCTTCAGCGTCGTCGTCTTTCCGGCGCCATTGGGGCCCAGGAAACCGAAAATCTCTCCGGGCTGGACTTCGAGGGACAGCCCGTCGAGTGCGCGATACGGCCGCTTCCGCCAGAATCCGACTTGATAGTCCTTGGTCAGACCGTCGATGCTGATCGCAGCCATGAAAGGTTCAGGAGGTTCAGGTGTTCAGAGCCTCTGAACCTCAACGTTTCAGCTCGTGTTCGATTGCCATGTCGAACATGAACGCGGGCATCGCCCCGGCGATGAGCCGGCCGTTGATGATGAAAGTCGGCGTGGATTTGGCCCCGAGCAGGGCCCCGAGGCCGGCATCGGTGCGCACGAGGGTCAGCGCCCGGGGATACTGCGCATCGAAGTCCTTGATGCCCCCGACCGAGGCAGCGGCCTGCTTCACCACTTCCGGTGTGAGCGTCGGCTGATTGGCAAAGAACCATTCCTCGAGCTTATCGGACGTTCCTTTCATCTGCGCCATGACCACCGCCGCCGCCGCCTCGCACGACGCCACGTGCAGATCGCTGGCGACGGCGGCATTGCACTCGCGTTCGAGCGGGAAGTGCTTGAGCACGAATTTGACCTGCCCGGATTTGGCGTACTTGGCGAAAACCGGTTTGTAGTCGTAGTAGGAGTTCCGGCACGGCGGACACTGATAGTCGTTGAACTTCACCACCAGCACCTTGGCCGTCCCTGCGTCGAGTGGCACGTTGACCTTCGGCAGCGCTTCGTAGGACTTGATGAACTCGGCTTTCTGCTGCTCGGTGAGCTGCGGAGTCGGAGTCTGAGTCTGAGTCTGAGCGCCGCCGACTTCGCCGGTGGCATGCAGGTTCGGGACACTCACCGTCAACGTGGTGGCCAGGGCTGCCACGGCTGCGACACCGCTCGTCAGCGCGCAGCGGCGAGCCATGGATCCGATCGCCGCACCAGGGGCACGGCCGGGAAATATCGTCATAAGTTGAAAGATGTTACTTGATTTCCGCACCGTGACCGGGCGGACCGGTCTCGGGCATGTTGTTCTGGAATGACTCGAGATCGCCATAAATCACGCGATCACCGTTGGTGCCATAGAAGTGCGTTCCGCTGATTCCCGGGATCTCCGGATCGGCCGTGATCCGGTAGCTGGTGAGCGGCACCGTTCCGGTGCAGGTCTGCTCGCCTTCGGTGGCGGCAGTGCCGATCATCTGGATGATGTAGCCCGACTTCACCAGCGGATCGGACACGGCCAGGTCGGCGCTCACGAAGCCGTGCTCGTCGCCTGGCGCGGGAGTGCCGAGCGCCACCAGCGTCGGCGCATAGCGCTGTTTCCCGCAGCTCTGCATGTAGATGAACTGAGCCTGGTTGAGCGAGCGCAGCGTCGAAACCGTAGAGGCTTCCCCGGCGCGAATCTTCGACTGACGGTAGCCGACCATAGCCGCCCCGGCCAGCACCGCCACGATCGCGGCCACCACCAGCATCTCCAGCAGGGTAAACCCGTCCGAGTTCCTGAGACGTCGCACTGCCTCCAAGATTACCTGACGTTATAGATCCGAGGGGCTCCCGCCCCTCGGACTCCCCTACGCCGTCGCTCGCGGGGGCCCCTGCCCCGCTCCGCTCCGGCGGTCGCGCCTGTGGCGCGCCTGGCCTGTGGTTACGACGCACACGCAGCGCGGACAGCTGGCCTCACCGGATCGGCGTCGCGACCTTGGCGGCGATTGCCGCTTCCGTGGGGGCAACGCCGCCGGAATCGACGTAGATGGTGCCCTCGGCGGTGCTCGCGAACGCGCGATGTCCGCTGACCCCGGCGTCGAGCGGTACCGCCGTGCTGTAGAACCCCGTCCGGGTCGGCGTGGCATTACAGTCAGGCGGCCCCGCGACCGAACCTGTGGCCGCCGCGAGCGTCACGCGATAACCGGCCTTGATCGCCGGGTCGATGGCAAGATCCGGGCTGAGAAACGCCTGGCTCGTGGTCGGACACGGGGTGGCCAGCGTGGCGAGCAGCACCGCGTAACCGCCATTTCCCGCCGTGCCGACGTAGCTCGCCTGCGCGCTGTTCACCGCCCGCAGCGTGGCAATCGCCGAGCCTTCATCAGCGTTGATGCGGGCCCGCATCAGGCTCGGGATCGCGATCGCCCCGATAACTCCGATGACGCCCACGACGACGAGCAGCTCGATCAGCGTGAATCCTGCATCGTCCGCCGGCGTACCGCAATCCGATCTTTCCGGCCGCGTCATGTCGTTCCCCAATCGTTGCGCTGTCTACCAACCGCCCGTGTACACAGGAAGAGGGATGCCCGCGAGCGCGAGCATCCCTCTCGGGTCCTGCAACGTATCCGGTTTACTTCAGAACGTTCGCCGCGACAAAGTCAGCGGCCACGAGCGCCGTCGTGCCATTCAAGAAGTAGATGGCGCCACCAGCGTTGGTTCCGAACGAGCGACCGCCGGTCGAGGCCGACAGCGGGGTGCCGGTCGCCAGGTAGTCGGGATACACAGCCGCCGCCGCGGCGCCGCAGCTCAACACGCCGGCGATTGCCGCGCCCGCCGCCGCCATGGTCACGGTGTAGCCGCTCTTCGTGTTGCTAACCGCCCCGAGGTCCTGCGAGATGAAGCCCTGGGTGCCGCCAGTGCAGGGCTGCACGAGCACGTCCAGCGTTCCAGAGTAGCCGCCGCTGTTGGCCGAGCTGAAGGCCGCCTGGGCGCTGTTGATGGCGCGCATGGAGCCGATGGCCGACGACTCGTTACCGGACATGCGGGCGCGCAGCAGGCCGGGAACCGCAATCGCCGCGATGATGCCGATGATGGCCACGACGATCAGCAGTTCGATAAGCGTGAAACCCTTCTGGTTGCGAACTTTCATGACTGTGTGCTCCTCGAGAATCTTTAAGCCGTTGGACTGTCTGTTCGGAGTCGGACTCCAGCTGGCGCAGCCCAGCGGCCGACGCCCGTGATGAAGCAACCGTAGTGCCACGGCTGAGGCCGGATGGGAGACCGGCGGAAATGCTTATATTCCTTATATTTACGAGGATTGCAGCGCCTGGCACTTCGTCGCGCTACGTGCCAATTTTCGGCCCTGTGACAATTTCTGTCAAGCGCGGCTGCCGTTTTTTGGCCCTGCTTCTCATGATGTTTCTGACGTTCGAGAGGCCTGAAAAGGCGGAGTAACTACGGTTGTCGGACGGAACGGGAGCTGACGATCAACCCGTTACTGGATGTTGTACTTCTTCAGGAGATACCGGAATTGCCGGAAGCTCAGACCCAGCAGCTCCGCCGCGGTCTTCTTCACGCCGTTCGACCGACGGAGCGCTTCGAGGATGTATTCGCGTTCGACACCCTGGACGTGCTGCTCCAGGTCGAAGCCGTCCTCGAGCGTGCGCTCCTCGGGCGTTGGCGCGGCCGATCCGGCCGCGACTCCCGCCGCGGCGCGGACTGCCTCGGGGAGGCTGTCGGGCAGGACTGCCGGCGTCCGCTCCAGGGCGACCGCGCGCTCGATCGCATTCTCCAGCTCGCGCACGTTGCCCGGCCATGAATAGCTCCGCAGGCAGGTCATCGCCGCCCCGGAGATGCCCCGGATCTCCTTCTTCATCTGCTGGGCGAACTTCTCCACGAAATGTTCCGCCAGCGCCTGGACGTCTTCGTGCCGCTCACGGAGCGGCGGCAGCTTCACCGGGATCACGTTGATCCGGTAGAAGAGATCCTCACGAAACTCTCCGGCGGACACCATCCTGGCGAGGTCACGGTTCGTGGCGGCGATGATCCGGATGTCGGCTTCGACTTCTTCAGTGCCGCCGAGGCGCCGGAACTTGCGTTCCTGCAGGACGCGCAGAAGCTTGACCTGCGTCATCGCGCTCATCTCGCCGATCTCATCGAGGAAGATCGTGCCCTTTTCCGCGACTTCGAGCAGGCCTTTCTTGTTCGTGTCGGCGCCGGTGAACGCGCCGCGCATGTGCCCGAACAGCTCGGACTCGAGCAGGGTATCGGGCAGCGCTCCGCAGTTCACCGCGACGAACGGGCGGTCGCTCCGCGGCGATCGCGTGTGGATGGCGCGCGCGACGAGCTCCTTGCCGGTGCCCGACTCCCCCGTGATCAGCACGGTGCTGTTGGTCGGCGCGATGGTCTCGATCAGCTCGAAGACCGACATCATCGCGGAGCTGCCGCCCACGATGTTGGCGAACTTGTTCGGGGTGCCGAGCTGCCGCTTCAGCAGCACGTTCTCCTGCTGCAGGCGTCGCCGCTCGAGCTCCTTCCGTACACGCAGCCGCAGATCGTTGACCGCGTTGGGCGATTTGTGGACGTAGTCGGCCGCGCCGAGCCGGAGGGCGTCCACCGCGGTGTCGGTGGATGCGAACGCGGTCATGATGATGCTGATGATCTCCGGATCGATGCGCTTGGCCTCGCGCAGGACGTCCACGCCGTTCATCTCGGGCATCCGGATGTCCGTGATCAAAACGTCCACGCGCTCGCGCTTCAGCGTGTCCACCGCGACCTTGCCATCGGAGGCGAGCAGCACGTCGTAGCCGTCGCGGCGCAGCACGATCGACAGCAGCTCGCGCATCGACCGCTCGTCGTCCACGACCAGCACCCGTGCCACCGGCATCGTCCCGGCGGTGCGCTCCGAATCTGAAACCTGTGCATCGATCGACATGGCTTTAGCTGACCGCGGCCCCCACGCCGGCAGGGAATCGCACCTGCACCGTCGTGCCCGCCCCCTTGGTCGAATTGACCTTCACTTCGCCCGAATAGTCGCTCACGATCCTGTGCACCATCGCCAGGCCGAGCCCGGTTCCGCGCTCGAAGCTGCCGCGAAACGGCTGGAAGATGCCTTCGAGCTCCTCGGGTGCGATGCCGACCCCTTCATCCGACACGCTGATCGCGACGTGCGGCCTGGCGTCGGTTGCCGGGACCACCGCGAGCGTCAGGATGCCGCCCGAGGGCATCGCTCGAAGCCCGTTGGTGGCCAGGTTCCAGACGATCTGCCTGATCTGCGCCTCGTCGGCCTGAAGCATGACCGGGTCGCCCGGCACGTCGACCGCAATCCGGTGCAGTTCGCTCCGCTCGGGACTGTTCTGGAGGAGCGTTGCCGTGTCGGTGATGACCTGCCTCACGTCCATGTGCCGCATCGACTGCCGCTGCGGGCGCGCGTAGGCGAGAAAGCTGCGAATCGTCTCGTTCAGCCGCTCGGACTCCCGAATCACGATGTCCATCAGCTGGCCCTGCTCGTCGGTGAGCGGCAATTCCTGTCGCAGGATCTGAATCGAGCCCGACATCGAGGCCAGCGGATTGCGAATCTCGTGAGCGATCCCGGCCGCCATCTCGCCGACCGCCGCCAGCCGCTGCTGCACGCGCGCCTCGCGCTCGAGCTTTCTCGACTCGGTGACGTCCTGAAACGTCAGGATGAAACCCGTTTCCCCACGAGGTGTCATCAGCGGCGCGGCACTGAGGCCCATCTCGATCTGCCGGCCGTCGGCGCGCGCGAATCCATATTCGACGCGCGTCTGCTGCGGCCGTCCCTGCGGCGGCCCGAACAGCCCGGCCAGCGACGCCGGGAGCTGCAGGACCGCTGACGCCGGCTCACCGATCGCCCGCGATCCGGCGAGACCGGTGATCGCTTCCGCGGCTCGGTTGTACGTCACCACGATGCCCGTCATGTCCGTCGTGGCGAGGCCGCTGGTGAGACTGTCGACGACGTGACGGCTGAACGCCTGCACGTCGGCGAGCTCGCTCGACGCCTGCTGGAGTTGCGCGTCGGCGCGACGCAGGCCCTCCGCGAGGTACCCGGTGAGGGCCGCGACCGCGAGAAATCCGAATACGTTCAAGCCGACCGTGTAGATCGCCACCCGCAGCGGCGGGACGCTCTGGGCAACCACCACGATCGAAGAAGCCGGCGTGCCGAAGTACTGGGCCAGGACGACGCCCGTGTAGAGCACCGAACTGAGCGCGCCGACCAGGATGCCGCCGCGCCACAACCGCAGCGTGCTCGCGGCGATGATTGGCAGGACATACAGCGTCGAGAAATAGCTGTTCACGCCGCCGGTCACGTAAACCATCGCCGAGACGATGCCGGCGTCCGCGGCGAGCTGAAGATCGACCAGCCAGCGGTGCCGCTCGGCATGCCGCACCGTCAGGCTGTAGACGACCGTGAGCGCAAACGTCAGCCCGAGCAGGAAAAAGTACGGGTCGATCGGGAACGATCCCGGCGACTTGATCTGAATGAGGACGGCCGAGCCGAGCAGCACGCTGATCACGGCGGCCCGCGCCGTGATCAGCCCCAACAGCTTGCGTCGGATCGTGGGCATCGACTCGCTCGTTCGATCAGCCGGTCAGCTTCGAGATCAGGTCGAAGATCGGCATGTACATCGCGATGACGATGCCGCCGACCACCACGCCGAGGAACGCGATCATCACCGGCTCCATCAGCGTCAGCAGCCCGGCCACCGCCGAATCGACTTCCTCTTCGTAGAAGTCGGCAATCTTCGAGAGCATCGCGTCCAGCGCGCCCGTAGTTTCGCCGACGTTGATCATCTGGGTGACCATCGACGGAAACACGTTGGTGTCCTTCAACGGCCCGGACACCGTTTCACCGCGTTCGATGCCGCTCCGCGTGACCAGGATGGCGTCTTCGATGATGGCGTTACCCGAGGTCCGCGCGGTGATGTCGAGCCCGTCCAGGATCGGCACGCCCGATGCGAGCAGCGTCGACAGCGTCCGACAGAAGCGCGCAACCGCGACCTTGCGGAGAATGTCCCCCAGGATCGGCATCTTCAGCATGATCGCGTCGATCACGTGGCGGCCGTTGTCCGTGTCGTAATAAGACTTCAACCCGTAGCCGGCACCGCCGAGGACAATCAGCAGGATCCACCCGTAGGCGACGATGCCGTTGCTGGCGGCAATGACGACCCGGGTCGGGAGCGGCAGCTGGGCGCCGAGGCCGGAGAACAGCTGTGCGAACGTCGGGATGACCTTCCACAGGATTGCGCCAACGACCAGCGCGGCGATCACGATGACCGCGACCGGGTAGATCATCGCGGACTTCACTTCGCCTTTCAGCTTGACCGACTTCTCGATGTAGGTCGCCAGCCGCTTGAGGATGGTGTCGAGAATGCCGCCCGCCTCGCCGGCCGCAATCATGTTGGCGAACAGCGCGTCGAAGGTCTTCGGATGCTTCTTCATCGCGTCGGCGAGCGAGGCGCCGGCTTCGACGTCCTCGCGCGTCTTGAGGATCACGCCCGAGAATCCCTTGTGCGGCTCCTGCTTGCCGAGAATGTCCAGGCACTGCACCAGCGGCAGGCCGGCGTCGATCATGACCGAGAACTGGCGGGTGAAAATCGCCAGGCTCTTGGCCGGGACCTTGACCCCGCCCTTCTTCGCCGCCTTGGGCTTGGGCTCGGCCTTTCCCTTGATGGCGTCGATCTTGGTGATCTGGATGTTCTCGCGCCGGAGTGCGGCGACCGCCGCGTCCATGGTGTCGGCCATGCGCTCGCCGCTCACCGTCTGCCCGGCGCGCGTCCGTCCTGCGTAAGCAAATGTCGGCATATGGTCCTTGCTCGTAGGGCGCGGTCTTTAGACCGCGCCTTCCCGGGCGGGTCTGAAGACCCGCCCCTAGACGTTTCTCCCCTACCGTCCCGCCGGCGCCCGCGGCGGAAGACCCGCACCCGGACGGTTGTGCATGCCCGCGCCGGCAACCACGCCGGTGCCGCGGGCGATCATCTGTTCGAGCTCGTCCTTCAGCGACGACTTCTCCATCGCCGCCTCCAGGCTGATCAGCCGCTTCTGGTACAACGTCGCCAGGCACTGGTTCATCGTCTGCATGCCCATCTTTTCCTGGCCGGTCTGCATCGTCGAATAGATCTGGTGCACCTTGTCATCGCGAATCAGGTTCCGGATGGCCGGGTTCGGCACCATGATCTCCAGCGCGACGACACGGCCCAGACCGTCGGCTCGCGGGATCAGCGTCTGGCAGACGATGCCTTCGAGCACGAGTGACAGCTGGGTGCGGATCTGCCCCTGCTGGTGCGACGGGAACACGTCGATGATGCGGTTGATGGTCTGCGCCGCGGAGTTGGTGTGCAGCGTCGCGAACGTCAAGTGGCCGGTCTCGGCGACCCGGAGCGCCGACTCGATCGTCTCCAGGTCCCGCAGCTCGCCGATCAGGACGATGTCAGGATCCTCACGCAGCGCGGCGCGGAGCGCGGCGCTGAAGCCGTGGGTATCGGAGTGCACTTCACGCTGGTTGACGAGACAGCCCTTGTGCGGGTGCACGAACTCGATCGGATCCTCGATCGTGAGAATGTGATCGTGCCGCTCGCTGTTGATCTTGTCGATCATCGCCGCCAGGGTGGTCGACTTGCCGCTGCCGGTCGGACCGGTGATCAGCACCAGGCCCCGGGGCCGTTCAGCCAGGGTCGCGATCACCGGCGGCAGCCCGAGCTCGCCGAACGACTTGATGACTTCGGGAATGATCCGGTAGACGGCGGCCACGGCGCCTCGCTGGTTGAAGACGTTGCACCGGAATCGCGCGATCCCGCGGATGCCGAAGGAGAAGTCGAGCTCCAGCGACTCCTCGAACCGCTTCTTCTGTGCGTCGGTGAGCACGCTGTAGGCCAGCGCCTTCGTTTCAGCCGGACCGAGCAGCGGCAGATCCAGCGCGCGCAGATGCCCGTGCACGCGAATCTGCGGCGGCGTGTTGGTGGTGATGTGCAGGTCCGATCCGTTGTGATCGACCAGCGATTTCAGCAGTTCCGGTAGTGTGGCCATGTGTGTGTGTGCTTTGTCAGTTTCCAGTTGCCGGTTGCCAGTTCCCAGTTATCGATTCCCAGTTCCACGCCGTTGCGAGCTCCGTCGGACTGGCAACTGGAAACTGGCTACTTGACGGTCTCTCGTGCCACTTCCTCGATCGTCGTCACGCCCTCGATGACCTTCCGCAGGCCGCTGCGGCGGAGCGTGATCATTCCTTCATCCACGGCCTTCCGTTTGAGCTCGAGCGACGAAGCGCCGACGAGGATCAGCTCGCGGAGCTCCTCGGTGATTTCCATGACCTCGTAGAGACCGACCCGCCCCTTGTAGCCGGTGCCGTTGCACCTCTCGCAGCCCTTGCCGCGCTTGGGGACCACCGTCTTCGATTCCTCCGCCGTGAAGCCGGCGGTCACCATCGCCTCGGGTGCGTGCGGGTGGTCTTCCTTGCACTGCGTGCAGATGCGGCGCACGAGGCGCTGGGCGCAAATCAGGTTGACCGAGCTCGCCACCAGGAATGGCTCGATACCCATGTTCATCAAGCGGCTGATGGTGCCCGGCGCGTCGTTGGTGTGGAGCGTGGACAGCACGAGGTGGCCGGTCAGCGACGCCTTGACCGCGATTTCCGCGGTTTCGAAGTCGCGGATTTCGCCGACCAGGATGATGTTCGGGTCCTGCCGCAGGAACGAGCGCAGCGCCGCGGCGAAATTGAGGCCGATGTTCTCCCGGACCTGCACCTGGTTGACGCCGACCAGGTTGAATTCGACCGGGTCCTCGGCGGTCATGATGTTGGTCTCGGCCGTATTGATCTTCGAGATCGACGAATAGAGCGTGTTGGTCTTGCCGCTGCCCGTCGGACCGGTGACGAGCACCATGCCCCAGGGCTTGGAGATCGCCGTCTCGAGCTTGCTCAATGACTCCGACTCGAACCCGAGCTTCGTCATGTCGAGCATCAGCTTGTCCTTGTCGAGGAGACGAAGGACGATCTTTTCGCCGAACAGCGTCGGCAGACAGGAGACGCGGAAGTCGATTTCCTTGGTGGCGCCTTCCACCGCGAAACGGATCTTGATGCGGCCGTCCTGGGGCAGCCGCTTTTCCGCGATGTCCAGCTTCGCCATGATCTTGATGCGCGAGGTGATCGCATCGCGGAACTTCATCGGCGGCGCCATGACGTTGTAGAGGATGCCGTCGATGCGGAACCGCACCCGGAACTCTTTCTCGTAGGGCTCGATGTGAATGTCGCTCGCGCCCTTCTGAATCGCCGACATCAGCATCAGGTTCACGAGCCGGATGACCGGCGCTTCCCCGCCCTGCTTCTCGAGTGAGGAGACATCGATCTGCTCCATCTCCTCGAGCAGTTCGACGTCGTCGTCGATGACCGCGGCGGTTTCCTCGAGGGCCTTGGTGACCATCTCGAGGGTGGCGGCGCTGTTCAGGTTCGCCTGCTGGGCCGCGGGCTTCTTGTCCTTCTTTTCGACTTTTTTCTCGACCGCCCGCGGCGCCGGGGCCGCCGTGTAGTAGCGCGTGATCGCGTCCGCCACCGCGGTTTCCGAGGCGACGACCGGCTCGACGTTGTAGCCCGTCATGAACTTGATGTCGTCCATGGCGAACACGTTGGTCGGGTCGATCATCGCGATCGTCAGCGTCGCGCCGGAGCGGCTGAGCGGGACGATCTGGTATTTGTGCGCGGTCTCCGCCGGGATCAACTTGATGACGCTCGCGTCGATCTCGAACTGCGTGAGGTTGATCGAGGGAACGCCGTATTGCTTGCTGAGAAGCGACGTGATCTCCTCGTCCTTGACGATGCCGAGCTTGACGAGGTTGAAGCCGAGCTTTCCGCCGTTCGTTTTCTGGTAGTTCAGCGCCTCCTGCAGCTGGGCAGGCGTGATGCGCTTCTCTTTGAGCAGCAGCTCACCTATGCGAACGGCCATCTTGGTGCGTTCTCGCTCAGGGAAGAACCCGCGGGCAGACCTCGAATGGGAGGCCGGCGCCATGGGAAAGGACTGAAGTGCTGGGGGAGGCAGACATAGTCGCACTGCTTGACATTTTTTGTCAAGTACAAGAAGCGACTCTTTGGTCGAGAAGTTACATAATCGCGGGTCGCGGGTTCGCGGGTTCGCGCCAGTTACGGTTTCGCTGCTCGCCAGACTCGCGAAGCCTTTCGAACCGCGAACCCCCGAGCCCGCGAACCCCCGATCAGAAGACCACGCGTCCCGCTATCCCCCACCCACGGAGCGCTTTATCGGAACCGCCGGTATACTGCCCATCGATCTGGACCGACCCCATCACAGCGAAGCTCCCGCCGACCGACACGGCCGGTGCGGCGCCGAGATCCCCGGCGGTGTTGAACCTGGTCCCGGCCCTTGCCGTCAGGCGGCGGGTCACCTGCGCTTCGGTTCCGAGCGATAACTCGCGGAAATCCCCAAAGGGGCCGTCGGTCTCGAGCAGGTCCACGTCGCCGGCTAGCTTCCAGTTTGGTAATAAAAGGATGGATCCGCCGGCCCGGGCCTGGCGTTGAAGCGGCAGTTCCTCGCCCGCGCCGGTCTCGAACGAGGGTTCCGTGATGTTTCGGATGGTGAGCCCGGCCCGGCCGAACGACGCGACGGCCATCAGACCGATGTCGAAATCGACCGTGTTACTGCCGTGACCGATGAGATCGACGTCGTCCAGCAGCCGCTCCCGGTCGTTGCCCGGCACGTTTGCCGCGGCGGCTATCCCCCGTATCAGCTTCACGGTGGCCCCTACCGCGAGCTGGTCGAGGATCGTCTGTACGAACGTCCCCCCCACGTGCTGCGTCAGGAGGGATTCGACCCGAGAATTCTCGGGAATGCCGATCGCCGGCCGGACGATGGTGGTCTGGAGCCGGGTGTATGAAAGGCCCAGGGCCGGTGTGCTGAGCGCGAGCAGCCATCCGGAACGGGCAGAGGCGTTGGCTAGGCCATCCGGTATGGCTTCAGCGTTGTTTCCGTCGATGACCAGGCTGAAGTACGCGCCGCCGGCCAATCCCGCCGGATTCCAGTAAACGGCCGAGGCATCGTCTGCGACCCCGACGAATGCCCCACCCATACCCTGGGCGCGGGTGCCGACGGCATCGAGACTCTGGGCACGGGCGGGGAGGGGAAGCGCAAGCAGGCACGCCATCATGGCAGCCGGGGGGATCCGCATCACGGGAGCTTAGCGTACCGGCTTTTTCGGCCATCCCGGCGCCGGACCCTAAGTCTCTCTGAAGGCAGGGACTTGTGCGAGTGTCAGGAAACCTCGGCGGTGGGGTTGACGTATTACATTAGAATCGTTCGTTCCCTCGACGTCCATATGACGAACACAGCCGCAGTACCCGGGGCACCTCCTGCCCCGCTGAGCCTCCCTGCCCGTTTCATCGGGATCATCACGGCGCCGAAAGAGACGTTCCAGGCCGTCGCGGCGCACCCGCGCTGGCTCGGGATGCTGCTGGTCTGCACCATTCTGATTGCGGTCTGCACGGCGCTTCCGATGACGACCGAGGCTGGCAAGGAGGCCACTCTCAAGCAGCAGGTCGAGGGTATGGAAAGCTTCGGCATGACGGTGAGCGACCAGCAGTACGAACGGATGCGGGCAGGGATGGCGTTCGCGCCCTACACCACCGGCGGTTTCATCGTCATCTTCTCCCCGATCATCTCGGTCGTGATTGCCGGGGTCCTGTTCCTCATTTTCAACGTCATGATGGGGGGCGAGCGCACCTTCAAGCAGATGTTCGCGGTGTTGATCCACGCGGGCGTCATTCAGACGCTCGGGGCGCTCTTCACCGGGCCGTTGAACTATTTCCGCGGCGCCGTAACCAGTGCGACGAACCTCGCGGTCCTGCTGCCGATGGTGGATCCGAAGTCGTTCGTCGGCCGGGTGCTGGCGATGACCGACCTTTTCTTGATCTGGTATCTGTTGGTCCTGTCAATCGGGCTGGCGGTGCTTTATCGGCGCAGAACGCAGCCAATCGCGTGGACCCTGTATGGCGTCTACGCCGCCGGCGTGCTCGTGATCGCCGCCGTCATGAGCGCTCTGGGGGGGAAATGAGTCGTAAGAAGAAAGTCCTGATCGGCGTCGGGATCGTCGTGGTCCTCGGCGGTGTGGCGTTTGCGAATTTCAAGTTCAAGCGGACCGAAGGCGTCACGGTGAACACCGAGGCCGTGAAAACGCGCAAGCTCGAGGCGATCGTGTCGGCCTCCGGCAAGATCCAGCCGAAGCGCTTCGTGAACATCAGCGCAGACACCAGCGGCCGGGTCACCGAGCTGGCGGTCAACGAGGGAGACCGCGTCACGAAGGGGCAGTTCCTGCTGCAGATCGACCCGCGCAACCTGCGGACGCGGGTGACGAGCGGCGAGGCGTCCCTGGGCGCCGCCAAGTCCAGCGCCGAACAGCTGAAGCTCGCGCTCGAGAGCTCGCGCACGCAGCTGAAGCTGGCGCAGGACAACTACAAGCGGCAGCAGGAGCTCTGGAAGGGTGGACTGACCACCCGTGAGCAGTTCGAGCGCGCCGAAAGCGAGCTGCGCGTGCGCGAGCAGGATCTGCTGGCCCAGGAGCAGAACGTGCGCACCCAGCAGATGCGGATGGATCAGGAAGCGGCAACCCTGGAAAACGCCAGGACCGATCTGAGTAAAGTCCGGATCGAGTCTCCGATCGACGGCATCGTTACGCGCCGGAACGTGGAACAGGGGGAGACGGCGGTGGTCGGTACCATGAACAACGCCGGGACGGTGCTGCTGCAGGTCGCCGACATGTCGGTGATCGAAGCGGAGGTCGAGGTCGACGAGACTGACATCCCCAACGTCAAGATCGGACAGATCGGCAAGATCACCGTGGACGCGATGACCGGCAAGTCGTTTCCGGCACGCGTGACCGAGATCGGCAACAGCCCGATTCAGACGACGGGCCAGACAGCGTCCCAGGCGACGAACTTCAAGGTCACCCTGCAGGTAGAGGGGCAGATCCCCGACGTGCGTCCGGGTTTCACCTGCACCGCCGAGATCACGACGGCGATCCGCGAGAACGTGCTCGCCGTGCCGATTCAGGCCACGACCGTGCGCGAGATGGTCCTCGATGAGAAGGGCAACATCGTGCGCGAGCAGACCGTGCCGGGCACGCCGCCGCGCCGCCCGGGTGGGGTGCAGGCAGCCGAGCTCAAGCCCGGCCAGGAGCGGAAGGAAGTCGAGGGCGTGTTCGTGGTCCGCGACAACAAGGCCATCTTCGAGATGGTCAAGACCGGAATCGCCGGGGAAAAATACTTCGAGGTGCTGTCGGGCCTGAAGGACGGCGACTCGGTGGTCGTCGGTCCGTTCAGCTCCGTACGCACGCTCGCTGACGGTGCCCAGGTGAAAGTGGAACAGGCGCCACGGGCGTCCGGCGCGCCGACGAAATGAACTTCTTCCTCGAATCAGCGGGGATCGCGCTTCAGGCGATCTGGTCGAACAAGCTTCGATCGTTCCTGACCGTGCTCGGGAACATTGTCGCAGTGACCTCGATCATCGCGGTGGTGTCGCTGATTCAGGGAATGAACGAGTACGTCACCGACACCATCGTCTCAGGAGTCGGCGTCGATCAGTTCACGATTCAACGCATGCCGGTGGTACGGACTGAAGCGGATGAGGAGCGCGTCCGCAACAACCCGCGAATCAGTTTGCGCGATGCGTCGGCGGTCCGCGAGGCCAGCGACAACATCGGCGCCGTCGCCGCGCAGGCCTTCTCGGGGACGAGCGTCAGCTACCTCAACGAGCAGGTGGACGGCGTCCAGGTCCGCGGCGTGTCCCGCGACTACATCTATTTCTCCACGTTCGACGTCGAACGCGGGCGTCTGATCAGCCCGGCCGAAGTCGACGCGAATCGCCCGGTGGCCGTGATCGGATGGGACGTCGCCGACAAGGTGTTCGGCCCCGCCGATCCGCTCGAGAAGACCGTCAAGATCGGTACGCTCCATTTCCGGGTGGTCGGTGTCGGCGAGAAGAAGGGCTCCGCCTTCGGCAATTCCCAGGACAACTTCGCGATCATCCCGCTCAGCGTCTTCCGCAAGCTGTTCGGCTCGCGGCCGTTCGGCATGCAGTTGCTGGTCAAGCCCAAGACACCCGACCTCGTCCGGGTGGCAATGGACGATGCGACGGTGGCGCTGCGCATCGAGCGGCGGCTGCGCCCGAGCGAGCCGGACAACTTCGGGATGTTCACCTCGGACACGTTCCTGGACATCTACCACACCGCCACGAACGGCATCTTTGCGGTGCTGGTCGGCGTGGTCGCGATGTCGCTGGTGGTCGGCGGCATCGTCATCATGAACATCATGCTGATGGTGGTGAGCGAGCGCACTCGGGAGATCGGGCTGCGCAAGGCGCTGGGCGCGCGGCGCCGCGACATCATCTATCAGATCCTGACCGAATCGGTGACGCTGTCCACCTTCGGCGGCGTGGTCGGCACGTTCCTCGGCTTCGTGCTCGCCCAGATCATCAGCAAGGTGTCACCGCTGCCGGCCGCGGTGCAGGTCTGGTCGGTGGTGATCGGCATCGGTATCACCGCGGTGGTCGGCTTGTTCTTCGGGCTGTATCCGGCGATGCGGGCGGCACGCCTCGATCCCATCGAAGCGCTGCGGCGGGAATAACACATGGCGGTCATGCGCACGGGCCTGTTCACCGAAATCTTCGCGATGGCGTTCGATACGCTGCGCACGAGCAAGATGCGCTCGGCGCTGACCGTGCTCGGAGTCGTCATCGGCATCACGTCGATCGTCGGGATGACGTCGCTCATCCGCGGCTTCGACAACTCGCTGCGCGAGTCGATCAGCCAGCTCGGACCCGACACCATCATGGTCCAGAAGTGGGGCGCGCTGAGCTTCGCGTCGGGGAAGAGTTTTCTCGAAGTGGCGCGACGGCCGAACCTCACGATGGAGGACGCCAGAGCCATCGAGCGTGAATGCCCGTCGGTGGCCCTGGTGGACGTCTGGCTCGGAGCCACCGGCCAGCAGCGATCGCGGATCTTCTACGGCAACGAGCGGACCAAGCAGCTGGGGATTCTCGGCGCGACCGAGAACTGGGCGGCGGTGAATTTCGCCAAGCTCGAGCTCGGGCGTCTGTTCATCTCCGCGGAAGTCGAACACCGCAGGAACGTCGTGCTGCTCGGCAACGGTCCCTGGCAGTCGCTGTTCCCGAATGTCGATCCGATCGGCAAGAAAGTCCGCCTCAGCAATCAGGAATTCACCGTCATCGGCACGCTTGGCAAGCGGCCGAGCCCGGGGAACTTCTCCACCGAGGTCGACGATTTCGCGATTATCCCTTACGGCACATACGAGAAGATTTACGGCAAGGTGCTGAAAGGATCCGCCAAGATCTCGGCCGGCAACTTCAATCCCGCAGTATTCAGGACCGGGATGATCGCGGTGGTCCCGCGCGTCGGCATGCGCGACTCGGCGATGCAAGAGGTCGAGGCGATGATGCGCATCCGCCATCGCCTCAAGCTCGATGAGCCGAACGACTTCGACCTCGCGACGCAGGACGCGGTCCTGAAAGTCTGGGAGCAGATCAGCCAGGCGACCTTCCTGGCGCTGGTCGTCATCTCCTCGATCGCGCTGATGGTCGGCGGCATCGGCGTGATGGCGATCATGATGATTTCGGTGACCGAACGGACCCGCGAGATCGGCGTCCGCAAGGCGCTCGGCGCCCGCCGCCGCGAAATCCTCTGGCAGTTCCTGATCGAAGCGATCTTCCTCACCTCCACCGGCGGCCTGCTCGGCATCATCTTCGGCAGCTCGATCGGCCTGCTGGTGCACGCCCTGTCAGGCTTTCCGGTCTCGCTGCCCTGGTGGTCGTTCGCGCTGGGGATCGGCTTCTCGGCCAGTGTCGGGATTTTCTTCGGACTGTTCCCGGCGATCAAGGCGTCACGGCTCGATCCGATTGAGGCGCTGAGGTACGAGTAGCGACTCCTCCGGTTGAGCCAAACTCCTGTAATCAACAGCCTTCTGTCAGCATTCTTGGTTTGCGTCGCGGGGCCCCACCCCCGCGACGCGGCGTGGGGCCCCGCCCGCAAACCAAGTAATGCTGACGGAACGCCTCAAATGACCCGGGCCGGCGTAACCGGCAAATGGGGATGCTAAAGGCTTTCTGCCTCGCCGGCGAACTTGAGTATCATCTGCTTTTGCGCGTGATTCAGGACTCTTGCCCGCTGAGGTCAAGCGAGCTGATAGCCTCCGGAGGCCTTTCCCCATGAAGGTTTATGACGCTCAGTCCCTGAGAAATGTGGCACTCGTCGGTCATAGCGGCGCCGGCAAGACACAGCTGATTTCGACCCTGCTGTTCGATGCCGGCGCGGTGAACCGACTTGGACGCGTGGACGACGGGACCACGGTGACGGATTACGACGAAGAAGAGATTTCCCGCAAGCACACTCTTTCCGCAGCACTCGCCTACGCCGAGTGGAACAAGACGAAAATCAATCTGATCGACACGCCAGGGATGGCCAACTTCCTCAGCGATGCGCGCGCGGCGCTCCGGGTGGCCGACGCGGCGCTCGTGGTCGTGGATGCGGTGTCCGGCGTCGAAGTCTCGACGGAGAAGGTCTGGGCCGCCGCCGACGAGCTGCAGCTGCCGCGGATTGTGGTGCTGAACCGGCTCGATCGTGAGCGCGCCAGCCTTGATCGCTCGCTCGAGTCGCTGCGCAGCGTGTTCGGACGCGCGGTGATCCCGATTCAGCTGCCGATCGGCGAGGAGAGAAGCTTCAGCGGCGTGGTCGACCTGGTGTCCATGAAAGCGTGGACCTATCCCGGTGACGGCAGCGGCAAGGTGAAGGAAGCGCCGGTCCCGGCGAACATGGAGAGCGCCGTCACGACCGCGCGCGAGGCCCTCATCGAGATGGTCGCCGAGGCCGACGATGCCCTGATGGAGAAGTTCTTCGACGCGGGCACGCTCACGCAGGAAGAACTGCTCTCGGGGCTCAAGCGCGGGATCGGCGCGGGACGGATCTTCCCGGTCGTGTGCTCGTCCGCCACCGCCAATATCGGGCTCCAGCCGTTGATGGACGCGATCGTGTCGTACGTGCCTACCCCGGCGGAGCGCGGCGTTGCGGTCACCGACGCGAAGACCGGCAGCGAGGCGCGCGCCGAGTCGAGCGACTCGGGACCGGTCGGGGCGTTCATCTGGAAAACAGTGGCGGATCCCTTCGCCGGACGTATCACGCTGTTCCGGGTGATTTCCGGCACGCTCAAGGCCGATTCCACCGTCCACAACGTGACCAGGGACGTCCCGGAACGCCTCGGCAGCCTGATCCTGCTGCAGGGGAAGACCCAGACGTCAGTGCCGGAGATCAAGGCCGGCGATCTCGGCGCGGTCGCCAAGCTGAAGGAGTCGCTGACCAGCGATCTCCTGGCCGACAAGTCGTACGGGTTTCGCGCGACACCAATCAAGTTTCCCGAAGCGGTGATCTCCTACGCCATCGAGCCGAAGAGCCGTGGTGACGAGGAGAAGATCAGCACCGCGCTTCACAGGCTGCAGGAAGAAGACCCGACCCTGAGCTACAACCGCGACGCCCAGACCAAGGAGCTGCTGCTCTCGGGTCAGGGACAGTCACACATCGAGGTGGCGGTTGCGAAACTGAAGCGGCGGTTCGGCGTGGAGGTGAACCTCAAGCTGCCGCGCATTCCCTATCGCGAAACGATCGCGGCTTCGACCGAGGCGCACGGCCGGCACAAGAAGCAGACCGGCGGCCACGGCCAGTTCGGCGACTGCAAGGTCAAGTTCGAGCCGCTGCCCCGCGGCAGCGACTTCGAGTTCGTCGACGACATCTTCGGCGGCGCGATTCCGCGCCAGTTCATCCCGGCGGTCGAGAAGGGCATCCAGGACGCCCGGATGCGGGGCTTCCTGGCGGGCTACCCGATGGTCGATTTCCGGGCCACGGTGTTCGACGGCTCGTTCCATCAAGTGGACTCGAACGAACTGTCGTTCAAGATGGCGGGCCTGCTCGCCTTCAAGGACGGGATGTCACGGGCGCGCCCGACCCTGCTCGAGCCGATCATGGACGTCGAAGTCTACGCCCCGAGCGATTACGCCGGCGATCTGATGGGGGACCTGAACCAGCGCCGCGGCCGAATCGGCGGCATGGATGCACGCGGCGCCGCGACCATCGTCCGCGCCAAGGTCCCGATGGCGGAGATGCTGACCTACGAACAGCACCTCACGTCAGCGACCGGCGGACGCGGGTCCTATCACATGGAGTTCTCGCACTACGAAGAGGTGCCGTCGCACCTCCACGGCAGGATCATCGCGGCGGCGAAGGCGGAGCGAGGGCAGGAGGCGGCTGAGGAAGTGTGAGCTGGGGAGCTGGAGAGCGCGGGAACTGGGGAGCTGGAGAGCTGGGGAACGGAAGAAGACCCAGAAAAGAGAAAGGCCGGCGCTGCAACAGCGTCGGCCTTTTTCGTTCGCCAGCTCACCAGCTCCCCCGCTCCCCAGCTCCCCAGCTTTAGCTTCCTCCCGCCTTCCGCGGCGTCGAAGTCTTCGCTCCCTTACCACGCGTGTCGGTGCGGCCCCCGCCCTTCTCACGCTTGGCGCGGGCAGGCCTCGCGGCCTTGTCGGGCGCGCCTTCCTCGGCGCCCTCTTCAGCCTTCTTGCCCCTGAGCCGCTCCGCGGCGGCGCGCAGCCGGCCGCCGACCCCCTTCGGCTTGGCCTTTTCGGCGGTCGCAGCCTTCTCGGCCTCGGCATTCGGGTTGTACTCGCTGCCGACGAGCTCGATCTGCGCGACCTCGGCGCTGTCGCCGCGGCGGTACCCGAGCTTCAGGATCCGGGTGTAGCCGCCGGGCCGGCCCTCGAAGCGCGGCGCGAGCGTGTCGAACAGCTTGCTCACAATCTCGCGGTCCGGGATGTCGCGCAGCACCAGGCGCCGGGCGTGAAGGGACTTGCCGTTCTCGGCCCCTCCGGCCACGCCCCGCTTGGCGATGCTGATGATCCGCTCGACGAAGGGCCGCAGCTCCTTCGCCCGCGGGACGGTGGTCTCGATCCGCTCGTGCTTCAGCAGCGCGTGCGCCTGATTGCGCAGCATCGCGATGCGGTGCTCGGTGACCCGTCCCAGTTTCCGGTGTGCTACTCGATGACGCATTTCTTTATCCCTCTTCGCTGCCGCGGTTCGCGGGCTCGCGGGTTCGCGGCTCGAAGCCGGTGGTACTCAGAGGCAACGAGCCGTTGGGATCTACCCGGTTGCCTCTGGATACCGCCGACATTCCGAACCCGCGAACCCGCGATCCGCGAACCCGCGATCGCGCTATTCCACCGCCTGCGACGCCGTCTGATCCAGGCGCATGCCGAGGCTCAGGCCCATCCCGCTCAGGATTTCCTTGATCTCGTTGAGCGACTTGCGGCCGAAGTTCTTGGTCTTCAGCATCTCGCCCTCGGTCTTCTGCACGAGCTCGCGGATGGTGCGGATGTT
>Ga0114129_10001895_pt1 | contig 28518 bp, 28 predicted proteins | sample RhiMetdeltSRZDD1_FD_80071 | JGI IMG/M metagenome (GOLD analysis project Ga0114129, IMG submission 80071) | Populus rhizosphere microbial communities from Tennessee, USA - Rhizosphere MetaG P. deltoides SRZDD1 (version 2) (version 2) | ecosystem: Host-associated > Plants > Roots > Rhizosphere >... | reverse complement strand
GCGTTGGCGACGATCTCGCGAAACACACGAAAGCTCGACTCGCGGAAGAATTCCCGAATGTCCTGGATAGGCATCCCGCAGCGCAGATCCGGCTTGTCGGACCCGTACTTCGCAATCGCCTCGGCGTACGGCATGCGAGGAAAGGGAATCTCGATGTCCCGGTTGATGACGCGGAAGATCTCTTTGATGAGCGGCTCGATCACGCCGAACACGGTCTCCGGTCGTGCGAACGACATCTCCACGTCGACCTGTGTGAACTCGGGCTGCCGGTCGGCGCGGAGATCTTCGTCGCGGAAGCACCTGCAGATCTGCACGTAGCGGTCCATCCCCGCAATCATGAGGATCTGCTTGAACAGCTGCGGCGATTGCGGCAGCGCGAAGAACTCGCCCGGATGCACGCGGCTCGGGACGAGATAGTCGCGCGCCCCTTCCGGCGTCGACTTGGTCAGAATCGGCGTCTCGATCTCCAGAAAGCCCTGCTCGTCGAAATATCGGCGAATGACGGTCGTCAACCGGTGACGTAGGACGATGTTGCCCTGCAAGCGAGGACGCCGCAGGTCGAGATAGCGGTACTTGAGCCGAACGTCTTCGGAGACAGGCGAGTCGTCAGCGATCGGGAATGGAGGCGTCTTTGCCTCATTCAGGACGACGAGCCGTCGCACGATGATTTCAACGTCACCGGTCGGAAGTTTCGGATTGACCGTGTCTTCCGAGCGGCGACGCACCTGACCCACGACGCCGATCACAAACTCAGAGCGGAGACGCTTCGCCTTCGCGATCAGCGCCTCATCGTCTTTGTCGAAGACGGCCTGCGTGACACCGGCCCGGTCGCGTACGTCGATGAACAACAGGCCGCCCAGATCGCGGACCCGATGCACCCACCCCAGGAGCACGGCATTCGCCCCAACATGGTCGGACCGAAGCTCCCCACAGGAATGCGTGCGCGTCAGGTCGCCGAGTTGCTCAGCCACGTGGCTTCAGTCCCTCCAGAATCGCGGCGCCGGCCGCCATCTGATCGTAGGTGTGCTGCGTCTGCGCGGAGAGGTGCTTGACCGTCACCGTCCCCTTGGCGATTTCGTCGCTGCCCAGGATTGCGACAAAGGGAATGCCAACGCCATCAGCGTACTTGATCTGCTTGCCGATCTTGTCGGCGTCGGGATAGACGAGAACGCGCAAGCCCGCCGCGCGCAGTGCCGATGCGACACGTACGGCGTGGGGTGCATCTGCCGCGTCGAACACGGCGACCATGACATCGGCAGGCGTCGTGGCGAGGCCTTCGGGGAACATGCCGCGTTCCGCCATCACCACGAGAATTCGCTCGAGGCCGAGTGAGAAGCCGCAGGCCGGAACGTTCTGGCCGAGGAACATTCCAACCAGGTTGTCGTAGCGTCCTCCGCCTCCAAGGCTGCCGGCGAGATCGGGAACGTTGAGCTCCATGATCGCGCCGGTGTAGTAGGAAAGGCCGCGAGCGAGGCTCGGTTCGAATCTCAGGCGGCCTTCCGCGCTTGTCCCCTGCACGAGATCGCGAATCCTGATCAAGTTGTCGAACGCGGCACCGCCAATGTCGGCCCACGATCGACTCTTGTGCCATTCGAGGAACTCCGCCTTATCGACTGCTCCGATCGTGTTTCTGAAAGCAATCTGCGTCTTCTTATCGAACCCTCGCTGTCCGAGTTCCTCAACCACGCCTTCAACGCCGACTTTGTCCAGCTTGTCTAGAGCAATCAGAAACGCGCCGTGTCGGTCGTCTGGCACGAGCAGTCTGGTCAGCCAGGCCGCTAATACCTGACGATGGTTCAGTCGAACCTCGAAGTCGTCGAACTTTAACGCTGTTAGCACGTCCGAGACAGCCACACAGAGTTCCGCTTCGATCACCGGCGATGTCGAACCGAGCGCGTCGACATCGCACTGATAGAACTCACGGAAGCGGCCGCGGGCGGGGCGATCGGCGCGCCACACCGGTTGAATCTGATAGCGCTTGAACAGCTTCGGCAGCTTCGCCTGATGATGCGCGATGACACGTGCCAGCGGCACAGTGAGGTCATAGCGCAGCGCGAGGTCCGCCTGCCCGCTGGCCTCGTGCTCGCCGCGCTTGAGGATCTTGAAGATGAGCTGATTGCCCTCTTCACCGTACTTCCCCATCAGCGTCTCGAGGTTCTCGACCGCAGGCGTTTCGAGCGGCTCGAACCCGTACCGCTCATACACACGCTTGATCACCCCGATCACGTATTCGCGGCGTCGCACGTCTTCCGGCAGGAAGTCGCGCATGCCGCGGGCAGGATCTGTACGAGGTGGCATCTGTACCAGCTACATCCGCGGCAGCGTCAGCCCCTGCTGCTTCTGGTACTTTCCCTTCTTGTCCGCGTAAGAGACTTCGCAGATCTCGTCACTCTGAAAGAACAGCACCTGCGAAATGCCTTCGTTGGCGTAGACCTTCGCCGGCAGCGGTGTCGTATTCGAGATCTCGAGCGTGACGAAGCCCTCCCATTCGGGCTCGAAGGGGGTCACGTTGACGATGAGCCCGCAACGCGCATAGGTGGACTTGCCCACGCAGACGGTGAGGACGTCGCGAGGAATCCGGAAGTACTCGACCGTCTTCGCGAGCGCAAAGGAGTTCGGCGGAATGATGCACACGTCCGTCGTCATATCCACGAACGAACGATCGTCGAAATTCTTGGGATCGACGACGGTGTTGTTGATGTTCGTAAACACTTTGAACTCGTTGGCCACGCGGATGTCGTACCCGTACGACGACAGACCGTACGAGATCACACCGTCCCGGACCTGACGATCCTCGAACGGCTCGATCATGCGGTGCTCGAGGGCCATCCTCCGGATCCAACTGTCGGCTTTGATAGACGGCATGTGTCAGCGTCGACCGAAGAACATCATGATCAGCGTCAATACGATGCTCGCAATAATCGATGTCGCGAGCGGAAAGTAGAACGAGAAGTTGCCTCGCCGGAACGTGAAGTCTCCCGGCAGCCGTCCGAGCGGCAACCCGAGAGTCATCAGCAGACCAACGCCCGCAATCAAGAGACCGAGGATAATCAGCGAGCGCCCCATATTCGCCCCGCTTTCTCAGATCAATTCCATTCCTCGAAAGAAGTACCCGAGCTCGAACGCGGCGGTTTCCGGCGCATCCGACCCGTGCGTCGCGTTCCGCTCGATATTGGTTCCGAAATCCTTCCTCAACGTTCCCGCGTCGGCCTTCGCCGGATCGGTCGCGCCCATCGTGGTGCGCCACTTCTTGATCGCGTCCGGAGCCTCGAGCGCGAGCAGGACACACGGGCCGGAGGACATGAAGTCGGTCAGCCCCCCGAAGAATGGGCGCTCGCGATGCACCGCGTAGAAGCCTTCCGCCTCTTTCTTCGTGAGGTGATGAAGCCGCATCGCGCGGACGGTAAAGCCTGCTCCTTCAATCCGCGCGAGAATCTGCCCGGCAAGTTGCCGCCCGACGGCGTCGGGTTTGATGATGGCGAACGTTTTTTCCATAGTTCTGCCGGCGGGTCCCCGCCGCTAACGCCCCAGCGCATCGCGCATTTTGGTTCCCATGTCGGCCGGACTCTTGGCGACGTGCACGCCGGCCTTGGCGAGCGCGTCCATTTTCTCGGCCGCGGTGCCTTGACCGCCCGCGATGATTGCTCCCGCGTGCCCCATCCGTCGGCCAGGTGGCGCGGTCTGGCCCGCGATGAATCCCACCACAGGCTTTCTAAACTCTCCTGCGATGAATGCGGCCGCGTCCTGCTCCGCCGTCCCGCCGATCTCACCGATCATGATCACCGCCTCGGTGTCGGCATCCGCGGCAAACAACCTGAGCGCATCGATAAACGTCGTGCCGATCAACGGGTCGCCCCCGATGCCGATGCAGGTCGTCTGCCCCATGCCTTGTTTCGACAGCTGGTGAATCGCCTCGTAGGTCAACGTACCGCTCTTGGAGACGATGCCGACGTGACCCTCGCGACAGATGTGGCCCGGAATGATGCCCGCCTTGCCCTGGCCCGCGGTGATGATACCGGGACAATTCGGGCCGATGAGACGCGTGCGTCTATCGTGCAGGAAGGTGAGCGCTTTCAGCATGTCCGTTGTCGGAATGCCTTCCGTGATGCAGACGGCCAACGGAATCTCCGCGTCGGCCGCCTCCATGATCGCGTCAGCCGCAAATGGCGGCGGCACGAAAATCACGGTCGCATCGGCGCCGGTTTCACGCACCGCGTCGTGCACGCTGTTGAAGATCGGCCAGCCTTCGTGCGTGGTGCCGCCCTTGCCGGGCGTGACACCACCGACAACCTTCGTCCCGTACGCCGCTGCTGCCTTGGCGTGAAAGGTCCCCTCGCGCCCGGTGAGCCCTTGCACGATGAGCCGTGTGTGTTTGTCGAGTAAAACAGCCACTCTTAAGTTCGACGTGTGAAGTGTAACGTGTGAAGTCTTTGCAGTCTTTGTTTGAGTTTTGAGTTTTGAGTTTCTACGCGCGCGCGCCCGCGAGCGTCACGACCTTCTCGGCTGCTTCATCCATCGAGTCGGCCGTCGTAAAGTTCAAACGGCTCTCTTTCAACATGCGTTTGCCTTCCTCGACGTTGGTTCCTTCCATGCGAATCACGATCGGCACACGCACACCGAGTTCCGTGACCGCGGCGATCACGCCCTGCGCGAGCACGTCGCATCGGAGGATGCCACCAAAGATGTTGATCAGGACGGCGTTGACGTTCTTGTCGGCCATCAGGATCCGAAAAGCGTTCTTGATCTGCTCGGCATTGGCGCCGCCGCCAACATCGAGGAAGTTGGCCGGCTCTCCGCCCGCCAGCTTGATGATGTCCATGGTTGCCATGGCGAGTCCGGCGCCGTTGACCATGCAGCCGATGTTGCCGTCGAGCCTGATGTAGTTGAGCGAAAACGTGGACGCTTCGACTTCGAGCGGGTCCTCTTCGGTGATGTCACGCAATTCGCGCAAGTCGGGGTGACGATAGAGGGCGTTGTCGTCGAAGGTCACTTTGGCATCAAGCGCCACCAGATCGCCGCCCTTGGTCAGGATGAGCGGGTTGATCTCGACCATCGACGCGTCCGTGTCGATGAACGCTTTGTAAATCGCCTCGAGCACTTTCACGAATTTTGAAGCAGGCCCCGCACCAAGACCCATCCCGAAGGCGAGCTTTCGGGCCTGGAACGGAACGATGCCGGTGCCGGGATTGATGTGCTCGCGCAGAATCTTCTCAGGTTCCTTGGCCGCCACTTCCTCGATGTCCATGCCGCCAGCTGCACTGCCGATGACGACGGGACTGGCCGACGCGCGATCGATGAGGACACTCAGATACAGCTCCCGTGCGATATCGACGCCTTCCTCGACGAGCAGCCGGCCGACCTTCTTGCCTTCCGGGCCGGTCTGATGCGTGACGAGCATCATGCCAATCAGCCGCTTGGCGATCTGCTCCACTTCATCGGGAGAGCGCGCGATCTTCACGCCGCCACCCTTGCCTCGCCCGCCGGCATGAATCTGCGCTTTGACAATGGTGATTGGTCCGCCGAGCCGGCGCGCCGCGTCTGCTGCCTCGGTTGGCGTGAAAGCCACTTCACCGCGCGGCACAGGAACACCGTAGCGCGCGAGCACTGACTTGGCTTGATACTCGTGAATTTTCACAGGAGGGTAAGCGGTCTCGTCTCAGTCCGTAACGGCTGGTCCTATTGTCCTTCAACGTTGCTCAGAACAACCCTGAGCCAAGGCGAAGGGTTGATCCCGGTCCCGAATCCCCGAGTCCGAGAAAAAACAGCCTCCGATCGTAGTCACGCCCTCGACGAGCGTCAAGCAGAGACGAATCTTGCGCTACACTGCTAGCTCGCCAGTCACGGTTCTGCCTACATTCGAGCGCGGATCCGTGACTGGTTGGTTGTTCCTTTGCGAGGAGATCGGGATGACGCGTGCTTCGTTCGGAATGGCCGTCGGCGTGCTTGCGCTTGCGGGATTACTCGGCCTCGCGGGGTCGCTCACCGTTTCTGCGCAGGCCCCGCAGGGTCAGGGTGCAGGTGCTGGTGGCGCGCCACAGCCGCCGCCGCAGAACCTCCAAGTGCTGCCGAAAGACATGGCGCGACCGCAGGTCCTGCAGATCATGCAGAATTTTTCCGCCGCGCTCGGAGTCACCTGCAACCACTGTCACGTCTTCAACGGTCCTGGCGACCCGATGAACGATTTCGCGGGTGATACGAAGCCGACCAAGAACATCGCGCGCGCGATGATGCGGATGGTTCGAGAGATCAATCCGTCAGTCCAGAAGGCTGTGCCGACCAAGGCGGCCGACCAGGTCGCTCAGGTGGGTTGTGCGACGTGCCATCGTGGAGCCGCCACTCCCGTAGTCGCTCCGGGGACACCAGGCGCACCGCCGCCACCGCGTCAGGGCGGACCGGGCGGTGCTCCCGGTGGCGCCCCTCCAGCCGGCGGTGCCCCGGGCGGCTCACCACCTGGACGCGCGAACTAGTCAATCGGCGGGTCTTCAGACCCGCCTTCTACATTCCGATCACGTCAACGAGCTCTTTCACCGCGTTGGCTGATTTCTTCAGAGCCGCGTCTTCCTCGGCCGTCAGCTTGATTTCGATGATCTGCTCGACGCCGCGCGCACCGAGCTTGACCGGCACGCCGACGAACAAATCGCGAATGCCGTACTCGCCCTGCAGAAAGACCGAGCATGGCAGGATCTTTTTCTTGTCCTTGAGGATCGCCTCACACATCTCTGCCGCCGCTTGACCTGGTGCGTACCACGCGCTCGTTCCCACGAGCTTCGTGATCTCCGCGCCGCCGTCAGCGGTGCGCTTGGCAATCGCGTCGATCCGATCCTTCGATAACAGTTCCGTCAGCGGGATGCCGGCGACAGTCGAGTATCTGGGGAGCAGCACCATCGTGTCGCCATGCCCGCCGAGCACGAAGGAGTGGACGTTCTCGACCGACACCCCCAACTCCATGGCCACGAATGTACTCATGCGCGCGGAGTCGAGAACACCCGCCATCCCGATGATTCGTTCGCGCGGGAACTTGGTCAGCCGGAAGAGCGCCTGCGACATCGCGTCCAGTGGATTGGCCACAGGAACAACGATTGCGTTCGGGCAATGCTGCACGAGGTTCGGCGCGATGCTCTTCATGATCTCGAAATTGTCGCGCACCAGATCGTCGCGGCTCATGCCAGGCTTCCGCGGTTTGCCGGACGTGATGACCACGATGTCGGAGCCGGCCGCCTCGCCCCAGTCAGCGCCACCAATCACCCGCGTGTCGGAGCCGAGAATCGGACACGTCTCGTAGATGTCGAGCGCAACGCCTGCGGCCTTCTGATCCGCGATGTCGATGATGATGACGTCGGCGAGCTCCTTCTCCGCGATTGCGCGAGCGACGGTCATGCCGACATTTCCCGCGCCGCCTACCACTGTCACTTTGCGATTCATTGAGTCCTCATTAGGGCACTATCCCGTGCGCCTCGATCGCAAGATCCGCAGATTCTGTTGAAAACCCTGTGGAAAACGCACCTCGACGGGCGCGTGCGGCCCGCGATTCCGAGCGTTTTAGCGGTTTGCACCATCGTAGTGCGATCGTCACACGCCTGTGACCTTTGAGCGTGCGTCAGCAGCCACTCACCACTCAACCGCCGTACTGCCAAACGCAGATTATACTTGCGGAACTTTCGACGGCATCAACGCCCAATGCTCAATGCAGACTGCTCAACCCCTCGCTCCTCGAGCCCTTGTGCGTTCAGCATTGAGCATTGAGCATTGATATTTAGACGCCCGTGAAAATTGTTGTCGCCGACGATCTTCCCGCCTCCGCACTCGACCTGCTGCGGGCAGAGGGCTGGGAGATTGATGCCCGTCCTGGCCGTTCTGCCGAAGCGCTCGCTCCCGACCTATCCGATGCCGACGCCCTCGTCGTCCGCAGCGCCACGAAGGTCACGGCATCACTGATCAACGCCGCCCCGAAACTTCGCGTCATCGCTCGTGCAGGAACAGGCGTCGACAACGTCGACGTACCGGCTGCGAGCGCTCGTGGCATCGTCGTCATGAACGCGCCGGGCGCGAATAGCGTCAGCGTCGCCGAGCTCGCGATGGGACTCGTGCTGGCGTTGGCACGGCACGTGCCGGCCGCCGACGCCGCGATGAAGCAGGGCAAATGGGAGAAGAAGAGATTCCTGGGCGAAGAGCTGCGCGACAAAGTCCTTGGGCTCGCGGGCCTTGGCCGGATTGGGCAGGAAGTGGCGCGCCGCGCCACCGCGTTCGGCATGCGCGTCATCGCTCACGATCCGTTCGTCTCCGAACAGTTGGCGTCGGACCTGGGCGTTGCACTCGTGTCGATCGACGAGCTGTTTGCGCGCGCCGACTTTCTCTCGCTTCACATGCCGTCGAATGCGCAGACGCGGCACCTCGTGAACGCCGGTCGGCTCGCGCGCGCCAAGAAGGGCCTGCGGATCATCAACACCGCGCGCGGCGATCTGATTGACGAGCAGGCGCTTGCCGACGCCATCGAGTCGGGCCACATTGCGGGCGCCGGGCTGGACGTCTTCGAAAAGGAACCCACGGTCGACCACCGGTTGCAGAAGCTGCCGCAGGTGATCGCGACGCCACATATTGCGGCATCGACACGCGAAGGTCAGGAGCTTGTTGGCGAAGAGACGGCGGCGGCGCTGCGAGATTTCCTCAAGGACGGCCTCATTCGCAATGCGGTGAACTTCCCATCGGTATCGGCCGAGGAATTCAAGCGTCTTCTTCCGTTTGCCGGACTCGGTGAGCGGCTCGGCACGTTCATTGCGCAGATGAACGACCACCGCGTGACACGGGTCAGTGTGAGGTACTACGGCGAGTTGGCACAGACCAAGACCGGCATGGTCACCAACGCCATTCTCGCCGGAGTGTTCAAGCCAGTCCTGGCCAGCGGCATCACCGTCGTGAACGCCGCCACCGTGGCTGCGGAGCGCGGGATTGAGGTCGTCGAATCGCAAAGCACACGGCCGCGAAACTATACGAGCCTGATATCGCTGCGAGTGCAGACCAATCAGGGCGAGCGATGGGTGGAAGGCGCCGTCTTCGAGCGTACGACACCGCGCCTGGTGCTCATCGACGGCATCTCGATCGAGGCGCAGCTCGAAGGCACCATGATTGTCATGAGCAACAACGATCAGCCCGGCGTCATCGGCGACGTCGGCACCATCCTCGGCAAGCACGGCATCAACATCGCGAAATTCGCGCTCGGCCGTGACGGCGATCGCGCGATGGGTGTCGTCACCGTCGACGAGCCGACACCGATCCCGGATCTGGTTTTGCAAGAGCTCGGACAGGTAAAGGCAGTTCGCGAGGCGCGAATCGTCAGGGTCTAAGGAAGCGGGGAATTTTTCGCGGGAAAACGAAGCGTGCGACGCGAGCCATCCGCAGTCGCCTCGAGCTCGACGGATTCCTCTTCGATCGCGATCACGCGGTAGAGGCCGCCAACCACATCTCCCTCTCGGACAATCAGCACATTCGCCGGCGTGCTGAGCACCGCCGTCCTCTGCATCGTCCCGTTGACTCGATCGGTCGCGATTCCAGCGCGCGTCACGGGCGTCGCCGGCGGGATCACTGGGACAGGAGTCTCGATGACGTGCGGGAGTGGTCGGGACGCCCGAGGCGCCGGCTGCGCAACGAATCGAAACGGGTCGCGTCCCGGCTGGCTATAACTGGTCTCGGCCCGCACGCGCGCCTCCAACCGATTGGCGAGCGCTTGGATATCCACGTCGCCGGACGTTCGACGCACGCTCGGCCGCGATGGCGACGGCTGAACGCGATCGGGCGCAGTCACTGGCCCCGACGCCAAATACGTCGCAACGAATGCGCCTGCGGATACGACGGCGTAAAGTTTCCAGGTCACGTCGGAATCGAGCCCATCTTAACATTTCGGCTCTTCGGGCACGTGGTGATACCCCCACGCGCCGATCCGGGTCACGAGGTCGCTGTGCTATGATTCGTCGTGCCCCCTGGTACGTTCCCAAATCCTTTCCTGAGAACGTCGCAATCGCACACCGTCGCAGTCATTCCCGCTCGTTACGACTCGTCTCGCCTGCCGGGAAAGATTCTCGCCGACATCGCTGGACGCCCGATGATCGAGCACGTGTATCGCCGCGCGTTCGAGGCCGCAGGCGTCGACGCCGTGGTCGTCGCGACTGATGATGCGCGAATCGCGAACGCCGTCGAGGCATTCGGCGGCGTAGCTCGCAGGACGCGGCTGGGACATCGCACCGGCACCGACCGGATCGCCGAGGTCGCTCGCGATCTTCACTGCGACATCCTGGTCAACGTGCAGGGCGACCTCCCGCTCATCGAGCCCGAGATGATCGCCGAGGCGATCGCGCCGCTCGTCGCCGACCAGTCCGTGCAGATGTCGACGCTTCGACGCGCGATTGTCGACCCAGCCGACTACGACAATCCGAACGTCGTGAAAGTGGTCGTGGACCGCAACCAGGATGCGCTCTATTTTTCGCGCTCACGCATTCCGTACGACCGCGAAGACAGCGTGTGCTTCAAGCACATCGGCCTGTACGTGTTTCGGCGCGCTTTTCTGATGACATTCGCGGCGCTCGCGCAAACACCGCTCGAGCGAACGGAGTCGCTCGAGCAGTTGCGTGCGCTCGAGCACGGCTATCGGATTCGCACCGTTGAGACCACATTCGAGTCGATCGAAGTAGATACCCAAGACGATTTGGAGCGCGTTCGACGCCAGCTGGCGGCGGTCGCGCGCGTGTGAGGTGGCATGAGCCAACGACCTGACGGACGGCCCGTGAAGTATGTGTTCGTAACCGGCGGTGTGGTCTCTTCTTTGGGCAAGGGCCTGGCGGCGGCGTCGATCGGCCGGCTGCTCGAGGACCACGGTTACAAAGTCGCACTCCAGAAGTTCGACCCCTACATCAACGTCGATCCGGGGACGATGAGCCCGTACCAGCATGGTGAGGTGTACGTCACCGATGACGGTGCCGAGACGGACCTGGATTTAGGCCACTACGAACGCTTCACGAGCACGGTGGCCACGCGCAACAGCAACTGGACGACTGGAAAGATCTATCTCTCCGTCATCCAGAAGGAGCGGCGCGGCGATTACCTCGGACGGACGGTTCAGGTCATTCCTCACATCACCAACGAGATCAAGGAAGCCATTCGCCTGGCGAGCCGAGACGTGGACGTCGTGCTCGTCGAGATCGGCGGCACGGTCGGCGACATCGAGAGCATGCCGTTCCTCGAAGCCATCCGTCAGTTCCGCCTGGACGTCGGTCGCGACAACACGCTGTACATCCACTTGACGCTCGTGCCCTTCATCGGCACGGCCGGCGAGCTGAAGACGAAACCGACGCAGCACAGCGTCCGGGATCTGCGATCCATCGGCATCCAGCCCGACGTGCTGCTGTGTCGCACGGACCGGTTCCTCGACGTCGAGATCAAGCGAAAGATCGCGCTGTTCTGTGACGTGCCCGAAGAGGCGGTCATCACGGCAAAGGACGTCGACACGATCTACGAAGTGCCGCTCGTCCTCAAAGCCGAGGGTCTCGATCAAATCATCCTCAAGCAGCTCGGCCTGCCGTTGACACGCGCGCGGACCGACGCCTGGGAGGAACTTGTCGATCGCATCAAGCATCCGAGCGACGAGCTGACCATTCACGTCGTCGGCAAGTACACCGGATATGAGGATTCGTACAAGAGCCTCAACGAAGCGCTGTTTCATGGCGGCTTTGCGCACAAGCTGAAAGTGCGTCTGAACTGGGTTGAAGCGGAGGCGCTCGAACGCGAAGGCGGCACCATCCTGCTCGATGGCGCCGATGGCATTCTCGTGCCAGGGGGCTTCGGCTCGCGCGGCACGCGCGGGATGATGAAGGCGGCCGAATACGCGCGAGAGCATGTCGTCCCCTTCTTCGGGATTTGCTACGGCTTCCAGTGGGCGACGGTCGAATTCGCGCGGAATGTGTGCCGGCTCGAAGGCGCCGACTCCACCGAGGTCGACGAAAACGCCCCGCATAAAGTCATCTACAAGCTGCGCGACCTGCTTGGCGTCGACGACCTGGGGGGCACGATGCGGCTTGGCAGATACGCCTGCGAGCTGGCGCCAGGCTCGATGGCTGAAAAACTGTACGGCACGTCGCTCGTCTCCGAACGGCATCGGCACCGGTTCGAGTTCAACTGCCTGTACGAGAAAGAGCTGGCAGACAAGGGCATGCGGGTGTCCGGCCGCTCGCCGGATGGCAAGTTCGTCGAGATCGCGGAGCTGCCGTCACATCCCTGGTTCGTCGCCGTGCAGTTCCATCCGGAGTTCCAGTCCAAACCACTCAAGCCGCACCCGCTCTTTGCGAGCTTCGTGGAGGCCTCGTATCGACACAAGACCGGCAAGCTCGAAGAGGTTCCGGTCACACAGCCAGGCGCGCAAGTTCGTTGATGGAACGCCTGTGGCTCCGACACCCGCTGTTGAACAGTCCACTAGATACTAGAATACGGGCGTGAAGCCGGTTTCAGTCGGCCCGTTCGCGGTGGGAGGCGGGAGCCCGATCGCCATCATCGCAGGGCCGTGCGTCATCGAAAGCGCCGACCACGCCCTGGACCTCGCCCTTGCCATCAAGGACATCGCCGGCCGGTGCGGAGTGCCCTTTATCTTCAAGGCGTCGTACGACAAGGCGAACCGTACCTCCGGCCGATCGTTTCGTGGACCGGGCCTCGAGGCAGGTTTGCGAACGCTCGGTCAGATCAAGGCGCGCACCGGGCTGCCGATCGTGACGGACATCCACGAGCCCTCGCACGCGGCGCGCGCCGCCGACGTGGCGGACGTCCTTCAGATTCCGGCCTTCCTCTCACGGCAGACGGACCTCATCGTGGCTGCCGCTCGCACACACAAAGTCATCAACGTCAAGAAAGGGCAGTTCCTCGCGCCGGGCGACATGCGCCACGTCATTGCGAAGATCACGGCCGAAGGTAACGAGTCGATACTCGTCACCGAGCGCGGGGTCAGTTTTGGCTACAACAACCTGGTGGTCGACGTCCGCGCGTTTCCGATGCTGCGCGAACTGGGCTATCCCGTCGTGTTCGACGTCACGCACAGCCTTCAGCTTCCAGGCGGTGGAGAAGGCGTGACCGCCGGTCTGGCCGAGTACATCGAACCGCTCGCGTCGGCCGGCGTCGCTGCTGGCGTCGATGCGGTCTTCATGGAAGTTCACGAAGAACCCTCTCGTGCCAAGAGCGACGCGGCCAACGCCTTGCGACTCGACCAGCTCGAGGCGCTCGTGCGCAAGCTGCAGCGCATCGACGCGGTTGCGCGGGAACAGGCAGTCACCCACACCGCCGGCCGCGTCCCAAACGGGGCACACGCGTGACGATCGACATGGCGCTCGCCCGCAAAGTCCTGCAAACGGAGGCAGACGCCATCCTGGCGCTCATCGAACGACTCGATGGGGCGTTCGAGCGCGCAGTGCGATTGCTGCTCGAATGCCGTGGGCGCGTCATCGTGACCGGCATCGGCAAGTCCGGCATCATCTGCCAGAAGATCGCTGCGACGCTCGCGAGCACAGGAACACCGGCGCACTTTCTGCACCCGGTCGAAGCCATCCACGGAGACCTGGGCGTACTGCAGTCCGAGGACGTGCTCATCGCGCTGTCCTATAGCGGAGAGACCGAAGAGTTGCTGCGGCTACTCGAGACCGTCAAGCGGCTCGGGGCCAAGTTGATCACCATTACCGGCGAGTGCCGGTCGACGCTGGCACAAGCCTCCGATGTCACGCTGGACTGTCGCGTGTCGAAGGAGGCCTGTCCACTCAACCTTGTACCGACTGCGAGCACGACAGCCGCCCTTGCCCTCGGGGACGCCCTCGCCATGACACTCCTCGTGGCGAAAGGATTCCGCGTGGAGGACTTTGCCAATCTGCATCCAGGCGGAACGATCGGCAAGCGCTTCATGCGCGTCGAGCAACTCATGCACGGCGGCGATCAAGCTCCCGTGGTTCAGATGACGACACCGATGCCGGACGTGATCTACGAGATGTCCCGAAAGGGCCTCGGCATGTCCTGTGTCGTGGACGACACGAGCCGATTGGTGGGGATCATCACCGACGGCGACCTTCGACGCCACATGTCGGACGGAACCAGCATCCTCGATCGCCAAGCCGGTGACGTCATGACGCGTCGTCCGGTGACCATCTCGCGCGACACACTAGCCGCCGAAGCGCTACACGTCCTCGAACAGCGGAAGATCACGTCAATCGTTGTCGTCGATGCCGCCAATCTCGTGCAAGGGGTCGTGCACCTGCACGATCTGTGGCGCACTGAGATGATCTGACCGGAGCTCGCAGGCCCGGCACCCATGTCCTCTTACGCGCCCCTGCTCGCCGTGCTCGTGGCACTTCTCGTGGGCCTCGCGGTCGGCAAGGCCTGGGAGCGCTACAAACTGCGGGATGGCCGATGGATCGACCGGCGGCGGCTGCGCGAAACGCCGCACTACATGCTCGGTCTGAATTTCCTCGTCGATAACCAGATCGATCAGGCCATCGACGAGCTGACGCAGGCCACGAGCACCGACACCGACGCCCTCGAAATCCAGATGATCCTCGGCAACTTGTACCGCCAGAAGGGTCAGGTGGGCCGCGCCATCAACGTGCACCAGGCACTGCTTCAACGGACCGACCTGAGAACACTCGAGCATGCGTACGTCTTGTTGTGCCTCGGGCTCGACTTCCGCCACGGCGGGTTTGTCGATCGTGCGCTCGAAGCATTTCAGGAAGTGGTCCGGCTCGACCAGTTGAACCGATACGCATTCGTGAATCTGCAGAAGCTCTACGAGGACCAGCATCAATGGGCCGAGGCCGCTCGAGTGCGCGAGCAGATTGCGGCCATCGACGCACGGCGACGCGACGAGCACAGCCAGATTCTTGGCTTCCTCCGCAACGAGATTGGCAGCGCGCAGGCCAGTTCGAGCGACGTGGCCGGGGCCGCGAAGACGTTTCAAGATGCGATTGACGTCGACCAGCGTATTGCACCCGCGTATCTCAATCTGGGTGACATGCGGGAACGCCAAGGCAATCTCGCCAGCGCCGTCGACGCCTGGGAGCGTCTCGCCCAGTCGCTGCCGGATCGCGCGCATCTTGCCTTCGATCGCTTGGAACGCGCGTATCAAGCCCTGGGCCAGCCTCGGCGATTCGTCGAGCTCTGTCAGCGACTCATCGATCGCAACCCGCAGGACTGGCGTGCGCGGCTCGCCTTGTCGCGACACCTGGCCGCCGGCGGATATCATCGACAGGCATTCGATCTCCTGCTCGACGCGCTCCCGCACAACCCGCACGGCCTCGTCATCCATCAGGAAGTCTGGCACGTGCTGTCGGCGCTGAATCTGGACCCCGCCCTCGTCGGTCGCTATGTCGACCTGACCCGCAACGCGGTGTTTTATCTGGATCCGCACGTCTGCGTGCGGTGCCGGTATCGCAGCACCGAGCTGCTATGGCAATGCCCGCAGTGCCATGAGTGGAACACGTTTCTCGAGGAACGTATCGCCCCAGCGAAGACCACGACGGTCGCCGAGCTCGAACCGGCGGAATGAAAGAACGCTAACTCGATGCGATAAGTTGATTCCACACATCCTTCACGTGTCTGTTCGTCTCATCGAACGGTCCATCGGTCCGAATCACGTAGTCGGCGCGTTGGAGCTTTTCGGCAATCGGCCATTGCGCGGCGATGCGCGCACGGGCCTCTGATTCGCTCAGGCCGTTGCGTTGCATAACGCGGCGTACCTGTTCCTCCGGCTCGCACGCCACGACGATCACCTTCTCGAAATCCTGTTCGCGGCCCGTCTCATACAGCAGCGGGATATCGTCGATGGCAATCGGATGTCGAGGATCGAGCGAGGCGAACCACGCATCGGCCGCGGTAATCACGATCGGGTGGATGATCGCCTCCAGATCGCGTCGAGCAGCGGTATCCGCAAAAACACGTGTCGCGAGCGTGCGGCGATCGAGCGTCCCATTCGGCTCGAGGATGTCCTGACCGAAGCGGGCGACCACGGCGGCGAGCCCGGACGTGCCTGGCGCCACCGCGTCACGAGCGAGGCGATCCGCATCAATGGTCGGGACGCCCAAGTGCTCGAATTGCGCTCGCACGTGGCTCTTGCCGGTTGCGATGCCACCCGTCAGGGCGATGCGCCGCGGTCGATTACCGGACTCGCTCACGTGCGGCCCTGAGCGTGTTGGCCATGAGCATGGTGATCGTCAGTGGACCGACGCCACCAGGCACCGGTGTCAACGCTCCGGCGACGTCTTCGACGTCCGGATGGACGTCGCCTACGAGAATGGAGCCCTTCGACTGAAAGAGCGCGAGACGCCGATGGCCCGCGGGAAACAACCGCGCCGCCATCGCGGCGTCCGTGACGCGGTTCACTCCGACGTCGATCACCGTCGCGCCAGGCTTGACGAAGTCGCGCGTGACGAGCCCAGGTCGACCCACTGCGGCCACGAGGATGTCTGCCTGACGACAGATCTCCTCGAGGTTTGGTGTTTTCGAATGGCAGATCGTGACCGTCGCATCTCGATGCAGCAGCAGCATCGCCATCGGCTTGCCGACGATATCGCTCCGGCCGATGACCACGGCGTGACGCCCTGCGATCTGAATGCCGTTTCGCACGAGGAGCTCGATGACGCCAGCGGGCGTACACGCGACGAGCTTGGGTCGGTTCTGCACGAGCAAGCCGACGCTGCCGGCCCCAAAGCCGTCGACGTCCTTGGAAGGATCGATGGTGTCGAATACCGCTTGTTCGGCCCCGCGTCCCATCCCCTTCGGGAGCGGAGACTGCACCAGAATCCCGTCATGCACGGAGCTGGCATTCAGATGTGCTACGAGCGCGAGTGCATCGTCGAGGGATGCTGTTTCCGGCAGGCGCTCGAGGTCCACACGAAAGCCGGCCAGCGCGCCGGCTCTCACCTTGTGACTGACGTAGACCTGCGAGGCCGCGTCGTTTCCCGCAAGCACGATCCCGAGACCGGGCGGCCGTCGATGCTGCGCCGCAAATGCCGCGACCTCGGGTTTGATTTCCTCCTGCATTCGTGTGGCAAGTGCCTGCCCATCCAGCACGCGTGCCGTCATACGGCTTGGGAGCCGACTTCCAGACGACTGTGTTCACGCGCGTAGCCGAAGAACAGCACGAGGCCGATAACCAGCCAGACGCCCAGGCGGAGCCAGTTCGCCGGGCCAAGCCCGTAGATCATCGCTCCGCACACGATGATGCCGAGAATGGCCACCACCGGCAGGGCCGGAACGGTAAATCCGCGCGGCAGGTCTGGCCGTTTGTTGCGCATGATCCAGACACCCGCACACACCAGGATGAATGCGAACAGCGTTCCGATGCTGGTCATCTCACCAACGATGTCGCCCGGAATGAATGCTGCGAACAGCCCGGTGAACACAAAAAAGAGCATGTTCGACTTCCACGGTGTCTTGTACCGCGGATGCACCTCGGAGAAGATCTTCGGCACCAGCCCGTCTTTACTCATCGCGTAGAACACGCGAGACTGGCCCAGCAACATCACGAGGATGACCGACGAGAAGCCGGCCAGGATCGCGATGGTCACCAGCTTCGAGAGCCACTCGTACCCGGTCATGTACTTGGTGATGGCAAACGCCACTGAGGCCTCTCTGCCAGCCGTGCGGAAGTCCTCGACCGTCGCCACCCCGCTGAGCACGTAAGAAAACAGCACGTACAGTACTGTGCAGACGACCAGTGACCCGAGAATGCCAAACGGCATGTCTTTCTTGGGGTTCTTGGTCTCCTGAGCCGCGGTCGAAACCGCATCGAACCCGATGAACGCGAAGAACACCACCCCGGCCGCGCCAAGAATGCCCAGAATGCCACCGTAGTTGTGCGTCACCCCTTGAGGTGTGACATAGGTCGTCGCCGCTGGGATGAAGGGCGTGTGGTTTGCCGGGTTGATGAACCCCCATCCGATCACAATCACCATCACCACGATCGAAACTTTCGTGACGACGATGATGCTGTTGACGAAGGCGGATTCCCTCGTCCCGCGAATGAGCAGCGCTGACAGGATGGCCAGAATGATGACGGCGGGGATGTTCATGATCCCGCTCACCCCATCCATCATCTCGAAAGGCGAATGTCGCCATTGGTAGGGGATGTCCCACCCCACGTACTCGAGAACTCTGTTGAAGTATTCGCTCCAGGCGATGGCCACCGTCGCCGCTCCGACGGCGTATTCGAGCACCAGGTCCCAGCCGATGATCCAGGCGACGAACTCGCCCATCGTCGTGTACGAGTAGGTGTACGCGCTGCCGGCAATCGGGAGCATCGACGCGAACTCCGCATAGCACAGTCCAGCGAACAGACACCCGACAGCCGCCACGATGAAGGCGAGCGTGACCGACGGCCCGGATCGTTCCGCAATCGCGGCAGCGGTCCGGACAAAGATTCCGGCGCCGATGATTCCGCCAATCCCGAGCGCGACGAGCGACCAGCCGCCGAGTGTCCTCTTCAGCGTCTTCTCGCCACTCGCCTGCGCCTCCTCGAGGAGACGGTCGATCGACTTGGTGCGAAACAATGAGCCAGCCACGATTTCTCCCTCCGGCCGGTCCAACCCTTCGGCCTCGCTCAGGGTTGTCCTGAGCAACGTCGAAGGACAACAGGACCAGCACTACGCAGGCGCCGCTCTCGCGACTATACGCGATGTTCCGCGAGAGTCCGAAGGTACGCCGCCGTTCGTCCCAGCACGTTCTTCGTCACCAGCAGATCACTGATGACGGCGACTGACGTCGCCCCCGCATCGAGGACCGACCGCGCATTCTCCAACGTGATTCCTCCGATTGCGACGACAGGTATCCGACCAGCGAGCGTCGATGCCCTGGCGACGAGATCGAGCCCCACGGCACTGTAGCCGGTCTCTTTGGTCTGCGTGCCAAACACCGGCCCAACTGCCAGGTAACTGATGGGCTCGAGCAGCGCCGCCTCGATCTGCGACTCCGTGTGCGTCGACAGACCAACGATCGCCTGGTCACCGAGCAGTCGGCGCGCGTCTGACGGAGACAGGTCCTCCTGTCCCACGTGAACCCCGGCTGCTCCCGACGAGCGCGCAACGTCGGCGCGGTCATTGACGACGACGAGCGCGTCGTAGGGCGCCGCCGCACTCACGATCTCGTCGCAGAGATCGAGCAATGAGCCCGACCCGAGCGCCTTCGCGCGAATTTGGAGAATGCGCGCTCCGCCGTCGAGGTACGCACGCGCCAGATCCACGGGTGTTCGGTCGGCGCGCTGCGCGACATCGACATCGACAATCGCGTGGAGGGGTGACAGGAGATTCGTGGCTTATGCGCTTTCGGCCAGCGTCGTTTTCTTCTGCTTCGGAACGAAGCGGTCCATGAACCCCGTGCCGAGCCGGCCCGCCTGGAAGTCCGCTTCGGCGATGATCTTCAGGTGCAACGGCACCGTCGTGCTGATGCCCTCGATCACGGTCATATCGAGCGTCCGGCGCATGCGCGCAATCGCCTCCTGGCGGTCGCGCCCGTGGACGATGATCTTGGCGATCATCGAGTCGTAATACGGAGGCACGATGCACTCCGCGTGAGCAAATGTGTCGACGCGCACGCCCGGACCACCGGGCACGCTGAAGGCATGAATCGTTCCGGGCGACGGCGCAAACGTCTCGGGATCTTCGGCGTTGATGCGGCACTCGATGGAATGGCCGGTGAAGGTCACCTCGCTCTGCTTGAACGAGAGCCGCTCCCCTGCCGCAATCCGAATCTGCTCTTTTACGATGTCGATGCCGGTCACCAACTCCGTGACCGGATGCTCGACCTGAAGACGAGTGTTCGTCTCCATGTAGTAGAAGCGGCCGTCGGCATCCATCAGGAACTCGAACGTGCCAGCGTTGGTGTACTGCACCGCTTTCGCCGCGTCGACGACGACGCCGCCCATCCGCTTGCGAACCTTGTCGCTGAGGGCCGGCGATGGCGACTCCTCGATCAGCTTCTGATGCCGGCGCTGGATCGAACACTCACGCTCACCCAGATGCACGACATTGCCGTGGTGATCCCCGATGATCTGGAACTCGATGTGACGGGGGTTCTCGAGATACTTCTCGATATACACGTCACCGTTTCCAAACGCCGCCTCGGCCTCACGCTGCGCCGTCTTGTACGCATGTGTGAGTTCGCCCGGGTTGCGCACGACCCGCATGCCCCGGCCGCCGCCGCCGGCAACAGCCTTGATGATGACCGGATATCCCACATCCTTGGCGACTTTGAGCGCATGCTCTTCATCGGTGATAGGGCCGTCGCTGCCAGGCAGCATCGGCACGCCGGCCTTTTTCATGGCCTTCTTGGCGCGGGCCTTGTCGCCGAGCAGCTTGATGACGCTGGGATCGGGACCGATGAACCGAATGTGACAGGCCTCGCAGACCTCGGCGAGATACGCGCTCTCGGAGAGGAATCCATATCCTGGATGGATCGCGTCGGCCCCAGTGATCTCAGCGGCGCTGATGATGGCTGGAACGTTGAGGTAACTATCAGCGCTGCGCGGCGGCCCGATGCAGACGTCTTCGTCCGCGAACCGAACGTGCAATGAGTTCTCGTCGGCTTCAGAGAAGACGGCGACCGTTTTGATGCCGAGCTCGCGACACGCATGGATGATGCGCAACGCGATCTCACCCCGATTCGCGATCAGAATTTTCTTAAACATTTACTGGGGCACTCCTTCGAACTGTCCCAGCCATCGCGGACGGCTCGTTGTGAGCGTCACCACGCTCAGTTCGATCATCCCAGTGAGGGTTTAATCGCGAACAGCCGCTCGCCGTAGTGCACGGCTTGGCCGTTCTCAACGTACACCTTGACGATCTCCCCGTCACACTCCGCGTTGATCTCGTTCATCAGCTTCATCGCTTCGATGATGCAGAGGACCTGACCGCGCTTGACCGCCTGTCCGACGTCCGCAAATGGCTTGGCGCCCGGCTCCGACGCGCGAAAGAACGTGCCGACGATCGGCGACTTCACGATCGCGAGGTCGATATCTTCATTCGCTGGTGTCAGTACCGGAGCCGCCGGGCCGCCTCCATCGTTGGCCGGCACGGCCTGTACCATCGGGGGCACGAACGTGAGCTGCGGCAGGGGCGGCACAGCGCCATTCCATTGGCCCACGTTCTTGCGCAGCCGCAACTTGACGCCGTCCCGTTCGAGCTCGAACTCGGCGAGGTCGTGCTCGCGCATCATCTCCAAGACCTGCTTGATCTCGTCTAGATCCATTCAGTGGTCTCGCCCTAGACCCCACACACGCGGAAGTCACGGGGTACAGACGTCAGCACCTCATGTCCACTCTCGGTGACCAGCACGTCGTCTTCGATCCGGACGCCGCCGAAACCCGCCACATAGGCGCCCGGCTCGATGGTGAAGACCATCCCCGTCTCGAGCAGCGCGGACGGCGAGTCCGCCCGTGGCTGCGAGACGCGAGGCTCTTCGTGAATGTCGAGCCCAAGACCATGACCCGTCCCGTGCCCGAACGCTTCACCCAATCCATGCTCGATGAGCACCTGTCGCGCGGCCGCGTCTACCGCCGACGCCGCCACTCCCGGCCTCACCGCTGCGATCGCTGCCGATTGCGCGTCTCGAACCGCCGCATGGAGCCTGCTGGCCTCAGGTGACGGCTGGCCGACAGACACGGTTCGAGTGAGGTCGGAGCAGTATCCGTCCAAGACCCCGCCAAAGTCCAGCACCACGAGGTCGCCGTTGCGCAGAATTCGGCCCCCTGCCCGGTAGTGCGGCAACGCCGAATGGGGCCCCGAAGCCACGATGGTTTCGAAGGCTGGCCGCTCATATCCGGCGTCGCGCAAGGCGCCTTCGATGACGGCCGCCACCGATCGCTCCGTCACTCCGGGTCGTACGGCGGCAAACGCGCGATCGGCCACCCCTGACAAGGCTTGCGCGGCGTGACGGATTGCCATCACTTCTGTCGCATCCTTTACCAGTCGCAGTTGCTCGACGAGTCGTTCGGTCGAACGCAGCTGGATGCTGCTCGAGCGCGATTCGAGCGCTCGAACCAGCCATTCCTGGCGCGCAACCGTCAGATGACCCGCCTCGATACCGGCCACCGCCGTACCGAGCTCGATCAGCGCCGAGACCAGGGCCTCGTCGTAGCTGGCCGGTACCTGTCTGATCTGCAATTCTGGACAAGCGGCCGGAGAGGCTTGCAGCGCCCGCACGGCCTCCACGTATCTGAAATCGACGAGCACGTGCACCGCCTCGTGTGTGATCACCAGCGTGCCCGCGCTCCCGACGTGATTGGCCAAGTACCGGATATTGGTGGGCGTGGTGACGATGAACGCATCGAGACCAAGCGTCTGCATTCGAGCTCGAACGCGCCGGTGGCGAGCGACGAGAACGTCAGACGCGGATAGACCGTGCGACACGTTCGTCGGCGAGGAAAGAGAGCCAGGCTTCGAGCTCGACGATCACAGGGTCGGGCTCCGGTTCCTGCGACCGCGCGAGCGGAGATTCAACGACAGGCGGCGGCGCCGCGACGACGTCCTCGGGCGTGTCGAGCTGCGCAGGTTGCAGACTCTTCGCCTGGCTTGCCGACGAACGACGTCGCTGATGGATGTCGGCCAGTTCTCGAATGGCCGTGAGATTGTCGGGCGCGGCCTTGAGCACGTACTCGAACTCGGTCGCGGCATCATCGTACTGCTTTAATTCGAGAAGCGCTCGGCCCAGCGTGATGCGGGCCGACAGGTAGGCAGGGTGTTGGGCGAGGCCAGCGCGGCACACGCGAATCGCTTCGTCAAGCTGACCGGCGCGACGATGCTCCTCCGCCAGCTGCGCAAAAGCAATCGACGCCGGATCCTTCTGGACCCGGCGTCGAAGTTCTTCAATCCGCGAATTGTCCGACACAACTCGTTATGGTACCGCCACAGGCTTGATCGTGGTGCTCACCCGACCGAAGTTATCGGTCAGCCTCAGCTTGACGTTGTACGTGACCGGGTTCGGGTTCGCCGGGAACGTGTGATCTATGGTTGGGTCTGGCGTGCTCACCGGAGTCGTGGAGTCTCCGAAATCCCAGAGTCGGCTTACGATGGTCACACCGTTTGCCGGGAAGGAAACGTCCGTAAAGGTGACGCACTTTGCGACGAGGCTCAAGCACGGTCCGAACGTGAAATCCGGAGTCGTGAGGGCTGGAGGGTTTATCACGACAGGCTTCGTGACGCTATTCGACGTGCCAGACGCCGCGGTCACTGTGAGCGTCGCATTGAACACACCCGAGTTGCTGTACTGGTGCTGGACGACCAGATCCTTCCCGGTCGAACCATCCCCGAAGTCCCACGTGTAGCTGCAGGAACTGCCGCAGGCAACACCGCCGAGCGTTGAGGCGCTCGCGTTAAAGGTGACCGTGTCCATGACCGCTGCGCCAGCTGGTGGAGTGAATGACGCCACAGGCACGTCGGGCCCGACCACGGCAATCAGAATGCTTCGCGAGTTGGAGTTGTAGAGATCGCCAGACTCGACTGGAGTGACCGTGATCGTGACGTTCGAAATGCCAACGTTCAGCCCGGGCGCGGTGTAGATCACGACCGGAGCGAGTCCGGTCGCCGTCGTGTTGACTTCGCTCACGCTCAACGTTCCGGCGGACGCAGACAGCATCAATCGCTGACCGGACTTGGGCTGCCCGTTCGCGTCGAACGCCTTCACGGAAATCGCTGACGTGGAGGCGCCGTCGCGCGGCAGAATCTGCGGCGAGGCCGTCACGGCCAGCGACAGGCCGAGCTCCGAAGGTCCGCTCAATTCGGGCGCTTTCTGTTTGGACACGCAGCCGGACGTCAGCGCGACGATCGCGGCAATGGCGCCAAGACGCATCCAGGGTACGAAACGAGAGGTGCTCATAGTGGGCGCTCTTAGTCTTCTAGTTTTCGTCTACAAAGTTGCCGAACGTGATGCCGATCGAGCCGGTGACGCTGAGGTCGTTGCCGGCCAGGTCCCGGCCGTAAAAGGTCACGTCCGCGATCATCGTGATGAACGTCTCGCCGGTCGCAAGGGCCGCCAACGGCGCTTCGCGCTTTGCCACGTTGCGAACGAGGTCGAAGCCGGCGGACGCGGCCGTACCGTCTGCGGGCACGGTGAATGTGAGCCCGGAATCGAACGCATAGGGCACGTCCACGCCTTGCGTATTGCGACCGTCGGCTCTCCGGTAGGCCACATGGTACCGATTGATGGTGACCGCGTTGAGCGAGCTCACCGTCGTCGGCGCCGTGATGGATCCGATGTCGCGGAGCTGCACGCGCAGCGCGACCTCACCCACGTCATTCCAGAAGGTGGTGCACGGCGTGAAGTCGGAGCATGGCGCCGGTGACGTGAGCAGCGAGATCACGTCGGACAGCAGATTGCCGCCGAGTGTACCGGGATTCGCGCCCGGTGCGCCCTGCAGCGCGTCGATCACAAGCCTGGACGGCGAACGACTGTCTCGAGCGTATCCGCAGCCGGCCACCATAGTGGTGGCGCACAAGCTGGTCGCCACCGCTACATATCTGAATAGTTTCGAAGTCACGATCAGCTCTCTCCTACAGCCTCAAGACTTTTGGCGTGATGAAAATCAGCAGCTCGCGGCTCTCGTCCGTGAACTCGTCTCGTTTGAAGAGCCAGCCGAGCAGCGGAATCTGATGCAGGCCAGGCGTTTTGTCCTGGCTCGTCTGCTCGCGGCTCACGTAGATGCCGCCGATGACGGTCGTCTCGCCGCTGCTCACGAGCACCTGCGTGATCGCACGCTGCGTGTCGATCGGCGGGATGCCATTGATGGCGCGGCTGAAGTCCGGCGCCGAGTTCTCCATCGAGATGCGCATGATGACCGTGTTCGCCGCGGTGCTTTGCGGCGTCACGCGAAGCGTCAGCGCCGCGTCGCGGAACGTGACGGTGACGGTGTTGTTGGCCACGGTCTGAATCGGAATCTGGATGCCCTGGGTGATCTCGGCCTCGATGTTGTTCTGCGTCGATACCTTCGGCGTCGACAGGATACGGCCCTGTCCCGATCGCTCGATGGCCGAGAGCGCGACGTCGAGGTTGACGGCCCCGGTGAGCGACCCGAGCGCGACGCCCACAGCGCTGGTCGGGCCATTGATGCCCATGTTGACCGCCGTGCCGACCGTGTCGCCGCCCGTGGGACCCTGTTGCGCCGTGCCCACGCGTCCGCCGACGTTGACCTGGTTCGGGAAGACGGTTGGCAGCGTATTCCCCATCCGTGTGCTCGCCTGACCGTTGAAGCCCCACTGCACGCCAAGCCGACGCGCGTACTCACGCGTCGTCTGCACGATGCGAGCTTCAATCTCCACCTGCGGCTCGGGCCGATCGAGGGTCGTGATGAGCGCGGCCGCGCGCTCGAGGCGATCCGCAAGATCGTTGATGATGATGGTGTTGGTCCGTGAATCGAACTGGATCGATCCGCGCTGCGAGAGTGCGGTCGCGGTGAGGAGGGCGCGGAGATCTTCAGCCTTCGCGTAGCTCAGCGATCGCGTCAGCACGCGGAGCTCGCCGGCGAGCGCCTGCTCTTCCGAGAGCTTTCGGCGCTGCGCTTCCTCCTCGGCCAACACCGTGAGCGGCGCGATACGCACGATCGTGCCGTCGACGACGTACCCAAGCTTGTTTGCGCGCAGGATGATGTCGAGCGCCTGATCCCACGGCACATCACGCAGTGCGACGTCGACGGTGCCTTGGATCGTCGGGTCGATCACGAGGTTGAGGCCGCTGATTTCCGAGAACGTGCGCAGCACCGCGCGCAGATCCGCGCCTTGGAAGTCGAGGCTCACGGCGTTTCCCGTGTAGCGCTGTGGGGCGGGAACTGCCGGCTGTGCCTGAGTCTGGGGCGCAGGCTGCACCGCCGCGGGTGCCTGCGGTGCTGCGGCCTGCGGTGCTGGGCCCTGAGCCGTGGGCGGCGCCTGCTTCGCAACCGGTGCGGCCGGAGTGCGCAGCGCCGCGATCGGATCGTTCACCGGCTCATCGAACACGATCGTCAGATCGTTGCCGTCTTGCGAAGGCTCGACGCGATAGGCCGCCGCACGCGTCAGGTCGAGCGTGACCTGCGTCATCAGCGGCGAACGCGGATTGAGACCGATGCGCACGCGCTCGACAGGCCCCTGCTTGATGGGTGTCGCATTGGGCAGCGAGGAGGTCACGTTCGGCAGATCCAGCACAATGCGCGGGCTGCCGTCCTTCATTTCTTGAATGTTCGTCGCGACCAGTCGGGATGTGCCGAGTAGCGTCACGGCCGTGGCGGTGCCCCGCCGGGTGACTCGCACATCGCGAATCGCGGCGGCAGGACCGGCGAGGTTGATCAGTCCGGAGGCTGGCGCGGCGTCGACACGATCGGCTTCGACGTAGATCACATTGCGCGCGCTCCGCACTCGCGGCCGCATCGGCTGATTGAGGGTCATGCGCACGCGAGCGACCGACGCGCCATCAATCGCCTGCGCGGTCTCGACGTGGACCGTCGCAATCGGGTGACGAGGATCCGCGATGAACGCATCCTCGAAGCCGGCCGCCACGATATCGCGCAATTCAACGACGAACGTTCGGGAGTCCGGCTGCGAAGCCACGTAGGGCACCGGCGTCGACGCCTCGATGGCGACAACTCCTGTGCGACCTTCCACGCGGGAGGCGATCTTCTTGAGCGTCGCCGCATCGGTGCGGGCGCCCGCAGCCCCTAAGGGGGCCATCACGCCAGCCGTCAGGGCCAGGCACAGGCCGAGGAGCATCGAATATCGGTACATGGTTACTTGGCCTCTTCCGTCTGTCGGAGCAGCTTGCGCACTTCGCGCTGTTTCTCCAGCGAAAGCGGATCGTTGACCTGCTGCACTATCACCATCGAATCCGCCGAGATTGATCGAATCGTGCCGTCGGCCAGCTTGTCGCCGACGCGCACGATGTAGTTCCGGGTATCCACGCCTTGCAGGATGCCGACAAAGGCACCGCGGCTGACGAGCGTGCCCCGCAGGCTGACTTCGGACGTTTCGAGACCGGAGAGCCCTGCGATCTTCTGGCCCGAGTGTGCGCGCGAATCCGAGCCGCGGCGCAAGAGGCTCACGAAGGGATCGCGGCGGCCTTCCGGGTTGTAGGTAAACCCTTGTGGCTCGAGCGCAGTTGTCGGTGGGACGTCTGTCGTCGCGGCCTTCGACGCGGGCGCGGGCGCCGCGGGCTGCTTGGTCTGCGCAGCCGAGAGCGCGGTACTGATCACAACAACGCCGATCAACGTGAGTGGCAAGGTACGCATTTCCATGTCACTCCGTGCGAGGCGGCGCCGGCTTCTTCGCGCCAGGCTTCGCGGGGGCGGCGGGTTCCGGTTTCGCGTCCAGCAGCACGAACGTGGTCGCCGTGCACTCGGCCTCGATTGTCGAGCCGGCGTTCGGGGGCGTATGCGATGCGATCTTGATCTCGCCGACGTTGATGATGCGGGGGAACTTCGACACGCGCTCGAGGAACGCACCGAGGTCGTGATAGGTCCCTTCGAGCTTCAGGCCGATCGGCCATTCCGCATGCATCTGTTTGCGAGCGACGGTGTGCGGCGTGAAACCCTTGATCGCCAGGTTGGATTGCGTGGCCATCGCCTGCACGCGGCGAAGCAATTCGGCGACATCCTGCTCTTCCGGCAGGACGGCGCGAAGACGATCGAGCTGTGCCTCGAGCTGGCCGACCTCGCGGCGGAATTCGGGAAGCCGCTTGGCGGTCGCGAGACCGCGATCGATTTCCGAGCGCACCTTGGCCAACTGGAGACGGCGTGCGTCGATGTCGGCTTGCGCATCGCGCGCATAGAAGTTCCAGAAGGCGCCAGCGCCGGCCAGCGACAGCGCGACGAACGCGCCAACCTGGCCATACCACGGCAGCTTGCTGAGACTGACGTTAATTGCCACGACCTAAAACCTCATTCCAATGCGACCCACTCTCGCTCTCGCACAACGACGCGTCATTTCTTCGCGGGCGCCGCTCCTCGGCCCCGAGCACCGGGTGCAGGGGCAGGTTTCGCCATGCCCGCCAGTTGCGCTCTCACGGTGAATTTGATCGTCTCGATCGGCGCCTGACCCGCGCGGCCAGCCGGCTGACCGCTCCCGGAGGCATCGACCTCGCTGTTGACGATCTCGATCGGCTTTTGAAGGAGCGGGTTGCCGCCAAGATTGCCAACGAAGTCAGAGATGGCGACGAGCGTGGTGCTGCGTCCCTGGATGGTCACCGCGGGGCCGTCCTGCACCAACGACGTGAGCCACAACATGTCTGGCAAGCTCCGGCTCACGTGATCCAGGAGCTGGACCGGCACGCTCTGTCCGCCGCGAAGCTCCTCGATCAGCTGCACGCGCTGCTGCAGCTGCGCGCGCTGCGCTTCGAACTTCTCGACTTCCGCCAAGAGCGACTTCAACCGTGCGGCCTCGCGCTGCGCGCCCGCGATCTCCTGGCTCACCTTGTTCGAGGCTTCATTCAGCGACCAGTACCAGTACCCGACGCCCAGTGCCGCGACGACGAGAATGAGGCTGCATGCCGCGGTCAGCCGCT
>Ga0114129_10001894_pt1 | contig 28518 bp, 18 predicted proteins | sample RhiMetdeltSRZDD1_FD_80071 | JGI IMG/M metagenome (GOLD analysis project Ga0114129, IMG submission 80071) | Populus rhizosphere microbial communities from Tennessee, USA - Rhizosphere MetaG P. deltoides SRZDD1 (version 2) (version 2) | ecosystem: Host-associated > Plants > Roots > Rhizosphere >... | reverse complement strand
GACCGCTGGCGAGACATCGGCGACGTACGGATCGCGCTCGACGACGCGGAGGACTGGCGACCGCAGACCGACAGCGCATCGCCGAAGACTTCACGCGCCCGTGAACGAGCGGCCTGGGCAGTGGTGGTCGCGCTGACGGCCGTGGTCGCGGCATTGGTGACGCCACGGTCCCGTGAGCCGCCTCCTGCGTCTGAAGTCAGGTTCAACCTTTCATTTCCCCGCGGCGTTGCCGCTGACTTCGCGCAGCTGGCGATCTCACCCGATGGTCAACAGATCGTCGTGGCGCCGGGCTTCGCCCAGCAGCTCAGTCCTCTGTGGCTGCGACCGCTGGCGTCGACGTCGGGCCGACTGCTGACCGGAACCGAAGGCGCGAGCTTCCCGTTCTGGTCGCCGGATGGTCGATCGATTGGCTTCTTCGCCGATCAGAAGTTGAAGCGGCTCGACCTCAGCAGCGAGGCCGTTCTGATCCTCGCCGACGCCCCCAATGCGCGCGGTGGCGCATGGCAGGCCGACGGCATGATTCTGTTTGCGCCGAACGCATCCGGCCCGTTGTTTCGGGTGCCGGAGACCGAAGGTCCGTCAACCGCCGCGACAAAGCTCGAGACCGGACAGAACGATCATCGAGCGCCGTTCATCCTTCCGGACGGGAAACATTTCATCTATTACGCCAGGGGGGATCCGCAGGTCCGCGGGGTACACGTGGCTGGACTCGATGGCACCGGGACGAGGCGGCTGCTCGACGCGGATGGTGCCGCCGTGTATGCGCGACCGGGTCATCTGCTGTTTCCGCGCCAGGGCGAGCTGATGGCGCAGGCGTTCGATGCCACGCGGCTGCTGCTCGAGGGTGACGCGTTTCGCGTCGTCGACAGCATTTCCGTCAATCCGGGGATCAGCCTCGCCTCGCTCTCCGCGTCAGCGGCCGGACCGATTGCGTACGGCACGGACAGGATCCGTCGAACGCAGTTCACCTGGTTCGATCGTGCTGGCCGGCGGCTGGAGACCCTCGGTCCACCGGATCAAAGAGCCATGGCCAATCCTTCGCTGTCGCCGGACGGCCGTCGGATCGCTTTCAGCCGCGTCGTCGGCGGGAACTGGGACGTGTTTCTGATCGACATGGAAGGCGCTGTCAGCAAGGTCACCTCGGCGCTCGCCCTCGACTTCAATCCAGTCTGGTCACGGGACGGCCGTCAGATCTTCTACCAGTCGAACAATTCGAGCATCAACTCCCGGTCGCTTGCCGACGGCACGCCTGAGCAGACCCTGCTCAGGGAACCAACGATGATTTACCCATCGGACGTGTCGCCCGACGGAAGCGTTCTTCTTTATTCGCGGGCCACGGGTCCGTCGATGGACCTCTGGTCTGTGTCGCTCGGTGCCGACCGCACGCCTCACCCGTTCGTGGCGACGGCCTTCCAGGAACGCGACGGACAATTCTCTGTCGACGGCAAGTGGGTCGCGTATCAATCGAATGAAGCGGGTCATTTCGAGATTTACCTGCGGCCGTTTCCCGGCCCCGGTGATCGGATTCAGGTCTCGCCGAGCGGCGGCCAGCACGTGCGCTGGGCAAAAGACGGGTCGGAACTCTTCTATGTTGCCGCCGATCAGCAATTGACCTCGGTCCGCGTGACATTCCGCGCGAACGGAAAGGTCGTTCTCGGCACCCCGGTGCCGCTCTTTCGAACAGAGGTCGACACCAACTTCCTGCCGCGGCAGCAGTACGTCGTCTCGCCCGACGGCCAGCGGTTCCTGTTCAACGCCGCGACTGACGTGATCGAGCCGCCGTCGATCACGCTGATCCTCAACTGGAAAGGAACGCCCTAGCCAAGACCAAAGCGAGTACAGGTCGATCGGTCGGCACAGCTCGTAGGCGACCGCCCCGCTGCGGATCATGGCTCGTATCTCTGCGTCGGCATTCCACGGGAGCATCGCGAGCAGCGCCTGTCCGAGCCACACGTAAGTCACAATCTCGGCGAAGGTCATCGGCTGGCGAAGCATCGTCGATCGGTAGAACGCTTCGTAAATCGTCAAGAGAACGAGGCCGAAGAAAATCTGTGTCCAGAGCCCGGCCAGCGCCGCCGCGCGGTACTGCAGGAGCATCCGGAAGCGGGCGCTAAGAATGGCGCGATACGGGGAAAGCCAGCGCGTAGTCACGTTCGCTGCTCCCTTGTGTTCGGCGATGACGAAAGCGAATGCCCGTAGAGACGCGCGATGATGATCTCGATCGGCGGGTTCTCGACAAACAGATCGCGAATCGCGTGTGCGCGAGTAACCTGCTGAATGAGTTCCGCGGAAGATACATGTTGAGGATCAAAGGCGAGACACACACGATGGCCCTCCCGCCGGATGATCGTTGCGTCCGGATCCTCAATGGAGTCCTCCCACCCCGCAAACGGCCCCCCACAAGCCGGCCGCGCGTTCGGAAACGCGGAATGTCTTCACCAGATTCTCGACCATGATTTGGGGCATGGCACTGGTCCGCGGGCCGTACTCGCTGGTCGCGGCGGAGTCGCCTATCCTAGGCTGGACTCCGGGGATTTGGGGGAATCGCACGCGCTTCGTCGGGGAATGGCAAGGACGACATGGAGTTGCCACGGCCGATGCAGGGCGTGTGAGGACACTGCCCGTCACAATCAGTCAGAACGGTGTCGAAAACGTCACGGGCCGTCACTCGATCTTGAAGACCGCTGCCTGCAGATGGTGGCTTTGAGCGTAGCCAGGCGTGAGGTACCGCATGTAGTGATGGTCGCCCTGCAGGAATGTCTTCCAGAAGGCAACGGTATGCAGCGTGATCTGGGGAACCAGAATCTCTTCCGGGATCACCGGATTCAGCGTGAAGGCATCGGTCGGCAGGAACGGCGGGGAATCGGTGAACCCGTCCTGGGGATTCGCGTCGAGTGAACGAATTGAATCCACGCCGACTCGGGTGCAGAAGTTGCGTCCGCTGCCGCCACCGGGGCCGAAAAGCGGGAAGAGGATCTGCCCCATATTCCACAAGTCGTAGGCTCGCGCCGCCGCTGGATTGGTCGTGATTCGAGTGGTCAACGGTTCGAGGAGCGCCGGATCGGCCGACAGCGCGGCTTCCCGTGTTTGATCGATTTCCGCGCACATGCCGGTCTGGTAGCTCAGGTGCGTCGCGCTGGGATTCAGGACGTAGATGCGCGGCAGCGCCAGGACGGTTTCGGCGAACAGTGCTGGAATGGCCAGACCATATCGCGACTGTGACCCACCCATGATCAGATACGGGATCGCGACCTTGGCGGCGTCGAACGGATACTCCAGGCCCGGCTCATACACGACCATCGCCTTGATTCGCGTGTCCGCGGGGACGCCGTGGTCCTCAACCCCTCCGGCGGCGCCAATCGCGGCGGCGGCGCCAGCCGAGACCCCAGAGATGCCAATGCGATCGGGATCGATGCTGCCGGCAAGCGCATCGCCACTGGCGGCGTTGCGGGCGAGCAGCGCGTCAATGAGGAGCGCCAAATCGCGGACGCGCACGACTGGATCCGCCGAGTGCAAGGCGACGGCCGTCACGAACCCATGGCTGGCCATGATTTCGTGCAGGGGAAGCTGCGCGACTCGTTGGAAGTCGGCTCCCGGCCCGGGGCCGCCATGATCGTGAACAACCAAGGGAAACGATCCCGGCACGGCCAGGGCATTCGGGCGTGCGCACAGGGGGGATTGAAGGTCAAAGAACCCGGCGAGGTAAGCAATCCGGTAACGCATCGCGCAGTCGGCGGGTTCCGCAGTCGGATAGAACACCTGAACTCGCGTCGTCCTTCCGCCGCTCATGGTCGCGGAGAACACCGTGACGCCGACATTGAACGGGCCAGGTTGATCGGGCGCGGCGATATTCTGGTTCGACGCCGCCGCAACCTGGGTCACCTGCAAGCCGTCGATGCCGGCGGTTGTCAGGCTTGTGAAAACCAGCAAAAACGCGAACGCGGATGCGCGAGCAATTCTGAAGCCGATGGCAGGCATGGGTTCACTCCGTTCAGAGCCGAATGGCGTCGAAACGCCCTGAGCCGACCGCTCACAGGTGCGGTCCCCTATACAGGCGGAATCGGAAGGAACAAAGTGCAAGCGACCGCTCTCTGGTCCCGGTAGACTGTGGGAGTGACCAAGGGGGTCGCGGACCTGACCGGCTTGTTGCAAGCCTGGAGCCGTGGGGACGCCGAGGCTCTGGAACAGCTCGCCCCGCTCGTGAGCCTCGAACTTCGCGGCGTGGCCAGGCGGATGCTGTCGCGCGAGCGCCAGGCCGATGGGTGGCAGCCGACAGACCTCGTGCAAGAGTCCTACGTCCGGCTCCTCGACTGGCGCGTCGTCCGCTGGCAGAATCGCGCCCACTTCTTCGCGACCACAGCGAAAATGATGCGGCGGGTCCTGGTGGACGCCGCGCGTGCGCGACGCGCCGGCAAACGTGGCCGCGGCGTGGACGCCGCGTCGCTCGAGGGCCTGGACGTCGCGGCGCCAGAACTACTCGTGGACGTCCTCGCGCTCGAAGATGCGTTGACGGCCCTCGCGACGGTGGACCCCAGGCCCAGCCAGGTGGTTGAGTTGCGCTTCTTCGGCGGTTTTAGCGTCGAAGAGACAGCCGAGGCGCTCGGCGTGTCGGTCCGCACCGTAATCAATGATTGGAACACCGCGCGCGCGTGGCTCCGCCACGAGCTCACAGCTCGAGATGCCAGATGAGCACCGACCGATGGCAGCTGCTGTCCGAATGGCACAATGCCTGGCTCGTCGCCGGTGCCGACGAACGCGACAGTCTGCGGCGGCAATTCGTCGAAGGCCATCCCGATCTGGCCGTGCAAGCTGACGCGCTGGCGTCGGCCAGTGCGGGGCTGCCTGGCTTTCTCGAAACGCCCGCGCTGACGCTCGTGGCTTGCGAGCTCGTCCAGGATGACCCGCTGCTGGACGTCGAGACCCTGGTCGGACCGTATCGAATTGTCGGCTTGATCGCGCGCGGGGGCATGGGCGACGTCTACCGCGCAACGGACGTGCGCCTGCAACGGGACGTCGCTCTGAAGCTGCTGGCCCACGCCGGCACGGACGACACGCAGCGCATCGAACGGTTCCTGCAGGAGGCACGCGTCACCGCCGCGCTCGACCACCCGAACATCGTCAAGGTCTTCGACGTCGGTGTGCTCGACGGACGGCCGTACCTGGTCGCCGAGCTCCTCGACGGCGAAACCCTGCGTGTACGACTCGGGCACGGCCCGCTGGCGGCGGCGGAGGCCAGAAAGATCGCCGGCGAAGTGGCCGCCGGTCTTGTTGTCGCGCATGCGGCCGGCCTGGTCCACCGCGATTTGAAACCGGACAATGTCTTTCTGACGCGATCGGGTGTGACGAAGATTCTTGATTTCGGGATCGCCAAACTGACGGACGCCCCTGCCGTGGCCGACGGCCTCGCGACGTTGACGGGCGTGCTGCTCGGGACGGCCGGCTACCTGTCGCCGGAACAGATCCGCGGAGACGCCGTCGATGGCCGGACGGATCTCTTCGCGCTGGGATCGATGCTGTTCGAGATGTCGACAGGCCAGCGCGCTTTCGCGCGCGAGCACACCATCGACACGCTCCATGCCATCCTGCACGATGAGCCACCCAATCTCTTGCAAGCGGCCGGGGTGTCGCCCGACCTCACAGCCATCGTGTTGCGTCTGCTCGAAAAGGCGCCCGCCGCGCGCTTTCAATCGGCCGCCGACCTGGAGTGGGCACTCGTGCACATCGCTCGGATACCCGCCGCGCCTTCGGTCCCGAAGACGTCGGCTCGCAGTCTGGTGACCGCCCGACTGCCGCGCCTCGGCTGGATTGTTGCCGCAGCCCTCGCGCTGACGTTGGGGGGAACGATGCTGCTCAACCGTCGTGGCGTGGCGCCGGCGGTGCGCGAGTTCGTTGAGTTTCCGATTCTCCCTCCCGAGGGCTCGAGCCACACGAACCTGGCAGTCGATTTCAACGTGTCTCCCGACGGCCGACACGTCGCGTTCATCGCGAATTCGATAACCGGGTCGTCGCTTTGCGTGCGATCGTTGGCCTCGGTCGATGTACGGCCGATTCGTGGCACCGATGGCGCGCGCAATCCATTCTGGAGCCCGGACAGCCAGTCGATAGGTTTCTTTGCGGGCAATCAGTTGAAAACGGTGAAGGCGAGCGGGGACGCAGCGGTCGTGTCGTTGGCATGGTCCGTGTCCATGCCCGAGGGGTGGGAGCGTTTCGGGATGGCCCCCACCGGGACCTGGAACAGCCGGGACATCGTCGTCTTCGGGCCCTCCAGCGACGGCAACCTGTATCAAATCGATGTGAAGCGAGGCGGAATGGCGACGCCGGTCACGACGCCGGTCACGACGCCTGCGACGTCCCTGCATCGGCGGCCCTCGTTCCTTTCGGACGGTCAGCGTTTCTTGTACGTCGGCGGTCTTGGGACGAAAAACGAGCTGCGGGTGGGATCGCTGACGACGCCGGACACGGTGGTAGTTGGAACGTTCGAATCACCCGTCTCCTACGCCGAGGGACGCGTGTTCTTCACGCGCGGCGGGAACGTGATGGCGCAGTCCTTCAATGAGGAAACGCTCCGTCTGGAAGGCGATCCCGTAGCTCTTCGAGCACAAATCAGAAATGACAGACCGGGGAATCGCGGGTTCTCGGTCTCCACGAACGGACGACTCGTGTTCCTGCGGGCGCCGAAAACCGAACCGCAGCTGACCTGGGTGGACCGAAGTGGGCGACCCGTGGGAGTCGTTGGCGCCCCGGAATTTTCCGACGGCAGTCTCGATGTGAGCCCGGACGGTCAGCGACTGGCCGTTTCCAAACCTGTCCGCGGGGGCGAGGCGGAGAACGATATATGGCTGATCGACCTGGCGACCGGAAGAGCAACGCCTCTGACGGATGACCACGCGGGTGACTACGACCCCACGTGGTCGCCAGACGGAAACTACATCGTCTTCAACTCAGGCCGACTCGGTGGCCAGAGTCTGTTTATGCGCGCCTCGGATGGCAGTGGGGTCGACATGCCTCTTGCGAAGTTCGAGAACTCCGAGTCCAACAGGTTCACGGTTGCCTCCTGGTCGCGCGCCGGCGTCCTGATCTTCAACGTCCTCAACAAGAACGGAGATACGGATCTGTGGACACTCGCCATGTCCGGAGACCGGACGCGCAGAGTCTTTGTGAGCTCGAAACAGAACGAACTCAATGGCACCTTCTCGCCCGACGGCCGCTGGGTCGCTTATCAGTCCAACGCGTCGGGCCGTTACGAAATCGTCGTCCGACCGTTTCCGGACAAGGACCCCGCGCGAACGATTTCACGTGATGGCGGGAGGTATCCGCGCTGGCGAGGAGACGGCCAGGAGCTGTTCTTCGTGTCGCCCTCCGGGACGATGATGGCCGCTGGCTTTGACCCGACGAATGGCGGGTCCCACGGCGTGCCTCAAGCGTTGTTCGCCACGCAGATCAGGGTCGGCGACAACCGACCGTACGCAAGCGACAAGTCCGGTCAGCGCTTTCTTCTGAAGGTCGGTCCGGAGCCGCAGATGGTCGCCGTGATGGATTGGCGTACGTTGCTCGACCGGTGAACGACACGGAACATGGCTACCGGGCTGACAACGGGCGTGACTTTTCTCGAGGACTGCCTGAAGAATACGGGACCGGTCGTTTCACGAAGCAGCAGCAATACGAGGGATGAGGTCCGCCTTCGCCCCTTCGGGGCGACGGCGAGACAGCCTTCGCACTTGATCATGAGCGAAGGCTGGTGGACCTGACCGGGTTCGAACCGGTGACCTCCTGAATGCCATTCAGGCGCGCTCCCAACTGCGCCACAGGCCCACTTGGCGGGTGAAACGAACCTCGATTGTACCCTGCTGATCGGGCGCGGTCAAAGCTGGCCGGGGCCCTCGAGCTCGCGTACCGACTTGGCGCCGACAGCACTATCTTTTGTCCACGACGACTTGCCCGTCCTTCATCACCCATTTCACGCCCTTGATCGCATCCTCGATGTTCTTCAGCGGCTCGCCTTCGATGGCGACAATGTCCGCGTAGAAGCCCGCGGCGATTTGACCCAGATCCTTCTCGTGACCGAGCAGGGCCGCGGCCGTCGTGGTGGCGGTCGCGAGCGCCTGTGCGGGCGTCATGCCGGCTTTCACGAACCATCGCAGCTCGCCGGTGTTCTGGCCGAAGCCTGAGTACACCGCGTCCGAGCCCATGCCCAATTTCACACCCAGCTCGAACGCGCGCTTCGTCGATTGGAAGCTCTTCTGGATGTACGTCTGCAGCGGAGGTATCGCGTCAGGCGCGAAACCGAAGTCGTCCTTGGCGTCCACGTAGTAGCGGTTGTGATCGACGGTCGGCACCCAGACGGTGCCGCGCTTCACCATCTCCTTGAACGTGTCGTCGTCGATCTCGATGCCGTGTTCGATCGAGTCGGCGCCGGCGAAGACGGCGTCGTGCACGCCGGACGCACCATAGGAGTGAATCGCGACCGGTCTCTTCGCGGCGTGTCCGGCCTCGACGATGGCTTTCATCTCGTCGAGAGTCAGCGTCTGTGTCGTGTCCACGCTTTCGTAGCTGCCGCGCGAACCGTACACCTTGATCCAGTCCGACCCGGCTTGCACCCGCTGCTCGACCAGCTGGCGCCATTGATCGATCGTGTTCGCCCCGTTGCGTGGCGCGGACAGGCCCGCGCCGGCAACGAACATGCGCGGGCCGACTTTCTCGCCGGTGTTGACGGCGTCGCGCATCAGATAGTCGGCGCCGCCGCCGGCGCCGAGATCCCGCACGGTCGTGACACCCGTCTCGAGCGTGCGCCTGGCATTCTCGAACGACACCTCGGCCGTCTGCGCCGGCGTCCTGCGCGGGGTCACCGGTTGGCGCGCCGTGGTCGCCGGATCGCGGTTCCAGTAGTAGGTCATGTGCGTGTGCAGATCGATCAGGCCGGGGATGGCGGTGTACTTCCGGAGATCGATTTCCCGGGCGCCGGGCGGCACCTGAGCGGCCCCGGTCGAAACCGCGGCAATCTTGTTGCCGATGACGACAAGCGTGGCGTCGTCAATCAGCCGCGTCCCGTTCCAGAGGTGGCCGAAGCGAAGGGCCGTGACGGACGGCGGTTGCCGGGCGGCCGCCAGCATGGTCAGTCCAATCCCGAAGGCGGCGGCTGACAGGAGCCTTTTCATGGTCGTGATTCTACGATTCACGGCGGTGAACAATTCCAGGCCGGATCCCGTCTTCTCCCCTAGGCCAATCTACAAGAGGCCCCGCATGAGCGACCAGACCGACGTCCTGCAAGGCACGCTTGACCTCTTGATCATGAGGACCATCGCCCTCGAGCCGATGCACGGCTGGGCGATCGCGCAGCGGATTCAACAGATCTCGGACGAGCTGCTGCGTGTGCAGCAGGGCTCCCTCTACCCGGCGCTGCATCGCCTGGAGCACCAGGGTTGGATCGTGGCCGACTGGGGTGCGTCCGAGAACAACCGGCGGGCGCGCTTTTACTCGCTCACGAAGGCTGGCCGGAAGCAGCTCGATATCGAAGTCTCGAAGTGGGAGCGCCTCTCGGCCGGCGTCAATCTCGTGCTGCAGCGATCCTGACCATGCGCCTGTGGACCATCGTTCAGAGCCGGCTGCGATCGGTGTTCCTCCGCGATCGGCGTGAAGCGGACCTGCGAGAGGAGCTGCAGTTTCATCTCGAGCGTGAGACCGAGCGGCTGGAGGCGAGCGGCCTGCCTCCGGAAACGGCACGCCTTCAAGCCCTCAGGCTGTTCGGCGGCCCTGAACAGATCAAGGAAGCCTGCCGCGACGCGCGCGGCACCAGGCTGGTCGACGACGCCATCCGCGACGTCCGGTACGCATTGCGCGGGTTCCGCCGCACGCCGCTGGTCGCCTGCGCGATCGTAGCCACGGTCGCGCTCGGGCTCGGCCTGGTCGTCGTGGCGTTCACCTTCCTCAACGCGCTCCTGTTCAACGTCGATCAGGTCCCGAACATCCACGAGATGTTTGCAGTGGAGCGGCCGCGAACGTCTGAAGACGAACCGAAGCGTTTCACGCGTGGGGAGTTCGACGCGCTGCGCCGCGAGACCAGCGTTTTCACCGACAGTTATGCCGAGTCCGGTATTGACAGCCGCGTCGACGGGCGGCCGTCGGAGGGGACGCTCGTCACCGGCAACTTCTTCCAGGTGCTGGGCGTCACCGCCGCGATCGGACGGACGCTGACACGTGCCGACGACGACCCGTTCGAGGGCCGGCCGGTGATGGTCCTGAGCGACCGCGGCTGGGAGAAACTGCTGGCGCGCGACCCGGCGGTGCTCAGCCGCACGCTCCTCGTCAACGGGGTCACCTTCGAAGTCGTCGGTGTGATGCCGAAACGGTTTCGGGGACTGACCGTCAGCCCCGCGGATTATTGGGTGCCGTTCTCGACGGTCGGTCGCCTGCGCCCGAAGGATCGCGGCCGCGAAGCTGATGTCGGCGTCGACATCATCGGCCGCTTGAAACCAGGCCAGTCGCGGCAGACGGCACAGGCGGCGCTCGCGGTCTGGGCGTCAGCAAGCGAGAGTGTGACTGACCCTTCGACACGCTCAGGGTCATCCCGAGCAACGTCGGGGGATGAGCGGGCGGCTGCGAGCGTCATCCTTGTCCCGAGGCGCGGCACCGTCCGACAGCCACGCGAGGCCGCGTTCGTGACTGCTCCATTGTTCCTTGCGTTCGGCCTGATCTTGCTGATCGCCTGCGCCAACGTCACCAACCTGCTCCTCGCCAGGGCCGTCGCACGACAGCGTGAGATTGGCATCCGCCTCTCCGTGGGCGCGGCCCGGAGCCGGATCGTCCGTCAATTGCTGACCGAGAGCCTGCTGCTCGCGCTTCTCGCCGCCGGCGCCGGCTTTGCCATCTCGCGCGTGGTGCTCGAAGCGAGCATTCACGCGGTGATGAGCAGCTTCCCGGCGGACTTCGGAGACATTCGCCTGATGGTGCCCGACGCGGACTGGCGCGTGCTGCTGTTTCTCCTCATCGGCGCGGGCATCTCGACGATGTTCTTCGGGCTCTTCCCCGCCCTTCAGGCGACACGCATCGAACCGGTCAGGACCATGCGCGGCGAGGTCGTCCGGGATGCGCGACCGGGCCGGGCGCGGGACGTGCTGATCGGCGTGCAGGTGGGAGCGTCGGCGCTGCTGCTGATTTGCGCCGCGGTGTTCCTGAGAAGCGCGTTTGCGGTGACGAAGGAAGATCCCGGGATGCGCACGTCCGATACGATCGTCGTTGCGGTCGGGGACGAGCGGTACCGCCCGGCAATGCTGGAGGCGGTGACGACCGAGCCCGCCGTGGCCGAGGTGGCGGCGGCATGGCCGACTCTCGCCGGCGGACCGAGGACCGCGCTCGCGGACGCATCCGGAACCACATCGACGGTCGCATACCAGTTCGTCTCGCCGGAGTATTTCGCCGTGCTCGGGATCGCGGTCGTGCGAGGTCGAACATTCATGACGAACGAGCGCGCGCCCGCTCTGTCTGTGGCCGTCGTATCCGAAAGGACGGCCCTCACACTCTGGCCGAATGGTGATGCGATCGGCCAGGCCCTGCGCCTCGACCGGAGTCCCGTGTCTCAGGCGCCGTCAGCGTCCCAGGCCCCGGATGGCGACGGACCTCCCCTCGCGTCGCGAACCGTCACTGTCATCGGTGTGGTGCGCGACGTCCCCGGGTTCTACATCGCCCCGCTTCCAAGAGCCGTCGTGTACCTGCCCACGAGTACCGCGATGCCGGGCAGCGCGCTCGTCGTCCGCGTTCGCGGCGATGCAGACGTGGTAAGGCAGACGCTGCTCAAGCGGTTCGCGGTGATCGATCCCACCTTGAGCCAGGTCGAGGCGTTCGTACTCGGCTGGGTCACCCGGATGCAGAGCTATGTCCTGCGAATGGGATTCTGGGTTGCTGTCGGCCTCGGCGCGTTGGCGCTCGCCTTGACGGTATCAGGCCTCTTCAGCGTGCTGTCGTACCTCGTTGAGCAACGGACCAGGGAAATCGGGGTGCGCATGGCGCTCGGCGCCACGACGATGGATGTGGTCCGCCTGGTCCTGTCGCAGTCGTTCCGGCCGGTCGGTGTCGGTCTGATGCTCGGCGGCATCTTGTCCGCCACTGCGTCTGGCTTGCTGCTCGCCACGCTCGGCCGCTCGATCGGCCAGATTGTTCGCGTGCTCGATCCGGTCGCCTACGGCACCAGCCTGCTCGTGATCCTGACGGCCTGCCTGGCGGCCGCCTCGATCCCCGCAACCCGCGCCGCCCGCCTCGATCCAACCCGGACACTCCGTCAGGACTAAGCTGAGCCAGTCTCGCCGAAGCCACAGCCTGCCTCGCCGTAGCCGCAGCCTGCCTCGCCGTAGCGCAGCCGGCCTCGCCGTAGCCGCGAAGCGGCGAAAGCGGGAAGCGGCGAAGGCGGGGCCAGAACCGTAATCTTCCGAAGCAATTCGTATGTGCAAAACGCAGGCGAGCTCCCGCGGACAGTGACACCGGCACAAAATTCGCAGGGTTTTTGACGATCGCCCGGGCCACGGTCGGCGGAATCGAACTTGTTAGGTCCCCAGGAATGGGAATGTTCTCGGGCGACTCCGACGTGGCCGTCGACCTCGGCACCGCGAACACCTGCATTTACACGCGGGGCTCGGTCGTCCTGAACGAACCCTCGGTCGTGGCCTTCAATACGGTCCGGGGGAACGTTGAAGCGATCGGGCTCGATGCCCGGGACATGCTCGGGCGGACGCCGGCGAACATCACACCCGTGTGGCCGATGCGGGCCGGCGTGATCGCCGATTTCGAGGCGGTCGAAAAGATGCTCGCGCACTTCGTCCGCAAGGCGACCGGCCGCACCTACTGGCGGCAGCGTCTCGTGATCGGCGTCCCGGCCGCCAGCACGCCGGTAGAGCGCCGGGCCGTCAAGGACAGCGCGAGGCGGATGAAGGTCAGCGACGTCCAGCTCGTGGACGAACCCATGGCCGCCGCGATCGGCGCCGGTTTGCCGGTCACCGAGCCGACCGGCAACATGATCGTCGACATCGGCGGCGGCACCACCGACATCGCCGTGCTCTCGCTGGGCGGTGTGGTGTACGGCCGATCCCTGCGGCTGGCCGGCGGAGACATGGACGAAGCCATCATCCAGCACGTGAAACGGCGCCACAATCTGCTCATCGGCGAGCCCACCGCCGAGCGGATCAAGATTGAAGTCGGATCTGCAGCGCCGCTTCAGAAGCCGTTGAAGATCGAAGTCAAAGGCCGCCACCTCTCCGAGGGCGTTCCGCGTACGGCGACGATCACCGACGAGGAGATCCGCGAGGCGCTCTCCGAACCGATACGCGCCATCGTCAAGGCCATTCGTGAAGCCCTGGAGTGCGTGCCGCCGGAATTGTCAGGCGACATTTTCGAACGCGGCGTGGTGCTGACCGGCGGCGTGGCGATGCTCCGGAAGTTCGACGAGCACCTGCACAAGGAAACCGGGCTTCCCGTGTTGATCGCGGAGGACCCGATGGCGACCGTCGTAGTCGGCGTCGGCAAGCTGCTCACCGACCGTGGCCTGTTGACGAAGGTGGCCATCGCCGACAACTGAGCGCCGACCCCAGATAGCCTGACGCCCGCCACATCATCACCACAGTCCCGCAAGATTGCCGACCGCAACGGCCGCCGCGATCCCGACATACGCACAGGATGCGATCGAGACCACGACGAGCCGGCGGCGCTCGCTCCAATCGGTGAACGTCAAGAGCCACGCGAAGAGCGGCAGCAGCAGGACCCCGTGCATCAGCGCACCATGCGTGGGTTTCAACGCCCCTCCCGTGGCGTAGGCGGCCTCGGGATTGCCGCCGCGCGCCAGCGTCATGCCTTTGGCGATCATCAGGGCGCCTACGGTAAGCGACGCGCAGAGCGTCAACAGGCCGATCCGGACTCCCATGGTGAGGCTGACAGGCACGCGTGGGTTCGAACGAAAGGCGGTGATCGTCAACGTGAGAATCACGACGACGAGGATGACGCCACCACCCGCCAAAAAGCCCGTCACCGACGCATCGAACGGCGTTTCCACATTGAAGTGCGAGGGCACGCCGCGCCACGCCTGCATCGATATCAGTGCGGTTTCCAGCACGCACGCGACCATGAACATGCCGAGCAGCACGATTCGCGCGGCGCGGCCCAGCCGGATGAACGAAGCTACCCAGACGATGGTGATGAGCGTCAAACCGAAGGACAGTCCGAACGTGGCTGGCTTCCGCAGCGACCGCGGCCCCTGCCAGGCGCCGCCGGTCGCAATCAGGACCGCCAGGTGCGCGAGACCACTGGCGAACAGCAGCGCGCCAACGCAGTAGGCAATACGAGCCACTGGCGGAGCGTCGGTCCAGAAGGACCGGAGCGATCTGAGTACTCGGCGAACCATCAAGGGCTCCTCGAAGACTGTGCCAATTCAACGGCAGCCACATCCTTCCGCCTAAAGGCGGAAGCCACCGGAACAGTCTGGACGAGTTCTAGTCAGCGATTTCCTCATCTCGCGGCAGCGTCACCGTCATCGTCGTGCCGCTCCCGACAGCGCTCGTTGCGCGAATTTCGCCGCCGTGGGCGACGAGAAGGCTCCTCGCGATGGAGAGCCCGAGCCCCGCCCCGCGCGATTGCGAACCCTTGTGGAACCGGTCGAACACGCGCTCGACTTCCCCGGGTGTCATGCCGGCTCCCGTATCGCGCACCTCGAGCTGGACGCCGCCATCCGCGACGGCCGCGACGTGCACCAGGACCGAGCCTCCGGCCGGCGTATGCCGCAGCGCGTTGGACAGCAGGTTGGTCAGCACCTCTCGAATGCGAACAGGATCGACCGTCAGCTGGTGCTCGCCGGTCGGGCACTCGGCATCGAGCGCCACGCCGCGGGCGGCCGCCTCCGCGGTCAACGACCGAACAGCATCTCGAGCCAGCGCGCAAAGATCGGTCGGCTCTTTCTGCAGCTTCAATGCGCCGGCGTCCGAAAGCGCCAGCGTCCTGAGATCCTCGATCAACCGCGACATGACGTGTGCTTCCTCGAGCAGCTCCGTCAGCTGGCCATCGTCGCGCGGGTAGACGTTGTCGAGCAGGCCTTCGAGCTTGCCCTGTATCACCGTCAGCGGCGTCCGCAGCTCGTGGGCCACGTCGGCCATGAGCTCGCGCCGCTGCCGGTCGTGCTGTTCCAGCCGCCCGGCCATCGTGTTGAACGCGCGCGCGAGACCGGCGATCGGCGGTGTCCCGAATCCCCGGACGCGGACCGAGTAATCCCCTTCCGCCACGCGGTCCGCCGCATCCATCACATCGCGCAGCGGTCTGCCCACGCCCCGTACGATCCCGCGAAAGATCAGGAGCGCAGCGAGCGCCCCAATCAGGCCGCCACCGAAGAGGAGCGCAGCGGCCCCGCCGGTCGTAGGCGAGACGATGCCGGACCGAGTGGCGGCAAGCCACACCAGCGCGAGGACGCCGGAGATACCGGCGACCAGCATCACGATCGCGAGCAGCGCAACGCGTCGAAAGAATCTCGCGCGCCCCGCGCGAGAGTGAACGACGCGATCCCGCGGCGGCCAGGGTTCGGTCTCGGGCCACCACGGCGGCCGACGGCTGCCCCACTGCGCTCGTCTCATTCGGAGAACTTGTAGCCGACACCGTGCACCGTGACGATGAATCGCGGGTTTCGCGGGTCCGGCTCGACCTTCCGCCGCAGGTTCTTGACGTGCGCATCGATCGCGCGGTCGAACGACTCGACCTCCTCCCCTCGGATGGCGTCGAGGAGCTGAGCGCGAGTGAACACCCGGCCTGGCTGCCGGGCCAGCGTGGCGAGCAGCTCGAATTCGGTCGCGGTGAGATCCACCGAACGGTTGCCCACGCTGACCTGCATCCGGCGCTTGTCCAGCGTCACCTCGCCCGCACGAACGACGTCTCCGCGCTCGGACGGCGCGTCGATTCGACGGAACACCGCCCGCACGCGCGCCACGAGCTCCTTCGGGCTGAACGGCTTCGTCACGTAGTCGTCCGCGCCGAGCTCGAGGCCGGCGAGCTTGTCGCTCTCGTCGACGCGCGCCGTGAGCATGATGATCGGCACGTTCGACTGTTGGCGCAGCACCCGCGTCACGTCGAGGCCATCCATGTGCGGCAGACCAAGGTCGAGAACGATGAGATCGGGATGTTCGGTTCGAGCGAGCGCGAGCGCATCGACACCGTTCCCGGCGGTGGTAACCCGATACCCCGCCCGCTCGAGATAATCGCGCGCGATTCCTGCGATTCGCCGCTCATCGTCCACGACGAGAACGTGCTTCATGCTTCGACTCGCTTCGCTCGCTCAGCACACAATCGGGCGGGTCTGAAGACCCGCCCCTACAGACATCGGTGCAACTGTCACGCTACCGATCTGCAGGGCCGGGTCTTTAGACCCGGCCGACTGCTCGGCTATGGCTCGGCGGAGCCTCGCTCTGGGCTCGCGTGCGCGCGACGGTGCCATTCTTCGAACGCGGCCCGCATACCGTCGTCATGCCGGTATCGGCGCCGCCAGGGTCCCCGCCAGAATAGTCCGCGCAGGACGAAGACCCAGAAAAGGATGAAAAACAGCGGGAAGAACGGGAAGAACCCGAATCCCCAGGGATGCCAGACGTGGACGACCGGGACGCCAGCGCCGGCACCCTCAAGCGCTCTGCCGGTTTCCATCAGGCCGCGAGCAACGCCGAGGTTGTATGTGTAGGCGCCGACGGCCACGAGCGTCGCGAGAGCCAGGACGCCGACCATCAGCCGAACACCATATCGATTCATTGGCTTCCTCCAAAGAGCTTTTACCCGCCGCGAGCCGCGAACCCGCGATAGATTGCCATTCAAGAGGAGTGTCGCCGCCGGCCGTGAATTAATTGTGAAGGGGCGGGAAGCCCTGCGATCGGGGGCTGTCGAGCGGTCTTCAGTCTAAGATTGCGTCCATGAATCGCATGTGCGTTCACGGCATCGTGATCGCCTTCTGCCTGCCGCTCGTCGTATTCGCACAGTCCTCGACCGGCGCGGTATCGCCGCGCGCGAAACAGGTGCACGATGCCGCGATCGTGGTCGACTCGCACGCCGACACGACCCAGCGGCTGGTTTTCGACAAGACCTTCGACATCGCCGCGCGGAACACGACCGGGAACCTCGACATTCCCCGCATGCGGGAGGGCGGGCTCGACGCGCTCTTTTTCTCGATCTGGGTATCCAGCGACGTCACCGGTGCCGACGCGGTGAAGCGGGCGATGGGTCAGATCACCGCCGTACGGCAAACGGTTCGCGAGCATCCGAAGGACCTGGTCCTGGCGACGACCGCCGCCGAGGTGCGGAAAGCCGCGGCCGGACACCGGATTGCGGCGCTGATGGGCGTCGAGGGTGGCCACATGATCGCCGACAGCCTGGCGACGCTTCGCGAATATGCGACGCTCGGCGTGCGGTACATGACGCTGACCCACTTCAAGAACAACAACTGGGCCGATTCATCGACCGACAAGCCGGCACACAACGGCCTGACCCCCTTCGGCAAGGACGTCGTGCGCGAGATGAATCGCCTGGGAATGATGGTCGACATCTCCCACGTTGCCGACAAGACGTTCTTCGACGCGCTCGCGATCACCACCGCGCCGGTGATCGCGTCCCACTCGTCGTGCCGCGCGATCGCAAACCATCCGCGCAACATGACCGACGACATGCTCCGCGCGCTCGCGAAGAACGGCGGCGTCGTGATGATCAACTACCACGCCGCGTTCCTCAGCGAGCCATTCCGGGTGGCCAGCGAGAAGCGCTCGGGCAACCTGGTCGCCGCAATGGCCGCGATGTCGAAGAAGTGCGGCGGCAACGAAGCGTGCACGACCCTGGAAGGGGAACGCCTCGATCACGAAGCGATGGCGAAAGGCGAGCTGCCGGCCGTGCCCTGGGACGCGATCATCGATCACATCGATCACGCGGTGAAGGTCGCGGGAATCGATCACGTGGGCCTCGGATCCGACTTCGACGGCGCCACCATGCCGATCGGCATGGAAGACGCGTCGAAACTGCCCAGGATCACGGATGCCCTGCTGCAGAAGGGCTATACCGGGAAAGACGTCACGAAGATCCTCGGCGGCAACATCCTGCGCGTGATGGAAGCCGTCGAACGCGAGGCGGCGAAAGCGAGAAAGGGACCGTAACCATCAGGGCAGCCAGCCACGGCCGACGATTGCACCGCCGGTACCCGTCAGCTCGAAAGCAAGTCGACGTCCGTCTTCGAGCGTCAAGGTCAGCGCACCGGGACCGGCGAGCACGACCGCCTCGGCGATCCCAGTGATGTCGATGGAACCCTCGATGCTCGCGCCCGCCTCGAGGGCTTCTTCCGACGCCGGCTGCCGGTCGTCCGCCCACACCGAAAGCTCGTACGTTGTCGTGCGGAGCAGCACGTCGCCGGCATGAATGGCACCCGTACCGGTCACTGATTTGACGAGACGTTTTGCGATGGCGTCCTCCGTTCGGCAGATTCTACTTCGCTTGACGGTTCGCGGCTCCCTATTGACATTCGATAGGAAGAACAGGCACACTGCCGCTCGTATCGAATGACGATACGAAGAGGCCTGGATTCGAGGAGTCAGCCATGTCACTCGCGTCGCGCGCAGCAGCTCTCTGGCGCAACCTGACCCGCAGCGAGCGGGTCGACCGCGACCTCGACGCCGAGCTGCACGCGACCTTCGATCTGCTCGTCGACGAGAAGACCCGCGACGGCCTGCGGCCGGCTGACGCCCGCCGCGCCGCGGCGATTGAGCTGGGCGGCCTCGAAGCGGTCAAGGAGCAGGTGCGCGACGTCAGAGCCGGCGCATCGCTCGACTCCGTCCTGCAGGATGTCCGCTATGCCGCCCGGACGCTGCGGCGCACCCCGATGTTCGCGCTGACCGCTGCGCTGTCGCTGGGAATCGGGATCGCGGGCAGTGCCGTCGTGTTCAGCGTGGCGGATGCGCTCCTGCTCCGCTACCCGTCAGGAATCGCCAACCCGGGTCGCCTCGCCGAAGTCGGCCGCACTGACAGCGGCGAAGGCGGCGGGATCTACAGCGGCGAGGGATTCGACACCTTTTCTTACCCGAACTATCTCGACTACCGCGCGCGGCAAACGGTGTTCGACGGACTCGCCGCGTATCACGTCGGCGGGCTCGCACGATTCGGGCTCGGGTTGGGCGACGACGCGGTGCCGGTGCCCGGGGCCTACGTCTCGGCGAATTTCTTCGACGTGCTGGGCGTGCAGATGGCCCGCGGTCGTGGTTTCCTGCCGGAAGACGAACGCCTGGACCGTCCCAGCACCGTCGCCGTCATCAGTCACCGTCTCTGGCAAACACAGTTCAACGGCACGCCGGACATTGTCGGACGAACGGTGCGCCTGAATGGCCGTCCGTTCACGATCGTCGGTGTCGCACAGGCCGACTTCAACGGGTACACCATTGACGATCAGCGCCTGTGGGTCCCGATCACGGCGTACCCCGATGGCGAGGACCTCCGGCGGGTGGCGCTCCGCGGGCGACAGTGGCTCATGGGGATCGGACGCCTCAAGTCCGGCGTCACCATGGAGCAGGCCAGGGACGAAGTCGCGCGGATCGGCCAGGCGCTGCAGCGCGAGTTCCCGGACGAGAACCGCCGTCATGGCCTCGCCGTCGAGGCCGCCGGCGCGCTCCCGGTGGAGATCCGTGGAGTCATGAACCGCTTCATCGCGTTGTTATCTGCGCTGGTCGGTCTCGTGCTGCTGATCGCGTGCTTCAACGCAACGGGCATGCTGCTGGCGCGGGGAGTGACGCGTGCTCCGGAACTCGGGATGCGCCTCGCACTCGGAGCGGCCCGGGTACGCGTCATCCGGCTGCTGGTCGTGGAGAGTCTGACCGTCTCGCTCGCCGGAGCGATCGTAGGGCTAAGCGTGGCATGGGTCGTCATCGACCTCATAGAGCGCGCGATTCCACTCGTGCCGAATTTTGCTCTGAGTCCGGATCTCGGCATCGATTGGCGCGTGATGGCCTTTGCCGTCGGCCTTGCGATGGTGACGGGCCTGGCGTCCGGCCTTGGTCCCGCGCTTGCGGCGACCAGCGTGGACGTGGCCGCGACGCTCAATCGCGATCGGGCCGGCGCGGCGCCCCGCCTTCGCGCCCGGTCGATGTTCGTCATCGCGCAGGTCGCCTTGTCGGTCCTCCTCGTCGTATGCGCGCTGCTGCTCACACGCTCGATTCGACATGCCACTCGGATCGACCCGGGATTCCGGGTCGACGGCGTCGAGGTCATCGGGCTGAACCATCGACTGGGCGGATACGACGTCGAGCGGGGACGAGCCTTTGCCGAGGCGGTCATGACGCGGATTCAAGGCCTGCCCGGACTGGAGGCCGCCGCGTCGGCTCGCGTCGTGCCGTTGACGATGGAGCGGGAGGGTGGTCGGTTCTGGTTGCCGGGTGAGCTTGGCAGCGAGCGTGCGATTGACGCGAGCCAGAATATCGTGACACCCGGGTTCTTCCGGACGGTGGGGCTGGAGCTCCTCGCCGGCCGGAACTTCGATGAGACCGATCGCGCCGGAGCGCCCGCGGTGGCCATTGTCAACGAGACACTCGCGCGGCGCGCATGGCGCGGCGAGAGCGCGGTCGGCAAACGCATCCTGGTCGGCGCGAGCCGTCGCCCCATTGATGTCGTCGGCGTCGTCCGCGACGCGAAGTACCGCACGATCGGCGAGAGTCCAAACCCCTTCTTCTATGTGCCTGCGGCGCAGCGCTACGAACCCATCGCCTGGATCCTGGTGCGCCCAACCGGTCCGAGCCTGCTACCGCAAGTCCGGGCGCTGATCCGTGAGATGGACCCGAACCTTCCGGTCGTGCAGGCGGGCACGCTTGCGGAGATGACCGCGTTCACGCTCTTCCCCCAGCGTCTCGCGGCCTGGCTGGCGGCGATCGTCAGCGCGATCGGGGTCTTCCTGGCCGCGCTCGGCGTCTACGGGATCGCCGCCTACAACGCGAGCCTTCGAACCCGCGAGATCGGTATTCGGGTTGCGCTGGGAGCTGTCCGCCGACAGGTGCTGCAGTTGATCCTCGGACACGCCGGCCGGCTCGCGTCGGCGGGCATCGTGCTCGGGGTCGGCGCCGCCGCGTTTGCGACGGGTCTGCTCGAAGGCATGCTCTATGACGTTCGCCCGCTCGACCCCGTCTCGTTTGCCGGCGGGGCGATCGTATTCGGCGCGCTGGCGCTCGTCGCGAGCCTCATCCCGGCCTGGCGCGCCGCGTCAGCCAATCCAGTCGACGCACTCCGGGCGCAGTAGGCCCACAGAGCGCTGGGCCGGATGAACAGTAAGAGTCATTTCACAATGACGTGCGCCTGCGCGTGCCACTTCCCGGCCGGTGATCGCACCTCGAGCCAGAGGTTTCGACGCCCGGCCGGTGTCTCGAACTCGAAGTCGTACGTTTCCCCGACACCAATGATCTGCTTCGCCACCCCGGCCTGACGGCTCCCGATGGGCAGCGACGCGCCATCCTTGGCCACGGGCTGCCAGGTCACCGGGCCCTCGTTGGTTTGAAGCACGACCGAGACGATATCGTCCGGCGTGATGTTGATCAGCCGGAGGCGCTGCCGCACTCCGGCCGGCCAGACCGACTGTGGAACGCGCTCGCCGTTGATCACAATTGGGGCGGCGGGATTGGGACCTTCGCGCCCGATGACGAGCACGTGATCGACACGCTGATCGAACTGCTCTCCCGGCTCCACAACGATCAGTGCACCGTACAAACCCTGTGTCAGCTGCCGTCGATCGTGGAGATGCGTGTGATAGATGAACGTACCGGCCCGCGGCGGTGTGAACCGCACCACGAAGGATGCGCCGGGCTCGATCATCGGCGTCACCTGCAGATCCGTCCCGCTCCAGCCATGGACACCGTCGTAGTAGCTTTCGAGCTCCATGCCGTGCCAGTGAATCGCCGTTCCTTCCGGCAGTCGGTTGACGAGCGTAATCTCGACGGGCTCTCCCCGCTCGACTACGAGAACGGGGCCAGGCACCGGCACGCTACGCCATGAAGGCGAGCTGGCGAGCTGAAATCCGAACGCCGGAATGTCCCCGAATCGCCCCGGCTCGGCCTGCATCAGCAGCGTCATCTTTCGCGGCGGTGCGGGGATGCCGACCGCAGGTTCGGGGCTGTCCGTCTCTTCAGCCGGCGCGACCCTGATCCCGAGCACCATTCCAGTCATTCCCGCTGCCGCGTGGTGGTCGTCCTGTGCCGGCGCTGCCTTTGGCGACCCATCGACGTGGAGCGTCGGCGACACGTGAAGCATCAGATGACAGTGGAACAGCCAGTTGCCTGCCCGCGTGGGTGTCCACGTCATGCTCATTGTCGTGCCTGGGGGCATGAGCTGCGTGACTACCGTGCGCCGTTGCGCGTCCTCATATCGGTCATCGCGCGTTCCATCGCCGACGCTGTCGACTTCGTAGTGGAACCCATGAAGGTGCATGGGATGGACCTGGGAGCTGAGATTCACGATGCGCCACCGGACGCGATCGCCGGCGGTGTAGACGAGGCGCTCGGTGTGCGGCCACGATCGTCCGTTGATCGTGAACAGGACGTCTGGTCGCAGCTTGATGAACGCGGCGCCGGGATCGTCCTGCGTGAGGATCTGCTTCAGCTGATCCCGCGTGACATCGGCCCATTCAGTGACGACGAATACGCGATCGTCATCCTTCGCTGCCTCCTTCGGGTCGACGATGAAAGCTCCCGAGAGTTGCGCGTCTTCAATGTCGCGGAACCCGAGAGGAACCCGGCCGGTCGCAGCCCAGTAGTGGTAGGTCCCCGCCGGGCCGCTGCCGAACCGGAGCTCGCAGGTCCCGCCCGCGGGAACTTCGACCGGCGGACACGATGCTTCCCCGCGGTCGCAGAGGCCGTGAACGATGAGCACTCGCTCGAGCTCGTTACGAAGGGTCGCCACGATGGTCGTGCCCTCGGGCACCCTGATGAGCGGCGCCGGCGCTGACGGCCGAGCGGATCCATCGGCGAACGCCGCCACGAGGAGCGCTCGACCCGCGTCCCCCTCCGGTCGCCACACACCGAGCTGTGCGCGGAGCTCCAGGGTGAGGATGCCGCCGGCGAGCGAGCCGGCGGGCCGCCGGTTGTCATTGGCGACAATTGCCGTCTGCGTTGCGCCGGCCTCGGCGGAATGCGAGTCCGGCGCCTGGGCAGAAGTCCTGGCAACGAGCATGACGGCAACGCCAAACGTGGTGAGCAATCGAAAAAACATGCTTTCTTCCTTGACCACTAGAACGAGACCCAGACTACGAACTGATCGTCGACGCGCAGCACCGACTGCTGATCGAACTGCTTTTTGTAGAGGCTGCGAATGCGCTCGATTCGCCGGCTGCCCTCGGCAAAGGTTTCGAACGGATAGAGCAACACCAGCACGAACGATTGCTCTTTGACGATGCCGCCTTCCTCGGTGCGGAACCGGCCCTCCGCCCTGGTGATGGTCAGGCCGCCCGGAAACCGGGGGCTCACCTCCCTGTCCACGAACTCCTGAAACTGCACCTCGGTCACCGCTCCGTCCGCCGTCGCCGTTCCGAAATACAGCTCCGTGCGCGCAAATCGACGCGCACGTGTCGCGGCTCCGTCGGGAAGCTGGCGCCGGATGACGGGACTTTGCGGATTCCGGGCCCTTGCCAGCTCCTCGACCTGTGGCAACGCGTCCCGCGGCTGCCGGGCGTCCGCCTGGCGAGGCGTCAGCGTGTTGAGTGCGAGAACGATGACGCCAAACACGGCGCGAAACACATCCAGCATGGCTCGAGCTCCTCACTCTTACGGGCGGAAGGCGGGAGGGAAAAAGCTCATGGGTCGCGGGCTCGCGCGCTCGCGCGCTCGCGGGTTCGGCGGAGCCGGTCGTAATCAGAGACAACTCGCCACTAGGACTGGCCCTCATTGCCCTTGAGAACCACCAGCTCTGCCGAGCCGCGAACCGCGAACCCGCGAACCCGCGGTGCTATGGGAGATCTGGGAACCCCGGAGCGAGCGTCCGGGTCATCGCGGCGGGGTTCCTGATGGTCTGTGCGGCCATCCACCCCTCCGCCTCTCGCTTCAGCGCGCGTCCGGCCGCGTCGTCCCGCAGTGCGCCAATACGGCGTCGGGTGACGGCCAGGTACAACTTCATGTCGGCGGCGTCGAATCGCGCGGCGGCGTCGTGCAGGCGACGCAGCGCCAGCGGAGCGTTGCCGTCGAGGTGTGCGAGCCCGGCCTCGAGCAGGAGTGCGATCGGATCGGACCATGGCATCCGTTCGCTCGCGATCAGGCGGGCCGCCTTTCGAGCCGCCGCGCGGAACCGGCGACGGGCACCGTACTTCGCCGCCATGGCCAGACCACTGCGTCCGTGCAGGTATTGCGATTCGATTCGCAGCACCTGGACCCGCCTGAGATAAGAGCGGCGGAGGATGCGATCGAGGTCCTCGAGCAGGCGCCACGCCAGCGCCGCGTCACCCCGGTAGAGTGCCGTCTGTATCCGAGCCAGGATCGCGCTGTAGTGCTGACGATGGAAGCCGGTGTGGGACCATCGCCCGATGCTCTCGATCGCGACGCGCTCGCCTTCGTCAGGATCGTCTGCCGCCAGCCAGACGTAGTTGCTCCTGGTGCACAGCTCTGTGGTGAGGTACAGATTGCCGCTCCTGCGGGCGCTGGCGATCAGAGGTGGAACGCGTCGCGACACCTCGCCCAGCTCTCCGAGGTACATGAGGGCCCAGATCACGACGTTCTGCGCCATGTTCAGTTCCCACGTGACCCCCACGCACTCCTCTCGCAGGAATGCGAGCGCGTCCTCGGACAGCGTGAGGGCGCTCTTCCATTGGCCAAGCGAGATCGCGATCATGGCGTCTGCCAGGCGGGACAACCCGATCGCGTGCGGGTGACCGACGCTCTTCGCGAGTTCTTTCGACTGCTCGACAAGACGCCGGCTGAGCGCCCGGCCGCTCGGATACGCCGCCCTCGCCATCGATTCGAGCGCCATCGCGCGTGCGAGACGGTAAGGCTCCCCGGCATCGAGCGCCACGAGCAGGTGACGTGCGCTGATCGCGACGGCGCTGATCACGTCCACGAGCAACAATCCTGTCGCCGCGGACCAGCAGGCGTCCACGCAGAGGAGCGTGTCGGCGTCGACCTGGTCGGCCGCTCGCGACGTGAAGTGCAGCCCGCGCCATCTGAGTCGTGCACGCCGCCACAGCAACGGCAGCAGCGCGGCCCGCGGATTTCCGGGGAGGCTCATGCCCAGATCGGCCAGCATGGTGCGAATCTGGTCGAGACCACGATCGATGTAACCGCCGATGAGGAACTGCTCGGCGCCGCGCCGCTGCAGTTCGACGCGCAGCGGGCCGGTGGCTCCAGCCGCGGCCTGCATGTAGGCCGCAGCGGCCTCGGTCGGGCGGCCGGCGTTCGCGAGCGCGCCCGCGAATCCTTCCCGCCACCGGTCAACCGAGGTGGATGCAGGATCCAGCGCGAGGGCGTGCTGGTAGAAATACGCGGCCCGGTCGAACGCGAGCGCGGTGCCTGCCTTGTCGGCGGCAAGCCCCGCCTGGATCGCCGCGTTCTTCTTGTCTCCGGCGCCATGATAGTGCTCGAACAGCGCCTCGCAGTCGTCGCTGCCTCTCTCGACCAGCACCTTGACGATACGGCCGTGGATTTCGGCCGCGGCGTCAGGCACGATGTGAGCGGTGAGCACGTCGCGGATGCGGTCGTGATAGGTCTCGATCCGCTCCGACGAGCCGCTGCTGCGAATGAATCGTGAGGCGCGGAGCGTGGCAATGAGAGACTGCCGCTCACCTGCGACCCGGCTGGCATCGCAGACCACGTCGGACGCCATCGGCCGGCCGCAGATCGCCAGCGTTTCGAGCAGGCGGTAGGCCTCCGGCGAGAGCGACCCCAGCCGTGCCGCGAACATGTCGGCGAACGTAGGCGGCAGGCCCGGTCGCAGCATGGCGACGCCTGCGTAGCGGGCGAGCTGCTCCAGCACGAACGGGCTGCCCGCGGCTTCCCGTGTCAACTGACGGCGTCCATCCTCGTCGAGCATCGCGTCAGCCGGAACCACCGCGCCGATCAAGGTCCGGGCCTCATCGTCTGTCAGCGGGTCGAGCGCGATCGCGGACCAGATGTCACGCCCCGCCCGATCGAGCAGCGCCCGCAGGAACGGGTTTCCCGCGGTCTCTTCACTGCGGAAACACAACAGCGTCAGCATGGCCGGTGCGAACGGTGGCCAGAGCAGATCCTCGAGCAGCACCGCGCTGTCCGCGTCGGCCCATTGCAGGTCGTCGATACAGATGACGAGTCGTCGCCGGTCCGCGATGCGTCCGAACAGATCACGTAACGCGCTGAAGGCGCGGCGCCGCAGGCTCTGTGGATCGGCGGATTCGAGCGGCCGGTCGTGCCGCAGGGCGGCGATCGCGCGCACCTGCAGAAGCACGGGAAAGACTCGCGTCAATGCCGCGACATCCGGCGGCAGCAGGCGCTCGACGTCGGGCCGTGGAATCGACGCGAGATGATGGCTCAGATCGTCGATCACACCGTCCAGCGCCTTGAACGGGACGGACTCGTTCTCGTAGCACCGCCCGGATAAAACGAGGACATCGTCAGCCGCCGCGATCCGGCCGACGAAGTGCCGGATCAACGCGGTCTTGCCGATTCCCGACGGCCCGGAAATCGAGACCGCCGCCGCGTTCCCGTTCACGATCGTCCGGAACGCCTCGTTCAACACGTGGAGCTGACGGGCGCGGCCGACGAAGGGCGTTTCGCGAATTCGCGCGGGCGTGACCAGCGGTACAGGTTCTCGATCGAATTCGCGAAGGGCCGCAGGCCCCGACATCCGGCGCGCCGAATCGCGGCACAGCAGGCCCATACACACGGCGCTCAAGTTGGCAGGAACGCCCGGCACCACATCCATCGGGGACGGAGGATCGATCGTTCTCTTCGAGATGAGCAGTTCGGTGACCGTACCGGCGAACGGAATGGTGCCCGTCAGGGCTTCGTACAGCGTCATCCCGACTCCGTACCAGTCGCCCGCTTCCGACGGGATCGCGCCCGACGTTTCCTCCGGGGCCATGTACGCCGGTGTGCCACCCTGCACGGCGCTGGCCTCGCCCGCGTGCAGCGGCATCAGCTCGGTGATCAGGCCGAAGTCGAGAATCACCACGCGCCCGTCCGGAGTGACCAGCACGTTCGAGGGCTTGATGTCGCGATGAAGCTTCCCTCTCGCGTGCAACGCGACAACACCGTCGACCAGCTGCCGGAGCGCGGGAATCAGCCGATCGTGGAATCGACGGGTCCGATCGGCGGCCCGCACGTAATCGACGAAATTCAGGCCGCGCACGAGCTCCATCGTGAAGAAACACCGCTCGTCCTCGACGAACAGCTCGTAGAGACACGCCAGGTTGGCGTGCGTCACATCGGCGAGGCTGCGAAACTCCCGCTTGAGCCGATAGAGATCGGCGGCTCCCGTCCGCAGGAAGGTCTTGAGCGCAACGATTTCGTCACGATCGCGATCGTGCACCTCGTAGACTGCCCCCATGCCCCCGGCACCGAGCCGGCGCAGCACCCGGAAGCGGCTGGTGCCGGGAAAGTGTTCTTCGGCCTCGATCGCCGCGCCCGGCATCCAGGCCGGTCGATCCAGGAACGAGCGCGTGTCCTCGTGGGCTGCCAGCAGTCGCATGACTTCGGGCATGAGGTCGGGGTCGTTCGCGCAGGCCTCGCGAACGAAGGCGGCACGCCCGGAGGGCTCCCGGAGCAGCGCCTCGTCGAAGACTGCCCGCAGGCGCCGATGCCGGTCGGGAGTCTGGAGCATGGTCACTTATACTGCCGTCCGGGCTCGAACGACGGCTCAGCTACAGATGTCACAGGACGGCCAGGCCCGATTGACCGCGCTCATCGGCGAGTTGCGGCACGGCAACGACGCGGCTCGCGACGAGCTCGTCTCGCTCGTCTATCCCGAGCTGCGTCGCATCGCCGCCCATTACATGCGGCAGGAACGCCCCGGTCACACGCTGCGGACGACCGGTCTCGTCAACGAGATGTACGTCAGGCTGTTCGGTACGGCTTCCATCGACTGGCAGAGTCGCGCCCACTTCTTCGCGGCGGTTGCGCGCGAGATGCGGCACATCCTCGTCGACTACGCCCGCGCGCGGGATGCGAAGAAGCGTCCCGACCATCGCCTGGCGATCTCGCTGAGCCAGGTCGACGTGCCCGCCGATGAAGGCGAGGATCTCCTTGCCCTCAACGAAGCGCTGTCGCGGCTCGAATCGATCGACCCGCGTGCCAGCCGTGTCGTCGAGCTCCGGTATTTCACCGGATTGAGCGAGCGCGAAACCGCAGAAGCGCTGGGCGTTTCGATCGCAACGCTGAAGCGGGACTGGGCGTTCGCACGCGCGTGGCTCCTCGCTCAGCTCGGATCGGGCGCGACGTAATCTCGATTCGTTGCCCAGGCGCTGGATTCCAGTGAGCCTAGGAGTTGGAGGCAGTGAGCCTAGGAGTTGGAGGCAGCGAGCCCAGGATCTGGAGGCAGCGAGCCCAGGATCTGGAG
>Ga0114129_10001893_pt1 | contig 28547 bp, 17 predicted proteins | sample RhiMetdeltSRZDD1_FD_80071 | JGI IMG/M metagenome (GOLD analysis project Ga0114129, IMG submission 80071) | Populus rhizosphere microbial communities from Tennessee, USA - Rhizosphere MetaG P. deltoides SRZDD1 (version 2) (version 2) | ecosystem: Host-associated > Plants > Roots > Rhizosphere >... | reverse complement strand
CGCTCACGGCGATCGGCATCGACCCTTCGCAGCACGACGTGCGCTTCGAGGAAGACAACTGGGAGTCGCCGACGCTCGGGGCGTGGGGCATCGGCTGGCAGGTGCTGCTCGACGGGCAGGAGATCACGCAGTTCACCTACTTCCAGCAGGCGGGCGGGGTCGATCTCGCGCCGATCTCGGGCGAGATCACCTACGGCCTCGAGCGGATCGGGATGTACCTGCAGGATGTCGAGGACGTCTACGACCTCTGCTGGTCAGCGGACATCCGCTATCGTGAAGTGCGCCACGAGGAGGAGGTCCAGCTCTCCCGCTACTCGTTCGAGCTTGCGGACGTCGAGCTCCAGCGGCGAATCTTCGAGAGCGCGCTCGCCGAGGGCTTTCGCCTGCTCGAGCTGCCGGGCGGGCGGACGTACCTGCCCGCCTACGACTGGACGCTCAAGAGCTCGCACGCTTTTAACGTGCTCGACGCACGCGGGGCGATCTCGGTCAGCGAGCGCGCGGGAATGATCCTGAAGATCCGCAAGCTCGCGTGCGCCGTGGCGAAGGCATACCTCGACGCCGCCGCGGGCGACCAGGCGGCGGGCGCTGCGGCGGAGCCCGCGCGTGGCTGAGCTGCTGATCGAGATCGGCTTCGAGGAGATGCCGGCGCCCTGGCTCGCCGGCCTCGGCGAGCAGCTGCGGTCGCGTTTCGTAGAGGTCGCCTCGCGCGAGTTCCTCGACGCGAAAGACGCCGTGGTCGCCTGGACGCCGCGCCGGCTCGTGCTGCGTGCCGATCTGCCCGCGCGGCAGTCCGATCGCGAGGAGCCGGTATGGGGCCCGGCGCTGAAGCTGGCGCGGGACGCTGCCGGCGCCTGGACCAAGGCCGCCGAGGGCTTTGCACGCAAGAACGGTGTGGCGGTCACGGAGCTGCTGCAGCGGCCCAAGCCCGAGGCGAAGCCGGGCGAGCTCAACCTGCTCTTCGTGTGCAAGGTTGCCGGGCTCCCCACGAGCGCGCTCGTGCCCGAGCTGCTGGCGAGCGTGCTGCGCGGGCTCGCGTTTCCGAAGCGGATGAGCTGGGACGCGTGGCTCGAGGACGGCCGGGGCGCTTTTCCGTTCGGGCGGCCGATCCGCTGGCTGGTCCTGCTCTTCGACGGCCGGGTAGTGCCGTTCCAGATCTACGCTCTCGAGGCAGGAGCCCGGGGGCGCATCATCGTCGAGAGCGGTGCCTTGACGCGCGGTCACCGTTTCCTCCCGAAGGGGACGGCCCAGCAAGAACTCGTCGTTAACTCCTTTGACGAGCTGGATCGGAGCTTGCGTGAAAGATTCGTGATCCTCGCGCCCCAAGCGCGTGCATCTCGGATCGAGGATCAGCTCCGTGCCGCCGCCGGCGGCGGCACGGAGCATGACCACGGCCTGCGCGCCGAATGGCGCGACCTCGTCGAGTACCCGAGCGTGATGGTGGGACAGGTGCCGCAGGAATTCCGCGACCTGCCGCCGGAAGTGCTCGAGACCGTGCTGGTGCATCACCAGAAGTACATCGCGCTGCGCGACGCGGCGGGCCGCATCGACCGCTTTGCCGCCGTGACCAACGGCGACGGCAGCTCGGCCGCCGCGATCACGCGCGGAATGCAACGCGTGGTGGTGGCGCGCCTGCGCGACGCGGCGTTCTTCCTGGGCGAAGACCGCAAGCGGCGGCTGGGCGAGCGGCTCTCGGACCTCAGCGGTGTCAGCTTCCACCACGGCCTCGGCAGCTATCGCGACAAGTCCGCGCGCATGGCGGCGCTCGTCGGGGAAATGGGGCGGCTCGGCCTGCTGACCGGGGAAGCGCTCGCGGCCGCCAAGCAGGCCGCTCCGCTGGCGAAGGCCGACCTCGTCACCTTGATGGTGCGCGAGTTCCCCGAGCTGCAAGGCGTGATGGGTGCTATCTACCTCGCGGGTGAGGGCGTGCCGGCAGGCGTGGTCACAGCCGTCCGCTGGCACTACCACCCGATCGCGGTCGAGCCTGACGCGGAGCCGGCCGCGGCTTTTGCGGGCCACGACGACGCGGCGCGGGTGTTCGCGGCGGTGGCGCTCGCGGACAAGCTCGACACGCTCGCGGGCTACTTCGGTATCGGCGAAAGCCCCACCGGCAGCCGCGATCCCTATGGCCTGCGGCGCGCCGGGCAGGGCGCCGTGCGCGCAGTGCTCGACTTCTGGCGCCCGAAGGCCGGCGAGACCCCCCCGGACCTGAGCGCCCTCGTGGCCGCCGCCGTCGCGGCCTACCCACCGCTCGAGCAGCCGGCGGACGTCACGACGCGCAACGTCCAGGCCTTCCTGCTCGACCGGCTGGAATACGTGCTCTCGGCGCGCGGACTGGCGGCGGACGAGATCGCGGCTGCAGTCTACGCGCCCGATGCCGACGAATCGTGCGGCGGAGCGAAGCGAAGCCGGGCGCTCGTGGACGCGGTCGACGCTCGGGATCGCAGCCTGGCGCTCCAGCGCGTCCGCCGCGAGTTGCCCGACGACTTCGCGGCCCTGGCCGAGGCCTTCAAGCGCGCCAAGAACATCGTGGCGCAGGCTGAAGCGGTCGCGTCCGTCGATCCCGCACTCTTCGAGGCCGACGCGGAGCGTGCGCTCTTCGAGGCCACCAGCCGGCTTCGGCAGGCGAAGGGCTCCAACGAGGAGCGCCTGCGTGCCCTGGCTTCGCTGCGCGCCCCGGTCGGGCGTTTCTTCGACGATGTTCTCGTAATGGCCGAGGACCCGCGGGTGCGGGGCAACCGGCTGGCTTTACTCCAGCAGACGCTATCGCTCTTCTACCAGGTCGCTGACATTTCGAGGCTCGGAGGGACATCGTGACCCAGTACGTCTTCTTCTTCGGCGGCGGCAAGGCGGACGGCAACAAGGACATGAAGGACGTCCTGGGCGGCAAGGGTGCGGGCCTCGCCGAGATGACCAACGCCGGCGTGCCGGTGCCGCCCGGCTTCACGATCTCCACCCAGGCGTGCAACGCCTATTACGCGAGCGGGGGCAAGCTGCCGGGCGAGGTCGATCAGCAGATGGACGCCGCACTCGCGAAGCTCGAGGGACTCCAGGGCAAGAAGCTGGGAGACGCCTCCGACCCGCTCCTGGTCTCGGTCCGCAGCGGATCGAAGTTCTCGATGCCGGGCATGATGGACACGATCCTCAACCTGGGCATGAACGACCGCTCGGTCGAAGGCTTGAAGACCAAGACCGGCAACGCCCGCTTCGCCAAGGACAGCTACCGCCGCTTCATCCAGATGTACGGCAACGTGGTGCTCGGGATCGAGAAGGACAAGTTCGAGCACGAGCTCTCCGCGGTCAAGGCCAAGCACAAGGCGAAGACCGACGTCGAGCTTGGTGAGAAGGCGCTCGACGAGGTGATCGCGCGCTACAAGGCGGTGGTGGAGAAGGACACGCATCATCCCTTCCCGCAGGACGCGCGCCAGCAGCTGGTGGGCGCGCGCGACGCGGTCTTCAAGTCGTGGATGAACCCGCGCGCAATCACCTACCGCAAGCTCAACGACATCCCGCATGACCTGGGCACCGCCGTGAACGTGCAGACGATGGTGTTCGGCAACATGGGTGATAGCTCGGCCACGGGCGTCGGCTTCACCCGCAACCCCTCGACGGGCGCCCGCGAGTTCTACGGCGAGTTCCTGCAGAACGCGCAGGGCGAGGATGTCGTGTCGGGCGTCCGCACCCCGCAGCCGATCAGCGAGCTCCAGAAGGTGATGCCGAAGGCCTACCAGCAGCTGCGCGAGATCACGACCCGGCTCGAGCGGCACTACAAGGACGTGCAGGACTTCGAGTTCACGATCCAGGAGAACACCCTCTACATGCTCCAGACCCGCAACGGCAAGCGGACGGGGCTCGCCGCGATCAACATCGCGGTCGACATGTGCGAGGAGGGGCTGCTCACCAAGAAGGAAGCGCTGATGAAGGTCGAGCCGCAGGCGCTCGACCAGCTGCTGCACCCGATCTTCGACCCGAAGGCCAGGAAGGGTGTCGAGGTTGCCGCCAAGGGGCTGCCCGCCTCGCCGGGTGCGGCCACCGGGGCGATCGTGTTCACCGCGGACGAGGCGGTGGCCTGGGCGCAGAAGGGCAAGCGGGTGCTGCTCGTCCGGATGGAGACGGTGCCCGACGACATCCACGGTATGTCGGTCGCCCAGGGCGTGCTCACCGCTACGGGCGGCATGACGTCGCACGCCGCGGTCGTCGGCCGGCAGATGGGCAAGCCCTCGGTCGTGGGCTGCGGCGCCCTGGACATCAACGCCAAGGCCCACACGCTGAAGGTCGGCGGCAAGACGCTCCGGGAAGGCGACTCGATCTCGATCGACGGCTCGACCGGAGAGGTGATCTTGAAGGCGCTGCCGACGAGCGCCTCCGAGGTGATCCAGGTGGTCGAGGGGCGGCTCCAGCCCGAGCAGTCGCCGATCTACCAGAAGTTCGAGAAGCTGCTCGGCTGGGCCGACGAGGTGCGCCGGCTCGGGATCCGCGCCAACGCCGACGTGCCGAAGGACGCCAAGGTCGCGTTCGGCTTCGGGGCCCGCGGCATCGGCCTGTGCCGCACCGAGCACATGTTCTTCGGCGCGGAGCGGCTGCCGCACGTCGTGAAGATGATCCTCGCGGCCGCTCGCGGTCAGCGCGGAATCGACCTCACCCGGCGCCTCAAGGAACGCCTCAAGGAGGCGAAGGGCGGCCAGGCCGCCGAGATCAAGAAGGAGCTCGCGAAGGTCGAGAAGGAGTACGGCAAGCACGTCAAGGACTACACCACGGCGCTCAAGAAGCTCGAGCCGATGCAGAAGGCCGACTTCATGGGCCTGTTCAAGGAGATGCACGGCTCGCCGGTCACGATCCGCACGCTCGACCCGCCGCTGCACGAGTTCCTGCCGAAGCGCGAGGAGCTGATGGTCGAGATCGCGACACTCAAGGCGAAGCGCGGGTCGAAGAGCACGATCGCGGCCAAGGAGAAGCTGCTCAGGGCCGTGGAGGAGCTCCACGAGTTCAACCCGATGCTCGGGCACCGCGGTTGCCGTCTCGGCATCACCTATCCCGAGATCACGCGCATGCAGGCGCGTGCGATCTTCGAGGCGGCGCTCGCGGTCGCGAAGAAGGGCATTCCCGTCAAGCCCGAGGTGATGATCCCGCTCGTCGGCCACGTCGAAGAGCTGAAGCGGCAGAAGGCGATCGTGCTCGAGGCCGCGCGCGAGGTGCTCGGCGCTTCCGGCTCGGGCGTCGACTTCCTCGTCGGCACCATGATCGAGGTCCCGCGCGGGGCCGTGACGGCGGACGAGATCGCAAAGGAGGCGGAATTCTTCTCCTTCGGCACCAACGACCTGACGCAGATGGGCTTCGGCCTGAGCCGCGACGACGCCTCGAAGTTCCTGCTCTACTACCAGGAGCACGGGCTCATCGAGCGGGACCCGTTCATCACGATCGACGCCGCGGGAGTTGGCTTGCTGGTGAAGACCGGCGTGCAGAAGGGCAGGAGCGTCAAGAAGGACCTCAAGATCGGCGTGTGCGGCGAGCACGGCGGCGACCCGGCCTCGATCCGCTTCTTCCACGAGGTGGGTCTCGACTACGTCTCCTGCTCGCCCTACCGTGTGCCGATCGCCCGGCTGGCGGCGGCGCAGGCCCAGCTCGAGGGGTCGGCGAGCGACTAATGCCCTTTCGGGATTCCGCCTTGTTTCGTTGAGCGGAATCCCGAAAGATCTGCCGTCCCCCCGGGGCCTCCAGTCCGTTGACCTTGAGGCCCCGGGGAAGTATCCCCAGCCATTCTCTTATCCGTTTCGCTTCGCCCCGCCGGAGCTCGGCCAGGGCGTATCGAAAGGACGATAAGATCCATCGCACCCCCGCCCGCGGCCATACCGAATGCCTCGGTTGGGTCTGCTGATGGCTCTTGCCCCCGACTCACGGCTCGGCCCGTACCAGGTCGGCGCCCTCCTCGGCGCGGGAGGCATGGGTGAGGTCTATCGCGCTCGAGACCCAAGGCTCGAACGAGAGGTGGCCGTCAAGGTCCTGAGCGCGAGCGCCGCAACTACTCCGGACCGGCTCCGGCGCTTCGAAGACGAAGGCCGGGCACTGGCCGCCCTCAACCATCCCAACATCCTGTCGGTCCTCGACGTCGGCTCCGAGAACGGATCGCCCTACGTCGTCTTCGAGCTGCTCGAGGGAGTGAGCCTCGGCGACCGTCTTCGGCGCGGGCCGCTGCCCCCGCGCAAGGCCGTCGAGTACGTGGTCCAGGTCTGCCATGGTCTCGCCGCGGCGCATGCCAAAGGCATCGTCCACCGCGACCTCAAGCCCTCAAACCTGTTCCTGACCAGCGGCGGGCGCGTCAAGATCCTCGACTTCGGCCTGGCCAAGCTGAGCGAGCGACTGACGCCGGAGGGGGACCTCGAGGACTCCCACACGCGCAGCACGGCCAGCGGGCAGGGGGTCGTGCTGGGCACGGTGGGCTACATGTCTCCGGAGCAGGTCCGGGGCCGGCCCGCGGACGCGCGCTCGGACCTCTTCTCGCTGGGGGCGACCTTCTACGAGATGCTGACAGGCCGGCGCGCCTTCGCCGGCGCGACGTCGGCCGACACGCTATCGGCGATCCTCAACCACGAGCCCCCGGAGATCACGGGGACCGCGGAGTCGTTCCTACCCGCCCTCGGCCGCATCGTCCATCGGTGCCTGGAAAAAGACCCCGAAGAGCGCTTCCAGTCGGCTCGCGACCTAGCCTTCGCCCTGGAGGCGCTGAGCCTGGGGTCCCGAAGCGGAGTGGAGCCCCTCGAGGGAGGGTCCCGCACCCGTAGACGCTGGCTGATGGGCGCGGCGGGCGCGGCTCTCCTTGCCGGAGGTGGACTGCTCGGCCTGGTGCTGACACCGATCTTCCGGAAAGGGCCGGCGCTGCCGACGATCCAACAGCTCACGTTCCGGCGGGGGACGGTCGACTGGGCGCGCTTCACGTCGGACGGGAAGACCGTGGTCTACGGAGCGTACTGGGACGGCAAGCCGCCCGAGATCTTCTCGACGCGGCTCGAGAGCCAGGAATCGCGCTCGCTCGGCCTGCCACCGGCGCGGCTGCTGGCCGTGTCCTCGCGCGGCGAGCTCGCGATCCTCCTGACCCGTCCCGACGAGCTCGACGTCTTCGCGACGGGCACGCTGGCGCGCGTCTCTCTCTCGGGCGGCGAGCCGAGGAAGGTCCTCGAGGACGTCTGGTGGGCGGACTGGTCGCCCGACGGCCGGGAGTTGGCGGTCTTGCGGCGCGTGGACGGCGAGTTCCAGCTCGAGTACCCGATCGGAAATCCGATCCTCCGCCCGCTCAGTCAGGAGACATCGTTCCGCATCTCGCCCCGCGGGGACCGCCTGGCCGTTCAAGACGGCGAGCTGAAGATCTACGACCTCAAGGGGCGGAAGCTCGCCACGCTTCCGGTTCCCTCGCAGGCCGGGCTGGCCTGGGATGGCGACGACGCCCTGTGGGTGCTCAACGGCAAATCGCAGACCACCGCGTCGATCTGGAGGGTGACCCTGACCGGTGAGGCCCGCGAAGTCTACCGCTCCGTCGGTCAACTGGGGATCCTCCACGATGCGTCGCCGGACGGTCGCCTCCTCGTGCATCAGGGCTTCGAGCGCTTCGGGGTCAAGGCGAAGCCGCGCGGCCAGGACCACGAGCGTGAGCTGGGCGTGTTCAGCTGGTCAGGGGTCGGGGCCCTGTCGGACGACGGGCAGCAGCTCTTGATCTACGAGAACTCCGGCGGCGGCGCAGGTCTCACCTTTCTCCGGTCGGCGGACGGCGGTCCGCCCGTGCGGCTCGGCGAAGGAAATCCCCTCGCGCTCTCACCGGACGGAGGGTGGGCGCTGCTCGGCTCTGCCTGGACCCACCTGCCGCTCACTCTCGTGCCGACTGGTGCCGGCGAGCCGCGCCAGCTCGTGACGGACGGCTTCGAGTCTGTTCTTTTCGCCTGGTTCCTCGACGAGCGGCGTGTCGTGGTCGGGGGGGGGAAGCTCAAGGGTTCGCCTCCACGATCGTTCCTCTTCGACGCTGCGGGCGGGGCGCCACGGCCGATCACTCCGGAAGGCACCGACGCGGTTCCGGGATCCTACGCTGCGGACACGGTGATCGGCTGGACCCTCGGCAGTGGCACGTTCGCGCGGTTCCCGCTCTCCGGCGGCGAGCCCCGCCCGCTCGAGGGACGGGTTCTCCGCCCGCATTTCCCGCTCCGCGTCGCGAAAGACGGCCGGTCCCTCTTCATCAGCACCGGAGGAGTTCCGCGAAAGATCGAGCGCATGGACCTGACGAGCGGGAAGCGCACGCCCTGGATGTCGCTACTTCCCGAGGAATCGGCCGGCGTCGTCCTGATCGAGGCCACCCTGCTCACCCCGGACGGCCAGAGCTACGCCTATACCTACGGCCGATTCCTGCAGGATCTCTTCGTCATCGACGGCTTGCGTGGTTCGGCCTTACGAGCGCGCTGAGCCTGGGCGACGACGGGCGAGTAGCCTCGAATGAGTCTGAGCCATCCGAGCTACAATCGCCGCCAGATCATCCGGTCGGTCGGGAATGCTCTCGCCGGGCAATCGTCACGGCCGTGCCGTACGCACGCGACGCGTTGCAGCGTGCCTCTTTGCATGCTTCGTGTTCGTGTGCGTGCCGTCTCTCACCCTCGCGGCCACGATCCGCGGAGCGGTGACCGACCCTAGCAGCGCCGCGATCGCCGGCGCCAAGGTTATTATCCGGGACGAGGACACCGGCCTCACGCGTTCGTCGACGACGAACGCGATGGGGCTCTTCGCTTTCACGGATCTGAACGTAGGCCGCTACGCGATCGACGTCGCCTCCCCCGGGTTCAGGACGTCGACGTTGCGCAGCATCCGGCTCGCGGTCGCCGACGTGCGCGCTGTGGCGATGGAGCTCGCCGTCGGCGACGTGCTCGAGCAGGTCGAGGTCGACGCGAGCGCCCTCGGCGTGAAGACGATCGGAGGCGAGGTCGCCGGCCTCATCACCGGGCAACAGGTGCGGGAGCTTCCGCTGAACGGGCGCAACTTCCTCCAGCTCGCGCTGCTGATGCCGGGTGTCAGCCCCAGCGACGGAATCAACCTCACGGACAAGGCGCTGTTGAGCCTCGTCAACTTCTCGGTGAGCGGAGCGAGAAACACCGCCAACGTTTTCACCCTCGACGGCGTCAACAACATCGACGCCGGTGCCAACCAATCGAGCGTCGTCTCGCCCTCCGTCGACGTGATCGAGGAGTTCAAGGTCCACCGCAACAGCTACGGGGCCGAGTACGGCCAGTCGGCGGGAGCCCAGGTCGAGATCGTGACCCGCGCCGGGACCAACCGCTTCTCGGGCTCGGCCTACTACTTTGGGCGCGACGAGGCCCTGAACGGGACCAACTACTTCCTCGCCCAGGCCGACAAGCCCAAGGAGCAGCTCGATTACCACGACTTCGGGTTCACCGTCGGGGGACCAATCGTCAAGGACAAGCTGCACTTCTTCGTTTCCGAGGAGTGGAACCGGAGCACGCGCGGGACGGTGCGCTCGCGATTCGTGCCCACGGCGGCCGAGCGCGCCGGGGACTTCAGCGGCCCGGCCATCCCTGGCTGCACGACGCCCGTCCCGGTGGATCCCTTCACGGGCGAGCCGTTCCCCGGGAACCGGATCCCGTCCGATCGCCTCAGCCCCGGCGGGCTCCTGCTCCTGCAGCTCTACTCGCTGCCCAACACGACGCCGACCGGCGGGTCCTGCAACAACTGGGTCGAGTCGGTCGCCTCTCCGACCCACTGGCGGCAGGACAGCGCCCGGATCGACTGGACCCTCGGAAAGCGAACCCGCCTGCTGCTCCGCTACACCCAGGACAGCTGGCAGAACGGACCACCGGCCGATGGCGACCGACTCTGGGGCAGCGACCCATTTCCGGCCGTGGATGCGAGCTGGAGTCAGCCGAGCCGGTCGCTCGTCGTTCAACTCAGCCGCGATGTCGGCTCCGCGGGTGTCAACACGATCCAGTTCTCCTGGTCGCGCAACCAGATCGACGTGGTCACTGCCGGGACGAGCCAGGATCTGGTCGCCCAGCTGAACGCCGCCATTCCGACGATCTACCCGGCATCACTGAAGTACGGAGGGCTCGAGCACTCTCACCCGAGCTTCTGGGGCGGCCAGGGGTACGACGTCCTCGGGAGCGCATCACCCTGGAACAATCTGATGGACATTCTGGCCTTCCGGGACGACTACTCCGGGGCCCTTGGCAAGCACCTGCTGAAGGCCGGCGTGCACTACAGCTTCGGCCGAAAGGACGAGGTCGCGTCCAGCGCCTCGAACGAGGTGCCGCAGCTCGGGTTGGCCACCGGTCTCGGTGGATACGGGCCGACCAGCGGCAACGCCCTGGCCGACCTGCTGCTGCGGGACATGACGTTCCTGAGCTTCGAGGCGTCCACGAATCCCTACGTGAAGCAGCGCTGGCACAACCTGGAGGCCTACGTCTCGGACTCGTGGAGGGTCCGCCCACGAGTCACGCTCGATCTCGGGTTGCGTGCGTCCTACCTGGGCAACCCCTACACCACCGACGACGCGATCACGAGCTTCGACCCTGTGGCTTTCGATCCCGGGCTCGGCGCCGACCCGTGCAACGGGCTGCTGCAGGTGCCGGGAAGGAATCCCTGTGGGGAGGCCGGGTTCCAGGGAGGAGCCCCCGGTCCCAACCGGGCGCTAGTCACCAACAACGTCGTCGTCGCTCCGCGCCTGGGCGCGGCCTGGGACGTCTTCGGCAACGGCAAGACGGCGCTGCGAGGAGGGCTCGGACGGTACTTCCTTCGGGAGCCCGTGAGCCTCAGTCTCGGACTCGCCAGCAACCCGCCGTTCGCCGGCTCCCAATTCGGCATACGGGCGCTTGACACGAGTGCCCCGCCCTGCGACGGCTGCCTGAGCCCGCTCGCGGGGTTTCCCTCCTACGGACGCGACACGAACGGGCGCGTGCCCAACAACTGGCAGTGGAGCGTGACGCTCGAGCAGCAGGCCTGGCGCAACGCGACTCTCGAGCTCAGCTACGTCGGCAGCCGGGGCCTGCAGATGACGCGCTTCGCGGACGTCAACGCTGTTGCTTCCGGCGACCCCAACGGCAACGGCGTCCCCGACCGCCTCGAATACGTGCGCAGCTTCGGGGATTCCGCGACCAAAGCCTCGCTACGCCCCTTCGGCGTCTTCAGTGACTCCGGAATCCAGGTGGCCGGCAACAGCGCCCGCTCGATCTACCACGCGCTGCAGACTCAGCTTCGAAGCCGCTTCGGGCGCGGATCGCAGTTCCAGGCGTCCTACACCTTCTCCCGGCTGATCGGCACCGACGTGCAGGCCGTGCCCACCGACCCGGACGACCCCGGGCTCGACCGCGGCCTGTCGCCGTTCTCGCGCCAGCACCTCTTCAACGCCAGCCTGGTGCTGCAGCTGCCCGGCTTCGAAGGTCGATCGGGCTTCGTGCGGCACGTGCTCGGCGACTGGGAGATCGGAGCGATCGCGGTGGCCGGCTCGGGCTCGCCGCTCACGGTCTACAACGGCATCGTGCCGGACGTCGGCGAGCTCTCGGGCACCGGGACTTTCTTCAATCAACGCCCCAACCGGGTGCCCGGCGAACCCTGCCGCGCGAGCGGTGGCCCGCAAGAGCAGTGGCTCAACCCGCGGGCGTTCACGCTCGACGGATTCGAGCTCGGCAGCATAGGCAACTCCGGAGTGGGCATCTGCGAGGGCCCGGGCCTGTTCCAGGTGGACCTCGCCCTCTACAAGAACATCCGGCTGGGAAGCCGGCTCAGGGCCCAGCTCCGCTTCGAGGTGTTCAACGTCTTCGACCGCACGCAGTTCCTGGGCATCAACACCGCACTGAATCCGATCTCGGTCACCCTCGACGGCCCGCTCGAGAGCGCGACGCAGATCCTGGACTCGGAGCTACCTTTTTTCTTCGGCCGGGCGACGAAGGCGGGTGATCCCCGCCAGGCCCAGTTCGGCGTGAAGGTCATCTTCTGAGCGACTGATACGGCGGCGACCCGCCTCGGAGCTCCGCCAGGGCCGATCGAAAGGACGATAAGATCCATCGCACCCCCGCCCGCGGCCATGCTGAATGCGGCGGTCGGGTCTGCGGATGGCTCTTGCCCCCGACTCACGGCTGGGCCCGTACCAGGTCGGCGCCCTCCTCGGCGCGCCGCAACCACTCCTGACCGGCTCTGGCGCTTCGAAGACGAAGGCCGGGCACTGGCCGCCCTCAACCATCCCAACATCCTGTCGGTCCTCGACGTCGGCTCCGAGAACGGATCGCCCTCCTGCAGGATCTGTTCGTCATCGACGGCTTGCGTGGTTCGGCTTCACGAGCGCGCTGAGCCCTGGGCGACGAAGATGTCGCGCATCTGGCGTGATGGCTTCGGCGCTGGTTTAGACTGTCGCGTGCCCAGAGGCCTTCGCTGAACAGCGTCCAACGACTTCCTGACGACCTCGTCAACAAGATCGCCGCCGGGGAAGTGGTGGAGCGGCCGGCGTCCGTCGTGAAGGAGCTCTGCGAGAACGCGCTCGACGCGGGGGCGCGCGCGGTCCACGTCGAGATCGAGGACGGTGGCACGACGCTCGTGCGCGTGCGCGACGACGGACACGGCATGCGCCGCGCCGACGCCGAGCTCGCGCTCGAGCGGCACGCCACGTCGAAGCTCAGGGCGCTCGACGACCTGCAGAGGCTTCAAACCCACGGCTTTCGCGGCGAGGCGCTGCCTTCGATCGCCGCGGTGTCCGAGCTCGTGCTCCGCTCGCGGGCCGAGGGCGAGCCGGCCGGCACCGAGGTAGCGGTCGCCCACGGCCGGCGCCAACACCTGCGCGACGCGGGACATCCGCGCGGGACCAGCGTCGAGGTGCGCGACCTCTTCGGCACCTTGCCGGCGCGCCGCAAGTTCCTGCGCTCGGCTGCGACCGAGGCCTCCCACGTCGCCGAGGCGGTGACGCTTCTGGCGCTGGCGCGACCCGAGACGGGCTTTTCGCTGCGCTCCGGTGGGCGCAGCGTGATCGAGACGCCGCCCGTAGACGGACTTGCGGCGCGGCTCTTCCAGATCTTCGGTCCGAAGCTGCTCGCCGACCTCCTGCCGGTCGAGGGCGGCTCGGACTGGGTCGGCGTGCGCGGCTTCGTCTCGCGGCCCGACCGCCCGCGGCCGCCACGGCCCAACCTGCGGCTTTTCGTCAACCGCCGCGCGGTGCGCGACCGGGCGCTGTCGAAGGCGGTGATGGAGGCCTACCGCGGTGCGGGAGCGGGGGAGCGAGGCTTCGAGGCCTTCGTGTTCGTGGAGCTCCCCTCCCATCTCGTCGACGTCAACGTGCACCCGGCGAAGACCGAGGTGCGCTTCGCGGACGCGCGCGCCGTCTTCAGCGCCGTCGAGCGGGCGGTGCGCGAGGGCCTCTCGGCCGGCGTGCGGGAGGCGCCCGCGGTGGCGCTCGGGGAAGCCACACCGGAGAGCGTGGCGGCGCGTGCGGCCGCGGCGACGACGGCCTTCCTCGCACGCGGGCCCGAGCCGGAGGCGCGCGGATTCTGGTCGGCGCCGCGGAGCGGCGCGTCGCTGTCAGCCGAGGGAACGGCTGCGCCCCCATTGGACGCGCCGGTCCCGGTGGTGCTGGGCCAGCACCGGCTCGTCTATATCGTCGCGAGCGACGGCGACGAGCTCCTGTTCGTCGATCAGCACACGGCCCACGAACGCGTCCGCTTCGAGCAGTTGCTCGAGCGAGCCGGACGCCGGCTCGTGGAGTCGCAGGGCTTGCTGTCGCCCGCGGTCGTCGAGCTCGCCCCCGCGCTGCGACCGGTGCTCGAAGCGCACATCGGATCGCTACTCGAGCTGGGCTTCGACGTCGAGCCGTTCGGTGGATCCGCCACGCGGCTGCGGGCCGTTCCGGCCGTGCTTGGGGCACGGGATCCGGGGCCGGCGTTCGTCGCCATTCTCAGCGACCTCGCCGAGCGCGACGCGTCGGAGTGGGCGGTCGCCAGCACGCGCGACAGGCTGGCGGCGACGCTTGCGTGCCATTCCGCGGTACGCGCCGGGCAGCCGCTGGGCACCGAGACGATGAGCGCGATCCTTCGCGATCTCTTCCGCACCACGCACCCGACCCTGTGCCCGCACGGCCGCCCGACCTTGGTGCGCGTGCCGCGCGAGGAGCTCAGCCGCTGGTTCGGGCGGACGGGATGGCGGCGGCAGTGAGCGCCGCTTGGCCGCAATGGGCGGGTGCGTAGGCGTGGAACGCGTCCATCAGGCGGCAGGTGTAGGGGCCCGGGCGGCCGTCGCCGATCGGCGAGTCGTCCACCTGGCGCACCGGCACCAGCTCGCGCGTGGTGCTGGTCATGAACGCCTCGTCGGCACCCAGCAGCGTGTCGAGGTGCAGCGGCTTCTCGTGACACGGCAGGCCGAGGCCGGCCAGGAGCTCGATCACGACCGCGCGCGTGATGCCCGGCAGGATGCCCGCGGAGAGCGGAGGAGTCAGGAACGTCCCCTCCATCACGACGAAGAGGTTGGTGCTCGCGCCCTCGGCCAGGTAGCCCTCGTGGTTGAGCAGCAGCGGCTCGTCGCAGCCGCGTGCCTGCGCCTCGCGCACTGCCAGGATGTTGTTGAGCAGGTTGCTCGATTTGATCCCGGGGTCGAGAGCGCGCGGATGGTTGCGTCTCACGCTGACCGCGGCCACCCGGATCCCCTCTTCGTAGTGCCGGGCAGGCGGGGAACTGAGCGGCTTCTGGATCATCACGACGGTCGGGCCGGCGATGCGCGAGAAGTCGTAGGAGCAGTCCCCGACTCCGCGCGAGACGATGATCCGCACGTAGAACTCGCCGGCTCCAGCGCGGGCGATGAGCGCCTCCACCTGGCCGTAGAGCTCGGCGTCCGTTGCGTTCACCTCGATGCCCAGCCGGCCGGCCGAGGCGCGCAGCCTGCGGAAGTGGCGGCCCGGTTCGAAGACGCGGCCCGCGTAGGTGCGCATCACCTCGTAGACGCTGTCGCCGAAGGCGAAGCCGTTGTCGAGCACCGAGACGCGTGCCTCCTCGGCGGGCACGATGTTTCCGTTCACGGAGGCGAAGTTCATATGCGTGAAGCTCCCGGGCGGGCGACGAATGCAGGCGAAGCGAGGCTAGCACCCGCGCTCGCGCGGCGTCAACGCGGCAAGGACGCATGACCACCTTGCGCGCCGTCGTGCTCGGAGTCCTGCAGGGCGCGGGCGAGTTCCTTCCGATCAGCAGCTCCGGCCACCTGATCGTGCTGCCGTTCCTGATGGGGTGGCCGGACAGCGGGCTCGCTTTCGACGTAGCGCTCCACCTCGGCACCTTGGCGGCGGTCGCCTTCGCCTTCTGGCGCGATTGGCTCCGCCTGCTCAAGGGCGGCCTGCGCGGCCTCGCCTCGCGCCGTCCGCTCGCCGACCCGGACGCCCGCCTGCTGGTGTATCTCGCGCTCGCCACGCTGCCGGGTGCCGTTGCCGGGCTGCTGCTCGACGAGTGGGCCGAGACCGTCTTTCGCTCGCCCGCGCTCGTCGCGCTGATGATGGCGCTGATGGGCGTCGTGCTGTGGCTGGCCGACCGGCGCTCCGGGACCGCCGGCGAGGGCGAGGTCGTGCGCCTGCGCGACGCGCTCCTGATCGGCCTCGCCCAGGCGCTCGCGATCGTGCCCGGCACCTCGCGCTCCGGCGCCACGATCAGCATGGCGCTGTTCCTCGGCCACAAGCGCGAGGCCGCGGCCCGCTTCAGCTTCCTGCTGGCGCTCCCGATCACCGCCGGCGCGGCTCTCGTCAAGGTGCCCGATCTCGTCGCTAGCGGAGCCGAGCTCAGGCCCGTGTTTTTGGGGATGCTGGCGGCGGCCGTCTCGGGCTTCGTTGCGATCCGCTTCCTGCTGCGTTACGTGCGGACCCGAAGCTACGCTCCGTTCGTCTGGTACCGCTTCGCCTTCTCGGTCGTCGTGCTCGTCGTGCTGTTTCTCCGCTACTCGCAAGTGGGTTAGATTCCTGGTGTGATTCCGGTTCTCACCGCCGAGGAGATGCGGCGGGCCGATCGTCACACGATCGAGCACGTCGGACTTCCCGGGGTGGTCTTGATGGAAAGCGCCGGCGCGGCCGTGGCCGGCGTCGTCGCCGAGCGATACCCGCAAGCGCGCGACATCGTGGTCCTGTGCGGCCGCGGGATGAACGGGGGCGACGGTTTCGTCGCGGTGCGGCGCCTGGGCCGGCTCGCCCAGGCGCTGCTGCTCGGCCGCCGCGAGGACGTCGCGGGCGACGCGCGCACGCACCTCGTGGCTTGCGAGCGCTCGCAAGGCCGCGTGAGCGAGGTGCCCGACCCCGAGGCGTGGCGGGCGGCGCTGCCAAGAGTCGAAGCGGCCGACCTGGTGGTGGACGCGGTGCTCGGAACGGGGCTACGGGAGGCACCGAGCGGCCTCGCGGCGCTCGCGATCACGGCGATCCGCGCGCGCCACGACGCGGGTCGACCGGTGGTGGCGGTCGACCTGCCGTCGGGAATCTCGGCGGACGCGGGAACGCTCGGCTGGCCGGTGGCGCGCGCGACCTTGACCGTGACCTTCGCGGCACCGAAGCGCGGCCACGTGCTGCCGCCGGCGTGCGACGAGACCGGCGAGCTCGTGATCGCCGACATCGGCATTTCCGCCGCGAGCGTCGCCGCTGTCGGGCCGACCCTGTTCCTGGTCGAGGACCGCGATGCCGCCCTGGCGTTTCCACGGCGCGGCCGAGGCGCCCACAAGGGCGAGTTCGGTCACCTGCTGGTTGTGGCAGGGTCGCTTGGCAAGACCGGTGCTTCGGTGCTCGTCGCCGCCGGGGCCCTGCGCTCGGGGGTCGGGCTCGTGACCGTCGCCACGCCCTCGCCCTGCCTGCCGATCGTGGCGGCGGCGCGACCCGAGCTGATGACCGAGCCCTTGGCGGTGACCCGGAGCGGTGGCCTCGACCCGGCAGGGCTCGAAGCGCTGCTCGCCCTTGCCCGCGAGCGCGACGCCGTCGCGCTGGGTCCGGGCCTGGGGCTAGACACGGGGACGCGCGAGCTCGTGAGAGCCTTCGTGCGCGCGTGCCCGGTGCCCCTCGTGATCGACGCGGACGGCCTCAACGCGCTCGGGCCGCTTGGCGATGGCGGCGCCGCGGGTCTGGGGCGCGAGGCGCCCACAATCCTCACGCCGCACCCCGGCGAGATGGCGCGGCTTCTCGGCCGTACCACAAACCAGGTGCAGGAGGACCGCCTGGGGGCGGCCACGGAACTGGCGCGTCGGACGGGAGCGATCGTCGTGCTGAAGGGGCAGCGCACCCTGGTAGCCGAACCCAATGGACGCGCGGCGGTCGTGCGGTGCGGGAACCCGGGCATGGCCGCGGGCGGAACGGGCGACGTGCTGGCCGGCGTCACGGGAGCGCTGCTGGCGCGGCATGGTGCGCTGCTTGCGGCCACCGCGGCGGCCTACGTGCACGGCTGTGCGGGCGACCTGGCCGCCAGCCGGCTCGGCGAGGAGGGCATGACCGCAGGCGACCTGGCCGAGGCCCTGCCCGCGGCGATCGAAGCGATTCGTCGCGGAGGTGGCTTATCCGCGAGCTCGTGAGCCACGGCGAGTCCGAGACGGCCGAGGTCGCGCGCGTGATCGCGGCGGGCTTTCGCGGAGGCGAAGTGGTGCTGCTCACGGGCGAGCTCGGCTCCGGCAAGACCGCCTTCGTGCGCGGCCTCGCGCGCGGCTTGGGAGCCGATCCGGAGGAAGTGGCGAGCCCCACGTTCGTGCTGCTGACGGCGTACCCCGGACGCCTCACGCTCCATCACGCGGACCTCTACCGGCTGCGGGGCGACGGGGACGAGCGCGAGCTCGGGCTCGAGGAGCTGCCGGGGCCAAAGGGGGTGCTGGCCGTCGAGTGGGCCGAGCGGCTGCGGGAGCCGCCGTGGCTAAAGGCGGTGCGCGTGAGCCTCAGCCACGCCGGCGACGACGAACGCCTGATCCGCATCGAGGACGTCGCGTGAGACGCGCGAGCGTGGCGCTTGCGGCGGCGCTCTTCGCGGCCTGCCCGCAACCGGGCACGCGCCAGCCCGGGGCCACGGCCAGGCCGCGCCAGGGCGCTGCCGGCAACCGGTGGAACGTCCTGCTCGTGACCATCGACACCTTGCGCGCCGACCATCTGGGCGTCTACGGCTACCGGCGTGCGACGAGTCCCAACATCGACGCGCTTGCCCGGCGCGGCGTCACGTTCGACCAGGCGTACAGCTACTGGCCAAAGACGCGCGGCAGCTTCGTGGCAATCCTCACCGGGCGGCTCGCGGCGCAGAGCGGCTACGGCAAGACCCACCCGCTGCTCGTGGACTTCAACCCCACGCTCGCGAGCGTGCTCCAGCAGGCCGGATACGACACGGTCGCCGTCGTGGACAACCCGAACGTCGCCTCCCCGCTCGGGTATGCGAAGGGCTTCGCGCGCTACCGCGAGACCTGGGAGGAGGCGGCGCTCGCGAGCGAGATCGACCGGGCGCGCGCCATCAGCGGCGACGCGATCGCCTACCTCGGCAACGCGACGCCCGAGCGCCCGTTCCTGCTGTGGCTCCACTACGTGAACCCGCACGCGCCTTACGAGCCCCCCGCGCCCTTCGACGAGGCGTTCCTCGACGCTGCGGCGGCCCGCGGGCCCGTGCTGTCGCCGGTTCTGGGCTTCCACGGCGGCGTGCCGCGCCAGTGGGCCCGGCCGGGGCGGACGCTCGGCTGGTACGTGGCGCAGTACGACGGCGAGATCGCGGCCGTGGACGCGGAGGTCGGCCGGGTGCTGCGCGCGCTCGAGACGTCCGCGGTGCGGGACCGGACACTCGTCGTGCTGAGCTCCGACCACGGCGAGAGCCTTGGAGAGCACGACTATTTCTTCGACCACGGCGAGAACCTGTTTGACCCCTCGATGCGTATCCCGCTCATCGTCGCGGGCCCGGGAATCGAAGCCGGTCGGCGCTCCGATGCGCTTGCCACGACTCTCGACTTCGTCCCGACCTTGCTCGACGCCGTCAAGGTCTCCTATCCCGCCGATCTCGCGGGCGTGAGCCTGCTCGGCGCGGCCCGCGGCCAGTCGCTCGCCGGGCGCGTGCGCCTCCCCGGCCAGAACGACCGCAACCTGCTCGGGGCCTGGGGCGCACGCTTCAAGATCGTGGCGACGCCGTCGGCGAGCGGCACGCGCTACGCGCTCTTCGACCGGGCGAAGGACCCGGGCGAGACGCGTGACGCCTCGCCTGCGCTCGCCGAGGCGATGCGAGAAGAGCGGCGCGAGCTCGAGCTGTTCCGTGAGAGGATCGACGCACAGCTCGTTCGCACCCGGCGCCTGCTGGAAGGGCGATCGGGCGAGGAGCGGCTGAGCCAGGGCGCGTGCGAGAGCCTCAAGGCGATGGGCTACGTGCAGCAGGGCTGCGAGTAAGGACGAGCTTTGGGGGGAGCGTGGAGCGCGGGGCCACGATAGCCGACCTGTCGCGGGTGCTGGTGGCCGACGAGATCGCCAGCGTGCGCAACGAGCGCTGGTCGGGGGTGCTCGCCCTCAGCCAAGGCGAGGTGTCGAAGGGCGTCTACCTCCTCGAGGGCGAGGTCGTTTTCGCCGCTTCGACGGTGGAAGAGGATCGCCTGGGCGCCTGCCTGTTTCGCGCCGGGCGGCTCTCGGAGTCGCAGTTCCGCACGGCGATGCGGGAGGTCGAAGCGTCCGGCTATCCGCTCGGCTACGTGCTCGTCGAGTCGCGCATCCTGAGCCCCCAGGAGCTGGCGGGTGCGCTCTCGGCGCAGGTCGAGCGAATCGTACTCTCCGTGCTGCGCTGGACGAACGGTACCCTGCGACGCAAGCCGATGGACCGTCCGATCCCGGCGGACCAGACGCTCGATCTGAGCACCAACCGGCTGCTGCTTTTGGGGATGCGCCTCTTCCCCGACGCAGAGCGGCTGGAGCGGGCGCTCGGCGATCCCGGCCGCCGGCTGCACCGCATCACGCCGGCGTCGTTCGATTACGACCAGGTCGAGACCTCGCCCGCCGAGCGCGCGGTGCTCGCCATGTGCGCGCGCGGCGCCGCCCTCGCCGACCTCTTGGCGCTGCCCCACCCGCGGCCGCAGCTGGTGCGGGCCGTCCACGCGCTGCTGTCCGGCGGCCTGATCGAGGACGCGCCCGTGCCCCGGCCGGCGGCGGCGCCCGCGCCGTCGCCCTCGATTCCGGCTCCCTACTACGTGGCGTCAGAGCTCGAGCCCGAGCCCCAGCCGGAGACTCCACGCTCTCCCGAGGAGGCGGAGAGGCAGGCCCGTAGCTTCCTCGATCGAGGCCATCGCGAGCGCGCGATTGCCATCCTGCGCGAAGCGATCGAAGAGCATCCCACGGCCCGCGGCCCGCGCCGGCTGCTGGCACTCACGCTCGGACGCGAGGCCGGTTTCAAGCAGGACGTGGAACGCCTTTTCGTCGAGCTGCTCGAGCGCCAACCGTCCGACACCGAGCTGCGCTACGCGCTAGCCTCCTATTACCGCAAGGGAGGCTTCGCGGGGCGAGCCATCCTGCAGCTGCGCATCGTGCTCTCGGCCGATTCGAGCCACGCCGCCGCCTGGCGCGACCTCGGTGAGCTCGAGGCCGGGCCGACGCGGCGCGGTCGCTGAGCGTTCAGAAGCGCGTCGGCTCGTCCAGGGCGGTCGCCACGCCGAGCGCCTGCACCGCGTCGAGGTCCGCGCCCTCGCTGCGCGTACCGCCGGGACACGGGAACAGCTCGCCGTCTTCCACGCGCACGTAGCGGGCCTGGGTCACACCGGCCGTGGCGAGATCGAAGTCGCAGGAGCTCTTCACGCGGTCGACCCGCTCACCGCAGCCCTTGCGAGCCTCGACGAGCGTGAACGGGCCGGCTGGCGACGTCGAGACGTAGACCGAGAGCGGTTCGCCCGAGACGGCCTGGTAGACGCGCAGGTCGGCTCCGGGGCGGTCGCTGAGACACCCGCCGAGGTCGATCGTGACGCGGCCGCCAAAGCCGAGGCTGATGAAGCCGGTGTAGCCGTCCGGGCCGAATCCGTCGGCGTCGGGTGCCCCGAGCGCCGTCTGCGGGTCGTTGAAGATGTTGCGCTCGAGAGAGCAGCGGGGGACCCACCAGTCGATCACACTCCGGGCGTAGGCGGACGGCGCCCCAGTGCAGGCGTTGGAGGGCGAGGGAGACGGCGACGGGTCGGTCGGTCCGCAGGAGGCCGCGAGCAGGGCCGCCACGAGCCGCGGCCAGCCCCGTCGCTTCACCGGGCTTCGGTCCGGCCGCATGCGCGGAACGCCGCGTTACCCTTCTCGCCGGTCAGGAAGTCGAGGAACGCACGGGCAAGGTCGAGGCGTGGGCTCGCGCGTACGCCGAGAGCGCGCGCCGTGAGCGGGGGGACGTCGAGGCTGGTCGCTGGAAGTGAGCCCGCAAGGCTCAGGGGCACGACCGCAGCCTCGCCCGGCTCGAGCCGCAGCGGCGCGCTCGACTGGCGCAGCCGTTCCATGTTCGCTGGTGCCAGACCCTGGAGTGCGAGGCTGCGCGAGGCCTCGCGCCCGACGACGCCGCCCATCATCCGGACGCGCATAGTCCCCATGGCTTGTGCTTGGAGAGGCCCGGCTCCACCGGGACCGACGAGCACCCACGGGATCCTGGCCACGTCGACGTCGAGGTCCGGATGCGTGGCGCCGCCTTCGATGATGCGGTTGAGCTCCTGGTCTGCTGCCACCACGACGTCGGCGCCGTCGGTCGAAGCGGCGTCGAAGAGCGCCGCCGTTTCGACCGCCAGCTTGCGCCCGGTTGCCTGCTCGTACACGGCGGCCGCCGCGGCGACGCAGGGCGAAACCGCCGGGCTCGCCTTCACGCGCAGCCGCGCCGGGGCAGGGCCGGCGGAGGCACCCAGGAGCGCGACTGCCAAAAGCAGCCGACTCATCGCATCACCTCACGCGGGCTCGAGCGACCACTGGTGGCCGCTGGTGACGAAGCCGCAGTAGCCGTTGGCGATCGGGTTACCCGTGGGATCGGACGCGAGGCTCAGCTCCACCTCGCCGAAGGCCGTGCCGCTCGCGCGGGCGCGTCCGCTCGTGGCCGTCGTGGCCGTCCCGTCGGTCATGATCTGCATCCAGACCCGGTACACGCCTTCGGTATTGAGGCCGAACTCGATCGTGGAGGCGCCCGAAGCGCCGTGGAGCCGATTGCCCTCCCGCAGCAGCACGAAGCGGCCGTTGTGTGGGTTCTCGGACGGCGACGCGGACTGCCCCGACACCTCCGACCCGGCGCTGACGGGAAGTTCCGCGACGTTCATCACGACAACGAGCGGGCCCACCTGCATGGCGGCGGGGCAGCTCGGGCTGACCGTCAAGCTGAACCGGTAACGACCCGAGAAGGCCGGAACGGACTGCGCACCGATCGAGCAGGGCAGCGCGAGCGCGATCGCAATCGTGAGCGCCACGGCCCGGCCGGAGCCGATCGCCACGCTACTTGAGCCCCTGGCAGCGGGCGCAGACGTCGAGCAGGCGCCCCTCCGCCATGTCGCGCAACCGGTTCGCCCGCGTCTCGCTGCGCCAGACCTCCTCGACCGAGCTCGCGAACACGTTTGCGGTCTTGGTACGGCCCTCGTAGTCGGTGCAGCAGCTCACGACGTCGCCGTTCCACAGGATCACGAACTGGTCGTGCGGCGCCGGACAGTAAGTATCGACGACGTCTTCGACCTTGTGCCCGCCGATCACGTTGCCCCAGGTGTGGCAGCGCTTCCAGACGAGGTGCACCCCGTCGAGGAGCTCGTAACGGCTTCCGTTCTCGTCCCTGTCGAGCAGATGGGCTTCGCGGATCGCCTGGAGGTCGTGCTCGCGCGGCCGAAGCCCGTAGCGCTCCTCGAGCGTGCGGCAGAAGCCGATCCAGTCGCGGATGAAGGCGAGCGCCTGCTCGTCCTCGCTCACGATCCGATAGCCGTCGGCGTACTTGGTGTTCATGATGTCGATCTCGATGTTGGTGCGCGCGCCGAGCGCGACCTTCTGCTCGAGTGCCATGCGCACCTTGTCGCGGTACTCGTCGAACACCAGCTTCGGAGCCTTGCGCGTCTTGAACGTGTCGGGGTCCGGGGTTTGGTACGAGAGGATCAGGTTGGTGAGGCCGGCGCGGTAGAGCGCGCTCATGCGCTCCTCGGTGATGAGCCCGCAGTTGGTATTGAGCTCGACCGGAACGCCACGCGCTTCGGCGTACGCCACGATCTCGGGCAGCTCGGGGTGGAGCATCGGCTCGCCCATCTGGTGGAGCTTCACCGGGAAGAGCGGGCCGAGCCAGGCGCGCTTCTCCGCGATCTCGTCCACCAGCCGGAACACGCGCTCCTTCTTCATGAAGCCGCGCCGGCGATCCATGATCTCGTCGGGGCACCAGGTACACTTGAAGTTGCAGGCGTTCGTGATCTCGACGAACAGGTAGTTGATCGGGTAGAAGCGGCCGGGCAGCTTGCGGAGCTCGGGAACCGGCGCCGTGGCGGGGAAGCTCGCGATGTCGGGCGGTGGGACGAGGCTCACGCTCACACGCTGGAGCAGCAGCTCGCGGCGGAACTCGAAGCGGAACGAGGCGCCCAGGTTCTGCGTCCGCGCGGGATCGAAGTCGGCCAGGTGGAAGACGGCGCGCCTGAAGCGCTTGAGGCCGACGGCATCCGGCTGCCAGCGCTGCTCCGCGGCCTTGTAGAGTCCTTGCTCGACAGCAGCCGCGTCGCTCGAGGCGTACTGTAGGCGGAACTCCCCGTACTGCGCACCCCAGTAGTCGACCTCCACCCAGATGCCGGCGCCGGCGCGACGCCGGAAGCCCTCGGGAAGCACGGCATAGAGGTAGTAGGCGGACTCGGTCGGCCGCAGGCAGGAGCGCCCGCCGATGGCCGTGGTCTCCCAGACGCCGTCTTTGCCGCTCGGGAACTCGAAGTCACCCTCCGGGCCCTCGGGCCCGACCACCACTTCGAGCCGCTCGCTTCCGCCGAGGATGCGGGCGAGGCCGCTGCCGAGACGCGTGAGGGCGCTGCTCATCGCTCCGCCTTGGTGTCGCCGAAGCGTACGGTCGAGGCGATGTAGTCGGCCCAGCGCGAGGCGCGCGGGAAGACGTCCTCGCGGGCCTCGAAGCTCAGCGAGCAGCCGCGGCCCGCCTCGGCGAAGTAGAAGCGCTTGATGTAGGACATCGCGATCGGCGTCTCGATCCGCATCACGTCGACGTAGCCGCCCTTGAACGCGGCGTGGCTCAGCACCTGGAAGTTTTCGCCCAGCCGCTCGCGCGTCGTCACGTAATAGCGCTCGAGGTCGCCCGCGTCCGCGACCTTCTCGAGCGTGACGGAGAGCGAGGCGTGCACGGTGCCGCCACGGCCCTTGTCGGCAGCGAGCGCCGGGCTCACGTACTGCGCCAGCTGGCTCCCGCCGCCCGAAAATGCCCGCGTCTCACGCCACGATTCGGGGATCCCGAGCGACGCCTTGTGCTCGCTCCACTCGCGGCGTGGGTAGCGCTCGGGCCGCTCGAAGGTCAGGCTCGAGCGGATCTCCTCGAGCGCTGCTGCCTGCTTTTCGAACGCGGCGGCGTCGCCTTGCAGGTAGAGGCCCACGACCTTGTCACGAAGCCCGAACAGCAGCAGGTGGTAGCGCGTGGCCCCGTCGCTGGAGGCGAAGACCCAGGCCTTGCCGGCGACGCCCTGGCGCTCCTCGCTACGCGTGGTCGGGGGCGCGTGGCCGGCGAGGTAGCGCTCGGCGTACTCGTCGAGCGAGCCCGCCGCCGGCCCCGAGAGCAGTGTCACGGAGACGGGCGAGCGGTTCTGCGGGCCTGCGGGCGGGGCGAGAAAGTAGCGGTACCAGACGCCTTCCTGCTCGGCCTGGTCGGTGCGCCAGCTCGCGGGGTGGCGCAGCGACACGCCGTGGTCTCCGTTGAAGTAGGTCACGAACAGCTCGCGCGAGCCCGAGCAGGCCGCCGCCATCAGCCCGGCGAGCGTCACGAGCGCGAGGGTTCCGGCGCTACTCCAGCCGGTAGTTCGGCGCTTCCTTGGTGATGATGACGTCATGAACGTGGCTTTCCTTGAGCCCGGCGGAGGAAATCTTGACGAAGCGGGCACGGCTCTGGAGCTCGGCGATGTTCTGAGCGCCGCAGTAGCCCATCCCGGAGCGCAGGCCGCCCACGAGCTGCTGAACCATCGCCGAGATCGACCCCTTGTAGGGCACCATGCCCTCGATGCCTTCGGGCACCAGTTTCTCGCTCACCTCCGACTCCTGGAAGTAGCGGTCGCGCGAGCCGGCCTTCATCGCGCCGATCGAGCCCATGCCGCGGTAGGACTTGAACGAGCGGCCCTGGCGCAGGATCAGCTCGCCCGGGCTCTCGTCGGTGCCCGCGAACAGCGAGCCGATCATGACCGAGGCGGCGCCCGCGGCGATCGCCTTGGTCACGTCGCCCGAGAACTTGATGCCCCCGTCCGCGATGATCGGCGTGTCGCTGGCGGCGGCCGCGCGCGCGGCCTCGGCGATCGCCGTGATCTGCGGCATGCCGGCGCCGGAGACCACGCGCGTCGTGCAGATCGAGCCGGGGCCCATGCCCACCTTGACCGCGCTCACGCCTGCGGCGATCAGGTCAGCTGCGCCCTCGTATGTGCCGACGTTCCCCGCGACGAGCTCGAGCTCCGGGTGGGCGACCCTCAGTTTCTCGACCGTGTCGCGCACGCCCTGACTGTGCCCATGCGCCGTGTCGACGACGACCACGTCGACCTTGGCCTCGACCAGCGCCGCCACGCGCTCGAGCGTGTCGGCGGCGACGCCGACGGCCGCGCCAACCCGCAGCCGGCCGAGCGAGTCCTTGCAGGCGTTCGGGTACTTGATCTGCTTCTGGATGTCCTTGACCGTGATCAGGCCCTTCAGGTTGAAGTCGCGGTCCACCACCAGCAGCTTCTCGACCTTGTGCTTGTGGAGGATCTGCTTTGCATCCTCGAGCGTCGTGCCCACCGCGACCGTGATCAGGTCGTCCTTGGTCATGAGCTCCGACACCTTGAGCGAGGTGCGGGTCTCGAAGCGCAGGTCGCGGTTGGTCAGGATCCCGACGAGCTTGGGACCGACCGTCACGGGCACGCCGCTGATGCGGTACTTCGACATCAGCGCGAGCGCTTCGGCGACTGGAGCGTCGGGAGCCACCGTGACCGGGTCGACGATCATGCCCGACTCGGAGCGCTTCACCTTGTCGACCTCGGCCGCCTGGGCCTCGATCGTCATGTTCTTGTGGACGAAACCGAGCCCGCCCTCCTGGGCCAGCGCGATCGCGAGGTGGGCCTCAGTGACGGTATCCATCGCCGCCGACACGATCGGGATCTTGAGCGCGATCTTGCGCGTGAGCCGCGTCTGGACCTCGACCTGCGCGGGCACCACGTCCGAGCGCTGCGGCACCAGGAGCACGTCGTCGAAGGTGAGCGCCTCGCTCAGCCGGCCGTTCAATGTCTGCGCCTCAATCAATTGGGTTGGCCTTTAGCTTCCGTGGCATTTCTTGTACTTCTTGCCGCTACCGCAGGGGCAGGGATCGTTGCGGCCGACCTTCGGCCCCTCGCGGCGCACCGTCTGCACGTCATCGGTCCCGCCCGGGGCCTCGCGCGGCTGGGCCTTGCGGGCGAAGCTCGAGGCGGTCGCGGAAGGGTCGTTGTAGGAGAGGTTGCGCTGCACGGTCTTGACGCCCGCGAGCGCCAGCTCCGGCTCGCGCGCTCGCTCGGGCGCCCGATCCCGCGCCAGGGCCGGGGCCGGCTCGGACGAAGGCTCCTCGGGCCGGCCCTCAGGGGCGACCGGCTGGTACAGGAAGCTCCAGCGCAGGATCTCCTCGTCGATCCGGTCCATCAGGTCCTGGAACATCTGGAACGACTCTTTCTTGTACTCGACGAGCGGATCGCGCTGCCCGTAGCCGCGCAGACCAATGCCCTCCTTCAGATGGTCGAGCGCGTACAGGTGGTCTTTCCACTGCGTGTCGACGATCTGCAGCATCAGCATGCGCTGGTGGAACAGCATGCGCTCGGCCCCGATCGCCTGCTCGCGCTGCGCGTAGCGCTTCTGGATCACTTCGGTCAGCTGCGGGGCCATCTCGTCGCGGGCGAGGGCTGCGAGATCGTTTTGCGCGGCTTCGAGACCGAAGGTCTCCTTGAGCGCGCCCTGCAGCGATTCCAGGTTCCAGGCGGAGGGGCTGTCTTTCTCCGGGCAGTAGCTGTCCACGTACCACTCGACGATCTCCTCGATCAGCCGCAGCACGTGCTCGCGCGTGTCCTTGCCCTCGAGCACCATGCGGCGCATGTCGTAGACCGCCTTGCGCTGCTTGTTCATCACGTCGTCGTACTCGAGCAGGTGCTTGCGCACGCCGAAGTTTTGCGCTTCGACCTGGCGCTGCGCCCGCTCGATCGAGCGCGTGACCATGCGGTGCTCGATCGGAACGCCCTCCTCCATGCCCAGCCGCAGCATCAGCCCACTGATCCGCTCGGAGCCGAAGATCCGCATCAGGTCGTCCTCGAGCGAGAGGTAGAAGCGCGAGGAGCCGGGGTCGCCCTGGCGTCCAGCGCGTCCGCGCAGCTGGTTGTCGATGCGCCGCGCCTCGTGCCGCTCGGTGCCGAGGATGTGCAGGCCTCCGAGCGCCACCACTCGCTCGCGTTCGTTCGCCTCGAGCAGCGCCTCGACCGGCGCGAGCTCGGCGCTCCCGGCCACCGCGTCGAGCGCCGGCTTCATCGGGTGCACGGACAGGAAGTCGACCGGGTTTTCGATCTCGGGATAGAACGACTTCGAGATGCGCTCCTTGGCGGCGCGCGGCAGCTCGCGTGCACCGTCCAGGTAGCGAGCGAGGGCGCTGCCGGCTGGGGCATGCGCCCGCACTGCAATCACCGACGGGTGGTCGGGCGAGAACGACGCCATCAGGCCCAGGTAGCGCCGCGCCAGCTCCTGGCGCGCCTCCGGCGCAAGCTTGCGCTGCTGCAGCTCGCGGCGGAAATCGCCCGCCATGTCACTTTGCACCTGCAGGGTCGCGGCCTGGACCGCGTCGGGCCCCTCCGGCTCGCCTTTCGCCTGCTTGTCCGCGAGCAGCGCCTTGACGCGGTGGTCGGGGACGCCGCCCAGGATGATGTCCGTACCGCGGCCGGCCATGTTGGTCGCAATCGTCACGGCCCCGAAGCGGCCCGCCTGGGCGACGATCTCGGCTTCGCGCTCGTGGTACTTCGCGTTCAGCACCACGTGCTTGATGCCTGCCTTCTTCAAGAGCGTGGAGAGCGCTTCCGACTTCTCGATCGAGATCGTGCCCACCAGCACCGGACGGCCGGACTTGTGCAGTTCCTCGATCTCGTGCTCCACCTGCCCGAACTTCTCGGGCTCGGTACGGAACACCACGTCGGGGTTCTCGACGCGGATCAGAGGCCGGTTGGTCGGGATCACCAGCACTTCGAGCTTGTAGATCTTGTCGAACTCGGGCGCCTCGGTCTCCGCGGTCCCGGTCATGCCCGCGAGCTTGGTGTACATGCGGAAGTAGTTCTGGAAAGTGATCGTCGCGAGCGTCTGGTTTTCGCGTTCGATCTTTACCTTCTCTTTGGCCTCGACGGCCTGGTGCAAGCCGTCGGACCAGCGCCGGCCCTCCATCTTGCGGCCGGTG
>Ga0114129_10001892_pt1 | contig 28549 bp, 22 predicted proteins | sample RhiMetdeltSRZDD1_FD_80071 | JGI IMG/M metagenome (GOLD analysis project Ga0114129, IMG submission 80071) | Populus rhizosphere microbial communities from Tennessee, USA - Rhizosphere MetaG P. deltoides SRZDD1 (version 2) (version 2) | ecosystem: Host-associated > Plants > Roots > Rhizosphere >... | reverse complement strand
CGATGATCGTTTTGATCAGTGTCTGTCCGGTCTTGAGATCCTTACCGGCAAGCGGTGCTCCAGTCGAGTCGGCTAGCTCGATCAAAGCGGGAATGTCCGCGCTCAGATTAGGTGCGGCGTTCGCGTAGGGAATTCCCTCTTTGATCGCAGCATACGCGTAGACCATGCTCGAAGGAATGCTGTCGTCGTTTGCCTCGAGCGCTTTCTCGAGCGCCGCGACGGTTGCGTGCGCCGGTGATTCGGTGAGAAACACTTCCGTGCTGCCGCACCAGACCATCACCAGCCGATCGCACTTGTTCTCCTGCTTGAATCGGCGCATGTCCTCGCGCAGCTGCTCTGCGAGTTCCTGCTTTGTCTTCCCTTTCTTGACGTTTGGTCCATCGAGCCGCTTCACGTATCGGCGATCGAACACCGCGGGCATCGGCGTGATGGCTTCCAGCTCGGGGCGAATTTTCTCGAGCAGGTCTTCTTCGAGCACGCCCGCGGTTTTAGCCGCTTCGTACGAGTTCTCCTCGAAAATGTCCCACGCGCCAAACACCACGTCGTCCAGAGACGACAGTGGTACGAAATCCTTGATCAGCGGCGAACGTCCTTCGGTTCGCTTTCCGAGACGAACCGTGCCCATCTGGGTCAGCGATCCAATCGGGGGCGCAAGCCCGCGGCGGACGGCAATGACGCCGGCGATCGTTGTCGTGCTGACAGCTCCCAGTCCAACGAGCAGAATGCCCAGCTTCCCACTTGCTACATCAATCTTCGGCGGATTTTTCACAACCGGAAACTATATCATTTGAAACTCGATGGCACTGTGGCCCCTGCGCAAATTATCGGGTGAATCGCTTCAGGTTTCGATGGCTGGCATCAAGCTCGGCGATCGTCTGCTCGTGGTTGGTTGCACTGACGCGATCCTTCTCGCGCAGCTTGCCGTCAAGACAGGGCTCACCGGACGCGCGTTCGCCGTTGACGAGCGCGAGGCGATCGTCACGGCAGCCGGAGAGATCGCGCGGCGCGAAGGCGCGCTGGTTGAGACCGCAGCCGCACCGTGGACGTCGCTGCCGGTCGAGAACGATTCGTTTGATGTCGCGGTCGTGCGCGATGTTCTCCCGCACCTTCCTGCCCATCGTCGGGCTGCGTGCGCCGCGGAGGTCGCACGCGCACTGCGGCCTGGCGGTCGATGCCTGCTGATCGATGGAACGATTCGAAGGGGGTTGTCCGTGCTCGTGCGTGGCGGATCGAGTCCTGATGACTACGGCCAAGAGGGTGGTCCCGTGCAGCTCCTCACGTCACAAGGATTCAAGGCGGCACGCATTCTCGCTGAACGCGACGGACTGGTGTTCGCGGAGGCGGTCAAACCCGCGATCGGCGGGGTCTAAACCGCGCCAACAACTTACCTCGCACAGGTGAGATGACGTCCACCATCGATCGATACCGTCTCGCCGGTGATCCACGCGGCGTTCGGTGATGCGAGAAAGAAAATCAGATCCGCGATTTCGTGCGGTTCACCCGGACGGCCGACCGGATGTGTCGCCTTCGAGTGTTCGAGGAAGGCCGCGTACTTCTCCTCGTCCATTCCGCCACGACGATGGAGATTCGAAATCACCACGCCAGGATTCACGGCGTTGATGCGGACACCCTTGGTTGCCACTTCAAGCGCAGCGCACCGCGTCAGTTGATCGATCGCTGCCTTGCTGACGCAGTAAGCAAGGACCCCCGGAAAGGATCGCAGCCCGGTGACGCTCGAGACGTTCACGACCGAACCCTTTGACTGGATGAGCGCCGGCATCGCCGCGCGCATCAACCGGAATGGTGCACGCGAGTTGATATCCATCATCGTGTCCCACTGTTCGTCGGTCGTCGATTCGACCGTGCCGCTCCCGATGATCCCGGCTGCATTGACAAGCGTCGTCAACCCTCCGAGGCGTTGAAGCGCGGTCTCAACGATCTGTGCCGGCGCCGCGGACTGGGTGACGTCCGCGATGCAGGGGGAACACTGCCCCCCCTCCCGCTGGACGGCCGTCGCGACCTCAGCGAGCGCGGTCGCGTCGCGTCCTACCGCGAGAACCGACGCCCCGGCGCGGCCAAACCGCATCGCCGTCGCCCGGCCGATCCCGCTCGACGCCCCCGTAACAATGACCTGCTGAACTGTTGGCATCAGGGGGTTTTAGCACAATCAGCAATCGCCAATGTCAATCCGCAGTCGCCAATGCCAAAAATCCGCGATCTTCAGTCGCCATTCCGCGATCGCGAACTGTCCCCTGCCACGAGGGCCTGTCACTGCCGGAGCACAGCCCGACGGCAGCCCCGACAACAGAAGATGCAAATGATGGCCGAAAACACGAAAGAAGCGGATTTTCAGATCATCCAGGGCACGGCAAGCGTTTTGCCGCATCCGCCAGGACAAAATGTCTTCCAGCAGCACCACCGTACCCGAGGTGTTTACCGCGCGGGAAATTGCGGCAGCCGCAGGAGTTTCGGCGCGGGACGTCCGGGCGCTGATAGCGGACGGTTCGATTTTCACAATCGGCGGCCGGTTCGTCACAGCCTCGGAGTCCGTTCAAATCGTGCGGAAGCTGCGCGGAGTGGCAGTACCACCTTCGGAACGGCCTCTTTTTGGTCCGCGGGCTTCCATGAAACGCTCGCCAGGAGCCCTCCTGGCATCGGGAGCCTTGCACGGCGCCGGATTGGTGGCGTTCCTCCTGTTGGCAACAATGGGTGTGGTGGCTCCAACCACGTTCCCGACAACAGAGATGCGACTGGTGTTTCTCGCGACGCCGGGTCCCGGAGGAGGCGGAGGTGGTGGCGGCCTCAAGCAGCCGGCTCCCCCGCCCGCGGCTAAAATGAAGGGCGTATCGGCGGTGAAGAGTCCCGTGCCGCCTCCGCGCCCGAAGACGACTCGGCCGCCGGAGCCGGAGCCGAAGAAAACTCCGCCGCCTGCGCCAGAGCCCGTCGCCAAGCCGGTTGAACCTCCACCTCCGGCACCGCCGAAGCCGTTACCCGAAGTGGTGGCTCCGGTTGCGCAGGCGCCGGCAGATACGACGGACAAGGCGGGGGTACTCGCCGACGCGAAGGACTCCGACAGCCACGGGCCTGGTACAGGTGCCGGAGCTGGGACCGGTCAGGGAACCGGGATCGGTGAGGGTACCGGTTCAGGGATCGGACCGGGCAGCGGTGGCGGGACGGGTGGTGGGCCATACCGGCCTGGTTCGGGCATCACACCGCCAAGCATTTTGCGAGAGGTCCAACCCGATTACACAGAGGAAGCGCGCCGGCGCGGCGTTCAGGGAGATGTCGAACTCGAGATTGTCGTGCGTGCCGATGGCACCGTCGGCAACGTGAAGATAGTCCGCGGCCTGGGCAGTGGCCTCGATCAACGGGCCGTCGAGGCCGTTCGGCAGTGGAGATTCTCGCCCGCGAAGCGTTTTGGCACGCCTGTCGACGTGCTGGTTGAAATCGCGGTCGAATTCAAACTCAGATAAATATGGAAACCATACTCATCGTCGTAACGGCGCTCGCGTTAGTAATAGCCGCAGGAATGGCGGTTGTCGTGGTGACGATGCTGCGGCATGAGAGGGCGCGGTCGGACGCGCGCATTGAAGCACTGAGCGCACTGGCTGCCGAAACTGGGCCGACAACTGAGGAGCCTCTGCATGCGTCGACCCACTTCGCCTCCGAACAGGTCGCACAGTGGCGCGAAGCCGTTCGTCCCTCACGCGAATCGAGTCCGTTTCTCGACCCTGCTCGTCCGGCGCCGCGCGTCGTCGCTGAACCGATCGTGATGCGCGAGGCCACTTCGACCGCGAGCGATGACACCGACGATTTCGAGATCCGTCCCGCTGTCGCTGGCATAGCTGATCTGTTTGCTGAACCCGAGCGGCCGTCGCCTTGGGTAAACCGGCTCGTCGCCATTGGATGTCTCGCGGCGATTGCGGTCGCGATCGGGATTGGATTGACGACGTTCGGAAGTGGCGCTGCCCCGACTTCGGAGACGGCGTCGACAGCGACCGCGGCGAAGGCGAAAACTGATGTGGCTCCGCTGGAACTATTATCGTTGCGGCACACGCAGGAGCCCGATCGGATCGTGATAACCGGCCTCGTTCAGAATCCGCGAACTGCGGCGCCGATCGATCATGTGGCGGCGACGGTGTTCGTCTTCGGACCGGATGGTGCGTTTCTCTCGAGCAACCAGGCACCGCTCGACTACACCACGCTGACGCCGGGCGGTGAGTCGCAATTCGTCGTGAGGGTGCCGGTTACTGGTCAGGTGTCCAGGTATCGCGTCGGATTTCGAACTGAGAACGGCCAGGTACTGCCGCATGTCGACAAGCGCGGGCCGGATGCGCTCGCACAGAAATAGGGGCTCCTCATGACGCGCCGCAGATCTCTCGCGCTTGCGACGGCCGCTGTTGCCGTCCTGCTGATGAACGCGCACGCGACTGCGCGCGGTGGACAACAGGATCAACAACAACAGCAGCCGACCGGGAACGGCGAACAGCAGTCGTTTCGTTTCAAGACCGGCGTCGAACTCATCAACGTGACGGCTACCGTCACCGATGTAAACGGCCGGTTCGTGTCCGGGCTTCACAAGGAAGACTTTCGTGTCTATCAAGACAACGAGCTTCAGAACGTCACGCATTTCAACAACGAACGCGTGCCAGTAAGCCTTGGAATCGTCCTCGACACGAGTGGAAGCATGGAAGGGGAAAAAATGAACGCCGCGCGTGAGGCGCTCAACAGTTTTCTCGACCAGCTGAACGATCCGGATGACGAGGTATTTCTTTACCGCTTCGACAACCATCCGACGCTCGTCGAAGGTTGGACGCGCGACAAGCGCCGTTTGAGCTACGCGCTCTCCAGGATGGTGCCGCGTGGTGGAACGGCGCTGTACGATGCGGTCGCTGACGCGGTTCCGCTCGCGCAGTCAGGTCACAATCGCAAGAAAGCGATCGTGATCATTTCTGACGGTAACGACACGAGCAGCCGCACCGACGTGCAGTCGTTGAAGCGTTTGATCCGCGAAGCGGAAGTGCTGGTCTACGCGATTGGGATCGATAGCCAGAGCGAGTTCGGTGGGTGGCTGCCTGGTGGCTTTGGGCGCTTCCAGCGGCCTCGCACGCCGCGATTCCCGGTCCCGTTTCCGTTCCCGATTCCTGGTGGCGGCGGCCGTAATCCACCACCCTCGCCGCCGCCCAACTATCCCTCCCCCAACCCGCGGAGCGGAGGGGGACGGATGGACGATCGCGTGAACGCGTTTGCGCTGCGCGAGATTACCGACGACAGTGGCGGACGCACCGAGATCATCCGGAGCACGCGCGATCTCAATCCGGCCACGAGTGGGATCGCGGATGAATTGAGCCGCCAGTATTATCTTGGTTATGCCGCGTCCGGACAGAAGGACGGCAGGTGGCACGCAATCCGCGTCGAGGTGAAGAACGGCAACTACCACGTCCGCGCGCGCAAGGGATTCGTGGCGACGCCGTAGCTGAATTTTCTGATTGCTGATTTCTGATTGTTGATTGGTCGCTTTGTCGTCGGCGGGCCGTTTCTTGGTCAGCAATCAGCAATCAAAAATCAGCAATTGCAGCGTGCGTCCGATAGAATCCGTGCGTGAGTCTCTATGCAGCCGCCATTGGACTGAGTGTCCTCGGGAGTTTCGGCGGCCTCATCGCGGCATCCAGTTTCCTGATGCTCGGTGACTCGATCAGGATCAAGGTGCTGCCGTGGGCAATCAGCTACGCAGTGGGGACGCTGCTCGGCGTTGCAGTACTCGCGCTGTTGCCACAGGCCCTCGAGCGGCTGCCGCCTGCGCATGCGCTTGGCACGCTGCTCGTTGGCGTCCTGGCATTTTTTCTTCTCGAGAAGCTCGTCATCTGGCGTCACTGCCACGACGCGAACGAATGTGAAGTCCATACCAGCAGCGCCGCGTCGCTCGTCATTGTTGGGGACGCGTTTCACACATTCGTCGACGGCGCCGTGATCGCCGCCGCTGTCGTGACATCGATTCCACTTGGCGTGACGACGGCGCTGGCTGTCGCCACGCACGAGATTCCGCAGGAAGTCGGCGACGTCGCAATTCTGTTGCGCGCAGGCTTCACGCGCGGGCGCGCGTTCATTCTGAATCTTCTCTCTGGCATCGGCGGAATTCTCGGCGCCGCCGGGATGTTGTTGGCGTCGCAGTGGCTCCCGAATGTCCTTCCCTACGTGCTCGCATTTGCCGCCGGTAACTTCTTATATGTCGCGATGTCGGACCTCATCCCCGATCTCCATCGCGGCGGTGTCGAAGGCGGCCCTTTTCGGCAACTGCTGCTCATCGGCGCTGGAATCCTTACGATCGTTGCGCTCTAAACTGGATCGTACCGGGATCCGCTGGCTGGGATCCGGGATCCGGAATTTGGGATCGATTCGGATCACGGATCCCGGAAACCGCATCCCGGCAAGCGTCAGTATCCGACCTCGCTGAAGGACACCGCGACCGACCGACAGCAAGAATTCCCCGGCATTTTTGACGGTCCCGCTGGCACTGCCTTTGCCCCTTCCTGAGGTGCCATGTCACACCGGCGTGCCTGCCGGCAGGTCGCACGATTCGCGTGTTGGCCGGAGGTTTGGGGATCATGAAAGTCAGGGTTTCACTCGTTGCCGCGATCGCGATGCTGGCCGTGCTGGCCTCCAGCGCGATTGCCCAGGATCGGCGCGACGTCCGCCTGGCGGAGGACGTCGGGCGATCGATTACGAGCTACGCACGGTTCACTATTTTCGACGACATCAACGCCACCGTGGAGAACGGGATGGTCGTGTTGACGGGGAAAGTCACCATGCCATTCAAGAAGGACGACATCGAGAAACGGATCGCAAAGATAGACGGCGTCCGTGGCGTGCGCAGCGAGATCAGCGTGCTGCCCGTGTCGCAATTCGACGACGAGCTTCGCTATCGCGTCTCGCGCGCGATCTACGGCAATCCATCGTTCTGGAATTACGCAGCGATGGCCAATCCGCCGATTCACATCATCGTCGAGGGCGGCCATGTAACGCTTGCAGGCGTCGTCAACAGCAACGTTGAGCGGATGCTCGCGCGATCGCTGGCGACGGGGCTCGGCGAACTGTCGGTCACGAATGCGTTGAAGACGGATGCGGAAATCAAGAGTGAATAATGAATCGCTCATCGCTAATCACTGATCGCGAATCACTGATCGTCGAATCTCGGATCGTTGAATCACGCCGCGATTGACCGATTCAAAGATTCGACGATTCGGGATTCGAGGATTCACGATTAGTGATTCGCGATGAGCGATTCACTGCTCCAAGAACGCCCGCACGTCCCTTTCAACCTCGGAGGACCACCTCGTGTGGCGATCTTGCGAGCGAAAGGCCCACGGCAGAGCGAGCGAGTAGCCACAGGATTCGGCCAGTCGCAGACGATTGAGCACTGTTTGACCGGTATCAATCAAGTCGGGCCAGATGTCGGTCGCGGCGGTCGCGAACTCGCCGACGATACAGAGATCAAACTCGGGACGGTCCAGCGTGGCCGTGCCGGCGGGATAGTGATGAAACTGGCTGACGTCTGCGACAACGCGGCACCGGCGAAGCGTCGCCGCAGATCCGAATCCGACGGTCGGTCTGAAGCCTGCGCGGCGGATTCGTTCACTGCCTTCTTCGATAAATGCCTGCATCGAAGACTCAGGAACTCGGGGCTCACGCTGCGGGTTTGGACTCCACCCCTCCGTGACCCAGTCTGGCTCGTTGATTAATTCCCACGCGTAGATCACTTCTCGGTACTGCTGCGATGCTTCCAGAAGCGGGCGGAGCGCGTTCTCGAGGAAGCGCGCCCGCTTGTTGTCGTCGGCGACCGCGTCAGCCCGGCCCTGTTTCACCCATCCTCGATTTGGAACCATGTTCGATGAGCCCGGGGTTTCGGGAACCATCACCGGCAGGACTCCAGCCTGGCAGAAGAGAAAATCGATGAACACCGGCAGGATCTGAATATGGGGGGTCGTACCGGAATTTGTAGCGGCGAAGCGCGCGAGCAACTCGCTGAAGTGCGCAAGGAACTCTCTATCCAACGGCGGCGGGTCGAAGTGCCATCGAGGTCGAACCCATCCGCGCACTCTCGGTGCGTCGTCGTCGATGCCGTACGTCAGCCCGTCCGCCAAAATGAACCAGCGCACGACGGTGACACCAATGTCCTGCAGATGGCGCAGGTCCTGATCAATTTCGTCGTACCACCGCGGCGTCCGGCGTCCGGCACGCCACGAAGGAGGGCCGAGGCCAAAGTCCCAGCCGTAGTCGTACCATGGATAGTTGACACCGACCTGCATCCGCAATTTCCCTCAGACATTTCCCGCCCGCTTCACTCGGCCCGGAGCGCCGCCATCGGTTCGACTCTGGCGGCCCGGCGCGCCGGCAGATAGCAGGCAAGCAGCGCGACGACTGCGAGGATGCCAGGCACTGAGACGAACGTCACCGGATCAAACGGTTGGATCTCATACAGCAGCCCGCGCATGAGACGCGTGGCCGCGAGCGCACCGGCAATGCCGACTCCGACGCCAACCAGCGTCAATGTCATGCCCTGGCGCACCACCAGTCCGAGCACTTCGCGGCGCGTCGCCCCGAGCGCCAGTCGCACTCCGATCTCACGCGTGCGGCGGGCGACGCCGAAGGCCAGCATCCCGTACAGACCGATCGCAGCAAGCAGTAGCGCACCTGACGCGAATGCCACGAGCAGCACCGTGCTGAATCGCTGCGGCGCCGATGCATCCGCCATCACCTGCGCGATCGTCGTGACCTCGGCCACCGCCAGCGCTGGATCGAGAACGGCGATCGCTGCTCGCATGGGATCGACGAGTGCGGCGACCTCTCGATCGGTCACTGCCGCCACTGTCATCCGCCGCACAAGCCCGGCCATAGGCACGGCGAGCGCCGGATCCACCGCTTCGGCGAACGGTACGTAGATGTGCATGATTGGCGGCTCGCCAAGTTTGCCGTCAACGACGTCGCCGACAACGCCGACGATCGTCTGCCACGGCGCCCGGTTCGCCGCAATGCCCCACTTGAAACGCTTGCCGATCGGGTCCTGCGCTGGCCAGTAGCGTTCCGCGAGCGCACGGCTCACGATGGCCATCCCGCGGTTCTCCAGTTCTTCCTCGGGCAGGAACCCGCGTCCCTTCACGATCGGCACGCCGAACGTGCGGAAGTAATCGCCAAAGGTCCAGGTGACCGCCGCGCTGGCCGTTGCGGCGCTGGCGTCGATTGGCTGATCGGCAGTGAAGGCCCGACGCTCACCGTCTCCTTTCAGCGGCAGATCCGTCTGGATCGACGCGGCACGAACCGAGGGGATAGCCCGCACCCGCTCGTGCAAACCCTGATAGAAGGATCGGACCGCCAACGCGCCGTCGTAACTCGCCTGCGGCAGCCTCACCTGCATCGTCAACACCCGTGGTGCGCGGATGCCCGTGTCGACAGCCATCAGCTTCGTGAAGCTCCGCATCAGCAAGCCCGCACTGGCGAGCAGCACGACCGCCAGCGCCACGCTCGAAACGACGAGCATGGACTGCAGGCGGTGTTGGCGTGCGCCTCCGATGCTGCGCGCTCCGCCTTCCCGCAGCAGATCCGTGAGATCGCGCCGTTCGCTGACGACGAGCGGGAGCACTCCAAAGACGATGGCTGTGAGCGCTGACAGCGCAAATGTGAAGAGCACGACGCGCACATCGAGCCGCACGTCCTGTACTCCCGGAAGACTCAGCGTGATGAGCTCGGGCACAGCCCGCACGACGGCGTTGCCGATGAACAAACCGAGAGCGCCTCCGGCCGCTGTCAGCAGCAGGCCTTCCATGAGCAGCATCTGCAGCAATCGGCGGCGGCCAGCGCCGAGCGCGGCGCGCACGCTGATCTCACGCTGGCGCGTAACCGCACGACTGAGCACGAGGTTCGCGACGTTCGCGCACACGACCAACAGCACGAGGCCGACCGCGCCGAGCAGAATCAGCAAAGGTCGCTGGACCTGCCCGGTAATTTCCGCGATGAGCGGCACGGCAGTGACCATGAGTGAGTTGACCGGGCCCTGGAGAAAGGGGGGATAGTTCCTGACCAGGGTCGGCCCCAGCCCGTCCGCTTCCCGGATCGCCTGCGGCGCGCCAGCGTCGCCGCGCAACCGACCGATGACGGTGAGGCTGTACATCATCCCGCGCGCCTGCTGGCTGCGCTCGAACGGACCGAGGGCGAGAGGCGTCCAGACCTGAGCCGGCTCGCCATTGATCTGCGGCCCACGCTTCGGAAACTGGAACCACGCCGGCATGATGCCGACAATCGTGTAGGGGCGACGGTCGAGGGTGATGATGCGGCCGAGGACGTTCGGGTCGCTGCCGTACCGTCGCTGCCACAGTCCGTAACTGAGCACGGCCACGTCTTCCCCGGGCTGATCCTCGGATTCGAGAAAGGTCCGGCCATGCGCGGCGCGCACCCCGAGTGTCGGAAAGACGGAAGCCGACAGACGAACGCCGATGATCTGTTCTGGCTCGCCGGCGCCTGACAGTTCGTACTGCTGCGTGCGATAGGCGCCGACGCTCGAAAACGACCGCTGCAGGGCCGTGAGATCGATAAAATCCGGCGGTGACATCCCGATCTTGTTCACCGCGGTCCCGCGAAAGCCTTCGTAAAGCAACATCAGCCGTTCCGGTTCGACATATCCGGGCGGACGCAGCAGCACGGCGTTGACGAGACTGAATATCGCGCTGTTCGCGCCGATGCCGAACGCCAGCGTGACGACGGTAACGGCGGTGAACACGGGCGCTTTCACCAGGGCACGGACGGCGTGCCGCACGTCGGCTTTCAATGAACCCATTGCTGTTTCTCCGTGGTAAGCGGTCGCGCGCTCCCGCTTTCTGGCCGCGCGTGCACGCGCGTGGGCGATCGGAACCGACCGACATAAATCGGGCAGCACGCGCACCCACATCGCCATCGTCCCCCGGGCCTGCAACAGCTCGGCAACATCGGCCTCGAGATCAGCCGCGAAGCGCCCGCGGAATTCATGCGGGTACAGATAAAGCAGGATGCGGTAGATCACCTGCGACGTGGATTCGCGCCGCATCACCGCTCGCCGGTAATCAGGCGCTTGGCGCGGACCAACGCCGCGAGCCTCGTCAACCGGTGCGCCTCGGCCTCGAGTGCACGGCGGCCGGCAGGCTGAAGTCCGAAGACACGACGACGGTCGTCGGCGAGCGTGGTCAGCTCACGAACGAGGCCCGCATCTTCCATGCGCTCGAGCGATCCGTAGATCGTGCCCGGCCCCATGCGCATGTCCGCCGATGCCTCGACCGCCTGCATGATTGCATAGCCGTGCAGCGGGCCGTCGGCAAGTGCAAGGAGGATGTGAAACACGGCGGCGGTCAGTGGCGGCTGCCCGAGCGAAGGAACGCGCTTCGACACTGGCCCGATCTTATTACCGTTACGGATATATGCAAGAAATTTGTGCGCTCCGAGAGTTGAGGCACCTGGATGGCAGCCGGCCACAGAAATTTCACCTCAGAGTGGCACCAGATTTCACTCAGGATTGGCTGTGCGGGTCTAATATCTGCCAGAGCCATGCTTCGTTTTTTCGCACGCGCAACAGGTTCGTTGAAATGGCGCGTCACGGCGCTCCTTCTCGCGCTGTACGCCGTATCGCTGTTCGCGCAACAGCAGGCGACCCCGGAACAAAGCCAGCCGGCGCAGGGCCGTGGACAGGGACGCGCGGCCGGTGCTGGGGGCGGGCGCCGCGGCGCGGCTCCCCCGCGGGACGCCACCGCGCCTGCGGGAACCGCATCCATTACGGGACGAGTCGTCGCGGCGGACACAGGCCGTCCACTCAGACGTGCACGTCTGGTGATCGGCGGGAGTGGGCGTCCGCGTGCGGCAAGCACCGATGAACAGGGACGCTATCGCGTGTCCGCGCTTCCGGCCGGCACCTACACGATTACCGCGACCAAATCTGGCTACGTCAACGGCGCCTTCGGTCAGCGACGCGCGTCGGGCAGTGGCACACCGCTCGAACTGACGGACGGACAACAAGCGGTAAACATCGACATCAAGCTCGCGCGCGGCGGCGTCGTCACCGGCCGGGTGCTTGACGAGGAAGGCGAACCGCTAGCCCGGGCAGTGGTCAGCGTGCTGCGGCAGCAGTATGTGCGCGGACAGAAGCAGCTCACGCCGGCAGGAGCCGATCAATCCGACGATCGCGGCCAGTACCGGGTCTTCGGCTTGCCGCCGGGCGACTACTTCGTCAGTGCGACGGCCGCCGGTATCGAGCAGGTAGTGCGGCAGATTTTCGGCGATCCGGCCGGCGCCCAAACGACCGAATCGAGCGGCTACGCTCCGACCTACTACCCGGGGGTCACAACCGCGAGCGACGCGACAAGAGTGAAGCTCGCTGCCGCCCAGGAAATCACTGGCGTTGATTTTCAAATTCAGGTCGTTCCGTTCGCAACGGTTAGAGGAGTCGTCGCCGGCGGCTCGGCAAGCGTGACCCTGATCTCTGATGACGGCGGTGGAATGGGTGGTGGATTCGGCGGTGCGCTCGCGGCGCTCGCCGGCCGTGGCGGCGGACGCGGCGGGCCGGACGCGCCTGGCGGTGGACTCCGCACAACGACCACTCGCGACGACGGCAGTTTCTCTATTTCGAACGTCACACCTGGCAAGTACACGATTGTCGCGCGCGCCGGCGCTGGACCGAACGGATCGCCGCGGATGGCGCTGCAACCGCTCGTCGTCGCGGGAGAGGAAGTGAGCGTCGCTCTGACGCCCATGCCCGGCGTTCAAGTTGGCGGGACGATCACGCTCGAAGCGGCAGGCGCGCCACCCGTCGATGGGTTCGGCGGATTCCGGGTGACGCCTGTTGCACTCGGTGCCTCGGCGATCGTCGGCCCGGGCGGGCGCGGTGGCCGACCGGGCGATGTCGGACAGGCGGGTCAATTCACGATCAACAGTGTCATGCCCGGCGTGTACATGATTCGCGGATCCGCGCCTCGGGGATGGACGATGAAATCGGTGTACCTCGAAGGGCGGGAGATTACCGATCAGCCAATCGAAGTGAAGTCAGAGAACGTGACCGGACTGAACGTGATCTTCACCGACAAGATCAGCAGCGTCAGAGGCACGGTTCGCGACGCGCGCGGCAATCCCGCGGGCGATGTGGCGGTGATCCTGTTTCCGTCGGACGAGCGTCTATGGCTTCCGCAATCGCGTCAAATCGTGAGCGCCCGAACGGATGCCGCGGGCGGTTACCAACTGTCGGCGGTTCCACCTGGCGAGTATCTGATCGCCGCCGTCGAGGATGTCGAGCAAGGCGAATGGTTCGATCCGTCCTATCTCGATCACATCCGCACCCGGGCCACGAAGATCAGAATCGAGGAAGGCGACCAGCGCACGCAGGATCTCAAGGTCGCGTCGATGTAGCCGCTTCTTCAGCACCCTTTCTCATCGTCAACCAGATCAACGAGGCGAGTACGGCAACGGCCGCCAGGAACGCGCCGGCAAAAAGCCAGAGCGTTCGGTGCAGGATCGACTGACTCTCGATTTCGACTCTGATGTCGAGGGGAGCGCCATCGAGTCGATCGGCAAGGTGCTGCTCCCAGCCGAGGATGTTGCCACGCTGCACGTCGAGCGGTTGGTTGGTGGCGAGATCGCGCGAATTGTGCCAGAGAATTCGGCTGGGCAGATGTAATCGAAACGCTACGACTTCGGATCCATTCCAGCCAACGTTCTGCAGCGTACCGCGTTTCAACGCGGATGCCCCGACCTTCTGTTCGAAGACATGATGACCATTCTGGACGGCGAGCGCATATCGTGACCATGCGAAAGGAGCGGCTTCATTGAGTTTGCGCACATCCGGGACGTTCAATCTCACCTGCACAAACCTGCGGCCCGCTCGTCGCCATGGCGGACTGACGCGCGTCACCTCCACCACAGGGGACGAATAGGCGGCGCGGATTTTGTCGAGGTCCACTCGCGTCGCAGGAGCGGGATCGATATCGAGTCCACGAAGCGCGACCAAAGCGGGAAGCGATGCGTTGACGACGAGCGTGGCGGTCCCGTCGAGCGCCAGGTAAAGATCTTCTTCGTATTCGTATTGCTTACCGAGGACCCCGCCTCTACACGCGACACTGCCGGCCGCGGCACACCCGAGGGCGGCCAGCAGGACCGCACGCGCGAAGAGCGACATTCCTCGAATGATATACTGGAATGTCCGCACCATCCCGCCGCTGATCAGTGCGCTCGTGCACCATGGCAGCGTGCTGTGCACGGCTCCCGAGATGTCCCAACGAATTTTTTTGATCGACGGTAGCTCGCAGATGTACCGCGCCTATCACGCCATGCGCGGATCCGGCCTGACCGGGCCGGGAGGACGATCGACGCACGCGGTCTACATCTTCGTCACGATGTTGCGGAAGCTCATTGAGGATCATCATCCGCAGTACCTTGCAGCGTCGTTCGATCTTGCCGGGCCGACGTTTCGATCGGACATGGCGACCGACTACAAAGCGAACCGCTCGCCGATGCCTCCAGATCTGGCCGAGCAGATTCCGTGGGTGCACGAGGCCTGCGAGGCGATGGGCGTCCCGATTCTCACCTACCAGCGGTACGAGGCAGATGACGTCATCGGGACGCTGGCCACGCGAGCCGCGGAACAGGGATTTGAGGTGGCGATTGTCACCGGCGACAAGGACTTCTTTCAGCTCGTTCACGACGGCATCAAGGTCTACAACCCGCGCGACGATGGAACGTGGTACGACGCTGGAGGGGTCAAGGAAAAGTTCGGCGTCGCACCAGAGCAAGTGCTCGACGTGGTGGCGCTGATGGGTGATTCGATCGACAACATCAAAGGCGTGCCAGGCATCGGCGAAAAGGGCGCTCGCGATCTCATCGCCGCATACGGCTCGCTGGAGCACCTGCTGTCGCACGCAGCAGAGATCTCGAACAAGCGGTATCGCGAAGGCCTGCTCGGCCATGCCGAGGACGCACGACAGAGCCGCGAGCTCGCCAGAATTCGCACTGACGTACCGGTCGAGTTTCAGCCGGACACGCTGCGATATCGCGGTGCCTCGCGCGAGCGTTGCTTCGAGCTGTTTACGCGCCTCGGGTTCCGCACGCTGGTCATGGATTACGCACCAGATGCGCACTCGATCGGCAAAGAGTACGCGCTGGTGCGAACGCTCGAAGAAGTTCGCGCGCTAGCGGCCATGCTCCGCGCCGTCGAGCGATTCGCCGTTCGCGTGCTGCCGGACGCCCCATCGTCAATGCTCGCCGGCATTGCCGGGCTGGCGTTCTCGACAGGGCCTCGGCAGGCGCGATACGTGCCGCTCGCGGCTCGCAACTCGGTGAGCGACCTGTTCGGCGCCCCGGTATCCGACCCGCGCGAAGGTATCGATGTGCCCGACGCACTCGCGGCTCTCAAGGACGTCCTCGAGAACCCAGCAATCGCCAAAGTCGGTCACGATCTGAAATTCGATGCCATCGTCCTCGAGCGGCATGGCATCCTGCTGAACGGCATCGAGACCGACACGATGCTCGCGAGTTATCTTCTCGATGCAACGCGATCGTCGCATCCGCTCGAGGATCTCGCACTCGAGCACAGTGGCTACAAGGCATTGCGGGAGGAAGATCTCTGCGGCCGAGGAGCCAAGGCCATTCCATTCGCCCAGATCGCTCCGGAAAGCGCTCTCGACTACGCGGGGGAGCGCGCCGACCTCGCGCTGCAAGTATCGGGAACGCTCAGAAACCTCCTACGTCGCGAGGATCTCGAGAAGCTCTATCTCGATCTGGAGCTGCCGTTGATTCCCGTGCTGGTCGCGATTGAACGGGCTGGCGTCCGCATTGACGGTCCAGCTCTTGCCAAACAGGCGACGCATGTCGAACAGGAACTCGCGGCCCGCAGCGCTCGCATCTTCGAACTCGCGGGCGAAGAGTTCAACATCAATTCACCGAAACAGCTGTCCGAGATTCTGTTCGACAAGCTGCAGCTTCCCGCGCTGAAACGCAACGCCAAGACGAAGACGGCGTCGACTGCCGTGGAAGTGCTCGAAGAACTCGCACTCGGACACGATTTGCCGCGGCTCATCCTGGAATGGCGCGCGCTGCAGAAACTCAAAGGCACATACATCGACGCGCTGCCGCAGCTGGTGAATCCGGACACCGGTCGGGTTCACACCTGCTTCAACCAGGCGGTGGCGGCAACGGGGCGCCTGAGCAGCAGCGATCCCAATCTCCAGAACATCCCAATCCGGACCGAACTCGGTCGAGAGATCCGGCGCGCGTTCGTCGCAGATCGCGGGCACGTTCTCATTTCGGCTGACTACTCTCAGATCGAGCTGCGAGTGCTCGCGCATCTCTCGGGTGACGAAGCGTTAGTCGACGCCTTCGGAAAGGGGGAAGACATTCACGATCGAACTGCCCTGAAAGTGTTCGGCAGCAACAGCGGACTCAGCGAACACGAGCTCCGGCGGCGGGCGAAGATCATCAACTACGCACTGCTCTATGGAAAGACGGCGTTCACACTGGCAAAGGATATCGGCGTGCCGCAGCAGGCGGCACAGGAATTCATCAACGCGTACTTCGCCGGATTCCCTTCGGTCCGCAAGTTCATCGACGATCTTCTCGAAAACGCCCGCAGGACTGGAGTGGTGAAGACGATGTTCGGGCGGCGACGGCTGGTGCCGGAGTTGACGAACCGGAACACTCAGATTCGCGGCCAGGCGGAACGCGAAGCGGTCAACATGCCGATCCAGGGTAGTGCGGCCGATATTCTGAAGCGCGCCATGATCGACGTGCACGCGGCGCTGCCAACAATTACCGACGGCAAGACTCGAATGATTCTCACGGTCCACGACGAACTGCTCTTCGAAGCGTCGAAGGAAACCGCCGAAGAATCCGCCGCGGCCCTCCGCGACCTCATGCAGAACGCTGTTCCGTTACGCGTTCCGCTAATCGTCGATGTTGGAATTGGAGAGAATTGGAAAGAGGCGAAGAGCTGAGTCAATGTCCAATGTTCAATGTCCAGTGTTGGAAGAATTAAACATTGATCATTGAGCATTGAACATTTCACCGTGCCCACGCCGACTTGAAGGCCTCCCACTCGCCCACCATCCCGGCGAGCGCCTGCGTGGAATCGCGAATTTGAAGCCGGTTTGCGCGATCCGGCAGAATGCCTTGCACCACAAGCCTGTCGAGATCGGCACGCAGCCCGACTCCGCCGTCGCGTGCGAGCGGTGCGCGAACCCACGCGGCGGTTGCTTCGTTTAACGCGCGCTCGGGATCGCCGGCGCCTCTCGCCGACGCTGCCAGCCAGTACGCAGCCGGATGCGATCCCGGATCGCGGGAGATTTCCTGCGCCATCCGCGTGGCGATGTGACGGTAAATCTCCGCGCGCTCGCCCATCGGCCGCAGCTGGGCATAGCGATCCGTGGCCGTCGCCCACCAATCGAGCACGCGGTCGTGCGCCCCCGCGCCCAGCGCATCGGAGTCGTCGAGCAGCGACGCGAAGAAGGTTGCCGCGGCGCCGAATCGATCCTCGAGATACAGTGCCTCGGCCAGACCAATCGCCAGCTCGATGCGCTCGCGTGCATCCAGCCGCTTCGTATCGACCTCGCGCAATGTCGCAATCGCACCCGACAGGTCGGCCGCCGCGGGAGTGCGTCGATATCGCTCGAGCTGAATTCTTCCGAGCACGACGCGAGCCCCGTCTGCTGTCGCTGGGAACCGTGCCGCGTCACGGGCTGCCTGTTCGGCAGCATCGAATTGCCCCTGGTTGTAGAGACGCCGCGCGTCCGACAAGGGATCGGCCGCATATACCGGACCCGCGGTTAGAACAAGCACAACGATCGAACGGCAGAGCCCCCGCATTGTGGTCATCGTAACATTGTTGGCAATGCCGCGCTAACTACCTGACTATCAGTCAGTTACTCGCGGCCATTCGGACGGTGATGCTATAATTTGCGACGATGGCGGAGCCGACCATCGTTCCCAGAGCGGAACACACGATCTCGCGCAGCGTTGTCGATCCCGACGCGCTCAAAGTTCTGTATCGGCTCCACGAACACCACTACATAGCGTACCTCGTGGGCGGAAGTGTTCGCGATCTGCTGCTCAACCGGCGGCCGAAAGACTTCGATATCGGGACCTCGGCGCATCCGCATCAAGTCAAAAAGCTCTTTCGTAATTGCTGGATCATCGGGCGTCGTTTCCGCTTGGCTCACGTCAAGTTCGGAACAAAAACAATCGAGGTGGCCACTTTCCGCCGGCAGATGGCGGCGACTCCGGTAACCCCGGAGATGGAAGTTGCTGACGATGCCGCAGGGGGAGGCAATAGCGACGGTGAAAGCGCCACGCCACGCCGGCGGGCCGACGACCACTTCATTCACCGCGACAATACATACGGGACTCCCGAAGAAGACGCGTTTCGCCGAGATTTCACCGTCAATGCGCTCTTCTACGACATCGGGACGTTCTCGATCATCGATTATGTCGGCGGCCTCGACGATCTCGACTCGCGGATCATCCGATGCATCGGGGATCCTGAAGTACGGTTCCTCGAGGATCCAGTCCGCATGCTCCGTGCCGTCGTCCTGGCAGCGCGGCTGCAATTCTCCATCGACCAACCAATTCTGGATGCGATTACCGTGCATCGACACGAGATCGCGCGGAGTGCGCCAGCCCGACTGCTCGAGGAGTACTTTAAGATCCTTCGCTCGGGACACGCGCAGGAAGCGTTCAAGCAGCTCCGCACGACTGGGTTGTTGAAAGCGATTACACCCGAACTCGCTGGAGCATCAGATGCAGTGTGGCATTCGATTGCCGCGCTCGACGCGTACCGCGCGCGTTTTGACGGCGCTCCAGAGTCTCTCACCAACGCGATCCTCGCGGGGACGTTGTTGCACCCACTCGGGCTCGTGGCGCGACGGCGGTTTTCTGCCGACGCACTCGAACGACGAATCGAACTGGGTCTGCTTCCCATCGCTCGGCGCGACGTGGAGCGGCTGCAACAGATCCTCGCGCTGCAGTCGCGCCTCCTGGACACACAGGCGTCCTCGCGCGCCCAGCGAGGACTGCTCCATCGTGCGGTGCTGACCGAGGCCCTGACCTGGCTCGAGATTCACGGCGACCGACCTGATGTCGTCGCTCACTGGCGCGCATTACAGGCTGAACCGCGCGAACACGTTCACGTATCCGACGACGAATCCGCTCCCGCGTTCACGCCCTTTGGGCGTCGGCGTCGCCGGCGGCGAGGAAGAGGCAGGACACGCCGTGATCACCAATAAGCCTCAGGGGTTTGCGACAAACTTGTAGCCGACACTCCTGACCGTGAGCAGATGTTTCGGACGGCCAGGCTCGGTCTCGATATGCCGTCGCAAACGCACGATGAAGTTGTCGATGGCGCGCGTGTCGGTATCTTCGCGCACGCCCCAGACGTCTTCGAGCATGGCTTTGCGCGAAACCGCCTTTCCCTCCTGTGCGATGAGATACCGCAGCAGGTTCGCTTCCATGAGCGTCAGCGGTAACGTGCGGTCGCCGACGCGCAGTTCGAGCGAGTCGAAATCGATCGTCTTCCCGGCGAACGTGTATTGATCCTGCGCGCGGCGCAGCCAACCCGATCGGCGCAACAAACCGCCGATCCTGGCGATCAGAATGGCGAGCTCGGTTGGTTTGGGCAGGTAATCGTCGGCACCGGCAGCGAATCCCCTCAGCACGTCTTCGGGACGGCCTCGCGCGGTCAACATCAGCACGGGCACGAACTGACGCTCGGCGCGCAGCTCCGCGACCACCTCAAAACCATCCTTCCCCGGCAACATCACGTCGAGCACGACGAGATCGAAGCGCCGGTCGCTTGCGCGCAGCAACTGGAGCGCGCCTTCACCGGTCTCGACGACTTCAGCGGCGTAGCCTTCCGCCTCGAGATTGAATCGCAGGCCATCGGCAAGGTGAAGCTCGTCTTCGACGATGAGGACCCGTTGCACGTCAGATACCAGGCGCTTTGGGCAGCAGGATGGTGAGGCGGCTGCCTTGCCCTGCACCGGCGCTCTCGGCGTAGGCACGACCGCCATGGTTGCGGGCAACCGATCGGACGATGAAAAGGCCGAGACCGCTCCCCTTGGCGCGAACCGCTCCAAGCGCCGGCGTGCGGTAGAACCGACGGAAGATGCGTTTCAGCTCCGTCGACGCGATGCCAATTCCGCGATCGACCACCCGTACTGCGACGCGATCTGGGGCGAGCTCCTCGAGTTCGACGCGGACGCGGATTTCCGGGCTCGAGTACTTGACCGCGTTGTCGATCAAGTTCCACACCGCTGCCTTGAGTTCCTCGATGTTGCCAAGCACGACAGCGGCCGCGCCGGCCCGATTCTCGAATGCCAGGGATTGTTCATCGAGATGAAAGCGCGTGCGGGCCAGGTCGACGCATTCCCGCGCGATCTCGCCGAGATCGACTCGGTTGCGCGCCTCGCGCCGGAATCGCGAACGCGTGCTGCCCGCGCGCAAGACCTGCTCGATCGTATGGAGCAATCGATCGCTGTCCTCGAGCATGATGCGATAGAACTCTTTGCGTTTCTCGGCATCGAGTTCGCGCGCCTGCAGCGTCTGCAGATACAGGCGGATCGACGCGACCGGAGTCTTCAACTCGTGGGTCACGGCGTTGAGAAACGAATCCTTCTGCTCGTTGCGGCGGATCTCGCGGACGAGAAAAATGGTGTTCAGCACCATGCCCGCGATGATCAGGCAGAAGAGGATGACCCCGAGGATTGCCAGCACCCCCATGCGCCAGTTCAGAACAATCCAGCTGACGTTGAGTGCGACAGCGATCGCAACGAGGCAGATGCCGAAAACGGTAAAAAAGATCACCGATCGCCGGCGCCCGGAGATCATGGGGAAAGAATACAGGAATGCGGATTGCGGATTGAAGAGTGCGGATTTATTGGATTGCGGAGTGGGGATTGAGAGTGCGGATTGCGGATTGAGAGTGCGGATTGCGGATTGCGGAACTGCCGGCCAAATCACCAGTCAACAGTCTCAATCCACCATCGACAACCGTGCAAATCGGCCGTCATCAATCCGCAATCACCAAATCGTCACGCGGCTTCCTGGTGGGTGTGCCGCGCAACCTTCGCGACCTTCAGATCGCGCACGATCCCGATCGCGTTGAAGAACTTCAGCGTGATCCAGCTGATGTCGAACTCGTACCACGCCAGACCGTGACGGGCCGACACGGGATGGGCGTGATGGTTGTTGTGCCAGCCTTCGCCGAACGTGAGCAGCGCCACCCACCAGCTATTGCGGGAGTCGTCGCGAGTCGTGAACCGGCGTGTGCCCCACATGTGCGTCGCCGAGTTCACCAGCCAGGTGCCGTGAAGGCCGACGACGGTGCGCAGGAAAATCCCCCACAGAACCATCGGCCAGCCGCCGATCGCGAGCAGCACGAGCCCGAGAGTCACGAGCGGAATGTAATGGAAGGTGTTCAGCCAGCGATAGAACGGAACGGCAGCGAGGTCTGGCGCATATTTCGCCATCAGCGCGGTGTTGTTATGGTGCGTGTCGCCAAACAGGATCCAGCCCATGTGCGCCCAGAAGCCGCCGTCACGCGGTGTATGCGGATCGCCGTCGTGATCGGAATGCTGATGATGGACGCGATGCGTCGCCACCCAGAAGATTGGCCCGCCTTCGAGCGACAGCGTGCCGCAGACGGCGAGAAAGTATTCGAACGCCTTCGATGTCTTGTAGCCGCGATGCGTATGCAGGCGGTGATACCCGAGGCTGATCCCGAACCCGACCGCCAGCCAATGAAGCACAATGGCGACCGCAAGGTTGGTCCAACTGAAAAAGAAGAAGGCGGCGACCGCCAGAATATGAAAGATCACCATCACGACGGCGGTGATCCAGTTCAATGTCGAATGTGAATACTCCGTTCGAACCGATATCGTCTCTGTGCTCACGCTGACTCCTCGCAAACTGAACGAACCTGCTAACGGTAGCAGGTTCGCGAGGAGCCGTTTGTAAGACTTCTGTACTTGGCTAACCAGCTGAATCGGCGGAGGTTATCAGCCGTTTCTCCGCTCGAATTCGGCCATGAATTGCACCAGCGCGTCCACCCCCTCTTCCGGGAACGCGTTATAGATCGACGCGCGAAGTCCGCCGACCGATCGATGCCCCTTCAAGCCGTCGAGATCGGCCGCCGTGGCATCCTTGATGAACTTTTTCTCGAGCTCTTCGCTCGGCAACCGAAACGTGACGTTCATCCGCGATCGGCTGTCCGGCTTTGCGTGTCCACGATAGAAGCCCGTTCGATCGATTGCCGCATACAGCTTGTCAGCTTTGCGCGCATTGCGGCCGCCGATCGCGGCGAGGCCGCCCTGCTTCAGCAGCCACGCGAGCACGAGCCGCATGACGTAAATCGCAAACACCGGCGGCGTGTTGTACATCGAGCCGTTTTCCGCGTGCACCGTGTACTGCAGCATCGTCGGCAACGACGAGGGGGTGCGCGTGAGCATGTCGTCGCGGACGATCACGAGCGTCACGCCCGCGGGCGCGAGGTTCTTCTGCGCTCCCGCGTAGATCAACGCGTACTTCGACACATCAATCGGACCGCTGAAGATGTCGGAGGACGCATCGGCGACGAGTGGAACGCCGCCGGTGTTCGGCACGTACTGGAATTCCGTTCCGAAGATGGTGTTGTTCGTCGTGTAGTGAACATACGCAGCGTTCGCGTCGAGCGTCAGCTCTTCCTGCCGCGGGACGCGCGCGAAATTCTCCCCCTCGGTTGATGCCGCAATCTTCACGGCGCCCACGCGCTTCGCTTCCTTCACCGCTTTCTGTGACCAGGCGCCGGTCACGACGTAATCAGCCGATCCTCCGGACGGCAGAAGATTCATTGGCACCATCGAGAACTGCAGACTCGCGCCTCCCTGCAAGAACAGCACGCGATATCCCGCAGGAATGCCGGCGAGCGTACGGAGATCAGCCTCGCAACCGGCGAGGATGTCCTCAAATGGTTTCGAGCGATGGCTGACCTCGAGAATCGACATGCCGACACCGGGAAGCGACAGCAAATCTCGCTGCGCCTGTTCGAGCACGTCGACCGGCAGCACAGCGGGCCCGGCCGAGAAGTTGAAAATTCGAGTTGTGGTTGTCATGAGCGAACCTTTGACGATGATTTAGAGCGAGACCACCTGCAAGTCGAGGATATCCGCATTCGCCGCCTTGATTCGATCGCACAGCGCGGCCGACGGCGCCCCATCGAGATTGATGCGGGCCACGGCCGCTTGCGCGCCTGCAAAGACGATGTTTTCGGTTTCCTGGACGTTGAGGTTGTCCTGCCGCAGGTTGTTGAACACATGCGCAAGCACACCAGGTCGGTCCCGGTGTCGCACGACGAGCATGTGCGTCGCCGGCGTGCGCGTGGCGAGATTGACGACGTTGGGAACCCTTCCGGTCTCCTTGAAACTGCGAATGATCCGAACGGTCTCGGCAGCGATGGCTTCCTGCGCCTGCTCGGTCGACGCGCCGATGTGATGCGTGCCGTAGACCTCAGGCAACGCGACCAGATCGTCGTGGATCTCGCCGACTGCTGACGCAGGTTCGTTGGCAAACACGTCGAGCCCGACGCGGAGTTGCTTTTGCCGGATCGCCGCGGCGAGCGCTTGGGAATCAACGACTTCGCCGCGCGCGGTATTGACGACAATGGTCCCCGGTTTCAGCCGGTTCAGCACCGCCGCGTTCAGAAGACCCTTTGTTTCCGGCGCAAGTGCCACGTGCACGCTGAGCACATCGGCGCGCGCCGCTGCGTCGCCGGGTGTTGGAGCCACGTCGATTCGCACCGTGCGCAAAGCCGGCTCGATGCCCATGTCCCGAGCTTCCCGCTCGGTCATCGGTCGATCTTCACCATCGCATCGACGACTCCAGACCACGATATTCATGCCGAAACCGGCCGCACGCCGAATCATCTCCTGTCCGATGCTGCCAATACCGAGTAGCGCGAGCGTCCGACCGTACAGGCCCTTCGCGTTCGAGAACTCCTTCTTGTTCCATCGCCCCGCGCGAAGCTCAGCGACGTTGTCGGGCACACGTCGATCGAGCGCCAGAATCAACGCGAAGGCAAGCTCCGCGACGGCGATGGCATTCTTTCCAGGGCAATTCGATACGTAGATGCCGCGCGCGGACGCACCGGCGACGTCGATCGTGTTGTAACCTGCACCAGCGCGGACAATCAGGGAGAGGTGGCCGGCGTCGAGCACGTCGCTGCCGACTTTCGTGCCGCGGACGACGAGGGCTTCGGCGCCGGTCTTCCGAATCGCGTCGGCGAGGGCCGCATCTTTCAAGTCTGGCTCGTACAGAACTTCGCAGCCGGCCTCGCGCAATCCGTCAATCCCGCTCTGTTCGAACTTATCGGCGATTACTACTTTCAACGCGATTACTCGTTATGTAGAACTGTCGGTTTTTGGTTTTTTGTTTTTGGTTCTTGGTTTTCGTTCGTCGTTGGTTTGTGTTCTTGGGTTCGTCGTTTGGTTATTGGTTCGTGGTTTTGCGTTGAGCAGGCTGCACACACCAAAACCAAAAACCAAAAACTGGTTCATCTCAGATCACTCGTTTCATCTCAGATCAAATGAACGAGCAGCCCGTCGCGCAGCTTCGGCTCGAACCACGTGGACTTCGGCGGCATGATGCCGCCATCGTCGGCAATCGCCATCAGATCGTCGACGGTTACCGGGTACATCGAGAAGGCGACGGCAGCGTCACCGGAATCGACGGCTCGCATCAGAGCATCGGAACCGCGTGCGCCGCCGACGAAGTCAATCCGCTTGTCGGTCCGCACGTCGCCAATATTGAGAAGGGCCTCGAGCACACCCTGCTGCAACCGGGAAACGTCCAAACTGCTGCCGCGCGAAGTGTCTTCCGGGGGGACGCTGGTGAGATCGATCGCATACCACCGTCCGTCGAGGTACATCGACACTTCTCCCTTACGTTCGGGTGTTGGCGCGCCGTCGGTCACTCTGAACTGCGCGCGCAAGGCGCCGAGGAACTGACGGGCCGTTCGTCCGCCCAGATCTTTGATGACGCGGTTGTAGGGGAGGATCTGGACTTGATCGTCGGGAAATGCCACGGCAATGAACGTCTCGGCTCCCGCATCGTCGGCGGTCGAACCCGCGCGATTCGCGAGTTCTTCCCGAGCCCGCGCCGCGCTCGCCGCACGATGGTGCCCGTCGGCAATATAGAGTGATTGAATCGCCTCAAACGCCCTGACCAGGTTTCGCGTTTGGTCGAGACCTGCCCGCCAGACCGTATGCGTGACGCCGTCGGCCGCCGCGAAGTCGTACAACGGTTCCCCCGCCGTGACCTGTCGCGCCAGCAGGTCGATCGCACGATCGGCGCGGTAGGTCAGAAACACGACGCCGGTCTGGGCGCGCAGCTCGATCATGTGCCGAGTACGATCGTCTTCCTTATCGCGCCGGGTGCGCTCGTGTCTTTTGATGACGTCCGCTTCGTATTCGTCGATGGAAAAACAGCCGGCGATTCCCGTCTGTTCGTGGTCGCCCATCCGCAGCCGGTAGAAGTAGAGCGACGGCGTCTCATCGAGCAGAAGCGGCGCGCGCTCCCGCAACGACGCGAAGTTGACTTTGGCTCTTTCGTAGACCTGTGGGGAGTACGGGTCCGTCCCCGGCGGCAGATCGATCTCGGCACGCGTCACGTGCAGAAAGCTAAGAGAATTGCCGGACGCGAGCTCTCGCGCCTCGTTGGTGCTGACGACGTCGTAGGGAACGGAAGAGACCGCTGCTGCCCTGTCCGGCGCTGGACGCAACGCACGGAACGGATGGATCGAAGCCATCCGATCATTGTAAGCCACGGATGAACACGGACTGAAGCCACGGATGAACACGGATGAACACGGAATAAAACGCCGCGGATGAACACGGATCCTGTCCTGTTCGTCGGTATTCCTTGCGCGGCTAAAGATCCGGGTTTATCCGTGTTCTTCCGTAGCCAAACCGTCGGTGTTGATCCGTGGTTAGCGGCCGTGCGCGGCGATGGCGTCCGGCTTTTGCGCAGGTGCTTCGGCAGAGAGCGCGGCGGAAAGTTTTTGAAGCGTCGCATCGGCAGTGGATCGAAAAGCCACAAGCTGCCCCGCGGGAATGGGTTCTCCGGGCGGCAGCTTTCGATGCTCGGTCAAAGGGTTGACGAACACGCCGTTCTTGCGCAGACGGTAATCCAGGTGTGGCCCGGTCGCGGTTCCGGTCGCACCGACGCGACCAATGAGTTGTCCCTGATCGACGTGGACGCCGGCGCGAATTCCCTTCGCGAACGACGAGAGATGCAGGTAGTAGCTCTCGTAGCCGCTGCCGTGACGCAGCCGCACCATGTTGCCGCCGCCTCCGCTCCACCCGACTGACACGACGGTGCCTGGCGAGACCGCGACAACGGGAGCGCCTGTTGGTGCGCCGTAATCAATTCCCAGGTGTGCTCGATATGTTCGGAACACCGGATGCAGCCGGCGTCGCGAAAACCCGGATGTGACGCGGGGCTCGAATCTCAGCGGCGAGCGAAGGAAGAATCGCTTCAGTGATCGCCCCGCATCGTCATAGAACGCAGCCTTGCCCGTTGCCGGATCCACCCATCGGATCGCGCGCAGGTCGCGCCCGTCCGTGATGAAGCGCGCGCCGAGTACGGCGCCGTAATCGGAAAACTGACCGTCGTGGCTTTTTTTCTCAACCAGAATGTCGAAGCTGTCGCCGGATTGGAGATCGCTGTCGAAGTCGATTTCACCGCTGAAGATTTCGGCGACCGCCAAGGCCAACTGAATCGTCTCGCCTGTTTCTTCGATGGCGGCAATGACGGAGGGATGATCGCTGTCGATTCGCCCGCGCACGGCAACGACGTCCACCTGCTTCTCGTAGGGAACGACTTCGGCATCGAGCTCGGTTGGGCGCGATCGATCGCGCGCGATGATGCGAAGAAATCGATCGGTGTCGATCTGGTACTCGAACTCGCGCAGCATTCCGTCTACCGAGCGGACCAACCGGTACGATCGATCCGAATGCAATTGGCGAGGATTGAACACCGCCCGCGCTGCTTCGATTGCCGCGACGACGAACGGCTCTGCGAGCATCTGCTCCCGCAAAAGGCCACCGAGCGTCGCGTTTCGCGGCACCTTTGCCTCGACGATGACTGTTTCTGGTTTGAGATAGACGTCAGATCGGTGCGGAACCCGGGGAGGAGGTGCGGCGGTGTCCTGGCGGCACGCGGCCACAAGGAGCACGCCGGCGAGGAGAAAGACGACACGTCGCCCCATGGCTGCCGGGGCAGTGTAGCGTACTTACTTCGCTAAGGATTACTTTCGTTCATGATCCACACGCCCCACTTGCCTTCGGCGCGGCTGTGATAAGCGACGCGGCGGCCGTCGGGTGCCCAGGCGTACTCCTCGGCAGATGGATCGGACAACACTCTCTTCATCGCACCCGATCGGAAATCGAGCAGCCATGTTCCGGCACGTAAAACCTGGAACACGGCGCGCGTGCCGTCCGGAGACACGGCGGGCGTCCGAACAAGCGCGCCTTTACGCGGCGATGGATAAATGCGCGATGTGTTCGTGACCAGATTCAACACGACGAGTCGATCTTCGTGGCTGTAGGCGATCCGCTTGCCGCCGGGGAACCAGGATCCGCCCCACGGCTGCCCGTACTGGTACGACGTGAGCCGCCGCTCTTCTCCCGTCGTCAGATTCATCATCCACAGATTCCAGACCTTGGGGCGGTCACGCTCAGCTCGAACGTACGCCAGTGTGCCGCCGTCGGGAGACCAGCTGGGGATGGCCGCAAACCCGTCGCCTGTGATGCGACGGACGTTACGCCCGTCCGCATCCGCGACATAGACGCCGCGCTCACCATCGCGATCCGAGTCGAACGCGACCTTCTGGCCGTCGGGAGATGGACGCGCGTGAAAGTTGTGCGAGCGATCGTCCACGATACTCGTAATGCGAAGAATCGATCCTTCCGGCCCGGTATCGGCGCGCATCAGAGCGCTGCGATCCCCCGACTTCTCGTGATAGAAGATCGCGCTCCCGACACTCGCGAAGGTCGGTGAATAGGTTGCGGCCTCGGAAATGCTGACGGGCTCGACGTGTCCGTAATTGACGGCTGGCGGAGGCGTCTCGACCGTGGGTAGGGTGTGGTCCGATCGATGTGACGCCGGCGGTGACGTGGGCGCCGCAATGCTTGTCGCCGGCACCTCCGCCGCGGCAGGCTGCACGTCCGTTGTAGTGGTGACGGGAGCGGACGGAATGCGGTAACGCCAGATCCCACTGTCGCGCACCGCCGGTAAAACGCCGATGACGAGGAGAGCCGGAATCGCGAGCGCCGCGACCACAAGGCTTCGCACTCGCGAACGTTGTTTGTTTCCAGCCTGCTTGCGCGCCACCATACTGACGACGTCAGCAGCGGGCACCACTGCTGTGGGTTCGTTCTCTGCGAGCACTTCAGCTTCGATGACCGCGAGATCCTGCGGTTGCTCGTGACGCTCAGGTAATCGCTGTTCGAGGAGCGGCCATACCACGTCG
>Ga0114129_10001891_pt1 | contig 28562 bp, 31 predicted proteins | sample RhiMetdeltSRZDD1_FD_80071 | JGI IMG/M metagenome (GOLD analysis project Ga0114129, IMG submission 80071) | Populus rhizosphere microbial communities from Tennessee, USA - Rhizosphere MetaG P. deltoides SRZDD1 (version 2) (version 2) | ecosystem: Host-associated > Plants > Roots > Rhizosphere >... | reverse complement strand
GGCGGTCCGGCTACCGACGCCACCGTGCGGGCCGCACTCGACCGGCTCGCCGAGGAGCACCCCGACAACACGTCCATTGTGGACACGGCCAAGGTCGCCTTCGACGAGACGACCTCGTTCGTCCGCGAGTACGACCTCGTGTCCCTTGTGGACGATCCGTGCGTAATCCAGGAGATGCCGGAGTTCGCCCGTGGGGTCGGCGTGGCGTACTGCGACCCGCCCGGGCCTTTGGAGACCGCCGACGTACCGACGTTCTACTGCATCTCACCGACTCCGGCGGGCTGGCCGGCGGACCGGGTCGAGTCGTTCTACCGCGAGTACAACAACCACCTGGTCCGCAACCTGACCGTGCACGAGGCGATGCCGGGGCACTACCTGCAGCTGGCGCACTCCCGCCGGTACCGCGGCTCGACCCGGGCGCGGGCGATCGGCTACTCCAGCCCGTTCGTGGAGGGTTGGGCGGTGTACGCCGAGGAGGTCATGGTCGAGCACGGCTTCGGTGGCCTGCCGGTGCGCATGCAGCAGCTGAAGATGCAGCTGCGGTCGAGCATCAACGCGATCCTCGACCAGCTCGTGCACTGCGAGGACATGACCGAGGCCGACGCGATGGCCCTGATGACGCAACGGGGTTTCCAGGAGGAGGGCGAGGCGGCCGGCAAATGGCGCCGTGCGCTGCTGACCGCCACCCAGCTGTCGACGTACTTCGTCGGCTGGGTCGAGGTGTCCGAGGTGGGTCGGGCGCGGCCGGCCGGTACGCCGCTGCGGGTCTGGCACGACCGCATGCTCGCGCACGGGTCACCGGCGCCCCGACACGTACGCACGCTCGTCGGCATCGATCAGCCAACGGGATAGCGAGAACTTCGGCGGCAACGACTCCGGCAGCGCGTCGAGCCGGAACCAGGCTGCCTCGGCCAGTTCCCGACCGTCCACAGTGGGCTCCGCTGCGGCGTCGGTACAACTCGCCGTGAAGCCGGCCAGCAGGACGCCGGGGCCGGACATCGCCCAGGGTTGGCTGGCGACATACGTGACACCATCGATCGCCAGCCCGACCTCCTCGGCTACCTCCCGGTGGACCGCCTCCTCCAGCGACTCGCCCGCCTCCACGAAGCCGGCCACGAGCGCCCACAGCGCGGTCGGGCCGTACGTGTGGCGTACCAGCAGGATCTCGTCGGTGCCCCGACGGACCAGGGTCAGCACGGCGGGGGACAGCTGCATCGGTACGAACAGCTCACAGTCGGCGCACCGGCGAGCGTGCTCGTCGGGCACGTCCGCCAACTCCTGCGCGCAGGCGCCGCAGTACCGGTGGGTGCGCCGCCAGGTCATCACCTGCAGAGCACGACCGGCCAGTGCGGCGAGCGGCTCGGCGAGCCGGGCGGCCACCGAAGGCCAGCTATGGGTCTCGTATGGTGCGTCCACTGTGGACGGTACGTTTGTACCCCACACCGGCACGCCGTCGAGGGTGCCCAGGGGCACGGCTTCCGGCGTACCCCCGATTTCTCCGACCGTCGGGAAGCGCCACGCGCCGTCGGGGCCGACCGCGACGACGAGCCGGCGTTCCGCCACAGCCAGGCAGACGTCGTCCGGCCGCGGCGGTGCGGCGGCGCTCGCGCCCGGCAAGAACCGGGTCATTGTCGGGATACGCGCAGGTCGACGGTTGTCGCGCCGGGCGGCGGCGCGAAGGCACCATCCGGCACATCGTCGCGGTAGTCCGTGAGGCTCACCTCCACGGCCTTGTCGAGCACCGTGCCGGAGAAGCTGCCGAGGACCCCGTCGGTCGTGACGCACACGTCGTACGCCGACGCGACCGCGTTGTCGACCTGGCCGACCTCGACGCAGGTCGCGTGCTGGCCGGCGATGGTCGAGTCGTGTTGGCGGACCGTCGCGTCGGGGTCGAGCGCGGCCGCCGACAACAGGCCGGCCACCACGGACGGCGGGACGAAGCCGCTCGCGACGATGGTCGCCTGCAGATCGGCACCGAGTGAGTACGCCACCAGCTGGCCGGGCGCCGCCGTCGGAACCGAGGTGAGCGTGCACGTGGTCGCCGCGCCCGCCCGGCGGCAGTTCATGAACGTGTCCGTGGTCACGCTGATCTTCCCGCCCACGAACGTATAGGCGGCCCGACCCGGAGCTATCGCGACGGTGGCCGATCGCCCGCCATCGAGCTGGTACTCAGCGGTGTACGTCAGCTCGCTGCCCCGGCCCAGCCGCGCGGCCAGATCGGTGAAGAGCTGCCCCTGACTTCCCGCGCGTCGTGCGTTGTCGAGCGCGTCGCAGCCGCTGGACGCCGCAAGGACGGCGAGGACCAGGACCGCGGTGACTCGTGAACGCATGGCGACAAGCCTCGTCTAGGCTCCCTTGCATGGCAACCATCGAGGCAATCGTCGCTCGCGAAATCCTTGATTCCCGGGGCAACCCGACGGTCGAAGTGGAGATCGGCCTGGACGACGGGTCGACGTCCCGCGCGGCCGTTCCGTCCGGCGCTTCCACCGGCGCGTTCGAGGCGGTGGAACTGCGCGACGGCGACGCGGCGCGGTACGGCGGCAAGGGCGTGACCAGGGCCGTCGAGAACGTCACCGAACGCATCGCGGTCGAGCTGCTCGGGCTCGAGGCGAGCGACCAGCGACTGATCGACCAGACGATGGCCGACCTCGACGGCACGCCCGACAAGTCGAACCTCGGGGCCAACGCCATTCTCGGCGTGTCGCTCGCCGTCGCCAAGGCCGCGGCATCCTCGGCGGAGCTTTCACTCTTCCGGTACCTCGGCGGGCCCAATGCGCATCTGCTGCCGGTACCGATGATGAACATTCTCAACGGTGGCGCGCACGCGGACTCCAATGTGGACATCCAGGAGTTCATGGTGGCGCCGGTTGGCGCGCCCACCTTCCGGGAGGCGCTGCGCGCCGGCGCGGAGGTGTACCACGCGCTGAAGGCGGTACTCAAGCAGAAGGGCCTGTCGACCGGGCTCGGTGACGAGGGTGGTTTCGCGCCCGACCTGCCGACGAACGCCGCCGCGCTCGACCTGATCGCCGAGGCCGTCACGGCTGCCGGGTACCGGCTCGGCGCCGACATCGTGCTGGCGCTGGACGTGGCCGCGACCGAGTTCTTCCGCGACGGCGGGTACGTCTTCGAGGGGTCGACGAAGTCCGCCGACGAGATGGCCACCTACTACGGAAAGCTCGTCGAGGAGTACCCGATCGTGTCCATCGAGGACCCGCTGGCCGAAGACGACTGGGCGGGCTGGACGGCGCTGACCGGCCAGCTCGGTGGGCGGATCCAGCTCGTCGGCGACGACCTGTTCGTGACGAACCCGTCCCGCATCGCGCGGGGGATCGCGGAGAGCACGGCCAACGCCGTACTCGTCAAGGTGAACCAGATCGGTTCGCTGACCGACACGTTCGATGCCGTCGAGTTGGCGCACCGGGCCGGCTTCCGCACGATGATGAGCCACCGCTCCGGCGAGACCGAGGACACCACCATCGCGGATCTGGCCGTGGCGTGCGGTTGCGGCCAGCTCAAGACCGGCGCGCCGGCGCGTTCGGAGCGGGTTGCGAAGTACAACCAGCTCCTGCGCATCGAAGAAGAACTGGGCGATGCGGCGCGGTATGCCGGGCGTACGGCCTTTCCCCGGTTAGCCTGACCTCGACTCGGGTCGGCCGTCCCCGCGGGCGGTCGCTCGGGAAGGGGGAGGGTGATGACGCGTACGGCCAGTGGACCGGGGCGGGGGAACCGACCCACCGCCACCACGACTCGCGCGTCGACATCGACGTCGACGCGGACCGCCACGTCGACGCGGTCGGCTTCGCGGCCGGCACCGGCGCCGGCCAGGTCCGCGACCCGGCCAGCGGGGGCACGCCGCGCCGCGATGGCGGGCGCGGCGACCCGGACCGTCGCCGTCCAACCCCGGCGCATCACCGGGCGGGCGGCCGTGCTCGGGCTCGCCCTCGTGGGGCTGTTGCTGGCGTACGCGTACCCGATCCGCGTCTACCTCGCCCAGGAGGCGGAGATTACCCGGCTGGAGGCCGCTCAGGCTGCCCAGCGCGACCGGATCGGCGCGCTCGCGGAGCAGCGGGCCAAGTGGGACGACCCGGAGTACGTCAAGGCGCAGGCCCGCAAGCGGTTCCACCTCGTCGAGCGGGGCGATCGGACCTACATTGTGATCTTCGATCCGCAGGGTGCGGCGCGCGATGCCGGCGTCCCGCCACCCGCGCCCGACCCGGTTCCGTGGTACGGCAAGCTCTGGTCGAGCATCGGCGAGGCGAATAAGTGAGCTTGGCCGACGACGCGGCCGTCGCTTTGCAGCTGGGGCGCGCGCCTCGGGGGATGCGAAGGGTCGCGCACCGGTGTCCGTGCGGCTTGCCGGACGTGGTGGAGACCGCGCCGCGACTGCCCGACGGCACACCGTTCCCGACGCTGTACTACCTGACCTGTCCGCGGGCCGTGGCCGCCTGCAGCCGGCTGGAGTCGGCCGGTCGGATGCGCGAGATGGAAGCGCGGCTGGCGGCGTCGCCGTCGTTGGCCTCGGCGTATGCCGCGGCGCACGCCGACTACCTCGCACGGCGCTCGGAGATCGAGGAAGTGCCGGAGATCGCCGGCGTGTCCGCGGGCGGCATGCCGGATCGCGTCAAGTGCCTGCACGTTCACCTGGCGCACGCGCTGGCCGCCGGGCCAGGGGTGAACCCGCTCGGGGACGAGGTACGCGAAGAGATCGGCGCGTGGTGGACAGATGGACCGTGCGTCACTTCTCGAGAGTCGCAACGTCCGTGACTTTGGCGCCTTCGGGGGCGGCGAACGCGTTTGCTTCGACGGAGTCGCGGTAGCTCGTCAGCTCGATCGAGCCCCGCTGACCGCTGGCCAGCGTGCCGCTGAACGAGGCCAGGATGCCGAGCTCGGTCACGCATACCGAGAAGTCCTTCAACGAGTCGGAACCCTGCGAGGCGTTCTCCAACCCGGTCACGTCGGCGCACAGCGAACGCTCGCCGGCGAAGTTCCGCTCTGAACTGTCCACTTTGGCCCCTGGCGCGAGGGCGGCGGCGGCCACCATGCCGAGCGCCAGTTCCGGCGTCACGAATCCCGGTCCGGCCACGCCGGCGACGAGTCCGGCAGTAGCGGCATCGGTCGGCGCTTCGGTCTGCGTAGCTTGGTTCGGCGCTCGCTGGCACGTCGTCTGACCGCCGGCCGTGTCACACATGATCATGTGGTTCGCGGTAAGGATGAACCGGCCGGTCTTGCTCACGAGCGCGACATTCGGCGGGTCCTGGGCCAGCGTCACCTTCTCGCCGCCGGTCACCTGGTACTCGGCCGTGTAGGTCAGCGTCGCCGACCTGCCCAGCCGGTCGGCGAAGTCACCGAGGATCGCGGCGGTGTCGATGACGTTCTTGGCCTGGTTCACGAAGCCACAGCCGAGGCCGACTACGCCCAGCACGAGCGCGACGACGACGGTGAGGACACGGCGGGGAGCGCGGGTCATGCCGCCGAATGTGCCGGCGGTCGCCGGATACCGCAAGGGTGTGTCATCCGTGCGACACGTATCCTGCGCGCATGGACGTCGCTATCCGCCGGGCCCGTACGGCCGATGTCCGCGGCATCCGCCGGCTCATCGACCTCTACGCGGACCAGCGGGTACTGCTCTCGAAGGCCACAGTCACGCTCTACGAGGACCTGCCGGAGTTCTGGGTGGCCGACTGGCAGGGCACGATCGTGGGCTGCGGCGCCCTGCACGTGATGTGGGAGGACCTGGCGGAGGTACGCACGGTTGCGGTGGACCCCACCCACCGTGGCAAGAAGATCGGCCACCGGCTCGTCTCGGAGCTGCTCGCGACAGCCCGGGAGCTCGGCGTACGGCGGGTGTTCGTGCTGACGTTCGAGGTGGACTTCTTCCGCTCGTTCGGTTTCAGCGAGATCGACGGGGCACCCGTGCCACCGGACGTGTACGAGCAGTTGCTGCGCTCGTACGACGAGGGTGTGGCCGAGTTCCTCGGCCTCGAACGGGTCAAGCCGAACACGCTGGGGAACACCCGGATGTTGTTGCTCCTGAACGGTCCGTCGTGATGCGGGTAGCCGCCGTCGACTGTGGCACCAACTCGATCCGCCTGCTCGTCGCCGATCTGCCCGTCGATGGCGGTCCGTTGCGGGACGTCGTGCGGCGGATGGAGATTGTCCGCCTCGGGGAGGGCGTGGACCGTACCGGCCGGCTCAACCCGGCCGCCATCGAGCGCACGCGACTGACCCTGGCCGACTACGCCGCGTCGATCGACCGGCTGGCGGTGGACCGGGTACGCATGGTCGCCACCTCGGCCACCCGGGACGCCGCCAACGCGGAGGACTTCCACGCGATGGTGACGGCGACCCTCGGGGTGGCACCGGAGGTGGTCAGCGGGGACGAGGAGGCACGGCTGTCCTTCACCGGCGCCGTACGTGGGCTACCTCCGTCGGCGGAACCGCCGTACCTCGTCGTCGACATCGGGGGTGGCTCGACCGAGTTCGTCACCGGAACCTCCACTGTGGACGCCGCGATCTCGGTGGACATCGGGTGCGTCCGGATGACCGAGCGGCACCTACCCGGTGACCCGCCGACCGCGGCGCAGGTCGCGGAGGCCACGGCCGACATCGCCGGGGCCGTGGACCGGGCGCTGGACCTGGTACCGGGACGGGAGGCGACCACGCTCATCGGGCTCGCCGGATCCGTCACGACAGTTGTCGGACTCGTGCTTGGCCTGTCCCGGTACGACCCCGAGCGCATCCACCACGCCCGGGCGTCGTACGCGGACGTGGCCAGGGTGACCGACGAGCTGCTCGGCATGACCCACGCCGAGCGGCTGGCACTACCGGTCATGCATCCGGGTCGGGCCGATGTGATCGGGGCCGGCGCGCTCGTGCTACGGGTGATCATGGAGAAGACCGGTGCCGAGTCGGTCATCGCCTCGGAGCACGACATCCTGGACGGGATCGCCTGGTCGTTGAGTTGACGTCGGTCGTTGGGTTGACGTCCGAGGGGTAGCGCGTCCGGCCGCTAGCCAGTACGGTGGCCTGCGCTTACTCCAGACGTACAACGGGGAGGAATCCACGTGTCAGACCCGAATTCGCCGCAGTACGGCTCGCCGCAGTACGGTGACCCGTACGGCGGCCCGCCCGCGCCTCAGTACGGAAGCCCGCCACCGCCGCCGGGCCAGTACGGTGTGCCGCAGCAGCCGCAGTACGGCGGCCCGCCCCAGCCGCCCGAGTTCGGCGGCCCGCCCCCTGCCCCGTACGGTGGCCCGCCGGTAGCGCCACCGCCCCCGGTGAAGAAGTCCGGTGGGGCGAAGAAGATCATCTTCAGCGTCCTCGGCATCATCGTGGCGCTCTGTGTCGCGGTCGGTGTCAAAGCCGCGATCGGCGGTGGACTGAGCTCGCTGTTCGGCGACAGCACATCGGACGCCAAGGCCGGCGACTGCATCGCCGACCTGGAAAGTCCTCCCGAGGGCGAGACGGTCGAGGCCAACAACGCCCGAGTGGTCGACTGCAACTCGACGGACGCGAAATTCAAGGTCGTCGGACGAGTCGACAACAAGACGGAGGCGGAATTCAACGCGGACGACGCCGGTGACTTGAAGATCTGCACGGACGCGGGCTTCAACAATGCGGAGGCGGAATTCTGGTCCGGCCGTGAGGGCGGCACCGGTTACATCTTGTGTCTCATTGCCTGGCCTGCGGTGACCCCGAGCACGACTCCGTAACGCCGGACTACGCTTTCGAATCGGGATCGGTCGCCATCCGTCGGAGTACGAACGGATGGCGACCGTTTGCACCTGCGGGCGCGCCGCCGCGGCCTCCGACTTTCCCTCGCCACGCGGGCATGATTTGCTTTGCCCGATAAACGAACGGCCCACCCGCGACCACCCGGAGGACTGACTGCTCATGGGCGAGATGGTGAGTTACCCCAGCAACGGAGGGACCAGCGAGGGATACCTGGCACTGCCGGAGGGCAACGGGCCCGCGGTGATCGTGATCCAGGAATGGTGGGGGCTGGTACCGCACATCAAGGACCTGGCCGACCGGTTCGCCGCGGAAGGCTTCGTGGCGTTGGCGCCTGATCTGTACCACGGCGTGGACACGACCGAGCCGGACGAGGCCGGCAAGCTGATGATGGGTCTGGCGATGGACCAGGCGGCGAAGGATATCTCCGGGGCGGCGAACTATCTCGCCGGCCGGTCGGAGGTTACCGGCAAGATCGGTGCCGTCGGTTTTTGCATGGGCGGGAGCCTTGCCCTGTGGTCGGCCACGCTATCCGACCGGATCGTCGCCACCGTCGGCTTCTACCCGGCCGTGCCGTGGGAGCGGATGTCTCCGCAGTGGGCGAACTACGCCGGCAAGAGCGCGATGATCCACTGCTCGGAGGGCGACGGGACGTCGGCCGCACCCGGTATCCAGCAGGCCAAGCAGGCCATCGAGGGCGCCGGCGGCGAGTGCATCCTGTTCGACTACCCCGGCACCCAGCACGCGTTCTTCAACGACGAGCGGGCGGACGTCCACCACGCGGACGCGTCCGCCGGTGCCTGGGCCCGCACGCTGGAACACTTCCGTACTCACCTTGGCTGAACGCGACACCGCGCGGAGGGCGGCCGCGGCGCGCGACCTGGCCGCCCTCGACCGGGCCGTCGCCGAGTGCCGGGCCTGTCCGCGGCTGGTCGCCTGGCGTGAGGAGGTCGCGGCGACGAAACGGGCGGCGTTCCGGGACTGGGAGTACTGGGGGCGTCCGGTACCCGGATTCGGGCCGGCGGACGCGCGGATCGGCGTACTCGGCCTGGCGCCCGCGGCCCACGGCGGCAACCGGACCGGGCGGATCTTCACCGGCGATCGGTCGGGAGATGTGCTCTTCGCGGCGCTGTACCGCGCCGGCCTGGCCAACCAGCCGACGAGCGTGTCGCGGGACGACGGCCTGGAGCTGCGTGGCGTGCGGATATTCGCGGCCGTGCGGTGCGCGCCCCCGGCGAACAAGCCGACGCCGGAGGAGCGCGACACATGCGCGCCCTGGTTGCACCGCGAGCTGACCCTGCTGCGCCCGACGCTGCGGGTCGTGGTGGCGCTCGGCAGCTTCGCGTGGGCGGCGTGGTGGGCGGCGCTGCGACCGGTGTACGGCGTGTCGCCGCCGACCCCTCGGCCCGCGTTCGGGCACGGCGCCACCGCTCGGGTCGGCAGAGATGTGCCGGTCCTAGTGGGGTCGTACCACGTGAGCCAGCAGAATACGTTTACCGGACGGCTCACCCCGGCAATGCTGGACGAGGTACTCGCCCAGGCCAGGGCGCTGGCCAAGCTAGATCCAGGGCACGCATACGGGGACAGCGGAGACACATGCGCACGAATGGGCTGAGACTGCCCGCCACCTGGCAACGCTGGTGGCCGCTCGTGGCCGTCGGGGCGCTACTCGCCTTCGCCGGTGTGGCGGCCGCGATGTCGTCGACCGAGGTAAGCCGGATCCCGCTGCAGCCCCCGCCCGCCCCCACGCCCACGTTCCCCGCCGGCGGGCCACCGCCCAGCCTGTCCGTCGAGCCGACGGGATCCGTGCCGGCCCAACAGGCCAGCCTGCCGAGTTGGGTCACGACCGTTGCGCTGCTGCTCTGCGTCCTGCTGGTGGCGGCCATCGTCCTGCCGCTGCTGTGGATGCTGCTGAAGAACGTGATCAGCATCCGGTCCGGGCAGCTGCCGGTCGAGCGGTCGGGCACCGAGACGGCGGCGCAGCGGGAGGACGTGGTCGCGGCGCTGGACGCGGGAATCGAGGAACTGTCCGACGCCGACCGCGACCCGCGACGTGCGGTCATCGCCTGCTGGGTACGGTTGGAGCGTGCGGCGGCCGACGCTGGTACGCCGCGCCAGCCCGGCGACACGTCGACCGATCTGGTGCTCCGCCTCCTGCACGGGCACCGGGTGGACCGGCGGGTGCTGGACGAGTTCGCCGAGATCTACCGGGAAGCCCGGTACGCTACGCATCCGGTCGAGGAGCACATGCGCATACAGGCCCAGACGGCGTTGCGGCACCTGCGCCGGGAACTGACGGCGGGAGTCAGCGCGTGAGCGAGCACAGCGCCGCCGGCGGCGGCTGGACTGAGGCGACGCGCCGGCCGCAGGCCGTTGCGTGGCGCCGAAGGAAGGCGGCGCCATCGGGCGGCGCGCGGCGAGCGAATGGTGTCATGGCGTGAGCCACCGTGAGGGCATGGCCAGCCTCGACGACCTGCTGCAGCCGGTAGAGGACGAACTGCCACGCGAGCGGCGGACGAGTACCGCCGGCCGGTGGTTCGCCAAGAGCGCCGCGCAGTCGGCCCTCATCGCCGGACTGATCTGGGGCATCGCCCGGCTCGGCGGGTTCGGCCTGCCGTACCTGGCTCTGACGGCCGCCGTACTGGCGCTGTTCGCGCTCGCCCGCGTGGTACGAGAGGTCGCCCCGCCGCAGTACCTCGGGGAGCCGCCGCGCAGCTCATCCGCGGACTACTCCGAGAGCGGCCTGCTGTGGCCGGCCGTCGACGGGCTCTATTCCGCTACCTCGTCCTGGGACAACCGCTTGAGCTGGACCCAGCGGGACGCCAAACGGTTCGACTCACAGATCCGGCCGGTGCTCGGCGAGCTGGTCGACGAGCGGCTGCGCCAGCGCCACGGCCTGACCCGCACCAGCGATCCGGACCGCGCCCGAGCGTTACTCGGCGATCCACTGTGGACATTCCTAGCCACCCCCGTCACCCGATCCCCGACGCCGAAACAGATGGCGGCGGTCGTCCAGCGCATGGAGGCATTGTGAATAACCGAGCGGGGCTGCCGGCGTACGAGGTGGGCCGGCTGGGCCGGGCCGTGCTCGACTCCGTAGGCACGGTGGTCGTCGGCAAGCGGGACGCGCTCGAGCTGGTACTGGCGGGCATCCTCGCCGGAGGACACGTACTCCTGGAGGACCTGCCCGGTCTCGGCAAGACCCTGACCGCGCGGTCGTTCGCGCAGGCACTCGGGCTGGAGTTCCGCCGGCTGCAGTTCACGCCCGACCTGTTGCCCGCCGACGTCACCGGATCGTTCATCTACGACCAGCGCAACCACGACTTCACGTTCCGGGCCGGACCGGTCTTCACGAACCTGTTGCTCGCCGACGAAATCAACCGGACGCCGCCGAAGACCCAGGCCGCCCTGCTGGAGGCGATGCAGGAGAAGCAGGTCTCGGTGGAGGGCACCACGTACCGGCTCGAAGCGCCGTTCCACGTTCTCGCGACGGCGAACCCGATCGAGTACGAAGGCACGTATCCGTTGCCCGAGGCCCAGCTGGACCGCTTCCTGTTGCGGGTCTCGTTCGGGTACCCGCAGCGCGACGAGGAGCTGACGATACTCCGCCGGCGCATGGCCCGCCGGCAGGAGGAGTCCACATTGGACCCGGTGGTCGACCCGGCCACGCTGATCGCGATGCAGGCCGCGTGCGAGGACGTAGCGGTGGAGGACTCGATCGGCCAGTACATCGTGGCCGTCACCGCGGCCACTCGCGGACACGCGCAGGTGATGGTCGGTGCATCGCCCCGCGGCTCGCTGGCTTTGCTGCTGCTCTCCCGCGCCCGGGCGGTCCTCGCCGGCCGGGACTACGTGATCCCGGAGGACATCAAGGCGGTAGCCGTTCCGGCGCTCGCGCACCGCATCACGCTGCGGCCGGAGATGTGGCTGCGCCGGACCGACCCGAGCTACGTCGTCAACGAGGTGCTGGAGAAGACCCCAGCCCCGGCCAGCGGGGCGATGCCGACGTACGCCGGAGGGCAATCGCCGGCCCACGCCGCGCCGAACCCTCGCCAGGACACCGGTGAGCCGGCGCCGGACGTGTACCGGTACACCGCGCCGCCGCGGGGCTGACCGGTGTCTCTGCTCACGCCCGTACTGCGGGATGCCGTGCCTCGCCGGGGTGGCCCGCGGGATTCGACGGCGGCGGCCGACGGGCCGTCGTGGGTACCGACCCGGGCGCTGGGGCGCGCGGTCATCCTCACCGGCCTGCTGCTGCTCGCGGCGGTCGCGTTCGGCCGGGTCGACCTGGTGGTACTGGCGGTGCCGTTCGCGTTGGGTACCGTGCTCGCCCTGCGCCGTTCGCCCCTCGAGCGCCCGGTGGTGGGGGTCGCGGTACCGGAACAGTTCCTCGCCGAGGGTGGTGAGCTGAACCCCACGATCAGCGTCGGCAACCGCGACGTCGTCACGTACGACCTCGTCGTCGTGCGCTGCGACTTCGGCCGCTGGCTGGATGTCAAGCACGGCGACCGGCCGTACGTCGCGGCGGTATCGGCGGGCGACATCGCCGACGTCCCGCTGCACGGCGAAGCGCTGCGCTGGGGGCGGCACGCCGTCGGGCCGGTCGAGGCGCAGGCGGTCGCGTGCGACGGGCTGCTGCGCAGCCTGCCCACCCGGCTCCCGGCCCAGGGACTGAAGGTCTATCCGGTCACCGAGCCGTTCCGCGCGGCCGAGGCCATGCCCCGGGCCGCCGGGCTCGTCGGTGGGCACCGGTCGCGCCGGCCGGGCCAGGGCGGAGAGCTGGCGGGGGTACGGATGTTCGCGCCGGGCGACCGACTGCGGCGCATCGACTGGCGGGTCTCGCTACGGACCCGGCAACTGCACGTGGCGGCCACGCTGTCCGACCGGGACGCCGAGGTCGTACTGCTGCTCGACGTGCTGACCGAGGCGGGCCAGTCGGGCGGCGTGCACGGCGCCGCCTCGGTACTGGATACGACGGTACGGGCCAGCGCCGCGATCTCGGAGCACTACCTGCAGCGCGGTGACCGGGTCTCGCTGCTGGAGTACGGGTTCCGGGCGCGACGGCTGCGCCCGGCCAGTGGCCGCCGGCAGTACCTGACGATTCTCGAGTGGCTGCTCGAGGTCAAGGCATCGCCGAGCGCCAACGAGCCGGGCAGCTACTTCTACGGGCCGCACATGCTGTCGTCCAACGCGCTCGTCGTCGTGCTCACCCCGCTGATCGAGCAACGTACGCCCGCGATGCTCGCCCGCCTCTCCCGCGCCGGGCGGTTCGTGGTGGCCGTGGACACCCTGCCGCCGGGCCTGCCGCCGCCGGAGCGTGGCGTGTGGGGCGAGGTGTCGTACCGGCTGTGGCAGCTCGAGCGGGAGAACATGATCGGTGCACTGAAGGAGCACGGGGTGCCGGTGGTGGCCTGGGCCGGTACCGGCAGCCTCGACCAGGTACTGCGGGACGTGTCGCGGTTGGCGGCGGCGCCGAGGGTGATTGTCCGATGATCATGCACGAGCTGCGCGAGATGCAGGAAGGGCTGTCGAGCCGGTTCCGCCGGTGGCGGGCGATGCTGGCCCGTACGACGCCCGGGCCGCTGCTCGTCAGGGGAGCCGTGTGGGCGGCCGGTATCGTCGCGATGCTGTTGGCGTACCCGATGGTCCTGGTGCTGCACTGGTACGGCCTGATCCTGATCGGTCTGGCGATCCTGCCCGCGCTGGCGCCGCGCAGCCTGATCGTCACCCCCGTCCTGGTCATCATCTCGGCCGGCTGGGTGATCTCGCCGTCGATGTACGGCGAACCGGTTACGCTCTGGCGGCTCGTGGCCCTGGCCGGGAGCCTGTACCTCGTGCACACCGCGGCCGCGCTCGCCGCCCAGTTGCCGTACGACGCGATCGTCTCCGCCGTGGTCCTGCTGCGCTGGTTCGCCCGCGCCGGTCTGGTGCTGGCCGGCACCGCGATCCTCGCGGTCTACCTGCTCGTCATCGATGCGGTACTACAGGGCCGGTCGATCCTGGTCGCGACGTTGGTCGGGTTCGCCACAGCGATCGGCGTCACGTTCCTGCTGGCCCGCCAACTGCGCCGCGCCGACTAGTCCGTACCGTCGTAGACGTGAGCGCCAAGCGGATCCTCGTGGTCGGAGCCGGGCACGTCGGGTTCTACGCCGCACTGCGGCTGTCCCGCAAGATGCGCTCGCGGGACGCCGAGGTGCTGGTCGTCGACCCGCAGCCGCACATGACGTACCAGCCGTTCCTGCCGGAGGCGGCGGCCGGCAGCATTTCGCCGCGGCATACCGTCGTGCCGTTGCGGCGGGCCTTGCGGCGCTGCCACATCCTCGCCGGCGAGGTCGTCCGGGTCGAGCACGCCCGCCGGGTCGCCACGGTCCAGCCCATCGTCGGGCCGGCGCGGGAGGTCGAGTACGACCACATCGTCATCGCGCCCGGCAGCGTCTCCCGGAGCCTGCCGATTCCGGGCCTGCGCGAGAACGCGATCGGCTTCAAGACGATCGGGGAGGCCATCTACCTCCGCAATCACGTGCTGGAGCGGCTCGACGTCGCGGCTACCACCACCGACCTGGAGTCCCGCCGCGCCGCGCTGACGTTCGTGTTCGTCGGCGGTGGGTACGCCGGCATCGAGGCGCTCGCCGAGATGGAGGACATGGCCCGCGACGCGCTGCGGTACTACCCGGAGTTGAGCCAGGACGAGATGCACTGGGTGCTCGTCGAGGCGACCCAGCGGATCCTGCCCGAGGTCGACCCGGACATGGGCGCGTATACCGTGCGCCAGTTGCTGCGCCGCAAGCTGGACATCCGGCTCGGCACCCGGCTCGAGTCCTGTGTGGACGGTGTGGTGAAGCTGTCCGACGGCGACGAGTTCCCGGCCGACACCATCGTGTGGACGGCCGGCGTCAAGGCGCACCCGATGCTTGCCCAGACCGACTTCCCGCGCGACGACCGGGGCCGACTCACGTGCCTGCCCACCCTGCAGCTTGTCCACAATGGACAGGTTGTCGAGGGCGCGTGGAGCGCGGGGGACTGTGCGGCGGTGCCGGACCTCGCCTCGCCCGAGCCCGGTGCGCTGACCTCGCCGAGCGCCCAGCACGCCGTGCGGCAGGCGGTGCTGCTCGCCGACAACCTCCGGGCCGAGCTGCGCGGGCAAGGGCTACGGGACTACCGGCACAGGCACGCCGGCTCGGTGGCCAGCCTCGGTCTGCACAAGGGCGTGGCCCAGGTGTACGGCATCAAGATCCGCGGGTTCCCGGCGTGGTTCCTGCACCGGACCTACCACCTGCTGCGGATACCGTCGCTGAACCGCAAGATCCGGGTGGTCATCGACTGGACGCTGGCGCTGTTCCTCCGCCGGGAGGTGGTCTCCCTCGGTCAGTTGCACGAGCCTCGGGAGACGTTCACGGAGTTCACCCCGCGGGTCTGATCTTCCAGATCCAGGCGTCGGCCACCCGCTCCGCCGGACCGAGCAGGGCCTCGAGCGCGATCAGCAGCTGACCCTCGTTCGCGACGCCCGAGACGAGAACCACGCACGAGGCGTCCCAAAAGGCGAGATCCTTCCGGGCCTGCGCCTGTTGAAACGGGCCGATGCCCGGCAGCTCGCCCGTGCGGCTCACGTCGGCCAGCAGGCGCGAGGTCGGCTGGGAGAAGGTGCCGATCGACGCGGTCGGTCGCCCGCCGGGCTTGCGTGCGCGGCCGTAGGGGGCGATGAAGAATCCTTCCGGTACGCCGAACGACGCGTTCGTCGCGGTCGCCCAACGCATCGCCTCCGGCCTCAACGGCGTTGGCAACGGCACCGGTACCAGTACGCCGCCCGGCTCGACGCAGTCCCGCCAGTGGCCCTGGCTGATGAACTGCGGCACCGGCGCACGCTCCACAGTGGGCAGTGGCTTCGGGGCGATGGGGACGAGGGCGGCGCCCACGGCCACCGGTACGACGAGCCACGCCGATCCGACGCCCTCGCGTGCGGCTCGATCGAGGGCCAGCGCGAGGAGCGTGGCGATCAACGGTACGAGCGCCACCGCGAAGCGCAGCGGGAGCGCGCCGTCGATGACCGGCAGACCCTCGATCAGCGAGTACAGCCCGCGCTGTCCGGTCCGCTCGCCGTTCACGACGATGGTCGGCCCGAGCGACAACCACGCCATCACGGCACCGGCCAGGACACATGCCCACATCATCGGATGCCGGCGCAGCCAGACGACGCAGCCCAGCACGACGAGCAGCAGTGGCCAGCCGAGGAACGTGTTGTACTCCGCCGCGCCAGTAGTCAGCTGGGGCCGGGCGCCGCTGCCCGGCAGCGGCAACGGGTCCGTGCCGGCGACCGACAGCGGCGAGAACGCGGGGAAGCTCGCGACGTCAGTGGAGAAGTACGCCGCACTGAACGGCCCGTTCGGCACGCTCTGCGGACCGCCAAACTGAACCGACAGCGGGTATGCGAGGACGACCGTGGCCAGGCCGACCGCGAGGACCATGCCGCCCGCGAAGCGCGGGGCCAGCCGCCAGGCCTTCTTGGGTTGCGCCAGGGCGTACCCGATCGTGAACAGCGCCAGGGTCACCGCGGTGAGGAACAGCACCTCCTCGCCGAGGAAGACCTGGACGGTGACCAGCGCGGCGAGCGCGACGGCCGAGGTGATCACCTTCCGGTGGTCCGGCTTCGTCGGGTCGGCCGCCCGGGCCATCCGGATGACGTACCAGACGATCGGCGGGACCAGCCACTGTGCCGTCATGTGCAGGTGGCTGTTGGACTGGGAAAGCATCGCCGGCGCGAACCCGCAGAAGAACGCGCCCACCGCCGAGGCCGTGCGGCCGAAGCCGAGCCCGCGCGAGTAGAGGAAGTACCAGCCGATCGCCGTCGCGGCCAGGTTGCCGCCGACCGCCACGGCGAAGCTCGTCGGCGCGCCGAACAGCAGGGTGACCGGTGCGAGGAGGAAGCCCAGCGTCATCGTGGTGGCGTTGGTCAGCATGTTGATGCCGTCCGGCGCGTTGAGCCGGTGGCTGATGAGCGAGAAGTCCCCGAGCAGGATCCGGGAGTCGTACGCCAGGAACCACTCGACGAGCGTCTGGTCCTCGGGGTTGAGCGCGAGCACCCGGGTGGTGGGGCTCGGCCACAGGCCATGGGTGAGCCAGAGGCCGACCGCCACGAAGAACAGGCACATGGCCACGTCGGGTGCGTACGGCCGGCGCAGCGCGCTCGCTACCGTCGTCCAGACCTTCGAGCGGCCCGCTGACTCGCGCGGCGCGTGGCCGGCGGCTGGCGGAGCCGCGGTCTCACTCGCGCTCACGGGCCTGACCTTATCTGCTGACTCTGACTACGATGCGCCCCGGTCCGGTCACCGGGTTACCGGTATACCGTAGGAACACTGCCCGGGTGGTGGAATCGGCAGACACGGCTGCCTTAAAAGCGGCTGCCGAAAGGCGTGCGGGTTCGAGCCCCGCCCCGGGCACCGGTTATGTGGCGCTCGCGGCCCGGCGCTGTTCGACAGGTTCGGGCTGCCTATGACGACTCCAGCAGCTGCTTGAGCCGAGCGAGGTCCTTGGTGTTGGCGCGGCGCATCGCCGCCGCCATCACCGGTCCGGTGATCTTGGCGAAGCCGGCCGGCTCTCCGCGGTTGCGCAGCGTCATTCGGGTACTCGACTCGCCCTCGGGCTGCCAGGTGTAGGTGGTCTCCATCGGGAACGGACCCTGGGCGGTCCGCATGACCAGCCGGTGCGGGCCGTACTCGACGACCTCGTACGTGTAGGCCAGGGTGCGGCCGAGGAACCTGGCCACGAAGTCCACCCGTGACCCCATGCCTACTGGCGGCGGGGTCTGCCACCGCACCGAGGTGATGTTGGCGTACCACTCGGGCGCGTTGGACGGGTCACCGGCGTAGGCGGCAACCTGCTCGCACGGGCGCGCGATGACGACTTCAGTGGTGACGTCGACGGCCATACCGGCCATCATCGCGCACCCGGCCGTGCCCTATTTGGGCGGCAGGATCTTGGCGTAGGCGATGCCTCGCTCGACCCACCGGCGCAGATCCTCGTCCTCGGCGCAGCCGGCCGGGTCGACCAGCAGCCAGCCCTTCATCGGCCGCCCGGTCAGATCGAATACCCGGGCGCCCGGCTCGGCCAGCAGCTGCTCCTGCTCGCCAGGGTCGGTCCGTACGATCAGCGACTCGCCGTGCACACCGACGGCCATGTTGCCGTGTAGCAGCATCGCCAGCCCGCCGAACATCTTCTTCTCGGCCAGGCCCGCCTCGGCACCGATCAGGTCCCGCAACCGGGTTGCCAGCCCTTCGTCGTACGCCATACCCGGCATCCTGGCACGACGGCCCGGCTGCACGGCCCCTATCGCGCGGCGAGCAGGGTGGGCAGCGGCGGCGGAGAAGCCAAGCACTTCCCGCAGCAGCAGCCCGCGGCATGCGAAGCTGACGCCATGGTGGCCTTCAGCGGACGGGTACGCCGGTGGCGCGAGGACAAGCCAGGCGGGCTGGCCGTCGTCGACGTACCCGCAGCCCTGGTCGCTGACCTCGGCGGCCGCCGGCAGACGCGTGTCACCGGCACGCTCAACGCCTCTCCGTTCACCGGCAGCACCATGCTCGTCGCCGGCGGCGGCCTGTGTGTCGGCGTCAGTAAGGCCTCGCTGAAGGCCGCCGGCGCCGCTCTCGGCGACGAGGTACAACTGACTATCGAGGCCGCCTGACCATGATTCACCTGACGGCAGCGCCGATCAGGGTGACCAATGAGCACCGGAGTGTCGATTGTGGACGCGTGCACTCTCCGACCGGCACGGTGTGATCGATACCCGGGCGAACGTACCGGGTTGACGCACCATTGTTGAGCTATATCGGTGCCGCACTGCACCGCCGGGAAGTGATCGTCAAGCGCATCACGTGGTCACCACCTGACGACGCTTCATCGTTGTGGGTCGCCCAACAGGTCGGTGCGGTGCTCTGCACCACCGGCCACCGCACCCTGGTCGTCGGAAAGTCCTTGGGTACCCTCGCCGCACCGCTTGCCGCCGCTATCGGCCGGCAGCTCCCGGGCATCTGGTTGACACCGCTGCTGAACGAGCGGTTCGTGGTCAACTCTCTCCGGCGCGCCTCCCAACCTCAACTCCTGATCGGCGGCACAGCCGACCAGGTGGGTGGTTGGGAACCTGCGCTCGCCCGATCGCTGAGTCCCTATGTCTACGAGGTGCCCGACGGAGACCACGACCTGCTGGTCCCGGGACCGCTGGCCAATTCTGCCCGCGTACTCGGGCAGGTCATCACGGAAGTTGAATGGTTTCTTGACAAGATGGTGTTTACCGGCTGGCACTAGCCCCCGCTCTCAGCTACGGCCATCTTGACCCACATCGTTATCATTGCATTTTCTGCCAGGCGTCGGGAGAGGTGGACGCTGTGGGCCAGCTCGGCCAGGAACTGATTGCCGAGGCGATTGTGGGTGGCGCCCTTATCGTACTGTCGCTCGCAATCGCCTTTGTCGTCTATCCACGCTGGTGGCGCCGACCCGTCCGGGCGTTTTTCGATCTTGGTGGCCGCACCGGTACGGTCCAGATCAAGCTCTCCTGTTTGTATGTCAACCCGGAGGGAGCGCGCGGTATCACCGCGGTCCTCCGCGGATTCAATGGGCCGGCGATCACCGAAGGCGAGTATCGTGCGGCGCTGGGTCTGGCCAATGAGATCCAGGCACGGCCGCTGTCTGCGTTCGTCGAGATGATCGGCGCGCACTTCTGGCGGCGCGAGTTGAGTCCTCCGTTGCGCTGCGACATCAGCCTCAGTCCCGCCCGGCCCGCGGACGCGTCGATGCCTCCGGATCACGACAAGGACGGCACCGGTGGCGAGATACCGCCAGAACACTGGATACACGCGGCGGCGCACAAGGTCTTCGGCACCGGCGGCACGTTCGTCCTCGTCGGGGCGCCGGTGTACAACGTCCTGTCGGACTACGTCCTCCGGACGGTCGACACGCACGCGGAGTTCAAGTTCTACCGGGTCCCCATTGGGTGCGGCGACTACGAGCGCGGGATCGTCGTTCGGCACGGCCACCAGCGTGGCGGTGGCACCGGCTATGTCGTGGAGGCTTACCCCCGCAGGGAGGCTCGGGAGCCGGGGGAGGCCGGCGATCGCATTCGGTACACCGAATACTTCATTGTTCAAAAGATCTCTGGCGTCCGGATAGGAGAGCGTCGGGCCACGATCTTCGTATGTGCCGGTAACTCCACCGCCGCAACGGTGAAGGCGGTTGAGAAGCTGACGAACTGGCGGACCCTGCCGAGTCAGGGAGACTTCGCCCTCCTCTATCAGTTACAGACCTATGATCGCGAATTGATTGGCGACCCTAACTTCAGAGCCGAGGAAGTCAGGCCGATGTGGCCGACCGACTCGACATAACGGCGTCGATCCCTTCGATCACTTGCTCGAGAAGTGTGGGCAGATCCTCGGACGACGGCACAGTGATGTCCGCGCGCGCCCGCACAGGGTGGCCCGTCTCGTCATTGGTTACCGCTGCCCGTACCGCGAGAAAGTCGGGATCCACGTCGCAGCGCGCGTCCAACGCCTGGAATGCGGCCAGGTCGCTGAGGTCGTCGCCGAAGAACCAGGCGGCCCGGAGATCCTGCGTTTCCTGCTGGACCACGTCACCCTTGTCCCGTCGTATGGGTGGCAATAGCTCCAGCACCATCCGCCCAGACTGTGGCCGGAGACCAAACTCGTCCGCCCGAGCCGCACCCCAGACCTCGACGACCTGCCGTAGACCAACCGCGTGGCGGTAGTGCAGGGCCACCGAGAGCCGTTTGTCCTCGACGGCAACCCCCGATGGGAGTTCGGCCCGAGCGCGAGCCATAACGGCCTCGATCACTGGGATCCACTCCTCCGCGGCAGGTTCGGTGGCACGGCGGCCCGCCTCGTCGGCGGACTCCAACCCATACAGACCAAACAGGCGCACAGGAAGCGCCTGGAAGATCGGAGCGAGCATGCTCACCGGACGCGAGGACACGATCGACACACGCTTGACCCGAGCCGCAAGCCGGGTGAGCCCCGCGAGGATCCCCGGAGCAGGGACAGCGGCCGCGGGATTATCGACAATGGGCGATAGGGTGCCATCGAAATCGAAGAAGAAGCCACAGTCTTTCGCGCGCTGAGCGGTCTGCCGTATCAGCGACACCAGAGGCGACTCCCGGCGGTCCCCATCCGATGCCATTCCAACCTCCGCTCGCTACTCGATAGCGTACGAGGGACCGTCTACGTGACCCGAGGAGTCCGACATGGCAGGTCAGCGGACTGGCACCGGTACCGCGGTGGTCCCGGTTGGGCCGGAGGCGTGGCGTCGCACGATGCGGGCCAAGGATCGGTTTCTCGCCTCCGGCGGGCTGGACCGGGACCCGGCCGGGTACCGGGAGGTACGCCCGGAGATCCTGCTGTCCTGGCAGCGCTCGCTGCTGAGCGGCGTGGACCCCGGCGCTGTCGACCTGCCCCGCGACGAGCGCCGCGGGCCGCACCGGCGCCTCAACTGGGCGGCGCGTCCGGTCATCGACCGCCTCGTCGACCAACTCGCTGGGGTGGACGCCTGGGTGCTGGTGACCGACAGTGAAGGCCGGCTCGTGTCCCGTGCCGTGACCAATCCGTCGCTCGACGCCGAACTCGACGCTCGCGGTGCGCTGCCCGGCTCCCGGTTCAGCGAGGATGCGGTCGGCACCAACGGGCTGGGTACCGCGATCGAGCAGCAACGGCCGGTCCTGGTCGCGGGGAGCGAGCACTTCCGGCACGACACCGTCCGCATCACGACCGCGGGCGCCCCGGTACGGGACCCCGCCTCCCACCGGCCGGCAGGCTGGATCTGCGTGGTCAGCCGGTACCTGCACACCAGCCCGGCATTGCTCCCGCTCGTCACCGAGATGGTCCGGGCGGTCGAGGGTCGGTTGCTGGAGACCTGGTCCACCGACAAACGTGGCCTGCTGGACGAGTTCCTGCGCACTGGCCACCGAGCCGGGCGAGCCGTGGTGGCGGTGGGCGACGACCTGTTCGTGGCCAACGCGGCCGCGCAGGCGCTCGTAGGCGCCGGCGACCAGGAACTACTGCGGCGCCAGCTGACCGACGCCGTGGCCGATGGCCGCGACCGTACCGTCGAGCTGACCCTCTCGGACGGGCTGACCGTCGTCGCACGGTGCGTGCCGTACCTGGGATCGCGCCGCCCGCCGGCGGTCGTCGCCACCCTGGCGCTCGCGCGGGCCTGCGATGCCGCGCCATCCGGTCCGCAGCCCACGGCATGGCCGCGGCTGCTCGCGGCCGCGGCGCGGGCGCGCGCCGCCCGCCTGTCGCTGTTGGTCAAGGGCGAACGGGGTACCGGTAAGGCGATGCTCGCCCGGGCGGTCCACAACGGCACCCCGTTGACCGAGTTCGACGCTCGGGACAGCGAGCGGTATTCGGCGGAGTGGTTCGGCGAGCTCGAAGCGGCGCTGCGGACGCCGGGCACAGCCGTGCTGCTGCGGCACCTCGACGAGATAACCAGGCCGCTGGTCGAGCCGACCCGCACGGCGATGAGCCATGCGCAGGCGTACCTGTACGCGACCGCTGGGCCCGGTGACCTCACCGCCCTGGCCGAGCAGCTTCCGGTGGTCCTGGAGGTGCCACCCCTCCGCGACCGGCGCGACGAGCTGCCCGCGCTGGTCGCCGACATCGCCGCGCAGGTACACCCGTCCGAACACGTCCCCAGGGTCAGCTCCGAGGCCATGGCGGCGCTCGTCGCCGGTGACTGGCCGGGCAACGTACGCCAGCTCCGGCAGGTGGTCTCCACAGCCCTGATGACCAGTGTCGGCAGCGTCGTCGGGTTGGTCGACCTGCCGGCCGAGTTCCGCGATGCCGGGTGCGGCCACCGACTGTCCCGTATGGAGCGAATCGAACGGCAGGCACTGGTCGCGGCGCTGCGCGAGGCGGACTGGAACCGGGAACAGGCGGCGTGGAGTCTGGGCATTTCGCGGGCCACCCTGTACCGGCGGCTGCGCGCGTACGACATTCGCCGAGTGGATGATAGACGATAGCGATGCTGGTGCATCTCGAGGGCAAGGTGGCGGTCGTGACCGGCGGCGCCTCGGGCATCGGCCGCGGGATCGCCGAGCAGCTGACGGCCGCTGGCGCCCGCGTCGTCGTCGCCGACATCGAGGACGAGCCGATGCATGAGACGGCCGCCGAGATCGGCGCGTTCGCGGTACACACGGACGTGTCGGACCTGGCGAGCGTCGAGGCTTGCGGAGCACGGTCGTGGGCGGTACGGTCGCCAGTGGACTGTCCAACGTGGACATAGCCGAGTCGGGGCGCACGCACCCGGAGTGGTTGGAGCCGGTTCGCTGGCGCCACGAGGCTATCGCCGAGGCGTTCACGGTACGGTCAGGGCGTGGGCAGCCGCCGCGGGGAAAGGTACCGACCGTGGAGGAAGATCAGCGGTAGCCCAGCCGGCTCGCCCACGCCTAGTTCGCGGACCCGCGCCAGCACGATGTGATGGTCACCGGCGTCGACCACCGACGCGACTTCGCAGTCCACCCACGCGGTGGCCCGGCACAGGAGGGGGCTGCCGGAACCGGCCGCACGCCACTCGTACCGTTCGAAGCGGTCCGCCACCTTGCCTACGAACGCCCGGCAGACGTCGTCCTGGCCGGCGCCTAGGATGTTCGCGCAGAACCGCCCCACCACACGGATGCGTGGCCAGGTGGTGGACCGCCGGCTGGGCAGGAACGCGACCAGAGGCGGGCGCAACGAGACCGAGGTGAAGCTGCCCACGACCATCCCGAGGGCGGTACCGTCCGGCTCGCGGGCGGTCACCAGCGTGACGCCCGTCGGGTAATGGCTCATGACGTAGCGGTAGTGGTCCGAGTCGTCCGGCGTACGGGTCACGGTCTGGGTATGACAGGCAAGGTGATGTGGCTCGGGTGGCTTCCGTCGCAGTACACCGTCTGGTGCGCGACGACGAAGTCGTCCTCGGTGGCGGACGCAGTTCGTGCGCCGTTGCCCGGGTTGCGGTCGTAGCACGGGAAGTTCGAGCTCGACACGTCCACACGCAGCCGGTGGCCGGCCTTGAACACCTGGCTCGTCGCGACGAGGTCGATGGTGTACTCGTACACGTCACCAGGTTCGATCGGTGCGGCGCGCCCGGTGCCGTCCCGGTACCGTGCCCGCACGATCCCATCGACCACGCCGAGCGCGCGGCCATCCGGCCAGACATCGACGAGCTTCGCGGTGAAGTCTGTGTCGACGGCGGACGTGGCGGCGTACAGCGTCACCGTGACCGGGCCGGTGACCTCGAGGTCCTCGGCGAGCACCGCGCTGGTGAAGGACAGGACGTCCGCTCGGGCCTCGACCGCCCGCTGGTCGCGGGGGCCGGGCATCCACGAGACACCGCCGTCCGGCCCGCCGGAGAACATGCTGCTACCGCCGACCGTGGGCACGGGGTCGGCCGGGTCGAACGTGTACGGCAATGGCGGTTCGTCACCGGCCGGTGCGGTCGACGACAGCGAGCGGTCGGCGTGCAGGTAGTAGCGGGTCCACTCGGTGCGGGCCAGCGGCCACTCGTGCTCGTCGCGCCAGACGTTGTCGCCCATCACGAACAGCCGGACGGGTGCGGCGTCCGCCGGCTCGCCGTCCCGGACCACCCCCTGCAGGAAGCGCAGCACCGTAGTCTCCACCTGGCCGGCCACCGCCGAGGCGAGAGGTCCAAAGTGGACTTCGCCGGCGGTACCGGTCTGGTCGGTATGCGTCCACGGGCCGATCAGCAAGCGCTGGTTGCGCCGCGCGTGCTCGGTCGCGGCGTGGCTGGACAGCGTGACGAAGTTGTCGATGGTCCCGGGCAGGAACAGGTCGAACCACCCGCCCACGTGGAACACGGGTGTCGTGATCCGATGCCGGTGGTCGGCGAAGCTTCTCGCTTCCCAGACGTCGTCGCGCTCCTCGTGGTCGAGCCACATCCGCCAGCCCGGAAACACCTGCGCCACGGGCGCGTCCCGCAGCGGAAGGCGGCGCAGACCCGCCACCGGGTCGGCGAGATGTCGGCCCAGCGCGGCCCGCTCCGCGGACACGTCCTCGCCGGCCGCCGCCCGGTAACCGAGCGTCTGCAACGACTTCATGGTGTGCCAGCCCAGCATCTGGCCGAGGGTGAACGCACCCTGCCGGTACGCCCAGGTGCCGTGGTAGTCGGCTGGCGTCACCGAGCACACCATGCCCCGCAGCGGGCGCGGCGTCTGCACCGCGGCGTGCATCTGCACCATGCCCAGGTACGAGGCGCCATACGTGACCACCTCGCCGGTGCACCACTGCTGCGCCGCGCACCATTCGATGGTGTCGATGCCGTCAGCGCTCTCGTTGTCGAAGAGGACGAACTCGCCGTCGGACGTACCGGTACCGCGGCAGTGCTGAAGCACGACCGCGAAGCCGGCATCGAGCGCCGGGAGGACCGGTGTCGTCCGTACCATCGCCTCGCCGTACGGGTTGCGCACGAGCAGCACCGGGGACGGGCCACCGTCGGCCGGCCGGTACACGTCGGCGCGCAAGACCGTGCCATCGCGCATGGTGATCGGGGTGTTGTGCTCGACCGTGGCCGGTGACGCCGGCACGTTCAGCTTGACCATGGCTCAGATGGCGGCCGGCGCGGGCTCGGCCATCTTGCGGACCGCGGGCATGACCTCGGCGGCGAACAGCTCGAGACTGTGCTGAGCCTCCTCGTACGGCATACCGCCGAACGACGGCACGAGGACGAGGTCGAAGGAACCCATCACCTCCTGGACAACGCTGACCTGCTCCAGGATCTGGCTCGGTGTACCGCCCAGCGCCGACGCGACGTAGGCGGCCGCGGCGTTCTCCAGGCCAGCGTCGCGGAGGGCCTGCGACAATGTCGCGTAGCGCTCGTACCCCTTGATGTCGGCGAAGTGGCTGCCCGCCATCTCGTAGTGCTCCACGTTCTTCATGAAGAACCGGTTGACGTACCGCGAGAACCGTTCCTTCGCGACGTCGGCGTCCTCGTGGCAGTACATGTTCACGTTCAGCTGGATCGGCGGTGCCGGTACGCCGTGCTTCTCCTGGTACTGGTTGCGGTAGCTGTCGAAGGTCGGCATCAGGTCACGCACCGGCCGGGTGATGAACGACATCAGCCGTGCCCCGAGCGCGACCGCCGAGACGATCGAGTCGGGGGAGCCGGCGACGCAGTACAGCCGATCCCGGAACGAGGCCCGCGGCTCTGGCCGCAGCGGCGTGCGGGGTACCGGGTAGAACCGTCCGTTCCCTTCGGCGTACCCGGTTTCGAGCGCTTGCACGACAAGGTTCGCCGCCTCGTCGAAGCGTTCGCGGGTCTCGTCGAGCGGGATGCCGAAAGGCAGGTACTCCCGGCGGGACAGGCCGCGGCCCAGGCCCAACAGCACCCGCCCGCCGGACATGATGTCGAGCATGGCCATGCGCTCGGCCACCCGTACCGGCTGGTTCCACGGCAGGATGATCGCGGCGGTGCCTAGCCGGATGCGTTGCGTGCGACCGGCGACATAGGCCAGTACCGTCATCGGGTCCGGGCACATCGAGTAGTCGGTGAAATGGTGCTCGACCGCCCATAGCGAGTCGTACCCGAGGCGCTCGCTGAGCTCGGCCAGCTCGAGCTCGTGGAGAAACATCTGCTCGTCGGTCAGGTTCTCGTGCAGCCTGCCGAACCCGAGGTTCACGCCGATATGCACAGCCGTCACTCCTCAGATCGAGATCGGACGTCCCGTCGAGGAGCGTAACTACGGTCACCGGCCACAGCTGGTCTCAATGTGAGACCGGGAGGACGTCGGCGGGTCCCGTGTTGGGCAGGACCCGCCGTCGGGGGTGTAGTCAGCAGGGTGTTACCTCGCTAGACGGCAAGCTGCCCCTCTCCCAAGAGCGCGAGGAGTTGGACCATTGGAAGCCGATGCTCCATGGTCCGACGCTGAGGCCGGTGAGTTCCGAACTCGTCCAGGAATGCCCGTACTTCGAGAATGCCTGGATGACCCCGCAGCCGATGTCGCCGATGGTGTACGTCAACGCGCCGTGATAGAAGCTGTAGTCACCGCTTCCGCAGGTGGTGAACGCGTTCTCTTTGCAGTACATGTCCTGCCCGCGGAACCCGACGCCGTCGACGTTCGCGTCGACCGAGAACATCCGGTCATAGCTCAGCGGATAGCGTGAAAAAATTCCCCACGTCCCCACCGAGTAGCCAGTGACCGACCGCACGTTCCGGCTCAGGGTGATACCGAACGCGTCATCGCCGCCGAGATCACATTCGCCGCACCACGGAGTGAACCCGAGCTCGGATCCCAGCGCTCCGATGTTGGTGAAGTCCCAGCGGGCATAGATCGACCAACGGCGTATACACGTGTCGTACAGGAACTGCGGTCGGGCGACATTGATGATGGCCGGAGTAGACATTGGCTCTGTCCCAGCCGGGTCGGCGGGCTGGGTCCGGTTCTCCACTCCGATCCGCGACAGTTCACGGGCGAGCTGCGACTCGGTGGCACCGGCGGACAGCAGGCCGAAGATCGTGTCGGTGATCACGCGTTCGCGCTGTGCGGCCACCGCATCTGTCAGGGGTCCGATGGCGGTGCTCCACTCAGCTGGACACGCTGATCGACCAGGTGTGGGACGAGGCTCCCCCACTCCGCGCCTGGGCATGGTTGTGAAGCGGAGCCGGGGCTGCCTTCTCGTCGGCGATCCGCTGCTGCCGCTGGTACGCGCCAACGATCGCGACGACCGCCACGATGACGACGATCGCGATGATCCCGCCCACCGCGGCGGGCCAGCTGCGCCGGCGTTCGCGCCACGTCCGGTCGGATCCGTGCAGGAGCGCCGAACTGAGCTGTTGCCGGCGGAGGTGATCCGCTTCGAGGAGGTACTTCTCCGCGTTCGGTGGAATCGTCACGACGGAACCTGCGCGACCATGCCAGCGAGCCGCAGGTACGCCTCGCGGGTCGTCGTGTGCAGCTGATCCGGAACGAACCGGTCGCCGGTGGCGAGGCCCGGGTCGAACGGTACGAAGACGATACGGCCACGCTCGAGCCCGAGTTGGGCGCGCAGGTTACGGATCACCGTACGGTCGCCGTGTGGGTTGAGGCTGACCAGCGCGACGACGACGGTACCTACCCGGTACGGATCCACCTGGTGGATGCGGCCCAGCGCCACGCGGGTGGCTTCGACGGCATCCTTGCTCGCCGATGCGACGACGACCATCTGGTCCGCTCGGGCGAGCATGGCGGGAGTGGCCTCGCCCGCGTCGTTGCCGATGTCGACGGCGACGAAGGAGTACTCGGTTCGCATGGCTTCGAGCACCACCACCAACTTGTCCCGGCCGATCGGCGAGTGCCACGGCGGCGCGTCCACGAGTCGCAGGCCGCCCGCCGCGAGCGGTACGACCGTGCCGCCCTCGGACAGGTCGAGGGTGTTGGGTGCGGGGATACCGGCGACCCGGCGGCCGAGCGAACCCGTGCCGTACCTGGCATCCAGCAGCGCGGTGGTGTCGGTGCGCAGCGCGGCGAGCGTGCTCGCCACCCCGATCGCGGTGGTCGTCGTACCCACACCGCCCTTGCCCGCGACGAACAGGATCGTGCGCGGGCCACGCTGCCGGGCGCGGACCTGGGCGACCAACTGGCGCTCGCGCTCCATTGTGGACGCCGCGCCGGGTGCCAGAAAGCCGAAGGTCACCGTACGGATCAGGCGTCGCCATCCAGCCGGGACGAGGAAGCGGATTCCGTCCGGGAGCAGGCGCGGTAACTGTTCGGCCCGCGCGTCGGCGTCCGGCCAGGACCGGGGACCGGGTCGCGCACGGTCGAGCGGTCGCCCCAGCACGCTGATCGAATGCTCGGTGCGTGCCGG